>LAHS01000176.1_pt1 | contig 168105 bp, 166 predicted proteins | sample 329651 | NCBI WGS metagenome assembly LAHS01 (sample SAMN03275699, study PRJNA271635) | activated sludge metagenome | isolation source: sample C-1 Sludge from hydrolytic chamber (first chamber) of Anaerobic...
ACCACTTGTGTAAAAGTACGAAATAAAGTATCGATATTTTCTATTCATCCCTTCACCCTCCAATCAAGGGGCTGTGCGCCCCTCATTATTTAAATAAAATCTGTTCAAAAGCGTTGTTCTCTTGTTGTGCTTCGATATCCCTCACAGATTCCTCTGGCATATTGACCTGATAACACATTTTGTTGATACGGCTTTTTATGCGCTCGCCACGGTCCCCATCCTCAACAATTTGTCCTTTGGAATCTCGTAATTTATACAAATCTGCTAATTCTTCAATTGTCTTATTTGACGTGATTATGGTTGTTTTAAAGTTATCCATTCGATAATCCAAGACGTTGTATAAAACTCGTTCGGCGAAGTCAGAAGGGTTTTCAACAGCAATATCATCAATAATTAGTACATCCGCTGTACGATAAAGTTTTAAAATTTCATCTTCTGTAGTTTCACTGTTTTTATTGAAAGTCTTACGAATTTGCAAGAAAAGGTCGTAGGCTTTCATATAAACAACAGCTTGTCCATAAACAGTCATTAATGCATTTCCGATACTACAAGCTAGACGAGTTTTACCCGCACCTTTTATTGTGCTGTAGAAATAAAGTCCTTTGCCCGGTTCAATCTCTTTATAATTCTCAATAAAGTTAGTGGCCATCTTTTTAGCAAGTGCAGCGTCTGTTCTTGAAACTTGTTTAGTGTAAACATCCACTTTAAAACCATGTACTTTAGCTTTTCTAAATTTCTCCGGCATACCCGACAAATCTAGCTTTCTAGCAATCTCTTGCTCTTTTTGCTTTTGTTCATGACAATCACACTTTACCCACCACTCGGATTCCTTTTTTAAGTCCTTTAGGACGGTATCAATACGTTCCATCTCATGCTTGTTATTCTTTTCATGTGCAACAGCATATAACTCTCTGTGCTTTCTAATATCCTCAGCAACCTTTTCTGGATTCATTTTCTTGTGGTAGTCGATATACCAAAGGAAACCACTTCCATCACATTTCTTGTTAGGACACGCATCACTAGGTGTAGTTGCACACTCTATACCCCTAGAGCCCAGCGAGTTTTGCGCGTCTCTCATTCTCTGCTCTAATCTCGGATTTTCTTGCATCATCTGTTGGAATACTTCGCTGATTGCTTGCAAGTTGTTGTGCCTCCTTTTTTGCTAATAGCTCGATTGACGTTACGCCTTCATGTTTCCAGTTGCGTAAAGTGCCTGTTGCGTATTTTTCTTTATTTGTAACTCGGCTATTTATAAGAGCTCGTTCAAACGCTTCGATAATAAGATCTGCATCATGATAGGTTGATAGATAGTACTCGATATCTTCTCGTAACTTATCACTAGGAAACTTTTGCAGACGACTGACAAAGAACTCATATAGCCTTTGAGCATGCTTCGTGTCTGTAGTCAGTACTTGGTTATTATCAGTATTTAGTGAATCAGTACTTGGTATATCAGTACTTAGTAGTTGCGGGTTTTCCGTGAACGGTTTATCCGTCGACGGTTTTTCCGTTAGCGGTTTTCCCGTATACGGTTCAACCGATGACGGTTTTTCCGTATGCGGTAAATCCATGTACGGTACTTCGTAGACAATTGTCACGTAATCAAATTTCCCACCTTCAACTCTTCGTCGTTCTTTTTTTACATAACCATATTTCTGTAACTCTCTTAATCCAGCAGTAAACGAGTCCTTGCCGTCTTTTGCCCATTGCTGCATTTCCTCGTTATAAAACGTCCAATCATCCGGTTTAGAAAGCATGAAAACATGTATTGCTTTAGCTTTCCAACTCAATCTTGTATCACGTATGGATGTGTTATTGATGACTGTATAATCTCTATTTTTTTGTACTCTTACGATGTTTTTGCCCTCCATCGCACGCCCTCCATATTCGCAATATTCAAATTTTTAAGAGTAGATTTATTCACAAAGTCCACAAAAAGTAGAATTTAACATCACTAGGATTACGTTTTCGTTTCTCAATAACCTCGAAAATTAATTCTGTCGCATTCTCCTTAAATGGTATTGATGGTATTTCTGGAACCTCACTAGGTTTAACCTCATGACCATTTTGTGTATATGGTGTGTCTGTTGATAAGAATTGTTGACCAATGCTATTTTTTGTAAGCATTACAGCATCTTTCGAGTGGATTGAAACGTGTCGATACTTACCACTCTGTTCAAGTTCAAATTTCTTTTGTTCAATGAATTGTTGTAGTTGTATACTCATCCTCTAACCTCCTACGGAATAAAAATCATCTTGCCTGTTGCCCTTGCTACTGCTATTTAACCTTTTTCTTGCTGTATAATATCGCTGATATCACATTTTAAAACCGTACATAAAGTATCTAAATCACTGATTTTTATACTTTTCGAACGCCCATAATATAAATCTCTTAATGTTGGATATGGGATACCAGTCATCCTATGAACATCACTAGCTTTTAAATTGCGTGCAGCACACCATACCCTGAAACGTAATTTAATCATGGTTACCTCCTATAAAAGCCCTTGTTCCCTCTCACAAACCGCGAAACTACCACTAACCTTCAATACTCTATAGTTTGGGTATCTAGTCATGTATTGCAGCGCCAAGCGCCTAATTTCATCGTTATCCTTCGCCTGTTGGAATATCCAAGCAGGCAATAACACTTTTGACGGTACGTTGTTCATTCAATAGCACCACCTAATCTAATAGATACTCAATTTCAAATGTTCCTTCTAACTTCTTTGAAGCCCGACAGTATTCGCACTTATCACAACGATGCGGGTTTTTACGTCCTTGCTTCGCTTCTATGATGCTTGGCAACATTGTTTGAACATATTCCTTTTCAAAGTCGAAACGCCATAAACCGAAGTGTAAGGCTATTTTATCTGGTGGTGTTTCTTTAGTGACTGCAACAATGTAAGGATCATAGTAACGACCTGTATTTTGATAAATGATTTCACGATACACCCACATCTGCAGCACATAATCGAATGCTTGTACAAACGAAACCCAAGTGTTGTATTTCTCGCTCCAGTACCGTTTTCTAAGCTCCTGTGTACTCTTTATATCACTGAAAAATCCACGCTCGTGATTGATGTTATCGACTTTGATTTTCCACTCAACACCGAATAATTCACCTGTGTAGATGACTTCTTTTTCACCTTGTAAAGCGAACATACAAAACTCGTCATTTTTAATCGTTTCAATCATGTCGTCAGCTTTTTCGTAGTCTTTATATTTGTTGCCACGATTGTTATAAATGCTGTTATGATTTAGTTCCTTAAATTCAGCGAATGCCTCATTGCTTTCGAAAGCAGCATGTAAATATGAACCCACCATTAGAGCTGTAGAGGGGGGACGAGTAAACTCTCCCCGTACCTCTGCAAATGTTCTAGCTTCGCACTCCATCGCGCTTTTAAACTGTGATACTGACATATAATGTTGGTTGGCCTCACTCGAGTGGTAGTTTTGGCTGTTCAACTGGAATGTCGTTTGGTGCATCTTGTTTCACCTCTGCTTTTTGCTCTTCCTTAAACGCATCACCTAAGCCACTAGATTGATTTTTCGTATCATCTTTTGGGAACCAATCCTCGACCTTTGACATGCCATCTTTTAAGCTGTTAGCAATGTTAAGCAGTTCAACATAGTCGTATTCACTGAAAGAATCAGCGTTATAACCGAACTTTATTTCAACCATTTCTTGCGTAACCCGATAATGGTCTTTAAAACCTTTTAACATACTAGCAATTCGGTCTTTTAAAGGTCCTTTGCTATTACCAGCTAGTGTTTCTGTACACTGTAAAACTGCTTTATCAACAATGTCGCCTGGAATTACTCCAAGGATGCAAGAGCGTAATCGACGAGCACCGTCATTTGCTACTTTTTCGTAAATATCACGTGGATCCGTTAGTTGCTTTAAACCTTTTTTTGTGCCGATTGCATGCTTTACTGTAAATACTTTTTCTTGGCGTACGTTTGTTTCAAGGTCCCAACAAAACGCTTTGGCTACCGATTCACCATTACGCTGTTCTAACTCTTGAATACCGTATGATAAGTTGCCCCAGTTCTGAGCAATCGCCTCTGCTAATCGGATAGAAGGTCCGGTTACTTTTGTGCCACCTTTCGGATAACTGTACATTGCTGTTTGAGCTAGTGCTGGACGTTTACATGTATCTAAAACACGTTGTTCAGCTTGGAATACGTTGCGCGGGAACTGTTTCGCCATAAATATTTGCCCTTTAACTTCTTCCATTTCGCGTGAAGCACTAGCTTGTGCTAGAGCTCCACCTTGAAATTGAGGTTGTCCCACTTGAGGGGTGTTGAACTGTTCAGTAAGGTTGTTCATTGAAATTCCTCCTGTAGTGCGCTATAATTGCGCTAAATATTTTATTTGTTTAAGCCACTATTACGAGTAGTGGTTTATTTTTTTGTACAAAATGCTGCACCGAAGTATGTTTCTAGATACGTGTGAATGTTGTCGAAATGCACTACATCGCCATTTGGAAATTTCATATAATCGTCATTACTTACAATTAGAGAGCCATATACATCTCGAAAATCTTCCTCGATATAACGGAATGTTGGAACTTGATTTACTGGCTCGATAGTGCCTAACACCATCGGATTTTCTACTAACAAATTCACGCTATCGCCTCCTGTATGAATAAGTGATCCTTTTCAAATTCAGTTAAACAAGTGGTAAACTTGATACCTTCTACTTCTGCCACAATTCGGTTATAGCTGGCTAACTCCCAATTAAGATTCAAGAGCTCATTGGTGTTTAAGACCTGCACCTCAACGCCATACAACTCATTTACAGTCAAATTAATAACTGATTTGATACCTAATGAATGAACTACTTGTGGCACTTTGGAAGCTAGTTCTAAAAGTTCTGTCATACGTTTATCCATACAAATCAACCCTTTCGTTTTTATTTTTTGATGGCCTATCCCATCAAGCAGCTTGTAAATTCCAAAGAGGAAACGGCTAACCAACCATTTACAAACTGCTTGACGGAAGCGAGTTTCGACTCGCAAACGTCTGATTTTGTGTTATAATGTTATTGACTATTACCACACTGCTGTTTAATCACTCCAATGATTAAGCAGCTTTTTTATTCGCTTTCTTTTCAAGCAATAATCTACGTTGCTTCTTGTTGAGATGTAACCAATCCCCTGCACTAATGAACATTCTTATTCACCACTTTCTGATTGATATTAAGCGCTCTTTTAACGAGAGCCTCCACAACGCTTTAAACTTGAACATGTCTTTGTACAACCTCTGCGTTAATGCCTTTTCCTACATATTTGAGAGCCATTAAGTGCAACTCTTTTTGACCTTCTAACTGTTGAATACGAATTATAGAGTTTTGCATATCGCAACCACGTTCAGCAGCTAACTCGTATCGTCCATTTTGTGTATACACAGCGATTTCTTTTATTAAGTCATCAATACAAGCCTTTTCTTTGATGATTTGGTCGTTGATTCGTTTTAAAGCATCCAATTGAATAATCCTCCTATAAACATTGGCACCATCGGCATTAGCTGAGTTACTGCATTTACAGTATCCATTCCAAACAACATTGCTGCGGCAGGCATTTCAGAATTAGTTATGTTTATCCACTTCAAGAAAGTTGATAAATCCAATACCTTCCTACCACTTTCTAATTTACTAACGCATGATTGAGTAATATTTAACTCATCTGCAATATCCTCTTGAGTCATTTTGGCTTTCTTGCGAAAGAGTTTTAACATTTTTGCGTGTTCAAGTGCATCGAACATAAAAAGTCCTCCTAAACATTCTGAATCGGAATAAATTCCATTGTGGAATACAAATTTCTCCCAAGTTAACTTAATATAGTGATAAGAGGTTGATTTGCCCCAACCTCTTACTAGATTGGTAGTTTGACAGAGGCCATTTGCCCTGGCCTCTCCTATGCTCTTAATAATCTAAGACTTTCATTTTCACTTACATATATGCCCAATCGAGCATTCATGTACATGGTGTTTTTATCATTCCATTCCAGCACTTTATCTCGTGGATAACGCGCAGTTAATGCATGGGATTTAGGAAATCCATCCATACGAATTATTTTTTCTACAGTGGGTAATTCACATTGGAATATCTGAGCTACGTGCTCTTTTTTTAAGTTTGTAGGTAGAGATAACTCAAATTTCATAGCTTCTCTACAGTCTTCAACACCTTGCTTATAAGCCTTTTGAAACAAGTCAGCTAATTCAGCGTTTAATAACGCTTCTTTTAGTTCATCTATTGTTAAATTCAATTTATTAAACTCCTATTCTATCGATTTTCTGATCGTTTAAGAGCGTTACTAGCTTCTTGTAAAATGAAGATGATTTCATCTAATTCTTCATAGTCAAGACTTAAAGTAATACCTGTGTTTTCTTTGAAGCCATCAGCTTCATTTCCATCTACAGCATTTATAGAAACAACTGATAAAGCACTATCAACGTTTGTATCAGTTTCAATTGCAAATTGATCTGTGAGTAAAGTGTTTTTTCTGATTAGTTCTAACATTAGGCTCCCAACCCTTCTACTTTGATTTGATACTTAATAGCCATTTCTTTAACAATTGCTAAGTAGATTTCAGTTAATCTTGCATCTTCTGCAATTACATCAAGCTTTGTTACTTTATCCAGCTTAGATTTAGAAATGCCGTTCAAAGCCATTTCTTTTCTTCGATTACTTAAACGGATATCAAGCTTACAGCGACCGCGTTCTTCTAAAATTTGATAACTTTCATTGCGAACATTTCGATATGCTTCGAATCCGCCGCGCGAAAGAGCTATCTTATTAATAAGATTTGTAACCTTCTTGCGCCATTCAGTAGGGTTAAGTGCAATGATTTCAGCAATATTGTCCTGTTTTGTTTCTAATTGAAGTTGCTTTTCTTCTACTGCGTTTAATCGGCGTTCTTGTTCAACACCCTGTTGTGCCATCATGGCGATTAATTCAGCGGTTGTTGGCTGTGTTAATTGACGTTCCATTTCATTGAACGCTTGGATGTATTTCAATTTGAATTGCATTGCTTTTTGACCTGTAAAGCCCATTGCGAGTAAAGTGAAACCGTCTCGATTCATGTAAAACATACGATATTGCTGTTTGTTTTGCGGGTGTTCATAAGTAGATTCGTAGAACATTGGGGCTTCCCCAGAATTGGGGAGACCCCCTAAAATCGTTTCAATATCACGCAATACATGGTCGTGACGCTTTTCGAACGAATCTGCTACCTGTAATGATGTAGTTACAGCTTGTCTGTTTTGGATGATTACTAGATTCATGATAAAACCTCCTATGTTTTAAAATTTTCCAATCTGCTAAACTATTGGTAGATTGGGGGTGAAATTATATGAACCATTACGAAAATCAATTTTTAAATATAGGGCTTGAAAATTTTTATAAGAGTGGCAACTCTTACTCGGAGATTCAGCCTAAAAATTCAGGTGAATTTAAGAGCCTTTGGGATGCGGCTACTTATTTATTCGAAAATGGCTATCTAATACCTCATTCAGAAAATATCGTTTCAAACACGGTCGATATAGTGCCTAACGAAACGGAATTTCGATTTGAGTTGACGGAAAAGGGATTGTCAGAAGCTAAGGCTTTATAATCTCAAAACCAAAAGTAACAACGATTTCGTTTGAGTGTTTTTCAAGCATGACCTTATGGCGAATGTGTTTTTTAAATTCTTCTAAGGTCATGTTTTGAAATTCCTTATAGAGCAAATCTGCAAACTTTTCCATTACATCATCTTTATTGGAGCTACCATTCCATGCACCTGCCTTTACAAGCAGTCTGTCAATGTCGACCTTTTTGGGAGTATTATCCACCTCTCTCACCACCTTTCGAGTTATATACAGATTTGTTATGGATATTTCAGATGACTTGTTTTTCTTTTGCTTGTAAACCTTGTATAACAAAATCGATAAAAAAAATTTCATTTGGACTCTTATTTAAAGCCATAGCTATTTGTAAACCAAGTTTAACTCCTGGCTCTTGTCCATGAAGTTCGATATTTGTAATCGTTTGACGAGATGTTTTAGATCGTCTGGCTAATTCTGATAAAGACATACCAACTTCCAATCTAGCTTCTCGAACTTTGTTGTTAACCATGAGTAACACCTCCTTGATTTGTATTGTAATACAAGGATAACATAATTGTCAACAATGATTAACAATAAAAATATTTATATTTTTTTATCTATAATGTAAAGTATGTATTACAGGTGGTGATTACATGAAAACTCTGGGTGAGTTATTAAAAGAATTAAGGGGTAAAGAGTCTTTAAGAGATGCCAGCAAGCGTATTGGTATTAGCCACACATATTTAGATACTATCGAAAAAGGTTTCGATAAACGTTCTGGCAAACATGTAAACCCTACTCCTGAAACTTTGAAACTTTTGTCAAAAGCATATAATTATGATTATGAAGAGTTAATGATACTTGCTGGTTATTTAGATAATTCACAAGAAAGTACAACAGATAAAGAAGAAGCAGACTTCCGTGCTTTCTCTAACGATCCAGATTTACAAGTTTTTTACAAAGAATTGCCTGAATCTGATGAAGAAGCAGTTCGTCGTTTGCGTGATATTTGGGAAATTATAAAACATGAAAAGAGATAAATAATGTTTTCAATTTAAACCCTTCTTCTAAGAAGTGGGGTTTTATTGTAAATCCGAACAGAACATAAGTTCTATTGAATTTAGTTTGGGGATGATTGAATGTTGTATACAACACATACAGAAGATTTTATAGAAAATTTATACACTCAATTAGGTATCCTTTTTCCATATCAATTAGATTTCCAAGAGATAGCCTATAGATTAGACATTCAATTGTATTTTTGGGGAAACACGAGTCAAGCCTTATTCCTTAAGGGGAAAGTTTATATTTTTTTAAATGAAAATTTGAACGAGCAGCAAATGTGGCAAGATTTTTGTCATGAACTTTGTCATGCACTTTGGCATAGTGGAAGTCAAAAAAAGATGCCGTATTCATGGATAGAGTATCAAGAATGGAAGGCTGATAATTTCATGTTACACGCATGTGTTCCTACTTTTATGCTAAATAAGATGGAGTTGCCTTTTAATGAAGATAAAACAATTCATCTTATATGTGAACAATTTAAAGTCGAGGAGAATGTAGCTTGCAAGAGATTTCACCATTACTCTCATAATCATTTTTACAATAGAAATGTTCTTGAAGAGAGGAGTGATTTTAGTGGGATATGTTAAAAACATAGGGAAAAATAAATTCAAACTTATTGCTGATTTAGGTTATCGAGGTAATCGTCGTATTCGAAAAACTAAAAATGTGGAGGCTAAGAACGAAAAAGAAGCTATGCGTCTCCTTATTCTATTTGAAGAAGAGATGAAACAAAATAAAGAATCTTACTTTAGTGATGTGGATTCTATAACTTTAAATAATCTTTTCCCACGTTGGAAAGAAAACTATGCAAAACAACATTATAGCGCTAGATCATTTCATGATAACTGCACACATTTAGAAAAACGCATTCTCCCTATTTTTGGTGATATGAAATTAAAAGATATTAAAAAAGTTGATGTAGTGTTCTTTGTTGGAGATTTACAGAAGAAGAAACGTAGGTTAGATGAACAAGAAGGTGAATTGGCACCTTCGACTGTCCATAACATTTATAAGGCATTCGCAAGTATTATGAACGTAGCTGTCCAATGGAACTTGATTGAAGAAAGTCCATGTAAAAATGTAAAGCTACCGAAACTTAAATACGAAGAAGGCACAGCTTATAACGCAGAACAAGTTAAATTGTTGTTTGAACGATTAAGCAATCGTGAATCTGCCGAAAAAAGATTATTGGTTGAACTCGCTGTTGTAAGTGCTGCACGCCAAGGTGAATTAGTAGCAATAGAAGAAAAACACTTAAATACCGAAAACAATACCCTTTTAATAGAACAAGCTTTAGTTAATTTAACTGGAGATGGAATTATTGTAAAAGAGACAAAAGGAAAGAGAAAACGTGTAGTTACTATTCCGTCAAATATAATGAATGATTTAGTTACACTTGCTGCAGTAAAAAAATATCAACTAGATGAGGCTGGCGATGAACGAGAATGGAAGGAACGTTTTTTTCTTTTCTCAAATGAATTTGGTAAACCGTATCGTCCTGATTCAATAAGTCAATGGTGGGACCGATTTATGAAAAGGAATCCTGACTTACCTAGAATACGTTTCCATGATCTACGCCATACTTCAGCGACTTTATTAATTCATGCTGGAGAACACCCAAAAGTTATTCAATCAAGATTAGGTCATTCAAATATTACAACAACAATGAATACTTATGGCCATCTTTTACAAGAAACTGATCAACGAGCAAGTTCTCATTTTGATAAACTTTTTGATGATAAAGAGTGATTTGGGCACCTTCTGGGCACCGAATAATAGAATATACATTTATGCATAAAAATAAAAAGCCTTACAACCGTTGTGGCTGTAAGGCTTACGTTAGCGTCCCAGGAGGGATTCGAACCCCCGACCGACGGCTTAGAAGGCCGTTGCTCTATCCTGCTGAGCTACTGAGACATGGTGTGTTTTCCTAAAAACCTCTTAGGAAAGACAATATTTATTATATGTCCTTTATTACATAATGTCAACATGAATTTTACTATGGAGGCAAGGTTTGCCTTGAAAATATTATATACCTATTTATTGTATGAAGCTATAGCTTTCTTTATGTTATTTCACTGCATTACATTGTCTTATTTTTTGTTAAAATAATAAGCAAAAATGGAGGTATGTGTATGTTTGAAAAGTCGGTGGTTGTGGTGACTGGTGGTGCGCAAGGAATTGGAGAAGGGATTGTACGAGCATATGCACAGCGTGGTGCCAAGGTTGTAATTGCAGATGTGAATGTAGAGCTGGGTCATCAATTAGCGCAAGAGTGTAATGAGCAAGGGTATTCGGCATTGTTTGTGGAGACGGATGTGTCAAAGGAACAAGATATTGTTGCGTTAATGCAGCAAACGGTCCAACATTTTGGGACGATTACGATTTTAATTAATAATGCGGGTAAGTTTGAGCATGTGTCCCCTTATGATATTACGGTTGCGCAGTGGCATAATCTTTTACAAACGAATTTAACGAGTGTTTTATTCTGTTCTAGAGAAGCGGCTAAAATCATGCGGACAAATGAGCTTGGAGGTTCGATTGTTTCTTTAGCCTCTACACGGGCTTTTATGTCTGAGCCTTATAGTGAAGCGTATGCCGCTTCCAAGGGCGGTATTGTAGCGTTAACGCATGCATTAGCCCGCTCTTTCGGTCCAGATAACATTACGGTCAATTGTATATCACCTGGCTGGATTGAAACCGGTGATTATGAACAGCTACGTGCTATCGATCATGAACAACATCTAGTAGGGCGTGTTGGTGTGCCGGAAGATATTGCACAAGCTTGTCTGTACTTAACAAATCAAGCGAATCGATTTGTCACAGGGATTAATATTACGGTCGATGGAGGCATGACAAAGAAAATGATCTATGAGGAATAATGGACGAATCTGGATTCTTGCACATTCCAGGATCGTGTAGAGTATTCTACACTAGAATTAATTTTTTAAGGGAGTGAATGTGCATTGTTTCCATATTCAAACAGCTATTTCGGGAATTCTTTAAGCGCCATCTATACGGCTCCATCCAACCAATATACTGCGCCTATTCGGCACTTTTTACAGCCACAACAGGATCATCGCAGGTGCATTAGTAAAGCAGAGTCTGATTTTATGGCGATGAATCGACTGTTGTGGATGGAGCATGTTAATTGGACGAGGATGACCATTATAAGTATTGTCTTTAATTTGCCGGATTTACCATTTGTGCAAGCACGTCTTTTACGCAATGCGACGGATTTAGGCAATTGTCTGCGCCCCTTTTATGGCGATCAAATAGCAGATCGCTATGCAGAGTTGATAAAAGAGCATTTACTTATTGCAGCGCAGCTTGTCACAGCGGCGAATAAAGGAGATGCGGCAACAGCAGCGGCAAAAGAACAAGAATGGTATCGTAATGCAGATGACATTGCCATATTTTTAAGTTCCATTAATCCATATTTAACTAAAGAAGCTGTGCAGCAAATGTTTTATCGCCATTTAGCTTTAACGAAAAAAGAAGCCGTGACGATGATTCAAAAAGACTATCAATCAGACGTGCAAGTGTTTGATGATATAGAGGCAGAGGCACTTGCCATGTCGGACATGATTGCAAATGCGATCGTCATGCAGTTTTGCTACCGCTTTTATTCATAATAAATAAAAAACCAGATTCATCGACAATGTGCATTTGTCCATCAATCTGGTTTTTCGTCTTGGTGAAAAAGACTATGATTGCTCCGTATCGGTTTGTTGTAGTTCCACGTAGCGGTAATATAAATTTCGTAATTCAGATTCTTTAAACTTGCCTAGATGTGTTTTTAATTGAGGATGCACTAAAATTCCTTTTGCGCGTAGCTCTTTGACAAACCAACCTTTTGAATATTGATGCACGTTGCACCGTCTCCTTTTCTATTAGTCATCCATAGCGTATGCGCAAAGATTTTGTGCTGTTACCGCTTCCTCGTGTTACGACAAAATAAAAACAAAGGACAAGAAATAATCCTTTGTTTTCAGTCAATTATGTGCCACAAAACGTTTGGTATGGACAGTTGGATGGTGCTGGTAGTGTGGTATATGCTTCTTGTTCCGCTAAATGCGCGTATGGTTGAGATAGCGCCTGTAATAGCTTATCCATAACACGGTAATCACCGCGTGTAACAGCCGCTTCTAACGCTTCCTCTACCCGATGGTTTCGCGGAATAACTGCAGGGTTCGTGTCTCGCATTAACTGCTGTGATTGTGCTTTGGATGGTTCTTGCCTTTGTCTTCTTGCTTGCCACTGTTCGTACCACTTTTTAAATTCCTTACTATCAAAAAGTGCCGTTCCTTCACATCTTTGAAACGTTAGTGAACGGAATGTATTTGTATAATCAGCTTCATGCTTTTCCATTAACGTTAAAAGTTCATCTACCAGTGTGGCATCTTGCTGTTCTTCATTAAAGAGACCAAGCTTTGCGCGCATTCCCGCTAACCAGTTTGTATAGTACAACTGCGGATACTGCTCAATTACTTGCTGAGCTAGTGCTACAGCATCTTCTGGGTCGTCATGGATAAGTGGAAGGAGCGTTTCAGCAAAACGCGTAATATTCCATCCTCCAATAGGCGGCTGATTGCCATAGGCATAGCGTCCTTGTCGGTCGATGGAGCTAAAAACTGTTGCTGGATTATAACGATCCATAAAAGCACAAGGACCATAATCAATCGTTTCACCGCTAATCGTCATATTATCTGTGTTCATTACACCATGGATAAAGCCGACTAGTTGCCATTTGGCAATAAGGGCTGCCTGTCTTTTCATAACTTCTTGAAGCAAGCTCAAATAGCGATTTTGCGTCTGTTCAATCATTGGGAAATGGCGTTGGATTGCATAATCAGCTAACTTCTGAAGCTCTTCATCGCTACCCCATTGTGCCGCATATTGAAATGTCCCTACACGTAAATGACTACTTGCAACACGCGTCAAAATCGCACCAGGTAGTTCTGTTTCACGAAGTACTGTTTCTCCTGTTGTCACTACTGCCAAACTACGGGAAGTTGGGATGCCTAACGCATACATTGCTTCGCTAATAATATATTCACGAAGCATCGGACCAAGTGCTGCGCGGCCGTCTCCTCCTCTAGAGTAAGGTGTTCGTCCTGAACCTTTGAGTCCGATGTCATAGCGCTCCCCTAAAGGTGTTATTTGTTCGCCTAGAAGGAGTGCTCTACCGTCCCCTAACATATTAAAATGCCCAAATTGATGTCCTGCATATGCCTGTGCAAGCGGCAATGCTCCCTTTGGTATCTCGTTACCTGCAAGCACCTCAATACCATCTTCTTGTTGAAGCGCACTATAATCTAATCCAAGGGACTTTGCCACTGCTTCATTTAGAATCGCCAATTTGGGCGCATGCACGCGATTTAATTGAAGTTGGCTATAGAATGAACTTGGTAGACGAGCATAGCTATTATCAAAATTCCAACCAATATTGTTTGCCTTAGTCATTTTATCACCCTTGTTCTTTTCATTTAGTCTTTCTACTAACATGCAATTCATTCGTGGTCGTATTTTCCAAGCCTTTGTAATCCATAAATAGAAAAACGCTTAAACTCTCTTTTCATAGAATCTTAAGCGTTTTTAATAAGTTTGAGTTATTTCCGAATAAACGTATGCGTTGCCATACATTCATTGTTCTCTGTGAAGAAATCCACCTGAAAATAGCTAGCTTGAATATCTATAACTGCAAAGCTTTTTTCATTGCCACCTCTTGGCTTTAATAAACTTCCTGGATTGATAAATAAGACATCATCAATCATCTCGGCACCTAATAGATGTGAATGTCCGAAGCACACAATATGTGCAGCGACTTCCTTTGCTCGATACGATAATGCCAACATGGATGATTTGACATTAAATAAATGACCATGTGTCACAAAAAGGGCAGCATCTCCTGCTTGCACAATTATTTCCTCTGGAAAAGCTTTATCAAGATCACAATTTCCCCTTACTTTTTTCATGCCATCTAATGCAGCATGGGAAAAGGGCAGTTCGCTATCCCCACAATGAATCATTATTTCGACCTGCGGATAAAAGCCACGTACTCGGTCAATAACATGGCTATCTCCATGTGTATCACTCATGACCACTATTTGCATGGATATCACCTCTTACTTAATAAGATTTGGCAATTGTTCCTTTAACTTGCGAATGGCATTTCCTCGGTGAGAAATAGCCCCTTTTTCTTCTGGTGTTAATTCAGCCATCATACGATTTAAACTTGGTACAAAAAAGACAGGGTCATAGCCAAAGCCATTAGTTCCACGTTTTTCATGTGCAATGACACCTTCGCACGTGCCGAACACTGTTGTCGTTTCAAAATCAGGACCTGCAATCGCAATACAGCAGCAAAAGCGAGCTGTACGCTTGTCATCTTCTACACCTTGTAAATTATGCAATAGTTTTACCATATTCGCCGCATCATCATGATCACCAGCATAGCGTGCCGAATAAACACCTGGCTCCCCATTAAGCGCATCTACAGCTAAACCACTATCATCCGCAATAACAATCGTTGCAAGCTCTTTTGCTAAAGCCTCTGCTTTTAACACGGCATTTTCTTCAAATGTTGTGCCTGTTTCTTCAATTTCCATGTCCGGTGCGACCTCAAACATTGTCACCACTTGATAACCGAGCGGCCCAAACAATGCTTCGAAATCTTTTGCTTTGCCTTTGTTTTTTGTAGCAATTACAACTTGTTTCATATTAGCAGTTTCCTCCTACTTTATGAGCTATTTCTCCAAGCGCCTGTTTTTGTAAGTCAATAAGCTCGCGAATGCCCTTTTCGCCTAATGCAAGCAAGTTATTTAACTCCTCACGTGAAAAGGTCGCTTCTTCACCAGTCCCTTGTAATTCTACAAAACGGCCTGCTCCGGTCATGACGATATTCATATCTACCGCTGCATCTACATCTTCTACATAATTTAAGTCTAAAACGGCACCTTGCTCTTCAACAATGCCAACACTTGTAGCCGCTAAAAAATCGGTAACAGGGAATTTTTCTAGTTGTTTTTCTTCCGCAAGCTTGGCAATTGCCTGTGTCATTGCGACAAATGCCCCTGTAATCGAAGCAGTTCGTGTTCCGCCGTCTGCTTGAATCACATCACAGTCAATCCATACTGTACGTTCTCCCAACGCTTCTAAATCGACGATAGCACGTAATGCACGACCAATCAGACGTTGAATTTCCATTGTACGTCCGTTCACTTTCCCGCGTGACGATTCACGTGGTGTTCGTTGTGCTGTGGCACGAGGTAACATTGAATACTCAGCTGTAATCCAACCTTTGCCCTGTCCGCGTAAAAAACCTGGTACTTTATCTTCAACCGTTGCTGTACAAATTACTTTCGTATTTCCAACTTGGATTAATACTGAGCCTTCTGGATGCAATAAATACTCGCTATCCATTTTCACAGGACGCAATGCATCTGCATCTCTACCATCAAATCTTGTCATCATTCATCGTGCCTCCTAAAATCTTTCGCGCCCTTATTTTATCATATTTTCCACTGATGCGACGATTTACTACATGCAATATATGATATTTATCATATCAATTGCATTACATTTTCATCTACAATGAAAAATCTTAAGCTGTTATAGTAATATAATAAAGAAAGAGGTGATGGTCATGTCTCAATCAACAGTTGAGCATAGTAGTTATACCATAAAGGAAGAATTTTGGAATGCGCTAACACATGGGATCGGTGCATTTTTAACAGTTCCTGCTACCCTTCTATTAGTGCATAAAGCTTTAACAACCGGTACAAACACCGAGCTTATTAGTTACATTATTTTTGGTATTTCGATGTTTTGTTTATACATAGCATCGACCTTATATCATGCACTGCCCACACATAAAGTGCTTTTGAAAAAATTAGATCATAGCTCCATCTTCTTATTAATCGCAGGAACATATACACCTGTAGCGCTCATTGCCGTAGGTGGAAAATTAGGAATGAGCATATTTATCATCGAATGGGTTCTTGCCTTTATCGGCATCGTCTTAAAACAATTTTTCGTCCATCGTTTCAAAAAAATCTCGTTGATTGTTTACATTGGCATGGGATGGCTGATTGTCTTTGCCTATAAACCATTGGTTGCCTATATCTCATTCGACGGGTTTATGACACTTTTACTCGGCGGTATTTTTTACACTGCTGGCACATTTTTTTATAAAAACAAAAAAATAAAGTACAACCACGCAATATGGCATGTCTTTGTGATGGCAGGAAGTGCAGCGATGTTCGTTGCGATTTATTTGTTTATGTAAAATTGTCTATTCCAATATAATGACGCATAATAAAATCAGCCTAGCTCGTAAGCTAAGCTGATTTTATTTTAATGTAATACGGTGTATGTCAAGCGTACCTTGTTCTAACCAATTTTCTGCAATGGAACGGAAAATGGGCACAGAACCCGTTGCATAAAATTTATGTGCAGGCTTAGCATTTGTATCTGCTAAAGTACCATTATACGCAAGCATTTCCTCGACATCCTTTGCTGTTTCTTCCGCAGAAGATAGCACGAAAACATCTTCTCCGACGACAGCTTCAATTTGTTTTTGCAAAATCGGGTAATGCGTACATCCTAAAATGACCGTATCAAATTGTTCGTTTTTTAACGGTTTTAAGCCTTCTGCAATTAAATTATTTGCAAATTGTCCTTTATATTCGCCGCTTTCTACTAGTGGTACGAACGTTGGACAAGCCAATGGAATAATGTGGGTAGACGTATTTAAAGACAATAAGGCTTCTTCATACGCCCCACTTTTAATTGTACCTTCTGTTGCAAGCACAACGACTTCATGTCGCTTCGTTTTCTTTACAGCTGCACGTGCGCCAGCATTAATAACGCCTAGTACCGGAAAAGGCATATTACGTTGTAAACTTTCGAGTGCTACTGCAGTCGCTGTATTACAAGCAATGACGAGCATCTTGATATTCATTTTCTCGAGTGCTTTGGCCATTTGCCAAGTAAAATTCCGTACTTCCTGTCGAGTTCGTGGACCATACGGACACCTTGCTGTATCACCGATATAATAAATCGTTTCGTTTGGTAATCGTTTTATTATTTCCTTTGCTACGGTTAGACCGCCTACTCCTGAATCAATAACGCCTATCGGGGCATTCATACTTTCCGCCTCAATCCTGTTTCATGTGTACATGTAGTTTTTGTAAATAGCTCGATAATTGCGCGACTTCTTGTTCGTTAAATCCTACAAGCATTTCTTGTAAATATTGCTGTCTTTTTTCAATAACCTCTTGAATAATTCGTTCGCCTTTTTCGAGAAGATGAACGACAACGACCCGGCGATCATTTTCATCACGCACTCGCTTGACTAATTCATTTTTCTCCATTCGATCCACTAAATCTGTTGTCGTACTAAAAGCTAAGTATAAACGGTTTGATAAATCGCCAATTGTAATATCACCGAGCTCTTCTAACCACTGTAATGCAACAAATTGTGGCGGCGTAATTGTATATTGTGAAACAATTTCTCTTCCTTTTTGCTTCACAATGGCCGCAATATAGCGTAGTTCCTTTTCAACCGTTGCAACGGTTTCAGGTGAGTGCTTTGTTACTTCATCCGACATATAACTATTCCACTCCTAAACATGCGTTGAATAGTTCTATTTTGTCGTTTTTTTCACGAAATAGCAAGTGTCCATTAGTCTAATTTGAATTCTTCTAAGCGTAACAGCTCAATTAACGCTTGAGAACGATTTGTTACACCTAGCTTTTGAATTGTATTGGAAATGTGATTTCGCACTGTTTTTTCACTAATACCAAGCTGCTCTGCAATATCCCTCGTTGTTTTTTCAGCTAATAAAAGCGCAAATATTTCACGTTCTCGGTTTGTTAAAAGAGAACGATGATGAGAGCCATTCATTTTCAGTCACACCCTCCTCCCCCGCACGTATTGTAACTTATGTTAAGGAGTGTTGAGCGGTGACGGCTATTTTCATGAATACACCGAGTTTCCACAAAAATTTCGGAAGTTCTTCTTTTATAGCGCATAAAAATGGTTAAAATTGTAAACTGAAACACCTTGACTTATTTTTTCGAGCATGCTCTAAACAATCTGCGATACTTGCCAAGTTGAATCCCGTGCCCTCCATTCTACCTCACTTACAAGGATGAAGCACTCACTGAATTGCAAATTACATAATCGCTAACTGTGCTAATTGCGCCTTTTCTTCTTCTGATATCGGCACGCTTTTACCTGTTCGTGGATCCATTTGTACTACTGTACCACGACCTGTAAAGCATACTTCATCCTTTTGATTTTTCGCTAAGTAATGGATATCCATTGATGAGTTACCTAATTTCGCTACTTTTGTATATATACGAAGTACATCATTAAAGAAAACTTGCTTTCGATAATCACATTGTAAATCTGCTACAATCGGAATCCCCTTTACCTTGTCATCCAATGCAGAAGGCATTAAGATACCTAAATGATTAAAATAATCGATTCTAGCCTGTTCAAAATATGTAAAGCTAACGGTATTATTCATATGCCCATACATATCCGTTTCTGAAAAACGAACACGTACCTCAATATAAAATGAAAAATCCTCTGCCCATTTCTCAAAGTCTTCAATATAATTTGCTTTCATATCCCCAACCCCTTTGTGTGATTGCCTACTGTTAATCTATTCGAATTACCATAGTTCAAAAATGAATACAAATTCATTATATAGGAATATAGGCAATTATGATAGAAAAATGAGAAATTTTAGTGTTTTATTCATGATTTCACTCATCTTCTATCTAACAGTCTATAAAAAAACTCCCTTACACTATTGTGTAAGGGAGTAGCATTGTACAATTAGTCAACGTAATGGTCAGAACCGAAGAAGTTACGGAACATTTGCACTGTTGTTGCACGGTTTAAAGATGCGATAGATGTTGTTAAAGGAATACCTTTAGGACAAGCAGCTACACAGTTTTGAGAGTTACCGCAGTTAGCAAGACCGCCGTCACCCATAATTGCATTTAAACGCTCGTCTTTAATCATTGCACCTGTTGGGTGAGTGTTAAATAGACGTACTTGTGATAATGGTGCTGGTCCAATGAATGAAGCTTTTTCAGACACGTTTGGACATGCTTCCATACATACACCACAAGTCATACATTTAGATAATTCATAAGCCCATTGACGTTTACCTTCTGGCATACGTGGACCTTCACCTAAATCATACGTACCATCGATTGGTACCCATGCTTTAACTTTTTTCAGTGCGTTGAACATACGATCACGGTCAACTTGTAAGTCACGTACAACCGGGAAAGTTTTCATTGGCTCAAGGCGAACTGGTTCAGTCAATTGATCAATCAATGTTGAACATGATTGACGAGGACGACCATTGATTACCATTGAACATGCGCCACAAACTTCTTCAAGACAGTTCATATCCCATGAAACTGGTGTAGTTTTTTCACCGTTTGCCATCACTGGATTTTTTTGAATCTCCATTAACACAGAAATAACGTTCATACCATGACGGTAAGGAACTTCGAATTTCTGCCAGTAGCTTTGGCCACCTTGTGTATCTTGACGTAAAATTTCAACTTTTACCATTCTTCCAGTATTAGCTGCGATTTCCATAATTCTTAGTCTCCTTTCGCAGAGTAGTCACGTTTACGTGGTGGGATTAATGAAACGTCTACTTCTTGATATGTGATAACTGGCTCGCCCGTAGCTGGGTCGAATTTCGCCATCGTTGTTTTTAAGAAGTTTTCATCATCACGTTGCGGGAAGTCTGGTTTATAGTGCGCACCACGAGATTCATTACGAAGTAAAGCGCCTTTTGTCATTACTTTCGCTAGGTAAAGCATGTTTTTTAACTGACGTGTAAAGTGAGCACCTTGGTTACTCCATTTTTGAGTATCGTTGATGTTAATGTTTTCCCAACGTTTTTGGAATTCACCAAGTTTTTTATATGTTTCTTCAAGTTGGTCGTTATAACGTACAACTGTCATTGTAGCAGTCATTAACTCACCAAGCTCTTTGTGAAGAAGGTAAGCGTTTTCTGTGCCGTCCATTTTCATGATAGCATCCCACTTAGCTTGTTCTTCTTTAACACGTACATCGTAAATATCTTGCGATAAATCTTCAGCATGCTTTTTAAGATGTTTAACGTAATCTACTGCATTTGGACCAGCAACCATACCGCCATAAATTGCAGATAATAATGAGTTAGCACCAAGACGGTTTGCACCATGTTGAGAGTAATCACATTCACCCGCTGCGAATAGACCAGGAATTTCAGTCATTTGGTTGTAGTCAACCCATAATCCACCCATAGAGTAGTGAACTGCAGGGAAAATTTTCATTGGTAATTTACGTGGGTCATCACCTACGAATTTTTCGTAGATTTCAATGATACCACCAAGTTTTACATCTAATTCATGTGGATCTTTATGAGAAAGATCTAGGTATACCATGTTTTCGCCGTTGATACCAAGTTTTTGGTTTACACAAACGTCGAAAATTTCACGTGTTGCGATATCACGTGGTACTAAGTTACCATATGCAGGGTATTTTTCTTCTAAGAAGTACCAAGGTTTACCGTCTTTATATGTCCAAATACGGCCACCTTCACCACGAGCAGATTCTGACATTAGACGGTTTTTGTCGTCCCCAGGAATCGCTGTTGGGTGAATTTGAATGAACTCACCATTCGCGTATGAAGCACCTTGTTGGTATACGATAGAAGCAGCAGAACCTGTGTTAATAACAGAGTTTGTTGTTTTACCGAAGATAATACCAGGGCCACCAGTCGCCATAATAACAGCGTCTGCACGGAATGATTGAATTTCTTCTGTACGCATGTTTTGAGCTACGATACCACGGCAAACGCCGTCATCATCTATAACAACACCAAGGAATTCCCAGTGTTCATATTTGTTAACTAAACCAGCTACTTCGTGAGAACGAACTTGCTCGTCCAGCGCGTATAGTAATTGCTGACCAGTTGTAGCACCTGAGAATGCTGTACGGTGCATTAACGTACCACCGAAACGGCGGAAATCAAGTAAACCTTCTGGTGTACGGTTGAACATTACACCCATACGGTCCATTAAGTGAATAATACCAGGGGCAGCATCACACATACCTTTAACTGGTGGTTGGTTCGCTAAGAAATCCCCACCATATACTGTATCATCAAAGTGAATCCAAGGAGAATCTCCTTCACCTTTTGTATTTACGGCACCATTAATTCCGCCTTGCGCACATACAGAGTGTGAGCGTTTTACAGGAACTAATGAGAATAAATCAACTTCAGTACCAACTTCAGCTGCTTTAATCGTTGCCATCAGACCAGCTAAACCGCCGCCGACAACAATTATTTTGCTTTTCGCCATGATTATTTCTCACTCCTCTTAAAAAATTGCAATGATTGCATGTACTCTTATAGTAGCTTCTATTGAATTATACGAAAGCTAAAATAGCAGCCACACCAACTACACTTAGAATTACGAAAAGAACGTTTGTTACATAAGTAGCAATCTTTTGAGACTGTGGTGATTGTGTAATACCCCAGCTTACTAAGAATGACCACAAACCATTTGTTAAGTGGAAAGTTGCTGATAAAATACCAACAATGTAGAATCCAAGCATAAATGGATTTGCAACGATATTTGCCATCATGTCGTAATCAACGTGTGTACCAAGCGCTTTTTGAATACGAGTTTGGAAAATATGCCATGCAATGAAAATTACTAAAAATACACCTGTGAAGCGTTGTAATGAGAACATCCAGTTACGGTATGTGCTGAAACGCCCTGTATTTGGTGTAGCTGTGAATGCAATGAACACACCATAAAATGCGTGGAACATTAATGGAATGTAGATGACAATCCACTCAACTAGGATAAGAAATGGAATTTTTTCCATTACTGCGGTAGCATCATTGTAACTTTCTGCTCCGCCTGTTGCTGTAAAGTTAATGAATAGGTGCATCGTTAAAAACAGACCTACTGGAATGATCCCAAGTAGAGAATGTAAGCGACGCCATAAAAACTCTCGATCTTTCGACAAGACTGTTACCCCCCTTAGTACTTAAAATAGCACAACAAAAGAAGTCATCATTTTGTAAATGATACTCCATTGACTGTGTATTTCATCATGGTACAATATTATGACATGTTTATTGTACTCTCAAGAGCTACGAGCGTCAAGGTAACATAGAGTTTTTGCTAGACCTTATTAAAGAAGTAATCTAGTACATAACGTGTCGTTTCTTCTCGAAAAATCTATCATTACTTTATTGGTGCTAAATTATAAGAAAATTCTAAGAAAGAAGGATTTCTATGTTAAATAATCCATCTAATACTATCTCATCATTTGGATATGAGTTAATTCGTGATCATGTCCTATCTTCAATACTCGGTAAACATGAGGATGACGTACTATATTGGGCTGGCAAGGAGCTTGCTCGGAAGTTTCCTTGTAAAAGTCAAGATGAACTTATCGCATTTTTCGCAGATGCGTGCTGGGGTACTCTAGTATTGACAAAGGAGTCTAAAGATGGACGTATTTTCCATTTAGTGAATGAACCAACCCTTTTACAAATTCAAAATCGTAGCTTTAGACTTGAAGCAGGCTTTATTGCTGAACAAATTCAGCAAGTAAAAGGTTACTTGACTGAATGTTATGATGAGAAGCGTGAAAAACAACAGCTTGTCACGTTTACAGTCAAATGGGATGTTAAAGAACGCATTATGAATACAATAACAAATGAATAAAAGTCTAAAGGATTTTTTTGGTAGAAAAGCAAACCTTATGCGTGTAGACAAAAGGCAACAAGATGTTACTCTTGATGCCTTTTATCATTTTTATATAGTAGTTACTGTTTGTGACTCTCTTCTTCTAAATTAAACTCCTCGTGTAATGCATTGGCAGCACGAATCATTTCATCTTGCGGCACAACAACAGAGACTTTAATTTCCGACGTACTCACCATTTTTACTGGAATATCCTCTCGACGTAAGCGATCAAACATTTTGGCAGCTACTCCAGGATTCGATGCCATCCCAGATCCAATAATCGAAACTTTCGCTAAGCCAATCTCAAAATCAGCAAAGCTAAAACCAAGCGACAATTTACTATTTTCTAACACACGTAAAGCTTCAGCGAATTCCTCTTTTAAAATGGTAAAGGATACAGATGGTTTCACACCTTCAATAATAGCTTGAACAATAATATCAACATTAATGCGGTTTTCTGCCAGTATCGCAAACATATCTGCTAACGATGCAGTAGAATATGTATCATAGCCAATTGTTAGACGAATAATATCTGCTTCGAAAGCAACACCACGTACAATTAAATTTTTCTCCATTTCAACTTCCTCCTTCAATAAAGTACCGACTGTATCCACTACACTTGAACGAATAATTACTGGTATTTGGAATTTTTTTGCCAACTCCACTGCACGTGGATGTAGAATATGTGACCCTAAATGCGAAAGTTCCAACATTTCATCATAGGAAATCTCCTGTAACTTTCTCGCTTTTTCAATATGACTTGGATCAGCTGTATAGACACCATCGACATTTGTATAAATCTCAACACGCTCCGCATCTAATGCTGCTGCAATGGCTACTGCTGTCGTTTCCGCTCCACCCTTACCAAGTGTTGTAATATTGTTGGCAGCATTTATCCCTTGTTCCCCAGCAACGACAACAATTTGTCCTTGCGTCATATGCCCTTGCATGCGATGAACATCGATTTGATCAATACGTGCATTAAAATGTTTTGTATCTGTCTGCACACCAGCTTGCCAGCCAGTTAATGACACTGCATCATAACCGGCCTCTTGCAAAGCGATTGCAAATAGTGCACTTGATAGTTGTGAGCTCGTCGATAATAGTACATCCATCTCACGTTTAGAGGCATCATCTGATAATGCACGTACCATTTTCGTTAAGTCTTTAGCTGTACGGCCCATCGCTGCTGTCACTACTACTACATCATAGCCACGCTCTTTTTTTGCCATTGCAATTTTAGCGACCTCCTGAATCCGCTCTGTTGAGGCGATTGCAGGTCCACCAAATTTCAATACAATACTTGCCATTTTTATCATTCTCCTTTTTTAGATTCGTTTCTAGAACAGCAAAAAGGCAGCCCTCACATAACGTGAAAGCTGCCTGCAACATGTACAATAAAATAGCTTGCGCATGTGTGATAGCTCTCCGAAACGTCAAGATTCGACAGTCCTACATCTGTTAAATGCAAAACCAGCAAAGTATCGGAACAACGATACTTCACTTCGGCAAGCTCCCCTTTCACACATCATCACTGGATTTGTCCATCCTTCGATGTGCTACTATTGAACCTTGCACCTCTATCATCACTTAAAATAGTGAAATGTAATTTTTTCCCTTTACGAAAATACTGCGTTATTATGCTTTACTGCACAATCGTTCATACAAGGATCGTTAGAACATAATGGTATTACCATTACCATGTTCTATTCCAACATTAGCATATGTCTAATCCTTTGACAACGTCTGCTGCTGAAAATAAGTGTAAATAATGTTCGCTAAGTTTGCAGTCATTCCTGCTTCTTGAAGGGCAAGCTCACTCGCCTCACGAATCTTTTTAACTGAGCCAAAATGCTTCAATAGCTGTTGCTTTCGTTTCGGTCCAACACCTTCAATGCCATCGAGTACAGATTGAATAGCATTTTTTTCATGCTGTTGACGTAGGAATGTAATAGCAAAACGGTGCACTTCATCCTGAATACGTTGAAGTAAATAAAAGCCATCACTCGTTCGTTTTAATGCGATAACATCAGGCGGATCTCCGAATAAGAGCTGAGATGTATTATGCTTATCATCTTTTGCTAAACCAGCGATCGGAATAACAAGACCAAGTTCATCTTCCAACACTTCTCGTGCCACTTCCATCTGTCCTTTACCGCCATCTATTAGCACTAAGTCGGGCAATGGCAAGCCTTCTTTTAATACCCTCGTGTAACGGCGTCGTATCACTTCCTGCATTGCCCCGTAATCGTCATGTTTTGCGGCTGTTCGTGTTTTGTATTTACGATATTCTTTCTTTGCTGGTTTACCATCAATAAAAACAACCATTGCTGATACTGCATCCGTACCATGCATATGACTATTATCGAATGCTTCAATGCGCAGTGGTGCTGAAATGCCCATTGCTTCGCCTAGTGCTTCGCATGCGCCAATTGTCCGTTCTTCTTGTCGTTCAATCAATTGGAATTTAGCTGCCACAGCAATTTCCGCATTTTTCATAGCCAAATCAACTAGCTCTTTCTTTTGCCCTCGCTTGGGTGTCAGTACTTTAACCCCTAATAATTCGGTTAAAATTGCCGCATCAATAGCCTGTGGAATGAAAATTTCTTTCGGTTTAATATGCTCTAGCTTTTCATAAAAGCGTCCGACAAACGTTAAAAATTCTTCCTCCACGTCCTGATAAATTGGGAAAATGGAGACATCCCTTTCAATTAACTTGCCTTGACGAACGAAAAACACTTGCACACACATCCAACCTTTTTCAACTGCATAACCAAAGACATCACGGTTGGTCGTATCACTAGACACGATTTTTTGTTTTTGCATAACCGTCTCAATATGTGCAATTTGATCGCGGAACTCCTTCGCGCGCTCAAATTCTAGTTGCTCTGCAGCAACTAGCATCTTGTCCTCCAGTTCTTTTTTTACTGTCTCAACACCGCCATTTAAGAACTTCGTCATATCTTCAATCATATCGTGATAGATGTGAGCATCGATATCCTTTACACATGGAGCTAAACACTGTCCCATATGATAGTACAAGCAAACCTTGGCTGGTAATTGCACACATTTTCGCAGTGGATATAGTCTATCCAGCAGTTTTTTCGTCTCACTTGCTGCATAAGCATTTGGATAAGGACCAAAATATTTCGCCTTATCTTTTTTTACTTTACGTGTTGTAATAAGTCGTGGATATTTCTCGTTCGTAATTTTCAAATACGGATACGTTTTATCATCCGTAAGCATGATATTGTATTTAGGATCGTGTAGCTTTATAAGGTTCAACTCTAAAATAAGTGCCTCCAAATTTGATGAAGTCACAATATACTCAAAATCTTCAATTTCGCCAACAAGGCGTTGTGTTTTGCCTTCGTGTGTTCCTGTAAAATAGGAGCGCACTCGATTTTTTAGCACCTTTGCCTTACCTACATAAATAATTGTCCCTTGTCGATCTTTCATCAAATAGCAGCCAGGCTGATCTGGTAAAATATCAAGCTTTCGTTTAATTAAATCATTCATCGCCTACCTGCCCCCTTTTTTTGATGCTAAATAAAAGCGCCATTTGCGATGCCTAAACGGATATCAAATATCAACATTTAACGGTTGCTTCTCTTTTATTATATAACGAAAAAAAGCCGAGCACATCTAAAGATGGCTCAGCTCTTTTTTTACGAATTAAGCATGTTTTGCGATGAAAGCTTCTAATGCTTCTTTTGGTTGGAAACCAACAGTTTTGTCTACTAATTCACCATTTTTGAATAAAAGCAGTGAAGGAATAGACATGATTTGGTATTGTGCAGCAGTACCTTGGTTGTTATCTACGTCAACTTTGACGATTTTAGCAGCACTACCCGCAGCATCCATTTCTTCAAGAACTGGTCCAATCATTTTACATGGTCCACACCAAGCAGCCCAAAAGTCGACTAATACTAAGCCTTCTTTAATATCATCTTGGAACGTCGCATCTGTTGCATGTACAATTGCCATTTGAAATCCTCCTTAAACTTACTATGTTTGTAGTATAGCATGGTTAATTTATGTTGAGCGAACAATCTGCCTGCAATGTCTAATTTAGGCTTTACATACAATCGGCATCCTGTTCCCCTATTTCACTATTCCCCATTTTTTCTTCTCTCAAGCATTAAAAAAGCTAGGGAAGACCCCTAGCTTATGCGTTCACTTTTAACGCTTTAAATTCTTCAATTAGCAATGGAATCACTTCGAATAAATCTCCTACGATACCGTAGTCTGCTACTTTAAAGATATTTGCCTCAGGATCTTTATTAATCGCTACAATGACTTTTGAGTTTGACATACCCGCTAAATGTTGGATAGCCCCAGAAATACCTGCTGCGATATAAAGGTCTGGTGTCACAACCTTACCCGTTTGACCGATTTGTAATGAATAATCACAATACTCAGCATCGCATGCTCCACGAGATGCACCAACTGCACCACCAAGTAAATCTGCTAATTCTTTTAGCGGTTCGAAGCCTTCCTCTGATTTAACACCACGACCACCTGCTACTACCACTTTGGCTTCTGAAAGATCTACGCCTTCTGAAGATTTACGTACAACCTCTTTAATGATGGAACGTAAGTTTGTAATATCAACCGTAATAGACGATACATCACCTGTTTTACCTGGCGCTTTTTCTAAAGGTGCAATATTGTTTGGACGGATAGAAGCTAACACTACGCCATCTTTTACTTTTACCTTTTCAAAAGCCTTACCAGAATAAATTGGACGGATGAAGACTACATCGTCACCGGCACCTTCAATCGAAGTGACGTCAGAAACAAGTCCTGCTTGTAATTTACTCGCAATTTTAGGCGATAAATCTTTACCGTTAGCTGTATGACCAAATACGATGCCTGTTGGATTTTCTTGCTCGATAACAGCTAATAAAGCTTGTCCATAGCCATCTGATGTATATTGTTTTAAATGTGGATGCTCCACTGTCACAACACGATCTGCCCCATGCTCGAATAATGCACTTGCTAACCCTGCAACCGCATCCCCTAAAAGTACGCCTACAACTTCGCCGCCATCAGCGATTTGTTTTGCTGCTGCAATTGCCTCGAAAGATACATTACGTAAGCTTCCTTCACGAACTTCACCTAATACTAATACTTTTTTTGACATAGTATATTCCCTCCGTTACCCTTTAAGATTCGATTTGCGTTAACAAATGACTTAAACTACTTTCGCTTCTGAATGAAGTAGGTTGACTAGCTCTTTTGCTTGAGCAGAAAGCTCGCCTTCCAAAATACGACCTGCTGCTTTTTGAGCTGGCAAGTAAATGTCGACTGTTTCTACTTTTACCTCAACATCATCTTCATCGATATCTAAATCATCTAATTCAAGCTCTGCAAGCGGTTTCTTCTTCGCCTTCATGATGCCTGGTAAAGATGGGTAACGTGGCTCATTTAAACCTTGTTGAGCAGTTACTAAAAGTGGTAAAGATGTTTCAATTACTTCTGAATCTCCTTCGATATCGCGCACGATTTTTGCAGATGTGCCATCGATTTCAAGGTTTGTAATTGTTGTTACATAGTTAATGCCTAATAAATCAGCAACGCGTGGACCTACTTGACCAGAACCGCCGTCAATTGCCACATTGCCTGTTAAAATTAAGTCCGCCTCTTTATCTTTTAAGTACTCAGCTAAAATATAAGCAGCTGCATTTTGATCTAATTCATCTAGATCATCTTCTGTATTAATAAGAACCGCTTCGTCAGCACCCATGGCTAACGCTGTACGTAATTGTTTCTCTGCGTCTTCGCCACCAATTGTGACAACTGTTACTTTACCACCAGCTGCGTCACGAACTTGGATTGCTTCCTCAATTGCATATTCATCATAAGGATTAATAATGAATTCAGCGCCGTCCTCTTGGATTTTACCACCTGACACAACGATTTTTTCTTCTGTATCAAACGTACGTTTAATTAATGCAAAAATATTCATATATTCATACCCCCTGCAACGTTTTTTAATTTCCAAGTAAACTTGTAAATATTATATATTTTCAACGTAGATGAACTCCCCTTTCAGTCGTTACCTACACTGATGGAAAACTATTTGCCAGTAAACACAGGCTCGCGTTTTTCAATAAATGCTTGAATACCTTCTTTAGCATCTGCTGATACAAAGACCGTACCAAAGGATTTAGCTTCTGCTTCAATACCTTCATAGAATGAAGCCGGCTTCGCATATTGCAATGCTTGAATTGCTTCTTTCAAAGCGATCGGGCTCTTCTTAGCGACTTTTTTAGCAATCTTTAGCGTTTCCTCAAGTAATGATTCATCGGTAAATGCACGGTTCGCTAAGCCCCATTGCACAGCTTCTGCTCCTGAAATAGGTTCGCTTGTAAACATCATCTCCGCTGCTTTCGCTACGCCAACATAACGTGGTAAACGTTGTGTGCCACCAAAGCCTGGAATAAGACCTAGTTGTAATTCAGGCAACCCTAATTTCGCAGATTCCGTTACAAAGCGCATATGGCAACTCATTGCTAGTTCGAGACCACCGCCAAGTGCCGCACCGTGAATCGCTGCAATAACAGGTTTTGAGAACGTTTCAACACGTTCAAATACTTGTTGCCCATTGCCTGCAAGCTTTGTGAATTCATCTCCAGACTCAACTTCTGTAAATTCCTTAATGTCTGCACCCGCTGAGAAGAAACGGCCTTCACCATGAAGTACAAGGACACGTACAGCGTCATCGTTTTCTACGGCATCTAGCACAGCATCTACTTCTGCAATGATTCCACGAGATAATGCGTTTGCTGGAGGACGTGCAATCGTAATAATTGCTACTCCATCTTCTACTTTCCAACTTAGAAATTCCATTTCTCCACATCCTTTTAAGCTTTAATGCCGTTCAGGATTAATGCCTGAACTTTCGGAACCTGTTCTATCAAATCATATCGATAGTCATTCATCACCCACGATGTAATCGTTTCGTCAATTGTGCCAAATACCATTTGACGTGCCAAACGTACATCCATCGTTTGATTGAACTCACCAGTAACCATACCTTCAATTAGAATCTGATCAAGCAATTGCAAGTAATCTCTTAATACTGCATTGATCTTTTGGCGTAAATCTTTATTTGATTGACGAAGTTCTAATTGAGTCACAGTCGCTAATGATCGATCTGTAGCTAGAACATTAAAATGATTTTCAATCATGCGTGAAAGTTTGTCTTTCGACGTGCTTCCATTTTCTATTATATCTTGTAATGACTCTACAAAAACAGCCATTTTTTCATTAAAGACAGAAATTAATATATCTTCTTTATTTTTAAAATATAAATAGATCGTTCCGTCAGCCACCCCAGCTTGTTTTGCGATCTTCGATACTTGCGCTTGGTGATACCCATTTTCTGCAATAACGAAGACAGCTGCATCAATAATTTGCTTATATTTTGGCTTATCTCGTTTCATCTTTATATCACCACCTAAAAAACATACGCACGCCCATTTCCATCTGTGGCACTTTGCTTATTTGCCAATCAGTACTAATAAGTGCTGAAGTTCCCGATACAAAAATTTGAGCGGTACATCCTAGCTAAATACGGCGTGGTCAATAGAAACAAAAAAATATGAAAATATGAATGGTTATTCATTCATATTTTCATATTATATTTTACACTCGCGCTTGTCAATACTTTCACACGTAGTTATTTTGCTTCTTTATTCGCTAATTTTGTTTTTTCTTCATCCACTAAGGAACGACGCAAAATTTTTCCAACAGCTGTTTTTGGTAGTTCATCTCGGAATTCATAAATGCGTGGCACTTTAAAAGCAGCCAAGTGCTGACGACAGTATTTATTTAATTCGTCTTCAGTAATCGAATATCCTTCTTTTAATACAATATATGCTTTTACTGTTTCTCCTCGATACGGATCAGGAATACCTGCTACAACGCATTCTTGAATTTCTTCCCGTTCATACAAAACTTCTTCGACTTCACGAGGATAAATATTAAAGCCACCCGCAATAATTAAATCCTTTTTCCTGTCCACCACATAGAAGTAACCTTTCTCATCCATATAGCCAAGGTCTCCTGTTAAAAACCAGCCATCTGCAAAAGTTGCAGCCGTATCTTCTGGACGATTCCAATAGCCCTTCATAACCTGTGGACCTTTGACAGCAATTTCACCTACTTCACCGACAGCAAGTTGTTCAGTATCCCCCGTACGTAAAATGACTGAATCGGTATTCGGCCACGGTAAACCTACTGAACCGATAACCCGGTTACCCCAAATGGGTGTTGCGTGCGTTACGGGAGAGGTTTCAGTTAACCCATAACCTTCCACAAGCTTCCCACCTGTTACAGCCTCAAATTGTTCCTGTACTTCTACAGGCAGTGAAGCGGAACCACTTAAACATGCTTTAATAGACGATAAATCATACTTCGCAATATCTGGATGATTTAATAAACCAATATATAATGTCGGTGCACCAGGGAACAATGTTGGCTTTTGCTTATCAATTGTTTTTAAAGCTGTTTCAGCATCAAACTTCGGCAACAATACCATTCTATTTTGGGTAAAAACAGATAGTAGCATCACAGTTGTCATACCATAGACGTGGAAGAATGGCAGAATACCCATAATTGTTTCTTCGCCATGTACGCATTTATACATCCAGGCATCACACATTGTCGTATTGGCAATTAAGTTTTTATGCGTTAACATAACGCCTTTCGGGTACCCTGTCGTCCCTCCTGTATATTGAAGCAATGCAAGGTCTTCTTCGAAATCAAATGGCAGTTCAATCATTTTTACAGGTGAAGACTTCATGATTTCTGTAAATAAATGATTTTGTCCACTATGCTCTACTTTCACACTAAAACCGTACTGCTTTTTTTGAATGAATGGATACACTAAATTTTTTGGAAATGGTAAGTAATCTTTAATTGCTGTTACAATGACATTTTCAAGGTCTGTTTCTTTCATGATTTTCATAACACGTGGATACAAGATATCCATTACTAAAATTACCTTCGCACCAGCGTCCGCCATTTGGTACTGCAATTCTCGTTCAGTGTAAAGTGGATTTGTCTGTACTACGACTGCGCCGGCATACATTGCCCCATAGTAAGCGATTACACTTTGTGGCGTGTTTGGTAGCATAATCGCTACACGATCTCCTTTTTCCACGCCAAGTGCTTGTAAGTAGTTTGCAAACTTAAGTGCAGATTCATATAACTCGGTATACGTCAAATCTTTACCCATGAAATGAATTGCCACTTTCGATGGCTTCTTTTTATAGGCACGCGTTAAAAACTCTTGCACAGGAATTTCCTCAAACGTTAAAGACGGTGGTACTTCTTCAGGATAATTTGCTAGCCATGGTTTTGCTGTCATACGTCCTCTCCCCTTTGTCCCAAACTTTGTAAATTCTTATTTTAATTATAATGAAAAAGGAATGTACTTTCAAACGTAAAATAGAAAATAAATGCATTTTCGATTAATTATTATGCATTTAACAACATTTATATTACTACCCCTTAATGTCTTCTCCGTTGATATCATTATGAATACTCATTCATTGTTTTGCTTTTTATGCAACTGATTGCCATTATATTTCTATATTAGAAAAATTTTTAAAAAAGCAATTTCCATCAACGTGCGATTGGTTTTGTGGCGATTCCTACAGATTTCTAAACAAAAAAAACTGTAGACAAACTTGAAATTCAAGTTTACCTACAGTTAAATCCCTCGTCTCATTATACGGTCAACATATAGTAGACGCCGACTGCCAAAAATGCGATACAGACTACGATTAGAACTTTCGCTAATTTTTCCATCCTATAACACTCCTATGCAATACTTGCCCCAATAACAAACGATAAACCGACTGAAATCGTAAAGGAAATAAAGCCAACTGAGCGATTGTCGTTAGCAATTTCTTGATCTACGTTAAAACGAGGGGTCATAAATTCAAATAAGAAATATGCAACAATTAGCAACGTGAAGCCAAATAGTCCCCAACCAATCATTTCACTCAGCGTGCTATGGCGAGCAATTGAATATCGAAAAATATTACAAATACCTAATATTTTACCTCCCGTTGCAAGCGCCACAGCTACATTACCATTTTTTATTTCTTCCCAGTTTTTATATTTCGTAACGACTTCGAACAATGCCATCGAGACGACTAAACATAACACAACAACACTAAAATATCCTGCCGTTTCGATAATTGGATATCGCCAAAAGCTAGAATTTAGCATTTTCTCCGTCCCCTTTACAGCTTATTTCAATTCCACAACAGTGACGCCAAATCCACCTTCGCCTGCTTCTCCAAAACGGAAGGATTTCACCCGTTTATGTTTTTTCAGGTAACTTTGAATGCCCTGACGTAATGCTCCTGTTCCAACACCGTGGATAATCGACACTCGACCATAGTTTGCAAGTAGCGCATCATCTATATATTTTTCAGTGCGAATTAAGGCATCCTCATAGCGCTCCCCACGTAAATCTAATTCTAATTTCACATGGCTATCTCGATTTTTCACACCAGCAACACGTTGTATAGGTGCTTTCTCTGGTTTAATGTATTCAAGATCGGTATCGGCAATTTTCATTTTTAAAATGCCCATTTGTACAACCCATTCAACATCAGACACTTTTTCAAGCAACGTACCTCGTTGACCATAGCTTAACACCTTTACCTCATCACCGACAACCAAGTTTTGTGCACGCGCCTTGACTTGTGCTGCTTTTTTCAATACTTTGTTATGCTCAAGTGGTGTCGCTTCTTCCAATCGTTTCCGCGCCTCAATCAGCTCGTGTTCTTTCACTACTTGATCGGCATTTTTACGCATTTCTCGAAGCTCTGAAATAATCGTTTCAGCTTCTCGTTTCGCTTCTTCGACAATTTTTCGTGCTTTTTCCTTCGCTTTTTTATCAAGGGCTTCTTTGCGTTCTTCGTAAGCTTGAAGCTTGTCCTGAAGCTCTTTACGTAGTGCTTCGGACTCTAGTAGTAAATCATGGGAACGCTCTGCATCATCCTCTGATTGGCGTCTAGTTGCTTCTAAGGACGCAATCATGGATTCCACCTCATGACGATCCGTTCCTGTAAAGCTTTTAGCACGATCGATAATTGACTCTGGCAAACCGAGACGACTAGAAATTTCAAAAGCATTGGAGCGACCTGGTACACCAATAAGTAAGCGATAAGTCGGACTCAACGTTTCAATATCGAATTCCACACTTGCATTAGCAACACCAGGGCGATTATAGCCGTACGCTTTTAATTCAGGATAGTGCGTCGTTGCCATGACACGAGCGCCACGACCATGCACTTCATCTAAAATAGAAATCGCTAAGGCAGCTCCTTCTTGTGGATCCGTTCCGGCCCCTAATTCATCGAATAACACAAGTGATTCGTGATCAAATTGCTGTAAAATGTCGACAATGTTCACCATATGTGATGAAAATGTTGAAAGCGATTGTTCAATTGATTGCTCATCACCAATATCAGCAAAAAGTTGCTCAAATACCGCTAGCTCTGAACCGTCTAATGCCGGCACCGGTAAGCCTGCTTGTGCCATTAATGTACAAAGGCCTACTGTTTTTAACGTCACGGTTTTACCACCCGTGTTGGGTCCTGTAATTACAATAGCCGTAATATCTTTGCCAAATTCGATGTCATTGGCAACCGCCGTTTCGATAGGTAATAGCGGATGGCGTGCGCGCACAAGACGGATATAACCATCCTTGTTCATTTTAGGCATCGTACATTTATTGGCTTGGCCATATTTACCCTTTGCCAAAATAACGTCAATCTCACCTAATAGTTTTACCAAATTAAATAAATCAGGTGCCACCTCTTCAACCATTGCACTTAACGCAAGCAAAATGCGCTCAATTTCAACTTGCTCTTTCATTTTGAGACGGTGTATTTCGTTATTCGCTTGTACAACTGAATCTGGTTCAATAAATAACGTTTGACCAGACGATGATTGGTCATGCACAATGCCACCATAGTGATAGCGGTATTCTTGTTTAACTGGAATCACATAACGGTCGTTACGAATCGTTACAATTGCATCTGAAAGCATTTTGGCTGCATTACTTCCTCGCGTTAAGCTCTCTAGCTTTGAACGCACTTTAGCCTCTTCTGCTCGTAGAGACTGGCGAATAGAGCGCAACGTTTGACTTGCAGAATCTAAAACAGCACCATTATCATCAATACAGTTATTAATTTCATGCTGTAAACCTGTTAATACAGGCATCATTTCCTTTTTAGCGATAAAATGAGGGATTTCAATAATTTCATCTGACTCTAAATCTTCTAAGAAATTCCGCAGTATACGGCTAGCTCGAATCGTACTAGACACTTCCATTAATTCCATCGCTGAAAGCATGCCTCCGATTTGAGCACGTCTTGCTGCTGGTCGTACATCGAAAATACCACCCATTGGCACATTGCCTTTTACACGTAAAATGGATAGCCCTTCATCCATTTCTTCTAATAATTGAACGACATTTTCAAAGTCTGTTTGTGGCACAAGTTCATCAATGGCTGATTTGCCGATTGAAGAAGTACAGTATGTAGCCACTTGTTGACGTACCTTATCATATTCTAGTGTTTTCAATGCGCGGTCTGCGATCACTGAGAACACCTCCTCAACCTATTTATTTCGTCGAATGAACGACTCGAACTGTTCGCGCGTCCATGTATTGACAATCATATCTTTTTTCAGCCATGCCCTATTTGCATAGCGCACACCAATATCCATAAAACGTAAATGCGCGATATCATGGGCATCGGTATTAATCGCTACTGGTACACCTGCTGCAACAGCCATTTCTAAATGCTCAACGCATAAATCTAAACGATAGGGATTGGCATTCAACTCTAAAATTTTACCATATTCCTTTGCCCATTCAATCAACTGCGCGATATTTGGATTATAACCAGCCCGGTCTTCAATAATGCGACCCGTCGGATGAGCAATCATATGTACATACGGATTTTGCATCGCGGTATGTAATCGCCCCATAATTTTATCCTGTGATTGTGTAAAACTCGAATGAATGGAGGCAATCACGAAATCCAATTTCCGCAGTACTTCATCATCAAAATCTAACGAACCATCTGGTAAAATATCCATTTCTGTGCCTGCATATAAATAAAAGTCAGAATGTGTTTCGTTAAAAGCATCAATTTCAGCTCGTTGCTTCACTAAGCGTGCAGGTGTTAAACCATTTGCCACTTTTAAATATTGTGAGTGATCGGTAATAACGCTATATTGATAACCACGGGACATCAGCGCCTCGCCCATTTCCGCCACAGAGTACGCGCCATCTGACCATGTTGTATGCATATGCAAATCAGCAACAATATCCTCTAGCTTAACTAAATCCTTGACTTCACTTTGCCGGTCAAACTCTGTTGACCCTGTTCGTAAGCTAGGCGGGATAAATGGCATATCAAAATGGGCAAAAAATGCCGCTTCGTCTGCAAATGTCAACACAGAACCATCGGCTTGCTCTACACCATACTCACTAATTTTTTCCCCACGTGTTTTGGCAAGTTGGCGCATGCGAACGTTATGCTCTTTTGAGCCTGTAAAATGGTGCAAGGCTGTGGCATACTCAACATCCTTTACTAATCGAAAATCAACACTTACAGCATCATCTAAATCTAAAATAACGGAAATTTTTGTATCTCCGGCTGCCACTACCTCTTGAATAGCGAGTGCACTCAATATTTTTTCTCGTACCGTCTCTACTGCTTCAGTGACAACAATAAAATCAATATCTTTACTTGTTTCAGATGCACGACGGAAACTGCCTGCTACGGAAAAACGCGTCACTTCTTCCATACTACCGAGAAGTGCTTCAATTTGTAAAACGACAGGCTCAAGTTGCCAAATTGGCAAACGTTCTGAACGATTGGCAAAATTAGCAAGTTCCTTTAAAATCTTTTCTTCTGTTTTGGCGGCAAAGCCTGCTAGCTCGCGTACTTTACCCGCTTCACATGCAGCTTGTAAGCTTTCAGCAGAGTCTATGCCTAGCTCTTGGTGAAGCTTCGCAATCTTTTTGCCGCCTAAGCCTGGTAACTTCAGTAATGGCAGTAATCCTTTCGGGACAATATCTTGTAATTCTTTAAGCAGACTCGATTCACCTGTCTCGATTAAGTCCTCAATAACAGCAGCGGTGCCTTTACCGATTCCTTTAAGCTTTGTTACATCCTCCATCTCACTAAGCGAGCGCTCGTCACCTTCTAATGCTGCTGCAGCTTTGCGGAATGCGGATACTTTGAACGGATTTTCACCTTGTAACTCCATATATAATGCAATTTTTTCTAATGTACGAATAATTGTTTTTTTGTTCATTTAGAATTCCCCCTATCGTAAAAACACTTCCCTCTAGTCCGAGAGAAGTGCATCATTTACTATTGCCTATTCATTACGGCTTTTGCGCAACTTTGTTTTAGCTTACATTGCGATAGGCAATCAACATTCAACAAATTTTACAATCGGCTTGTGCACAAAACAGCTATGCCCTTAACAGAAATTTCGCCATTTAGCAGATTTCTACGGTCAAATGAGTGAATACTACATTCAATTTTCCATGCGTAGATGCCAAATTGTTTTAGGAAGCATGGAGATAAATATACCACCAATTTTGGAACATCTTTGTAATAATCGGCGTATGTTCCAAAATAAGGCCTGATATAAACGACTTCGACATTAAATTCTGAATGAAATCAATCGGTACTAATGCCATAACATACAATACAATAAACAAAATTAAATAATTTTCAATCATGCCAAGCAGTGCACCAAGCCAGCGATTGACCGTACTTAACACTGGTAAATACGCAATGAAATCAAAGATGGATGCCACTATTTGCAAGGCAATCTTTACTGCAAAGAAAATAACCGCAAACGCAATGACACGATAAAATGTTCGGTCTAAATCTAAGCTGTCAATGACAACTCCAAGGCTTCCCGAATCTGTAACACCTGGATATGGCACCCAAAACACAAATTTCTGTGCTAATGGCTTATAATAAATATACGCAACAATTAGGGCAACAACAAAGCTAACTATATGCATCATTTGTACAATGAAGCCACGTTTTGCCCCCACTAGCAGTCCACCTAATAGAACTACTAATATAATTAAATCTAGCATTTACTTCAACCCTTTAATTTTTTCAATTCTTCTTCTAGTAATTCTATTTGCTCTTTTAAGAGTAAATAATCATGCACCGTATTTACGGCTGTAAGGACGGCAAGCTTTGTGCTATCAAGTGAGGGATTATGTAAATTCATTTCGCGCATACGGTCATCAACAATAGAAGCGACAAGTCGCATATGTCCAATGGATTCGGAGCCGACCATTTTATATGTATGACCATATATTTCCACAGAAATTTTATTCTTTTCTTGATTTTCCATAGTCGCACCCTCCAGTAAAATCTTTTTGCTCACAGTTTTATTCGTTATGAGCAACGTCCATACAAAAAAGCTATATATTATCATACCATGAAAGGTATAAAATTGTGAACAATGAGGATAGAAAGGAACGGTTTAATGTCAAATATTGTACTTTTAATTTCAACAACTGCACAAAAAGAGGTAATGTCCTACTACGCAAATTATTATGTGGAGCGAAAAGCACCTGGTGTTGTGTTCGCCGCAAAACTGCCTGATACAGCCATTACGATGTATAAATCAGGAAAATGTATGTTTCAAGGAGGCGGTGCTGAGCGAGAAGCCGCACGATGGGGAAGCTCTGGGGCATCAGCTACGCAAAAGGCTTCAACTGTTGGTGCAAAAGGAGATACACTTCCAGCAGGTTTTGCCGCCATGTCTGTGTTAGGCTCTGACGAAACAGGAACTGGCGATTATTTCGGACCGATAACAGTGGCAGCCGTTTACGTTCCTTCTTCAAAAATAGAATTGATTAATGAACTTGGCGTGAAAGATTCTAAAATGCTTACGGATGACTATATGCGAAAAATTGCCCCTGATTTACGTGCGGCATGTATTCATAGCGTACTCGTATTGCGCAATGAAAAATATAATGCTTTACAAGCAAAAGGCTATTCACAGGGCAAAATGAAAGCGATGATGCATAATAAGGCACTTGGACATACATTAGCGAAAATGGCGCCCGAAAAACCTGCACATATTTTAATTGATCAGTTTGCAGAACGCGGGGTATATTATAATTATTTAAAAAATGAGCGTGAAATTGTCCGAGATGGCGTCCTATTTTCAACGAAAGCAGAACAATTACATGTTTCCGTTGCCACCGCTTCCATTTTGGCGCGTGCAGCATTCTTAAAAGAAATGGATCGACTCAGTGAGCTTGCTGGCGTGACGTTACAAAAAGGTGCATCTAGCAAGGTTGATGTCTTAGCAGCCCGTATTTGGCGTGGACAAGGCGAGGAATTTTTACGCTCCATTACGAAATGGCATTTTGCCAACACCGAAAAAGCTCGGAAGTTAAAATAGGTTTATAGGGGTTTCTGCAAGTTGATTTCTGCTTCGGACTGGAAGCTTTCCGCTCAGCCAGTAAGCCGCAACCCTCGCTAAAAGCGCGGAATGCCCGCGTCTTATGTGCTGTGCTGTCCCGCAGGAGTCTCCAGCCCTTCGCTGCAATCAGGTGAATATAATTGCAAAACTATTTTATGCTCATCAATAATATAAAAAAGACAAAAGGCATCTAGAGCGAACCTCTGGATGCCTTTTGTCAACATTCTGCGCTATCTCCGTATTCGAGACAGCTTATAATTAATGTAAATTAACGTACTTCTGTTCCTTCAATTGTAGCAATGGCTTTCAATACTTTATTATGCGCAGCAACAACTTCTTCATCTGTTAACGTGCGTTCTGGATCGAAGTATGTGAGGGAGAAGGCAACAGATTTTTTACCTGCCTCCATTTTTTCACCTTCATAAACATCGAATACTTTAATATCCTTCAACAGTTTCACTCCTGCCGAACGAATAATCGTTACTACTTCACCCGCTGTTGTTGCGCGATTCATCACAAGTGCGATATCACGAGACATCGCTGGGAAACGAGGCACCGGTTTATAGCCAAGTGGCGCTTCACTTGCATTGGCTTGTAGTAATGCTACTAGATTCATTTCCATCACGTACGTATCTTTTACACCCCATGCTTTTTGCTCCGCAGGATGTAAACCACCGATAATACCCACTTGTTCACCATCTAATAAAATGCTAGCGGTACGACCAGGATGTAAGCCAGCTACTTCTGCTTTCACAAACGTCATGCGCTCTGTTAAACCAAGCTTGCCAATAACACCCTCGATAATACCTTTCAAGACGAAGAAATCAACTTCTTTTTTCTCACCTTGCCAAGCATGATCTAACCATTTACCTGTTAACACAGCTGCTACATGCTCTTCCTCAAATGGTAAGCCCTCTGCTGTTTGACCAAGGAAGACAGAACCAACCTCGTATAATGCTACGCTATCCGCTTTACGTGCTACATTATATGCCGCCGCTTCGATTAAATGTGGAATTAAGCTTTGACGAAGTGTTGAACGTTCTTCACTCATTGGCATTAATAAACGTGTTACGGGCTCCGCTTTTAGTGCAAAGCGTTGTGATAACGCCTCAGACGTTAATGAATAAGTAACCGCTTGATAAAGCCCCGCACCTTCCATATAGTTACGTACAACGCGACGATTTGCTTGATACGCTGTCAGTTGCCCAACTTGGTTGGCACCTTCTGGTAAAGTCATAGGGATTTCATCGTAGCCATATAAACGTGCAATCTCTTCGACGATATCTTCTTCGATTTTAATATCTTGACGACGTGTTGGTGCATCAATGATTAATAAGCCATTTGCTGCTTCTACACCGAATTTCAAACGCTCTAAAATCGAAAGCATATCTTCTAATGAAATTTTCATACCAAGACGTTCGTTAATAAAATCCGGAGAGACCACAACACGTGCTGGTGTTTTATCTAATTCATCTACGATACAAGTGCCTTCTAACACTTCACCGCCAGCTAATTCAGCAAGCAATGCCGCTGCACGTTCAGCTGCAGGCACAACACGGTTAGGGTCAACACCTTTTTCAAAGCGAGCTGATGCATCTGAACGAAGACCTAGATTGCGTGAAGTTTGACGTACTGTTAAGCCATCGAAATAAGCAGATTCAATAACAACAGTCGTTGTAGATGCTGTTACTTCCGAATTGGCTCCACCCATTACGCCTGCAATTGCCACTGGCTCTTTGCCATTGGTAATCACTAAATCAGATGCCTTTAATGTACGCTCTTGGTCATCTAAAGTCGTGATTTTTTCACCTTCTGTTGCTTTACGCACAACGATTTCACCTGTTGCTAAGCTATCATAGTCAAATGCATGAAGTGGTTGACCATATTCCATTAAAATATAGTTTGTCACATCGACTACATTGTTGTGTGGACGTACGCCAGCTGCCATCAAACGGTGCTGTAACCACATTGGTGATTCTGCTATTTTAACGTTTTTTACAACTTTCGCTACGTACATTGGGTTCGCTTGTAAGTCTTCGACACGAAGCTTTAGTAAATCCTCCGCTTTGTCAGAAGATGTGCTATAAGCGATTTCTGGGTACTTTACTTCCTCTGATAGAATAGCACCCACCTCATAAGCTACCCCTAACATCGAAAGCGCATCTGAGCGGTTTGGTGTTAAGCCAAGCTCAAGCACTGTATCACGAAGACCTAAAAGCGCTAGCGCATCAGCGCCCACTTCTGCATCTGCTGGTAACACGTAAATGCCCTCTGCATAAGCTTTCGGTACTACCTTCCCTTCAATACCAAGCTCTTGTAATGAACAAATCATACCGTTCGATTCGTGCCCACGTAGTTTTGCTTTTTTAATTTTAATGCCACCTGGTAAATGTGCACCTGGACGCGCAACAATTACTTTTTGACCTGCATCCACGTTTGGCGCTCCACAAATAATTTGTTGTGGTGCTTCTTCTCCAACATCTACTTGGCAAATATTTAATTTATCAGCTTCAGGGTGTTTTTCTTTTGATACAACATAGCCGACAACAATTTTATCCATACCGCTTGCACGGTCAATTACTGCGTCTACTTCAATGCCTGAGCGAGTAATTTTTTCTGCTAATTCTTCAGGCGCTAAGCCTTGTGTACTTACATAATCTTTTAACCATTCTAATGATACTAACATTTATAGTCCCCCTTACGCCTCTGTTCGTTCGAATTGTGATAAGAAACGTGTGTCACTTGTATAGAAATGACGAATATCGTCGACGCCATATTTCAACATAGCGATACGTTCTGCTCCAATACCAAATGCGAAACCAGATACTTTCTTCGGATCATAACCAGCCATTTCAAGTACATTTGGGTGTACCATACCTGCACCTAAAATCTCAATCCAGCCTGTGCCTTTACATACGTTACAACCTGCACCACCGCATTTGAAGCAAGAAATGTCCATTTCAACAGACGGCTCTGTGAATGGGAAGAAACTTGGGCGCAGACGAATCTCACGGTCAGCACCGAACATTTTTTTCGCTAGTGTATCTAATGTCCCTTTCAGATCACTCATACGAATATTTTCACCAATAACTAAACCTTCAATTTGCATGAATTGGTGAGAGTGTGTTGCATCATCATTATCACGACGGAATACTTTCCCTGGACAAATAATACGAATCGATTCGCCTTTTTTCGCTTCCATTGTACGTGCCTGAACTGGAGACGTATGTGTACGTAATAATATTTCCTCGGAAATATAGAATGAATCCTGCATATCACGTGCAGGGTGACCTTTTGGTAAGTTTAACGCTTCAAAGTTATAGTAATCCTTTTCCACTTCTGGACCTTCCGCAATTTCATAACCCATGCCGACAAATAAATCTTCAATTTCTTCAATAACGCGTGTTAAAGGATGACGGTTACCTACTTTAATAGCACGCCCTGGTAATGTGACATCAATCGACTCACTTGCTAATTTTTCGGCAATTGCTGCTTCTTCTAATACAGTCGCTTTTGTTTCTAACACTGCTGTAACATTTTCACGAACTGTATTAACTAAAGCCCCCATTTTCGGACGTTCTTCAGCCGATAATTTCCCCATTCCTTTTAGTAAGTCTGTGATGGGTCCCTTTTTCCCTAAATAAGCGACACGCACATCATTTAATTCTTTTAGATTTGCTGCTGCTTCAATTTTTGCTAGCGCTTCTTGTTCTAACTGCTTTAATTGCTCTTCCATGTAAAAAACCTCCTTGATCATATAAATGCCCGCTTGCTCAAATGGCATAAAAAAACCTCGCCCCCAAAAAAGGGACGAGGACATATTCGCGGTACCACCCTAGTTATTGCGCGCTTTTAGTGCGCACAATCACTTCATTGCCATAACGACTCGATTGAAGCCGGCTTACCTTTACAGCATCTATTCTTGCTGGTCCCGGTAGCTGCTCGCAGGATGAATTCAAAATTGCATTGGTTCGGCGCTGGCTCTCAATCTCCGGCCTACGCTCCCTGTCGTCCATTCACAATCTTTACTACTTCCTGGTCAAAGCATTTCATTATACAGAATTACATTTTAAATGTGATTATACAATATGATACCACTTCAAATCAAGGGGCATCTGTGCAAGCTTCACTTTAGCATTATTTTATCGGCGTTGTTGGAAGGTTTACTTTACAGGTGATTTACACTTGTTTATCGGTATTAACCTCCATTATATACCAATTTTTATTTGACAAAGCCATATAACACAATACCTGTTGCAACAGCGACATTTAACGATTCTGCTTGTCCGAAAATGGGAATAATAATGTTTTGATCTGTCATCGCTAATAGCTGTGGATTAATGCCACTACCTTCATTGCCCATCATAATCGCAAAAGCACCCGTATGCTGAATTTCATGATAAACGACTGCATCCTCATCAAGAGCTGTCCCAAATACAGGTACACCATTACCCTGAAGCATATCAATCCAATCTTCTAATTCACCACGGATTACAGGAATATGGAAATGTGACCCTTGGGCAGAACGCAATGTTTTCGGGTTATATAAATCTGCACAACCTTTGCCTAAAATCACTGCATCGAGACCAGCAGCATCTGCTGTTCGAATCATTGTGCCAATATTACCTGGGTCTTGCACAGCATCAATTAGAAGTACCTTGCGCCAAGAAGCCATTGCATCTTCTTCTACAGCTAGCTGTTTGCATACTGCAAAAACTCCTTGAGAGGTCTCTGTTTCAGCAAATTCTTTTGCTACTGCTGCTGTTACTTCCACCATTGCTACATTGTCGATTGGCCATAGCAACGGTAAATCAACGCCCTCGCGCACAATGAGCTGTAACACTTGATTGTTGTTTTTCAACGCTTCTTCTACTAAATGGAAGCCTTCAACTAAAAACTCACCCGAACGTTCCCGCTCCTTTCGCGTAGTTGCTAGCTTTTTCCAATATTTCACTAACGCATTTTGCGTAGATTCTATTCTTTTCATCGTAGTTTGTACCGCCTTTATCCTATTTACTGTTCATTATTATACAGTAGAAAACCGCAAATTACATAGTCCAGTAAAACGTAGTGAATTGTCAGAATTGTTTGCGTGCCAGTCACTCAAATACACTTACTCTGTTTCTTCCGTTCTCTTTCGAAGTATATAAAGCCTGATCCGCCTTTTTCAAAATCGTCGCATCGGAATCGTTCTCGGTTGCTGTGGCAATGCCGATACTTATCGTAATGCTTCCCGTCTGCCATCGAGCCTGCTCAACCGTTTGACGAAGGTGTTCGGCAATAGCCCAACAATCATCGACACTGGTATCAGGTAAAATAATGACAAATTCTTCTCCACCATAGCGCGCTACTACATCGCCAGGACGAGCTTGTGCATCTAAAATTTGCGCCAATTGGGCAAGCACCTCATCTCCTACTTGGTGTCCAAATGTATCATTGACCTTTTTAAAATGATCGATATCCAAAATTAATAGTGAGAAAGGGATCCCCGTTTTACTGAACATAGCAAACTGTTCCTCAAGTTTATCTTGAAAAAATCTTCTGTTTTTCAAGCCTGTTAGCTTATCCGTAATGGAAAGTTCTACAAGCGTAGCGTTCATATTTAATAGCTCTTCTTGTTTGTGCTCAATTGCCAAATGGATTTGCTTTAATTTTGCTAATGCTTGATCCTTTTCTAAATAAGCTGCCTCTAGTTGCTTTTTAGCCGCACGTAATTCTAATTCATAATCAATGCGCTTTTTCATCGGCACAAAAATGCAATCAATACATTCTACCTCTCCCACCGCATATTTCCGACCGTTCAACAGAAAAGGAATGGCTGTACCATTGTCATGCTTTAAACTGATGAATAATTCTTCCACATAATCGTGCAAATTAATGGTCGGGTAAAAATATGAATGAAAAATCATTTTGTTAGGCTTGGACATGAGAATTTCAATATGCTGGTGTAATATATCCACCCGTTCATAACCCATCCACTGCAGAAAGGTCTGATTCACCTCAATCATGATGCCATCAAGTGTAATGGCAATAAATCCACAAGGTGCATAGTTCAATCGTTTATCCATGTCTGATAATAATCCTTTCATTTTCCATTAAAGAAATTGTGTAATTAAATCAATCGTTTCTTGCGGATGGCTAATATGTGGATAATGGCCTTTTGCTGTCATTAAACGCAACGTACTAGCTTTTAAATGCTGATGTAGATATTCTCCAACCTCAATTGGAACGATACTATCATCCGAACATTGCATGATTAAAATAGGGACACTTGCCTTAGATAAATCACTTCGATGATCCGATAAAAAAGTAACTTCTGCAAACTCCCTTGCAATGACTGGGTCTGCTGATTTAAAAGTTTGTTCAAGCTCATTTGTTAATTTTGGAGACTCAGGATTATTCATAGCAATAGGCGCTAGAAAACTAGCCCAACCCAAAAAGTTCATTTCCATCATATCTAGTATTTCCATAATGTCACTTAGCTCAAATCCACCAACATAGCCATCTCTATCATTTAAATAACGAGGTGAAGGGCCAATCATGATTAGTTTTTCAAAATAATCTGGGCGTTCAATGGAGGCAAGTAAGCCAATCATTGAACTAATAGAATGACCAATAAAAATGACCTGTTGCAGTTCAAGTGTCTCAATGATATCCAAAACATCCTGTTTGTACCCCTGAAGTGACTGATATTTTCGGGATTGATAGGCATTAAAATCAGAATTACCTGAACCAACATAATCAAATAAAATAATTTGATAGTGTTCCTCAAATGCAGGTGTAATATAACGCCACATATTTTGATCGCAACCAAATCCATGTGCAAATAATATTGGTTGCTTCCCTTTGCCGATTATTTTCACATTATTGCGTACAACTACATCCTTCATCGCATTTACTCCCTCTAGAAATATATGTAATATCTCCATTTTGACGGTGTATTCAATAATTATCAAGGGAAATAACGAGTGCGAAATGAATAATAAAAGGCATCGGGACATAATTTTTTAATAATTTCGAAACAAGGGCTCTGTGTTTTTCCATTTTTGCTGTGAAAAATAGCTCTTTTACAAAAAAATTTAGTAACTAGTTGAGGCTAGCTACAACAGGAACCCCTGCGGAAAAGCACACAACGGAGGATATGCAAGCTATTGAGAAATTCGCCAGTTTACCTTTAAAACATAGCAAAAAGTGTTAGATTGTGCGCACGCAATCTAACACTTTTTCCTTATGTCCAAACTTTACTTTCACTACAGCCATTTTCGAATCGGAGGGATACTTTGCTGGAATCGAAATACATTGAATGGATCGTATTTGGTTTTCACTTCTCTTAATCGTCTGAAATTACGCCCATAGTATGCAGTTGGCCAGTTTTCAATCGATTGATCTGGAAAATTCACATAATCACCCATTGTAAACGGGGATAATGTCCTTCTTAAATCTTCCACCCACTGCACATTTTCCTTCTCATCTTGAGTTTGTTCCCATGAAGTGATGTACTCTTGGGCAATAAGAGCGTCCCGATAGTAATAGGCAGTACGATTTGGTGCAATGTGATTAACAGCACCTCTTAGCGATTGGTGCCAGATGCTCGCATTTCTGTTGGGGGCATTTGCTAAAAATTGCTTCATAGTCAAGATGGCAGCATGAGGAAATGGTTTTTCAATAAAGGAACCTGATCTTTTACGGAGTGCCGGCTGGTTACCACTCGGGACATCAAAAAATCGAACCGCTTTCATGTACGGGACTTCTTTTATCCATACATCCGTTGGTGAACCACTTTTCCTTAATGGTCGTAATAGCTTTTTTAATTCCGATGCCGCGCCAACAAATATACCTTGCACAACAATGTCCCCTACTTCCTTTGCTTTTAGCTCTATTTGTGAGGTTAAACGTTCATCTGTATAAGGCGCCCATTTCTGCCATGCATCAAAAGCAACCTCAAAATCATCCCAGTCCCATGTAATATTGAAAAGAGACACTTCCGCTATAGGATGTAGCTTAAACGTAAGTGCTGTGACAACTCCGAAATTCCCACCACCGCCACCACAGCTAGCCCAAAATAAATCACTATTCATCTGCCGATTTGCTCGAATCAGCTCCGCTCCTTGATGACCACTCGCTCCAACCATTTCAATTTCAATTAATTGATCGCAAGTAAGCCCAAAAGGACGAGAAAGCATACCGATACCTCCACCAAGCGTTAAACCCACAATTCCTACACTACTTTCAGTTCCTCCTGGGATTGTCATACCATGTTCCCATAATGTACGGTATACTTGCCCTAAGTTCGCACCCGCCTCAATGCGAGCAGTTCCATAATCTAAATTAATGGTTATGTCGTTCATTTCACTCACATCAATGACTAAACCGTGATTGATTAAGGAATAATTTTCATAACTATGACGCCCACTCCTGATTCGGAAGTCCTCATTATTTTCCCTAACCCATTTTAACGCATTCACGACATCTTTCGTCCTTTGGCAAAAGACAATTTTACTCGGGAATTTTGGCAAACTTAAGTTATTATTTGTCCTCGCTTCATCGTAATCTGGATCACCTGGACTAACAATTCTTCCTGTGAGCTTTACTTTCTTCAACATACAGCCCCTTTCTCCAATAATGCAATGCGCATGTACTATACTATGTATATTTATTGAGGAAAAAATATGCATTTTAAAATGGGAAAGAATGAAAAATAACATGGCATTTCATCATCAGCTATCTATTTTGTTTCATATGATGCATTAACAAAACCTATTAGGGGGAGAACAATGTTAATACATGTAGTGCGTGCTGGTGAAACATTATGGCACATTGCAAACCGTTATGCTGTGCCACTGCAAGCGATTATTCAATTAAATGCGTTATCTAACCCAAATCAATTAATAATCGGACAATCACTCGTGATTCCTTCTGCTTACACAACGCATATCGTCAAAAAAGGCGACACATTATCGACGATTGCCAAACAATATAACGTATCCATGCAAACAATTATTCATATGAATCACCTTACGAATCCGGATGTTTTAACACCTGGAACAAAACTGATTATTCCTCCCGTTACACATACTGTACAAGCTGGCGAAACATTATCACAAATCGCTAGCCACTATGGTACAACCGTTCAAGCGATTGTAGAAGAAAATAGCATGACAAACCCAAATATGATTTATGTCGGTTCACAGTTCGTTATTCCTAGAGCTAAGCCTTCCATTGAAGTAAATGCCTATACGTATCAACCGCCTGAAGAAGCTGTTCAGTCATTACATGCAATCGGTCATCTTCTCACTTTTTTTAGCCCGTTTGCTTATATGATAGAGGAAGACGGTACATTACAACCGATTAATGACCAGGCAATGATTGACGCAGCACATTCGCAAAACATCCTACCAATGCTAACTATTACAAACTTTACATCTACAGAAAGCGGCTCCAACTTAGCCCATATTATTTTATCTAACGAACCGTTACGTGAAAAAGTGGTGGATAATCTATTACATGTAATGCAGGATAAAGGCTATAAAGTGTTAAACATAGACTTTGAAAACGTTCTTCCAACAGACCGAGAACAGTACAACCAATTCCTTCAATTAGCCGTTGATCGTCTACACCCACAAGGTTATTTAGTATCAACTGCACTCGCTCCAAAAACAAGACCTTCTTCAGCAGGGTCAACATATGAAGCATATGATTATGAGGCGCATGGCAAAATTGTGGATTTTGTTGTGTTAATGACCTATGAATGGGGCTATCGCCTTGGACCTCCGCAGGCCATCTCGCCCATCAATGAAATGAAGAAAGTTGTAGAATACGCTCTAACAGTAATTCCCGCTAATAAAATTTTTTTAGGCTTTCAAATTTATGCACGGGATTGGCTAGTTCCTCATGTCAAAGGGCAAGAAGCGGAAACCTTTAGCCCGCAAGAAGCCATTACAAGAGCCAAACAGTTCGGCGCTACAATTCAATATGATCGCACTACACAATCACCATTTTTCCGCTACGTTGACAAGCAAGGAAGAAACCATGAGGTTTGGTTTGAAGACGCCAGAAGCGCACAAGCTAAATTCGACCTACTCAAGCAGTATCATCTTCGTGGTGTGAGCTATTGGGCTTTAGGTTTTCCGTTCCCTCAAAATTGGGCGCTATTAGAAAATGATTTCTCTATAAAAAAATAAGGACTACTACTAGAATTTCCCGAAACGCTATCTTTCATAAGCTTTTATGAATCTAGGCCAAACCTTTTGACATCCTTTCATGAATTTCTTATGTTTCCCTAGTATTCCCATGATAAAAATAGCACTTGAAAGCCATATTAAGAAATATCAAACCGAAAGGAGATAGCACAATGGGAAGAGATAATAAACAAGGGAAAAGCCAAAATAAAGGTTCATTACCACAGACACCAAAAAACCAAAAAATTGCACCTGATAAAGTAAAAGAAGAGTTTTCCCAAGAATTCACAGAACTTATTAATGCTGTGACGAAAAACAAGCAAAAAAAATAAGGGGGTATTCAATTGGAGTATCAACGCGCACAAGAAATTGTTGCCTCTCCATCGGAATATGAAGTGAGCTACAATGGCGTTTCTATATGGATTGACAAGCTACATGATGATCGCAAAACAGCCACTGTGCATTTACGACGCTCGCTAGAAGAACGCTCTGAAGTCAATATTTCAGAACTGAAAGAAGAATACCTCGTTCATTAAAATAATAAGGCCTCCCCAAAAATCCGCATTGTACTTAATTAGGTGCAATCTTTTTGCAGCCTAATTAAGTCAAAGCGGATTACCATTTTCATTCACTATCTTTTTAAATGTTGTATTCTTCCCCGTTAAAACGCTCTAAAATGTCATTTGCATGCATATGTAAGTCTTTAAACGTTGTTGCAAGCTGTTCAGCTGAAATAGGCTTACTAAATAAATAACCTTGTATATAATCGCAATCCCCTGCAACAAGGAAAGCAAGTTGCGCAATTTCCTCTATCCCCTCAGCGACAACTTTTAAACGTAAATGCTTTGCCATTGAAAGAATCATGGATACGAGCGCTTCATCATTTGGGTCATGTTGAATATTATGTACGAAAGCACGATCAATTTTTAAACAGTCGATTGGAAAATCTTTTAAATATGATAAAGACGAGTAACCTGTCCCAAAATCATCGACAGCTATTTGAATCCCCAGTGCCTTTAATTCATGCAATAGCTGCGTCATTTGATCAATATTCATTGTCATACTTTCTGTAATTTCCAATTGAAGATAGCTTGGTTCCAACTTACTTCGTTGCAAAATCTCTCCCACCATTTGTACTAAATCTTGCTGAAATAATTGGCCAAGAGATAAATTAACCGCAACTTTCATTGGCGGCAAGCCTTGCGCTTCCCATGCTTTTACTTGTAAGCATGCTGTTTCAAGAATCCATTTACCCAAAGGAATAATTAGCCCTGACTCTTCTGCTATCTCGATAAACGTATCAGGTGGGACAAGTCCCCGATCTGGGTGACGCCAGCGCACTAGCGCCTCGACAGATTCTATTTTTCCTGTTTTCAAATTAATTTGTGGCTGATAAGCCAAATAAAATTCCTGACGCTCGAGCGCCCTATGTAACTCCTGCTCTAGTAAAATACGATCTGCCACACCGGTTGACATGTGCTGTTGGTAAAATAGAAGACGTTGCGGTAGTTGGCTCGCTTCACGCATTGCTAGCTGCGCATGCGTCAATAATTGTTCCGCCGAACAATTGGCGTCATTGAATGCAATGCCAATATTGACATTGCCTTTTAATGAAAAAAGTTGTACTTGCAGCGGTTGATTCATGACACTTTTTAAATTCAAGCAAAACTGTATCAATTCTTCTTTTGTTTGTACATGATTAATATAAATAACAAACTGGCTCTCCCGTAACTTTGTCGCAAAATAATGTGGTGGCAGCATCGCTTGAATTCTTTCAGCTACAAGTTTCATCATCTTATTAGAATAACTAATGCCTAAGGAGTCACTAATGGTTGCCAGACGATCAATTTCAATGGAGATAATGGCCTGTTGCCTACCATCCTTACGCAGCTTCTCCTTTAATGTTTTTAAAAGAAGACGCTCATTCGGAAGTTGGGTAATATCATCATGATAAGCTTGAAAAGTTAGTTCCTTTTGCGACTGTTCCAAGTCTAGCTTAATTTTTAATAGCTGTTGATAGGGCTTTTCAACTGATGTATAGTAGATAGCCTTTAAAAAAATATAATATGCAAAAAATTGATAAAAGAGTGCAGCGAACATCCAAATACCACTAAAGTTATTGCTACAAACAAATAAAAAATCGCTCAAAATCAAGTAAACTGACCCACTCATTAGCCATACAGTTTGTTTAGGTGCCTCCTTATAATGCTTACTTAAAAAATAGATTGAAACACCTTGTAACAGCGCAGTTAATAATTGCACGCTACTTTGTATTGTTGTCACAAATTGATTGCCTCCAATAAATGGTTGTACCTTATACAATATCATGAGTAATAAGGCAACAGATAAAACAGCAATGCCATAAGCAATCCTACGATGTGCCAACGTTAACTTTTTTCTAGGCTTTACAATCATAAGTAATACACCAATTACTAAAGCGAAGCGCATGAAAATCTGTATCCAAACGCTTATTAACATTATGTCTAGGCTTTGAGAAACCGCGATAACAATGTTCGCAATTTCTAACAAAGCAACAACGAAAAATATACTACCTATGTATAATGTTTGATTTGATAATAGCTGTGAAAAGGTTAACCATGAATGAATAGCAATGGTCATAGTAAAAACTACGATTAAAATTTTCATGATTAAACTTAAATAAACAAAGCTACCTTCAAAAATAGCAAAAAGCTGATGGTTAAAAACAATTAGTGGTAGTAATAGTAGCAACGGTATCGCACTAAATCCAAGCTCCTTTTTGTCTATAACTATATTATTACGCGCGTTTTCCAATACTAACCCTCCATACCAAGTTAAACTCATTTTAAATAGATAGGTATTTATATCTATTAATTCATAGCAACGATATTGAAATTGTATATATCTTAGACTTCTTACAAATCATAGCACTTTTATTAGACTTTGTATGCACCAAGCGAAAGTATGCTAATATTCAATTTATTTTGATATTAGCATACTTTTACTATCTTTTTGTAGTAATATCTTTATTGACGGTAATGGCTGCGGAGCTTACACATCAGTCTAGTACGTCTCTTTTTGACTGCCGCTACAGACAGATGTAGTTCTTTAGCTATTTCATCATACGTATAGCCCTCTAGGTAATAAAGTTGCAGTATCTTTCGGTCTAACTCATTTAAATTACCCATGATCGTCTCTACTAATAAGCATGCTTCTAGTCGATTAATTTGTTCCCGCTGACACCTTATACGGTTTAATTTGTCATCAGCTAGAAATGTCACATTGTCTTGGAATTGTTTATTCTTTGATAGTTCTTTCAAAATTTCTCCTTTAACAGTTGTATAAATATATGCAGAAAACTGCCCGTTCGATGGATTGGCCTTTTGATAAGCTTTCCACACAGCAATTGCTGCAATATGACGATAATACGCAAAGTCTTTGTAAATATGGCATTTTAATAAGATAGAAGTAATCATCGGTTGGACTAATTCTAATATTTCCTCAAATGGCTGTTGTGGCAAAAGAATTTGTTTATGCTTGTCTTGTGACACTATTACTTTCCTAACGACTTGTGCACAGTCCATTATTCCTAGGTGTTAATAGCTTAACGTGCGACTACAAAATCGTCGAAAAACGCTTTTATAAAAAATCATCAACGAAATAGTTAAAAACTCGCCTTAATTTAGCAGAAATATTAAGAAGTATTTAAACAAATCGTATGTTTTACCTTCAGATGATACATATTTCTTTTTTCACTGGACACATTATGACTAAGGAGGCGAAATAGATGAATTTTCAAATAAGAGATGCCATATCAGCAAACGTACATGGACAATCAGCAGCAGAATTTAAGGATATAGTGCAAGATGCTATTTCACGTGGTGAGGAGCATCTACTTCCTGGGCTTGGTGTATTTTTTGAAAAATGGTGGCAACAATCAACTGCTGAAGAACAAGATGCATTCGTACAAAAGCTTGAAAAAGTATTTGCACACTGATTTTTTATGAACACTTCATTCCAATTCCACTAATCGCATGATAAATTAGATTTATCAGAAAGTTTGGAGGGATTGGAATGACTGTTGCAATAGAGCTAATAGTAAACCAACTTAGAGAGGTATTATCGGATGAGCAAGTGTCGACAAACGACACAGTACGAGAACTACATGGCAAAGATGAATCTCATCATGCGATGAACTTACCAGATATCGTCGTCTTCCCACGTTCTACAGGAGACGTAAGTGCCATCATGAAAATCGCACATGCCAATCTTATACCCGTTGTTCCATTTGGTGTTGGCTCAAGTTTAGAAGGCAATGCTATTCCGATTGCCAATGGTATATCTATCGATTTTTCTGAAATGAATGCAATTTTAGAGATTCGTCCAGAAGATTTATTAGTAAAAGTGCAACCAGGTGTGACACGTGCACAATTAAATAAAGAACTAAAAAAACATGGACTACAATTTACGGTAGATCCAGGAGCGGATGCGACACTTGGTGGTATGGCAGCAACAAACGCCAGCGGTACGACAGCAGTTCGTTACGGCGTAATGCGCGACCAAGTACGGGATTTAGAAGTAGTACTTGCAGACGGAACTGTAATTCATACGGGCAACTTAGCAGCGAAATCTTCTTCTGGCTATCATTTGAACGGTTTATTTGTCGGTTCAGAAGGTACGTTAGGATGCTTTACAGAACTGACATTGCAAGTTTACGGTATTCCAGAATTTGTGACTGCTGGCCGCGCCGTCTTTGAAACAGTAGGCGATGCTGTCAGTGCAGTAGCCGCATTATTACAGGCAGGCATCTCCGTTGGTCGCGTTGAACTAGTCGATGAAGCTTCTATTACACAAGTGAATATTTATAATGAAACAACGTATGATGAAAAACCTACGCTATTTTTAGAATTCCACGGCAATGATGCAGGTATGCGTGCAGATATTGAATTTGCTACAGAAATCTTTGATGATTTCGGCTGTAAAAGTGTCCAATTTGAACAAGATAATGCAGCACGCAATAAGCTGTGGGAGGCACGTCATTCTTTAGCCTATGCATATATTCATGCGTACCCTGGTAAAAAACTGATGTCAACCGACGTCTGCGTACCGATTTCAAAATTAGCGGAAACGATACTCTATGCACGCGAACAATTAAACTCAGTCGGTCTAGTAGGAGGTATTGTCGGACATGTCGGGGACGGCAATTTCCATGCCTTATTAATGTTAGACCCAACGAATGCGCAGGAACAAGCTCAAGCTGACCGTTTTAATGAACATATTGTACAGTATGCGTTACTTCGCGGTGGAACTTGTACAGGAGAACATGGTGTAGGGATTGGGAAGATGAAATATCAATCGATGGAGCACGGTGCCTCATTACTTGTTATGAAAAGCATTAAAGCAGCACTTGACCCACATAATATTATGAATCCAGGAAAAATTTTCAACTTGTAGTAGCGATAAATTTTTGCTTTCATTTATTGAGAAAAAACACGACCCCTCCAACTCAGGAGAAGGTCGTGTTTTTAACGTGATTAAAGGTGACAGGCACCTGTTTCACGCTCTGTACCAAGTGCACGTGGAACCATTGTTTCGACGAGATAATCTTCTTCTTCGTAAATGATTTTTTTCAGCTCAATGCCAAAAAACTCCTTCATCCGAGACTCTGTCATGACCTCTTGTACATTGCCATACACAACATCTTTTTCTTTCGCAGTCATTAGCACACGATCTGCAAGGTAAAAGGCGTGGTTCGGATAGTGTGTATTAATAATACAAGAGATTCCTCGCTCCTGTGATAAGCGTTTGATTGTTTGCAATATGACAATTTGCTTTTGAATATCTAAATGTGATTCAGGTTCATCCAAAATTAACACTTCAGGATTTGATACGAGCGTACGTGCAATTAAAGCCAACTGTAGCTCTCCACCACTAATTTCATTACATGATTTTTTAGCAAGGTGTTCTATTCCAATCGTCTTCAGTGCCATATGCGCCGCTTCCATATCCTTTGCTGAAGGCTGTGCCAATGTACTAATATACGGAGCACGCCCCATGACAACAAGCTCCTCTACTGTAAAACCAAATACCATCTTATGCGCTTGTGGCACATAACCGACCCGCTTCCATAGCTCTTTTCGATTCATTGCTGCAAGAGGTTTACCATCAATCATCGTCTTGCCTGTTTTCCACTCTAGAAGCCCTGTAATACACTTCAGCATGGTCGTTTTCCCCGCACCGTTCGGGCCAAGAATAGCCATTATTTCACCAGACGCTAAGGTGAAATGAATATCTTTAGCATATAAATTAGGCATTTTTGAACGACGTTGCTCATAATAATAATTGCCGCCGACCACTTCGATTTTCATCCCCAGCCACCTCCTGAACGACGTAATAAATAAGCAAAGAATGGTGCACCAATAATAGCTGTTAAAATAGATAATGGAATTTCTGTTGCCGTTATTGAGCGTGCTAAATCATCAATTATTAATAAATACACACTGCCGATTGCAACAGATACAGGTAGAACATATTGATTGTTGTTACCAACAAGCATGCGTGCAACATGGGGAATAATTAAACCAACCCAGCCCACAATGCCCGCCACAGCCACAGAGGCTGCTGTAATAAGAGTGGCACCAAATATAACGAACCATTTTAAGCGCGCAACTGGAATCCCCATTGACTTTGCTTCATCCTCTGGCAATGTTAAAATATTTAATCGCCAACGCAGTACATACAAAATCAGAATACCTATAAGAATAAGCGGACCACCGATTAATAAATCCTTATATGTCGCTGTGCCCAAACTGCCCATTAGCCAATAGGTAATGGCTGGTAGTTTTTCTTCCGGATCTGCAACAAATTTTATAAGGGAAATCAACGCATTAAAAAGTGCTGATGTAACGACACCAGCCAAAACGAACATAAAAATAGGCGCATTTTTTCTTGCTCCTGCCACTAAAAATGTAAAACCAATTGCACCCAGACCAAAAAGAAGTGCCATTATTTGTGCCGAAAAGTTTTGACCAAATAATAAAATCCCTAAAGATGCCCCAAAACCTGCACCAGCTGAAACACCTAAAATATCTGGTGATACTAATGGATTACCAAACATACCTTGGAAACCTGCACCTGCTATCGCTAAGCCCCCGCCAATTAATAGCGCAAGCAAAATACGCGGTAACCGAACATTCATAACAACGGTCTCTTCCATCTTCGTCCAAGTTTGTTCAAGTGGAAACACTTGTGATGTTAATATTTTTATAATATGGTCTAGCCCCACTTCAAAACGACCAACACCGAGTGAAACGATGGCTACAATTATTGGTAGCAACCATAACAATGCAACAATCCATTTTTTCATCTAACCATCAATCCTTAATATTTTGCCGCGTCAGAAGAAGGATTTAATATATCGTGAATTTCTTCATCTGTTACGTCAAATTCGTAGAAGTCTTTGTAATACGTTTTAATTTCATCTTCAATCCTATACGTAAATAACTCGGGGTGATTTTTTTGCGCCATCCATTTTAGCATGAGCGGTGCATCGCCACTTGGTGGGAACCAACGGTAAATACCGAGTGGAATTTTATAAACCTTGCCATCTTGCACAGCCTTTACTTGACTCCAATCCTGTCCATTTACTTTATTTTTTAGTAAATCCACTGGTTGTGTTTCGGTAAAGTTCGTAATGTAAATAATGTCTGGATTCCAAGCGTAAATTTGTTCCATGTTGACTTCTTTTCTTCCTTGTACATCATGTTCAGCAACATCTATCGCACCCGTTGCATTTAGCCATTGATTGCCAAAAAATTTACTACCACCTACCGTAATGGATTTATCATTATGCATAAATAATATTAATGCACGTGGCTTATTCGCTTTTGTTACATCCTTCAATGTAGCATCAAGTTCAGATTGCACTTTATTACCTTCTTGTAAAAAACGGTCTGCCCGATCAGTCGTTCCTGTTATTTGACTCGTTAATGTTAGCCAACTGTTAAATGTTGCTAACGGTTCGGCAGCAGCCGCATCAATGGTTTGTACCCCAACAACGGGAATGCCCGCTTCCGTAATTTTATTTATCGAATTTTCATCGGTTGACGTTTCTACATACAATTGAGGATTTACTTTTAATAACTCCTCAATATTGACTTCCCCATTTTGAATAAATGACGTTTTCGCATGTAACACGTCGGGTGAAATTTTCGCTAAAATCGAGTTCTTTGCTGCATTATACGAATTTGGATGCATCCCTACTATTTCTTTTGTCGAGTTTGTCGCGACATACCATGTGGAAAAGTACGGTAAAATCCCCCCTGTCACAACACGTTCGATTTTCTCTGGTATTGTTACCTCACGTCCTAATTGGTCTGTCACTATTTTTTCTTCAGCAGTTGTTTGTACTTCTGAAGCAGAAGAGTCAGACGGTTGCTGTGTGACTGCCTCTTCTTGACCATTACATGCTACTAGCATTGCCATTAGTGCTAATGTTGCAAGATAACCATATTTTTTCATTGTCCTTCTTCCTCTCTAAGCCATTTGGCTATACCGTGTAAAAATGGTTTTGATTGATCAATAAACCCTAGCCCAATATGGAACATAGGATCCAATGTTGTAACAACTAATTCGCCATTAAAACTCACATCATCGATATAAAATAGCGAGCGACCGTCCGGAATATCTAGTAAAGACTGTGCTCCTTCTGGCGGTAAAAATGAGCCATGATAATGCCATTTCAAATCGCGTAGTGTGATGTATTTAAATAAAGGATGTGTCTTATTGTGCGCTGTCATAGGCAAGTCTCCACCATTTCGCACCCACCAGCTAAAATTCACTTCGGAGTCTTGCCAATCTATCGTAGGGAACCAATGATCCAAAATTTCACCAAAAATAACTAGCCGTTTGCCTGACTCAATAAACGCTAAAAGCTGTGATTGATAACGCTTTAAATGAGGAATATCTAAACGACAAGATAAAATTAATGTATCGTAATTCGCTAAATCATAACGATGTAATTCCCGAATATGTAATTGATCATCGTATAAATAACGAAACTCCTCCTCTGCCAAAAAGCGATTTTGAAATGGCAATCCATTTGTGACAATGCCAATCATAATGCTTGACCTCCCTTTACCTGATTGCGTGCATATTCCGCCCGAATGCAAGCAAGCATTTGCACACTTAATCGACGAGAGCTATTGTCTTCGTCAATGAACACACGATAGATATCTGTGCCTGCACCAGCAAAAATCGTGCCATTCGTTGAATCATAATCAGCATAAAGAATAACTGCTCCGCTTTGGTCTGTCACAAGGATCTCTGCATGCAGCGGAATTTTTTCAAAATATCCGCGTGAAAAAAATCCCCTAACACCCTTGCGGTAGTTAATGTCATCTGCATCAATCCCCACAAACAATGGATGGGTAGGTTCTTTCATCACAATTTCACGATCCTTTAATGGAATCGGAGAACGCTTCCAGTTAGGAACACCAACTAACCAAGGTAACGAGGTCTCGGTGAGCGAAAAAATGACACCCCCTTGGTTTAAATAATGCTCTAGCATTGCTTTATGCTCTAACAAAAACTGCTCCTCCACTAAATTCGTTATAATAATGCCTGCATATGCACGTAAATCGGCATAAGGTAAATCGTATAAATATAAAAATGTCAATCCACGTCTGCGATCCTCATCCGATAATCTGGCGAATTGAATATCAATACCGACATAAGCAATTGGTTTCAAAACATCCACTACTTTCTTTTAAAATATATTGAAAATGATTATCATTTGCAATAGAATATACACTACAGTATATTGATAATGATTCTCATTGTCAATTTGATTTTGTGAGCACTTCACTATATTCAATTATTTCAAGATATATTTTGGGTCAAAAATAATATAAGTGCATATTAATTGTTTTATTAATATTATTTCCAAAATGGACTAAGCGATTAGTTATGTTACGAGGAGGAATTATGATGAGCATTTCATTTACAATGCTGAAGCTAGACCCAGGACATGCCTTTGGTGTCAATGGCCGTATGCAGAAAGATGTAGGTAATGAAGCAAAAATCGTGGAACAATATGATTTTCCATACGCGAATTTAGATAATGTGGACGTTCTTTTGATTCCCAATTTTGTGGATCAAGAATGGTTATTTTTACAGCGCGAAAAAATTGCTGCCTTTTTAGCAAGTAAGAAAATCGTTGTCTTTTGTGGGCATTTATTTCGACAATGGTTGCCAGGATGTGGGCTGTTTATGCCCCAGCACATTCAAAACTTTAAAGATTATGAAGTATTTCCGACTGGGCAATCAGTGATTTTCGAGGGAGTTTCAACTGAAGATATGACATTCAAAAAAGGGGTTGCAGGCTTTTTTGCTCGAGGCTATCATCATGCACCTGCAAACGCTGAAATTTTATTAACGTTTGCAAATGGCAAACCGGTTACATACATTGACCGCTTTTCTACAAATGGTACGATTTTAGTACATGCCGGCCGTGATTTACTTGGTTATGCAGATGAACATACATCAACAGATCGCATCCGCCCACAGTTTTTAGCATGGCTAGAAACAGAGGTTCATGCTTTAAAGGAGGATAATGGTCAATGAGAAAAATTGGCGTAATTTACAGTGGGAATGAAGCACATTATCGTACGTTCCACGAACCAAAATTTAAGCAATTTATTGCAAAGCTTATTTACCATCCAGATTTTTTAAAAACCGATATTGACGACCTCGATGTCCTAATTGTCCCCTCCCAATTAAACTATCAATTATTGTTAACAAGCGCTGCGAAAATCCACAAATTTGCGGAAAACGGTGGCATTATCGTTGCTTTTGGCCCACAACCTTGGAATTGGTTACCTGCGCAGCAATGGGAAGAACGACCAACAAACTTCTGGTGGTGGCTTGATAAAGATGCTTCTAGCGGCTTAGTCCTGCAAAATCCAGCTCATCCATTGTTCAATGGTTACCTCACTTTAGCTGATTGTACATGGCATCAACATGGTGTTTTTTGGCCACCAGAGCATGCAGATATTTTAATTTCTACAGAAGACGGTGGTGCGGTGCTTTATATAGATGCACACTCCAACGCTGGAAAATGGATTATTACAACACTAGACCCTGATTTCCACTTTGGTTCCTATTTCATGCCCGCCACAGAAAGGTTTTTTGAAGGATTTTTCCCTTACCTTGCATTTGGAAAGATTTAAGCAACACCTAACAATACCCGCTGAATACTTTTCAGCGGGTTATTGGTTATAAATCATAGCGGAAGCTTTTCACCAAGATATCGCCTTTATAAAACTCTTTTGACTCGTCTCGGACAAAACCTAGTGATAAATAAAGGTTGATGGCAACTTGCATAATATCTCCAGAATGTAAATAGAGAGATTGATCTTGACGCTTGCGAGCAAAAGCAAAGCTTTCTTGTAATAATTTTTTAGCCACACCTTGCCCCCTCCCTTTCGGATGAACTGCTAATAAGCGTACAATCGTTGACTCAATACCAAGTTCAGGAAGACCGTATGCTTTTTCAGCATTTGTAAATAGTTGCAAGCCTCCTACAATTTCCTGCTCACGCTTTGCAACTAATATCGTCTCTGCATTTGGATTGCCAACAGACGCCCGAATATCTTGTAAATATTGAGCCCAATGCGCTGGGTCTTTGTAATCTTTCTCATACTGCGCATAACTCTCCACAAGCACTTCCAAATAAGCTGGATAATCTTCTTGTCGTAAATGTTCAATAACAATTTGTGCTACTGTCATCAACAACACTCCTTTCACTTCTTTTTTGATTAGAAAACTGGATAAGCACTCATACGTTGAAATTGCACACAACTAGATACTACCCTTACGATAAGCCGCCACCCTATGTTCGATTTGGTGAGCAAACCATTCCACAATTATAGAAACACCCCAATAGATTAAGCCGACTGCTATAAATGCCTCTAAAAACTTTAAATTAACGGAAGCTACGATATTCGCTGCGCCTGTTAACTCTTTAATTGAGACAAAAAATGCCAAAGACGTTGCATGTAAAAACCCAATAAAGACATTTGTAAAATTCGGTATGGATTGACTAAATGCTTGAGGTAATATTAAGCGTCGCATTGCCTGCGAAAACGTTAGCCCAACTGCATACGCCGCTTCTAATTGCCCTTGTGGCACACCTAAAATACCAGATCGTATAATTTCTGAAGCATAAGCCCCCGCACTTAACGTCAACGCTAGTAAGACAAAAAATAATATTGGAATCGTATTTGACTGAAAGTCCAATTTCAAAGCTTGTGCAATTGCATCTACAACAATTGGTATTCCAAAGTAAATAAGCATAATATGCATAATAATCGGTGTGCCTCTGAAAAAAGAAACGTAAAAGTTTAATAACGGTGCTAGTATTTTTAGTTGTTTTATGCGAACATAGGCGACGATGATGCCGATTAAAATACCTAAACAAACAGGTGTACATGTCATAAACAAAGTTAAAGGCAATACCTTAAAAATTTCCTGTAAAGCGTGCCATATAAACGCTATATCTATAGTCATTGTTTGTTCCTCCCTAGCTCATCGCTACTTCTTTCATATAACGGTTGAGATAGCGTTCATTACGTTTCAACACCTTTTCTGCGAACAACACAATCACATAATAAACGACTGATAGTGCCAAATAGATTTCTAGTGCTCTTGTAGTCGAAGCAATCAGCGTTTCTCCTCGACCGACCATATCCATAACACCAATCGAAAATGCCAATGACGTATCCTTTAACGAGCTAATCATTGTATTCGACATATTTGGAAAGGCGATACGTAGCGCCTGTGGCAAGATAATACGTAAAAATGCTTGCGCTCGATTTAAGCCGACAGCGTAAGCCGCTTCTAATTGCCCACGGTCAATCGTTAAAATAGCCGCTCTAAAAATTTCTGCAAACGATGCAGCATTACTGAATGTATACGTTATGATGACAAAATACATAGCATCCAGTCTTGTTACATCAATATGAATCATCTTTAATAGAGCAGGTACACCGTAAAACACTAAAAACAACTGGATTAAAATAGGCGTACCACGAATAAACGAAATATAAATCGTAACCATTTGTTTTAAAATGGGTATTTGCAATAGCTTTGGTAGGGCAACTACGATACCAAACAATATGCCAAAAACAATCGAAAAAAATAAAATCTCCAGTGTTACGGGTAAATATTGAAGCAATATCGGAAGTACATTCGCTATTAGCATCCAGTCAAAATCATTGCCCATACTTCCCTCATCCTCTCCTATGTGTTAGAAATCTACAGTATAGTCATCACCTAACCACTTTTTACTAAGCTCGCTAATTACGCCTTCTGTTTTAAGCTCTCTAATCGCCTCATCAATACGCTCCTGTAAAGGTACTTCATCTTTATTTAGTAGGAAGTAAACTTTCGAGTTTAATAGTGCGTCACCCACTACTTTTTGTTGAGCTTCATTGCTTTCGTTATAGTACTTCACTGCAAATGGGGTTGTAATAATCGCATCAAGACGACCTGTCGCAAGTTGATTATTAACATCCACTGATCCAGAGGAGTACACAATATTTGCCCCTAAATTATGCTCTTTATTATATTTTTCAATAAAAACAGCAGAGTTGCTCGTTGGCGACACACTGACATTTTTGCCTGTTAAATCAGCAATCGATTGGATGTCATTATTTTTCGCATTGACCGTTACTTGTAATGGGAATACATTATATGGCTCCTTGTTAAATAGAAATTTTTCCTCCCGTTCACTATTGACCTCCATCTGATGTGCGATTAAATCAATCTTCCCTGTTTCTAAACTTAGTAATAAGTTTGAAAATTCCATTGTTTTAAATTCAAAATTATACTCCGGTAGCTTTTCATCAATCGCTCTGACAAGCTCCACATCATAGCCTGTTAAATTCCCCTTATCATCAAGGAAGCAAATATTAGGAAATTGCGTACCTGTTCCAACTAGTATTGTTTGAACGTTATTTTTACCTTGTGCTTTCGCATCTTTATTACTATCTATTTGTGATTTTTCTGTACTTGAGCAAGCCGTTAAAAATAACATCAGTACGCATGTTAAATAAAACGTTAATTTCCTCATCGTATCACTCCCTTTCCTAAACTTGTGTTGGTAAATGAATAGCAAGTGCTGTCTTAATATGTTCAAGTCCAAGTTCTGTAACGGCTTTGTACACACCATCCTCACTTGAACCAATTTCAACTACTGGCACATAGCGTATGCCATACTTTGTATCAAGAATGTCACGAAAAGCATCGTTATGTGTAACATCAACTGTTCTATAGGTAATTCCTTGCCCTTGTAAATAGGCTTTAACTTCCTCACAATAGCTACAACCTTGCTTTGACCATACAACTACATCTATTTTTTTTGCCATGTTGGATAATCCTCCTTAACTTACTGCTTCATGTTGTTGTAAATGTAAATTTACTGGACTTAATAAGTCAAATGACCGCTGTCGTTCAAATGCCTTTAAAATCGGTGTATGCAAAATAAACTCATCAATTTGATATTGCTTGTGAAAGGCATCAAATGTGGCTTTTATCTCTTCAGGCGTACCGTATAAAACATCTGCATCATACTGCTGCACAGTGAACGCTTCTCCTGATTCCTGCCCGAATTTTTCTGCTAATTCCACCGATTGTAGCGTCAAACTACGACCACTTGCCAAATGTACTTTCGTAATTTTTTGTTCTCCTACTAATGCCTGTGCCTCCTCTTTTGTTGGTGCGGCAAGGGTTGCAATTGATAATGCAAAATGACCATTCGGAAAATGTGTGCGATAGGTCTTAGCGGCTTCCTGTAAAACTGCTGGATCACTATTGATAAAGCGTGCAAAAACAAAGGCAATGCCAAGCTTACCTGCAAGGGCTGCACTTTGGGGGCTTGCGCCAAGTAAAAATAACGACGGTTTTACTTTAGGAATAGGTGTTGCCTGAACTCCATTTAGCTCATGCTCTGATGGTAGCGTGTTGTCCATTAATTGCTGTAAAAACGTTAGTCGTTCCTCAAAGTCCTCACCATTGTTCACCGTGCCAAATTGCAATGCCTTTGTGGACAACGGTAGACCTCCTGGCGCTTTTCCAATGCCCAAATCTACTCTCCCTGGTTCTAACGTTGCGAGCACATGGAAATTTTCTGCCACTTTGTATGGGCTATAATGTTGTAACATAACACCCCCTGAGCCAATACGAATTGAGGTCGTTTTTGCAAGTAAATACGATACTAAAACTTCTGGTGATGTGCCTGCTAATGTATCGGTATTATGATGTTCTGACACCCAAAAACGCGTATATCCTAACTGCTCAGCCCTTTGTGCTAACGCTACTGTATTTTGCAATGCTTGCTCGTTTGTTGCATTGTCGATAATTGGGCTTTGGTCTAAAATGCCTAAAGAATAACTCATACAATACCTCCTTAAAATATTTTTATTCAAATAAGTTTACTTGGTTTTTAAACAGACTGTGTGACATAACGACTTTCTTTAAATGGTAATCCTAAATTACCTCGCAATGTATCTGCCTCATATTGCTCTCTGTATAGACCTCGTGCCTGCAAGATAGGTACTACTTTATCGACAAAATCATCAAGTGCATCAGGCACTGTTACAGCTACAATAAAGCCATCCGCTGCTTCTTTTTCAAACCATTCCTGTACTAAATCAGCAATCTGTTCAGCAGTACCAAAAAATGTCGTTTTCGGTGTAGCTTCACGTAATGCCACTTGACGAAGTGTGAGCCCTTCTTCTTTTGCATAGGTTTTTATATAATCGGTCGTGCTACGGAAGCTATTTGCTCCAATGTCACCTAGCTCTGGGAATAATGCATCCACATCATACTGAGTAAAATCATGATGATCAAAATAACGACCAAGATAGGCAAGTGCACGTTCAATGGAAACAAGCTCTACTATTTCTTGATACTTTGCCTCGGCTTCTTCGATTGTGTCTCCGATAATAGGTGATATTCCTGGGAAAATCTTCACTTCATCGGGATTTCGTTCAACATCTGCAACCGCTGTTTTGACTTTTTTATAAAACTTCTGTGCTTCTTCAAGCGATGCACCATGCGTAAATATGGCATCCGCATCCTTTGCGGCTAAGCGGATACCCGCATCCGAAGACCCTGCTTGGAAAATAACAGGTTGCCCTTGTTTTGAGCGCGCAATATTGAGTGGGCCTTGTACCGAAAAGTATTTCCCCTTATGTTGTAAGGTGTGTAGCTTTGCTGGATCAAAAAATACATCATTTTCCACATCTGCTATAAAAGCATCATCATCCCATGAGTCCCAAAGTCCCTTTGTCACCTCTAAGTATTCCTCAGCAATTTGGTAACGTTCCGCATGGCTAGGATGCTGGTCAATCGTTTTATTATAATTTAACGCCGTGCTCTCTAATGGTGTCGTCACTACATTCCATCCTGCTCGCCCATTGCTAATATGATCGAGCGATGCAAACTGTCGTGCTACTGTAAATGGTTCACTATAGGATGTGGATACCGTCCCTACAAGTCCAATGTGGTTTGTTGAAACTGCTAGTGCCGATAATAACGTTAACGGCTCAAAACGATTTAAAAAATGAGGGATTGACTTTTCATTAATAAATAAACCATCTGCAATAAAAGCAACATCAAACTTCCCTTGTTCCGCCTTCTGTGCTTGTTGTATATAAAACGGCAAGCTAACACTTTGATTGCTTGCTACTTTTGGGTGACGCCAGCTCGAAATATTGCCACCTACACCATGAATAATCGCCCCAAATCGAATTTTATCCTGTCTAACCATACCTGTTCTCCTCCTTAAAAATTTTTATTTTTACTAAACTTAGTGGTTAAGTATGTTTTTAGTTAAAAAATAATATTTCACTTATACTGTCGGGCAGACATGCATAAATAAAATAGGATTGAGGAAGATATTACCGTTCATTAAACGATTATGCAATAGGTCTTATAATAGAAAAAATTTTTCGAGCTATAAATTTTTTTATCATGAAAACGTTTGGGTATTTTCAAACTGAATAGCTGTATTTAAAATATTGTCCCAAAAAGCAGGTTCCAGTGTATCTTTCTTCAAATAAGTTAAAAAAATATGCTGGTTCATATCGAATAAATGTTTTACATCAATCTCAACAAACTCGCCGCTTTCAAGCTCGCTTTTCACACATAGATGTGGCAAAAAGCTCATATAACCTTTCGTTCGAATAAATGCCTTCGCTACTTCTAAATGGTCTGTTCGCACTTCAATATTTGCCGATACGCCTTCTACCTCGAACATTTTATGGACATAGTTCCAATCAAATGCGCCACATTCAAAAAACACCATTTTTTGCTGCGCTAATTCTTTTGCCTTTAAAACGACTCCTTGTGTCAAAGTATGGTCCCGATGCATAACAAGCTTTACTGCATTGCTTAATAACAACTCATTGCATACTCCTTGTTGATGCACATATTGCATAAACCCTATATCAATTTGGTGACTCTGTAATTTTTCTAATAGGATTGTTGTAGGACCTGTGATGATTTGAAAGCGCATGTGAGGAAAGCTTTCCTTCCATTTAGGTAAGGCATATGCCAAAAAATATTGAGCTGTCACACCGTTCGTACCAATACAAACTTCATTTGTTGTTTGCGTTTCCTGTAATTGTTTTTTTCCTTGCTGAAACGTTTGCACAATCTGTGTGGCAAAGGGTAAAAAATCTTTTCCTTTCTCTGATAAAATGACACTCCTTGCATCACGATAAAATAATTCAACGTTTAACTCACGTTCCAATGATTTGATACGAGCTGTAACTGTTGGCTGTGATAAAAACAATGCATTGGCCGCCTTATGAATGCTTTTATAATGGACAACATATAAAAATGCCTCGATATGATCAATGTTCAAATAAAGCCCTCCTAAAATTTCGTATTGTCCCTATTATATCGATATCCATCAATTTTCTCTATAACAGATTGGAAAACTATGTTATTATCAATAAACATAAAAAAAAGCAACCCAGCGTCTCCCAGGTTACTTTCACTATGTAGCGATGAGGTCATCCATCTTGACAACGTACATCGCGCGCAGCTACATCCCTCTGTCTGTATGCTACTTTATGTTATTCACAGATGACACCCACTGTTGTCAATGTGAACTCTCTATATAGCAACTCTCCATAAGAAAGTTATCTAGCCTAACGTTAAGCCATAATAGAAGCTAGAACAGCTTTTTGAGCATGAAGTCTATTTTCTGCTTGCTCAAAGATGTAAGAATTAGGGCCATCTATAACTGATGTTGCCACTTCTTCTTCGCGATGAGCTGGTAAGCAGTGTAAGAACATATAGTCTGACTTTGCATGTGCAACAAGTTCATCGTTGATTTGATAACCAGCAAAATCTTGTAAACGTTTTGCAGCTTCCTCTTCTTGCCCCATTGATGTCCAAACATCTGCGTATACCACATCTGCATCTTGGACTGCTGTTACAGGATCATTTGTAATCGTAATGGTACTACCATTTTTCTCTGCAATCTTTTGTGCTTTTGCGATAACTTCCGCATCACACTCATAGCCAACAGGCGTTGCAACAGCTACATGCATTCCTACATGTGCAGAAGCGACTACTAATGAGTGCGCTACATTGTTGCCGTCTCCAACATAGGCAATTTTAAGACCTTGTAATTCACCTTTATTTTCAAAGATTGTTTCTAAATCTGCCAATGCCTGACAAGGATGATAAATATCTGTTAAACCATTAATAACAGGAATTGTTGCATGCTCAGCTAACTCTTTAACCATTGCATGAGAGTTTGCACGAATCATAATGCCATCTAAATAACCTGATAACACATGTGCAGTATCATAAATTGATTCACCGCGTCCAATTTGTAAATCACGTGCATGCATAAACATACCTTTACCGCCCAATTGTTCCATGCCTACTTCAAATGAAATACGAGTACGCGTTGAATGTTTTTCAAAAATCATGCCGAGTGTTTTACCTTCAAGTAATTTCGGACATTTACCTTCTTTTGTAATAATTTTTAGTTGAGATGATAATGCAACTAACTGCTGAACTTCTTCACTTGTATAGTCTAGCAAAGTTAGTAAGTCTTTTCCTTTTAAGCTTGACACTAACTTTAACTGTACCTCTTCTAATAATTTCATAGCCTTCGCTCCTTGCTTTTGTTACTGTTGAACTTAGTATACACATGCATAAATATAAAATCAACTGAATTTTTATGTTTATTTTCAAAAATTAGAATTCATCAGTTATTTGTGACAAAAATACGTCAATTTGAATATTTATGCATATAGAATGTATTGTCAGCATACTACTGCCATAGTTACATTGATAACCATTTCATATAACCTGTTTGTTATCATAAAAAAAAGAGCCTACCCGAAGGCCTGCTCTGGTCACACTTATGCAGTTATTTAAAGCGATTCTAGATATTCTACTACTCTTCGGCATCACTTCGATATTCTAAAATATCGCCTGGCTGACAGTCTAACGCCTTGCAAATCGACTCTAAAGTAGTTAAGCGAATTGCTTTTGCCTTTCCATTTTTTAAAATAGAAAGATTCGCCATTGTTATGCCAACCTTTTCCGAAAGCTCTGTTACGCTCATTTTTCGTTTAGCTAACATCACATCGATGTTAATAATTATCGCCATATCCTCAACCTCACACTATTCAATCATTTTCTGATTTTATGTCTACGATTTCTTTATTCAAGCGTTAGGAAAACATCCGATTGCGATAACATTCGTAGCAAATGTAAAATACAAACCGAATGCCAGCAATTCCACTCTATCACCTTTACTTAAAATCGCAACAACGAGAATTCCCGCTACAACAAAAGCACTGATAACAATAGCACAGAACTTGATCACTTTTAAAGCCTTGACTGATACTTCTGAACATGTCTGTTCCTATTCATGTTAAGCAACAGCTTATATACATTGATAGCACGCAATAAAACATGGTAAAGAAAATACATAAGTTGCTATTAAAAAAGCATTCGTAATGCTAAGTTACTCACCTCAAACAACTAAATCGTTTTCAGATTTAATATCGACCGCTTCCTGTAAAAGTCGTTGAAGAACAGCAGCAAATACTGCTATTACCATAGAGGCAAAAGGTACAAGCAGTCCAACAAAAATCACACCTGGTGCATCGTCTTTCTCAGCAAAAAGGTAAAAAAGTGGCAAAATCAGGACATGTAAACTACTTATGATAATGGCACAATATTTAATCTTCTTTAAAGATGTTACAGACAGTTCCGAAAAGGCTTTGTTTTGATCAATGTAGCGTAATAGTTGAAACGCCTGATACAAAGCAAAGTAAAACGGAATGGAAGATGCATACAAAATAATGGATACGATATATTGTATCGAAGAAAACGCAGGTAATAACTTTTCTGAAAGCTTCCCTAGCTCCGGTACAAGCAAAATACATAGTGCTAAAACTGGGATAGCCATGAGTATGACCGCTATTTTTAAAAACAAAGTTGTTGCTATTTTCATGAAAACACCTCATTGGTTTATATTCAATTTGATTTTAATATATTATTTATCGTTTTACAATAAATAATCATTGATTGCCATTAAAATATGACACTCAATATCCACTCGTATCACTAGGGCTCGCTTTTTTCTTTTCGTATCGAAAAAGATTATATATAGTTTGTAGATGGTACTGTTGACACTAGCTTTCATTGTATCTACTAGAACAATAAGCTTTAATACCCCGTAAACAAAAAACGGTCACCCATTGGCAACCGTTCATTCTTAAATATCTGCATCCTCTTCATTCTCATACTTCTCTACATATGTTTCATATTCCTCTTTAACATCCGCAGGCATTGTGATTAAAAACTCTTCAAATAATGTATTAAACTCTGAGAATAGGTCATTTGTTTTGTTATTAAACGTTAATAAAGAACCTGTTGGCGATTGTGCTTGTTTTGAAAACTCAACATAAACAGTATACATTTCTTTTAGCACATCATAAGCATCTTCATAACCCTCCGGTACATCTTGTAAATATTTCATACTTTCTTGAATTTCTGTTTGACCATCAACTAAGTCTTGTAAAAGACCTTTCTCTTCATATGTATTTTTTAAGTTTGCTAATGCGACATTAAAATCTCGTCCATCGTCAATAGCATCATCCCACTGTTCAGAATAAGAGGAAATAACCATTGCATTGCTTATTGTTTCCGTATACATGTTAAATGCGTTTACAGCCATCTCACCAACGTATTCTTGCACTCTTTTTTCTTCTTGTGTCTTTTTATAATACAAGAAAGCAATTACTCCACCAACTATTACTACTAGGCTTAGAATTAAACTAATAATTAACCTCTTCTTTGATTTTTTCTTAGTTGGCAATTCTTCATTTTTATTGTTATCTTTTACTGTTGTTAAACCTTTACCACATTCTGAACAGAACTTGCTAATCTCACCATTCTCATGCCCGCATTCATTACAAAACACCTAATCACCTCAAGAATATATAGTAAAATAATCATACCACAATATTTGGATTATATATACTGTAATTTACATTATTATGGTGCATCAAGAAGCCAGAATTGAGGACAAAGGCTTGATGCAAAAATGAACTGCCTATGCTTTAGATGCTAATTAATAGAATCTAAAACTTAGACAGCCATCGCTATATGTACATGAATCCCTCATTTAAGGTATCCGTATATGTATTCCCTTGTTAATGTGAGATTCCTCACATTACATCTACTAATCTACTTCTGCCCCTGATAGTTGTTAAAACTTGTACACCTGCCAGTGCAATTGCCGTTAATCCATATCCTTCGTTTAATGAGGAACTCTGAAACTCCTAAAACATATGATACAACCTGCATGACCTTAATCATTCAGACCTTCCAGCCCTAACTGTTAATGGTCGCCTTATCTAAAATGCTTTTTTCCTCTGATATTGGCTCTTCTTACTTTTGAGCTCGAATCGCCAAATCTTCGCATCAATGTCAACATTTATATACTTCTTTGGTCTAGCCAACGCAAAAAGCCTCCTAACATTTTAGTTAGAAGGCCAAACTGCATTATGGCATGATTAATCAAATGTAATTTTGTTCACAGCATCACGGTCTAATTTTTTAATAACTTCAACCATTAGCTTAACAGCGTTATCGTAGTCATCACGGTGTAAAATCCCTGCATGTGAGTGGATATAACGTGTCGCAATGCCGATTGATAAAGCAGGTACACCATTAGCTGTTACGTGGATTGAGCCAGCGTCTGTACCGCCACCAGCCATTGCTTCAAATTGATATGGAATATTGTTTTCATCCGCCACATCTAAAACAAATTCACGTAAACCACGGTGTGAAACCATTGATGCATCGTAGACAACGATTTGTGGACCTGCACCCATTTTACTAGTTGACTCTTTCGGTGTTACCCCTGGCGTATCACCTGCAACACCTACATCAACAGCAAAACCGATATCTGGTTGAATTTTATGAGTTGCTGTTTTCGCTCCACGAAGACCTACTTCTTCTTGTACATTCCCTACAGAATATAGGATATTTGGATGTTTTTCATCTTTCAATGCTTTCATGACATCAATGGCAATTGCACAGCCAATGCGGTTATCCCATGCTTTTGCTAATAAATACTTATCATTTTTCATGACATTGAATTCGAAATAAGGTGTTACCATGTCACCCGGACATACTCCCCATTCAAGTACTTCTTCTTTAGAAGCAGCACCCACGTCGATAAACATATCTTTAATGTCTACCACTTTGTTACGTACATCGGCTGGTAAAATATGAGGTGGTTTAGAACCGATTACCCCAATAATTTCTTCACCTTTACGTGTTGTAATTGTCACGCGTTGCGCAAGCATTACTTGGCTCCACCAACCACCCACTGTTTGGAATTTGATGAATCCTTTATCATCAATTTGAGTGACCATAAAGCCTACTTCATCTAAATGACCAGCTACCATAATTTTAGGGCCGTTTTCATCGCCTACTTTTTTAGCGATGACGCTCCCTAAATGATCTGTTTCTACAGTATCTGCATATGGTGCGATGTATTTTTTCATAACCTCGCGTGGTGCACGCTCGTTGCCCGCAATGCCATTCGCATCTGTTAAATCTTTAAACATTTGCAAAGTTGAATCTAGTTGTGTCATCCTTTTGCCTCCTACATTTTGTATCCCCTCTATTATACTTCGTTTACCGAAATATTCCTAGTGAGTCGTCTGAAAATTGATGTTTTTTTTACTTTTTAGTCTAGTAAATTAATAGCCACTACGTTGGCGATTATAATTTTCTTCGTTTTTTTCAATATACGCTGACACGACATCCTCAAATGTAAAACCGAGATTATATGCAAGTAACCCATAGCATTGCCAAATCGCTGCATAACTATGCTCTGTTGGGTGGCTTATAAATGTTAATATGTAGTTTTGCGTCATTAAAAATGTCTCTGTTAAATCACGCTTCTCTTCAACAACTGGCCATTTTTCTATAGCCGTATAGCCTTTTAATAACCCTAGCGATAAAATAAAGTGAATCGAATCCACATACTCCTCTAAAATCACTTCCCGCGCTGATGGCCCTTTCGTACTCCAAAACTTAAAGCAACGTGTTTCATTAGCAAGTTCCGCCAGCTCAACCATTAACGCTAAGCCTTTTTCTTTAAAGACATCGTGTTCGATTTTTTGTGTTTTTTCAATAAAATTATCAAGTTCTTTTTGCATCGTAAATAATTGTTGTAAGTTCATTTTTTTCTCCTAAATTTCTAAAATTTTTTTGTATAAAGTGAAACTAAATGTCACCCCCAATCGTATAGGTAGGAATAACCTTTCTTCAAGGGGGAATTTTAAGATGTTACCGTTACTTATTCGACTTGCTGTGATTGCGCTTATTATCTATGTATTCTATAAAGCGATTCGATATATAACCGATCCTAAACGAAAACTCGATGAGGCCTATGAAAAGGGCCAATATTACTTTTATGATGACGTAAAAAATGTTCGAAAGAATTTCTTTATTTCTTATAAGGGTGCGCTGTTTGAAGGTGAAAAATACTTAGGTACGACCGAAGATGCGTTTGAGGTCGTTACAATTTTTGTTGGTGCCCGCGACACTGCAACTTTACAAGGATTTACAAGGAGTGACTTCGAATATCTCCAACAAGAAATTTTATTTAACTATCCTAACGCGAAAATCAACTGGAAGCAACCCATTGAACAACTTATGCGTGACACCTCCTCTTCATGAGGAGGTGTCACGGATGTGTAAGTGCCTGTCACTCACACAATTCTAGACAATTTAAGTGTTTTTATAATGAGCTACTCCATAATTGCACGATTATAAAAATTTGAATTGCTGCAATCAATGGAAAGCCAAAAGCAAAACTGTTATGGCGTGTTTTATGACGGAATAAATACATACCTAATACGCCACCAACAGCCCCTCCTGCAATTGCCAAGGTAAACAATGTACGCTCCGCAATGCGCCACTCATGCTTTTTTGCGCGTGATTTATCCATGCCCATCATCACAAGCAATACGACTGAAACAATTGCCATATAGGCAAGTAAAGCTTGAGCCATTAACACAACCTCCTATGTAAAAAAGACTGATGAAATAACCCCATCAGTCTTCACTATACACTAATTTATTCGCACTTGTCGCTTCGCTTCAATGCCCATTATTTTTTGCCTCTGTCGCTTTGCTTTCGAGGCAGAAATTTATTTATTTTGCCCCTGTCGCTTCGCTTTCAGGGCAGAAACCTTATTTTGCCCCTGCCGCTTCCGCTTTCAGGGCAGAAACCTTATTTTGCCCCTGTCGCTTCCGCTTTCGGGGCAGAAACCTTATTTTGCCCCTGCCGTTTTGCTTTCGGGGCAGAAACCTTATTTTGCCCCTGCCGCTTCCGCTTTCGGGGCAGAAACCTTATTTTGCCCCTGCCGTTTTGCTTTCGGGGCAGAAACCTTATTTTGCCCCTGCCGCTTCCGCTTTTGGGGCAGAAATAAAAAAGAGCGACTAAGTCGCTCTTTTTTATTTCGCTACTGCTTTTTTAGCAGCTTCTGCTAATTGTGTGAATGCTGAAGCATCTGTTACAGCTAAGTCAGCTAACATTTTACGGTTAACTTCGATACCAGCAACTTTTAAACCGTGCATTAAACGGCTGTAAGAAAGACCGTTCATGCGAGCAGCTGCGTTGATACGAGTGATCCATAATTTACGGAAATCACGTTTTTTCTGACGACGGTCACGGTATGCATATTGACCTGATTTCATTACTGCTTGGTTAGCAACTTTATATAATGTATGTTTAGAACCATAGTAACCTTTAGCTAATTTCAATACTTTTTTACGACGTTTGCGCGTCACTGTTCCGCCTTTTACGCGTGGCATATGAATTACCTCCTGCTTTTCATTAAAAAATGAATATTAGTTTATTTTGTGTTATCAATCATTTCATGTAAACAAGTAATGATTTGATGCGTTTGAAGTCACCAGATGATACAACGTTCGCTTTACGTAGGTGACGTTTTTGTTTCGTAGATTTGTTTGCGAATAAGTGGCTTCCGTAAGCACGGTCATATTTTAATTTACCTGAACCCGTTTTTTTGAAACGTTTCGCAGCTCCACGGTGAGTTTTCATTTTTGGCATGTCGAATTCCTCCTAAACTGTTCGTCTAATATTATTTCTCGTTCTTTGGTTGAAGAACTAAGAACATGCTTCGGCCTTCCATCTTCGGTTTTTGTTCAACCGTAGATACTTCAGCACAAGCTTCAGCAAAACGATCTAACACACGTTGACCAATATCTTTGTGTGTAATCGCACGACCTTTGAAACGTAGGCTACATTTTACTTTATCGCCTTTTTCAAGGAATTTAATCGCATTACGTAGCTTCGTTTGGAAATCATGTTCATCGATTGTTGGGCTCAAGCGAACCTCTTTCATTACGATGACTTTTTGATTTTTACGAATTTCACGGTCTTTCTTTTGCTGTTCAAACTTAAATTTACCATAGTCCATGATACGAGCGACTGGCGGCTTGGCTTGAGGGGCCACAAGGACAAGATCCAAGTTTACACGAGTGGCGATTTCTAGCGCTTCGTTACGTGTCTTTACACCAAGCTGGTCACCATTGTGATCGATTAATCGAAGTTCACGTGCGCGAATGCCTTCGTTTACATACATGTCTTTGCTAATAGTAATCCACCTCCAAGTAGTTGTCGCGAATACATGGTTTGGGCAAAGTCTTGCCCGGTTGAACGGTACATCCTCTTGTCATGTCCATAAAAAAAGGACGGACATTTTTGAAGATGTCCGCCCGCTATATGTGCATGCGTAAATGTACGCAAAACAATTCAACGTGTCATTACCTGTTCACAGCCTAAGCGTTGTATCAGGTGAGAAGCGGGCAGCCTCTACTTCAACCACAAACTTTGTATTCATTAACCTTAATTATATTAGCATGTACAATTTAGATTGTCAAATATTTTTACAATCTCTTAATTAGTATGTGTAATACACTTACAGTTTATACGTCATTATAATACAAAGAATTAAAGATAATCAAGTACCTTATTAATTAAAAACGTGCAACTTCCGCTTTAATATTCGCTAAGAACTCTTCGAATGAAATTGTTTCTGAATCTTTTGAGCCGTAACGACGCACGTTTACACCGTTAGCTTCAACTTCTTTATCACCAATAACAAGCATGTATGGAATCTTTTTCATTTGTGCTTCACGGATTTTGTACCCTAGTTTTTCTTCACGGTCATCCATTTCCACACGTAATCCAGCTGCTGTCAACTGCTCTTCGATTTGTTTCGCATAGTCGAAGTGCGCTTCGTTCGATACTGGGATTACTTCTACTTGTACTGGTGCTAACCAAGTTGGGAATGCCCCTTTATATTCCTCAATTAAGAAGGCAACAAAACGTTCCATTGTTGACACAACACCACGGTGAATAACGACTGGACGATGTGGTTTACCATCTTCACCTACATATGTTAAGTCAAAGCGTTCTGGTAATAAGAAGTCTAATTGTACAGTTGATAATGTTTCTTCTTTACCAATGGCAGTTTTTACTTGTACGTCAAGTTTAGGGCCATAGAACGCCGCTTCACCTTCTGCTTCAAAGTAATCTAAGCCAAGCTCATCCATTGCTTCTTTTAACATGCTTTGTGCTTTTTCCCACATTGCATCGTCATCGAAGTACTTCTCTGTATCTGCTGGATCACGATAAGATAGACGGAATGAATAATCTTTTAAATCAAAGTCTTTGTACACTTCTAAAATTAACTGCACAACTTTTTGGAACTCTGCTTTAATTTGGTCTGGACGAACAAAGATATGTGCATCATTTAACGTCATCCCACGTACACGTTGTAACCCTGAAACAGCGCCCGACATTTCATAACGGTGCATTGTTCCAAGTTCAGCAATACGTAATGGTAAATTTCGATAAGAGTGCATGCTGTTTTTGTAAACCATCATATGGTGTGGACAGTTCATCGGACGCATAATTAATGTCTCATTATCCATTTCCATTGGTGGGAAAATGGAATCTTGATAATGATCCCAGTGACCTGAAGTTTGATAAAGCTCTTTAGAACCAAGTACTGGTGTATAGACATGTTTATAACCAAGCGCTAATTCTTTATCTACGATATAACGTTCAATCACACGACGGATTGTTGCACCATTTGGTAACCAAAGTGGTAAACCTTGACCTACTTTTTGAGAAGTAGTGAATAATTCTAATTCTTTCCCGATTTTACGGTGGTCACGTTCTTTTGCTTCTTCCAACATTTGAAGGTGGTGCTTTAATTCTTCTTTTTTGAAGAAAGCTGTACCGTAAATACGTTGTAACATTTTGTTATCAGAGTTCCCTCTCCAATAGGCACCTGCTAATGATAATAATTTGAACTCACGTAGTTTACCTGTTGAAGGTACGTGAATACCGCGACATAGGTCGAAAAATTCCCCTTGGTAGTAAATAGACACTTGCTCATCAGCTGGAATCGCTTCAAGTAATTCTAATTTATATTCGTCGCCGATTTCTTCATAAATTGCTTGTGCTTCTGCACGGCTAACGTTTTTACGCTCTACTTCTAGATTTTCAGCAATGATTTTTTTCATTTCTTTTTCGATTGCTGGTAAATCTTCAGCAGTAATTGGTGTTGGTGCATCAATATCGTAGTAGAAGCCTCCTTCAATAACCGGACCAATACCAAGTTTTACTTCAGGGAATAAGCGTTTAATCGCTTGTGCTGTTAAATGGGCTGTTGAGTGACGAAGAATTTCTAATGCTGCCTCATCATCTTGTGTAATAATGGCAATTGTTGCATCTTCTTCAATTGGTGTTTTTAAGTCTACTAATTCCCCATTTACTTTCCCTGCATAGGCTTTTTTACGAAGTCCTGGGCTAATAGATAATGCCACATCATCAGTAGATGTACCTTTTGCAAATTCCTTTACAGCGCCATCTGGGAACGTTAATTTAATCATGTCTGACATTTTGTTGCACTCCTTGTTTGGTTAAATTTAGTGATGCATGATGAAACAGCGAATCTTATGGTTAACGTAAGCTTGCACAAAAAACCCTAAAAAACAAAAAAGCCCCGTCCCTCACAAAAGGGACGAAGCGTATGCTCGTGGTTCCACCCTTCTTCCTTCCGATAAAATCATCAGACGAAGCTCAAGGCTAGCTAACGGGCTAGGGACCGGCGAAAGATTATTCCCTTTCGCTGCTCAGTAGGTAGTAAAAAATGTGTCCAAACTAGGAAGCTTACAGCCGATGACTTCCCTCTCTAAAAGCCGTTACACAAAATTCATGTCCTCATCATTGCATTGTGCTATATAGTATATGAGACAGTATACGCTCGATTGTCGTAAAATGCAACTGTCAATGTTACAAACGTCGATTTTTGCCACGCATTTCTATTGGCTCCGTCAAAGCTTTCACACGTTCCATAATACGTCCAGCCTTTACAACCTCAATATCCCCTTTTTGGGACTGTGCTAAGTGATGCTCTAATTCATCATAGTTAAAATTAGAGGTAATGAATGTTGGCAATTGTTCTGCCATTCGATAATGGAAGATTGTCCCTAAAATTTCATCACGTGTCCATGCTGACATTGTTTCTGCCCCTAAATCATCAAGCATCAATACCGGCGCTTTTTTCACATAATCTATTTTTTCATTTAACGTATTGTCACCGATTGCATTTTTCATTTCACGTAAAAATTCTGGTACAAAAACGACAACTGAACGGATTTTTTTGGAAGCCAGTTCATTCGCAAGTGCACCAAGCACAAAGGATTTCCCTACACCAAACTTCCCATATAAATAAAAGCCTTTCGTTGGTAGCTGCCCTGTTTCCTCTGTTTTCTTAACAAATTGTGCCGCCCGTTGCGCGATAAGCACACGGGATTCATCATCAATCATTAAATCTTGGATTGTCGCTTGCAACACATCTTTCGGCATATGCATACTAGCAATCATATTCGCAACATCCCGACGTTCGTCCTCACGCACCTTTTGTTCACAGCGTACGTAATCAATTTCAACCGTATTACGTACAACACGTAAAGTCGGAATAAAACCTTTTAAATAATTGGTGCAATGCGCTGTATGATCACAACCACAGCACACCGTCGATTGACTAATAAATTCATGAAGCTTTGGTAAATTGCGCTCAACAGCATCGTAGCTTAGTTCTTCTGCGTGTTCTGCTAAAAAGGCCTGCACACGAGGATGTTCTAAAATCTCTCGCCTCATCGCTTCATATCGCTCTTGAAATGATGGTACATTAATGGCTCTTTTTAATGCTTTATTAATTGGTTCGATTACCGTTCACCTACTTTACTTATCGCTTTTTCCAAGCATTGCTAATATTTTTTGGCGCTCTTTCTCAAAATCCATCGTACTTGAAGAAGCGCTCTCGTCTGGTTGCTCATTGCGTTTATAAAACCATTCAGGTACTTTTTCCTTACGCTGATTATCCGCTCTCCCTTTGACATACTGATTATTATTTTTAGCCGGCACCTGTGGTTTATTTTTCCACGTTGTATATTTATCATGTTCTTGACGTGCAAGCTCCATGGCTTCCTTTGCCGTCTTAATGTTTTTTCGTACCCAATGATCGGCAATGGTTTCCACATACTTTTTAGGAAGCTTCATATCCGTAGATAGCATGACATATTCAAGCAGTGCATTGACCACGCCTACTGGCATCCCATGCTGAACGATTAAGCTCTCAGCTAATTGTACAGATGTTTGTAATGGCTCTTTGCCGTTATTAATATCTCGCAACACTTGGACAGGAGGTGTTGACTCTAAATAATGTTGCAACTCCTGATCTTTTGTTTTTTGAACAGCATCTTCCTCAACCGGTGGCGCGTATACTTTGGCAAGCTTTGGTGGCTCTTTTGAAACAGTAAGCTTATAAAAATCGGCTGCCGCTTTGCGTAATCGTTCTTGTGAAATACCCAACTCATCATCTAGCGCTAAAATAACAACCTTTTGCATATCCAATGCCGTTAAATGATAGAGGAATGCTAATTTGGCAATTGTTTCACGCACTTCAAGCGTCAGTAAATTTGCGGGTACTAACTGGTCAGATAATCCTGCCTGTAGCAACTCAAAATCAAATTGCTCAAAATAAAACGGATAAACCTTTTGTGCATTTTCTTTGCTATCAATGCCACCCTGCAAATCGGTAGGAATATTGGTATTAACCGGTTTAAAAACATCCATAAAGGCGCGTGATACATCTTTATATGCTGTACCCCTTACTGGCTGAATAAAACGTTGGCGCAACTTCCGATATGCCTGCTCTCCGATTTTACTAAACAAAAACATTGATAATAAAGGATCTTTCATAAAGCTATCTGCATCAAGCGGGCGCATAAGCTCGTATAAAAAGCTTCGCTGTTCTGCCTCTTCTTTTTTCCAAGTTCGCAATAAACCGATTGCTTCAAGTGCGATGCGTGCTTCGAACACTTTACCGATTGGTAGTCCTAGCACATTCATTAAATAATAATGATTCATTTGCTGTTTAGGCATTTGCTCTGCTTCAGCCCATAGTGTTAAATAAAGACTGATTGGCTCAGCACCCGTTAAAGGTTGATAAAATAATGTGACTAATTGACGTTCCATCGTGGAAAGCGCATGAGGTAGACGAATGTCAAAAGTATCTGCGGGTTGCAATTCTTTATACAAATGAATCAACGTCATTCACCCTCTCTGTTTTCCCTAAGATTTTTGCTCTGTTTGACGTTGAATAATTTCTTTTATTTCCTCAATAAATACATTGATATCCTTAAACTGACGATAAACCGAGGCAAAACGAACATAGGCCACCTCATCAATTTTTGCCAAACGATCCATCACCATTTCTCCAACATCCTCTGAACGTACTTCAGCGTTCCCAATACGGCGAAGGTCTTTTTCAATAGATAGTACAAGTCCCTCTAAAACATCTAAAGCAACCGGACGTTTTTCACAAGCACGAATAAGACCGCGCAGTACCTTCTCGCGGCTAAACTCTTCCCGTGAGCCTTCTTTTTTCACAACGACTAACGGTGTTTCTTCAATTTTTTCAAACGTTGTAAAACGAAAGCCACACGACTCACATTCACGACGTCTACGAATTTCTTTATTATCATCTACTGGCCTGGAATCCACTACGCGTGTTCCGTTAAATTGGCAAGAAGGACATCTCATATTTTTACTCTCCTGATTCCACAACAATTTGATATTTGTATTATAACAAATTTCCTACAAATAAGAAAAGTTCATTTGGTGCCAGGCACTCAAACAATTTGCTTTACATCGTACCTAACAAAAAAAGCACATTGAAACCATAAGATTTCAATGTGCCAATAGCGTTCATTATGCGTTAACTGTTTCTAGCGCTTTTGCAACTTTTTTCACTAGGTCTACAACACGTGCAGAATAGCCCCACTCATTGTCGTACCAAGCAAGTACTTTTACTTTACGATTACCCATCACCATTGTTGAAAGTCCATCAACTGTAGATGAGTAAGTTGTTGTGTTGTAATCAGCAGATACAAGTGGCTCAATTGAGAAGTTTAAAATGCCTTTCATTGGCCCTTCTGTTGCTGCTTTGACAAATGCAGCATTAACCGAATCAACTGTCACGTCTGTATTTAAATCTACAACAAGGTCAACTAGTGATACGTTTGGTGTTGGAACGCGAAGTGCCATACCGTGAATTTTGCCTTCTAATTCTGGTAACACTAATTTTAATGCTTTTGCAGCACCTGTAGATGTTGGAATAATCGATTGTGCACAACCGCGCGCACGACGTAAATCTTTATGTGGGTTATCTAAGTTTTTTTGGTCATTTGTATATGCGTGAACTGTTGTCATTAAACCGCTTTCGATACCAAATGTATCATTTAACACTTTTGCAACTGGTGCTAAGCAGTTTGTTGTACAAGAAGCATTTGAAATAACATCATGTTTTTCAACATCAAGCTTTTCATCATTTACACCTAAAACAATCGTAACATCTTCGTTTTTACCTGGTGCTGTTAAGATTACTTTCTTTGCGCCTGCTTCAAGGTGCATTGCTGCTTTCTCACGATCATTGAATTTACCAGTTGCTTCAATTACAATATCCACGCCCATTGTAGCCCATGGTAATTTTAATGGATCACGTTCGCTAATAATTTGGACACGTTTACCATTTACAATTAAAGCATCGTCTGCTGGTTCAACCGTACCTTCGAATGTTCCGTGATTTGTGTCATACTTAATCAAATGTGCTAACGTTTCCGCTGGGTAGCTCGCGTTAATTGCAACAATATTTAAACCTTCCTGTACGATCGCTTGGCGGAAAACCATACGTCCGATACGTCCGAAACCGTTAATAGCAACTGATACTGTCATTATAAAATCCTCCTGTGAGTGCATACTCATATTCATTATATACTTTATGCTGATTAGTATAACACAATTTTAAAAAAGATGAACATTATATATCCATAATAAAAAAGTTCTTATTTTCTGAAAAATAGCACCTTTTTTGAAATAAAAAAATTCAGTACTTCATGCTTATTATTACGCTTATAAACAAAAAAATGCACAGCAATAATTGCTGTGCATAGAATGCCTTTGGCTACATACTGATTGATTTCTTCTACGGGCGAGCACGCCAACTAACCTAAGATGTGTAACAAGAGGGTGAAAGATAACAAAGAGGCTAGGTCAAAAGAGAAAAAGTGTTAGATTGATGGCAGTCAATCTAACACTTTTTTGCTATGCCGTTGTTGTCCGCTACGACGGTGCTTTCCGCTCAGCACAGTAAGCCGCAACCCTCGCTACGCGCGGAATGCCAGCGTCTAACATTATGTGCTGTTCTGAGCTGGAGTCACCGCCTTCGCTACCAACAACTAGTAAACACGTCTAATTTTTTAAATTGCAAAAGCAAGAATAGCTAAGGTCTCCATATAGCAAAAAATTATGAACACCTTTCGTCTGTTTCTTAAATTTTTTTAGTTATGTCCCAGCCCCGTTCATTAAATTTTTCTAGTTATGCCCCAGCCTCTCTTTGGAGCTTCTCTGTGTAGTAATTAACGTTGCGCTTTTTGACTAAAGTACGCCCCAATGCGTCAGAATTTTCTTTAACTGCTCTTCTGTTTGTTGTAAATTTTCATTGTTGTAAATCACCGCATGTGCACTTTTTTCTTTCACAGACATTGGTAACTGTGAATGCATACGAGCTAGCGCATCTTCCTTTGATAATTGATTGCGCTCCATTAATCGTCGAAGCTGCACCTCTTCACTAACTGAAACAACAAGTATTCGCTCTACAAAATGCTCCAATTTACTTTCAAACAGTAATGGAATATCCATCACAACATGCTTTTGTCCAGCATCTATATATGCATCGCGTTGGCGTAACATTTCCTGACGAATAGCAGGGTGCATAATATCATTTAAAATTTTGCGTTTCGCTGGCTCGTGAAAAATAATATCACCAAGCTTCGGACGATTTAAATTGCCATCTTCAAGTAAAATGTCTGCACCGAAATTTTGGACAATAAGTGCCAACGTCTCCGTTCCTGGTTCCACAACATCACGCGCTACAACATCTGCATCGACAATCGGTAAACCAAGCGCTGTCATCATTTTGGCGACTGTACTTTTACCACTTGCAATACTTCCTGTTAGTCCGATAATCATAGTAAATTCCCCTTTAATGTTGACAATTAGGACAATACACGGATGTACGTCCACCAATTGTCATTTGACTCGTCCCTGTTCCACACACTGGGCATTGCTTCTTACCGTACATTTGTAATCGGTTTTGCATGCTCCCTGCCTCGCCATTAATATTACGATAATCCGAAATCGTTGAACCTCCCGCATCAATGCTCTGGCGCAGGACGTCAACAATTGCCTCAAAAAGTGCACGTTTTCGTTTTTCACTTATGCGGTTCATTTTGCGGGCAGGATGAATTTTTTGTGTAAATAATGCTTCTGTCGCATATATATTGCCACAGCCCGAAATCACTTGTCCGTCCATAATCACTTCTTTAACAGCTTTTTTCTCGTATTTCGGTAACATGGATTTGGCTATAAAATAATCACATGCTGTCGCATCAAACGGTTCAGGTGCCATTTTTGTCAGTGGCGCATGATCTTCAATTTTCGTTAAAAATCGCAACTCACCAAAACGGCGAATATCTGAATAAATTAAATAGCCACCATCTGCCATTTGAAACGTTGCATGAATATGTTTTTTAAATTTTTCCTCATTGATTTCATCGGGCGTGTTAACGATAAACCATGCACCTGTCATGCCTAAATGACTGACCAATACATAGGACACGTCTTCTTTCATCAAATGAAAAAATATATATTTTGCACGGCGCTCAATCTTCGTAATCGTCATCTGAGATAATGCCATCTCAAATGCATCAGGCTCAGCTTGCTTGACAATACATTGCTTTCCTTCATCATAAGAAAATCGGATAATTTCTGACAGTTGAACCTGTTTAATTGTGCGACCTTCAACTTCCGGCTTTAATGCCTGCACGACACCTTCTACCTCTGGTAATTCAGGCATTTTACCCCTCCTTACTTTGCTTCGTACCAAGTTGCCCCATAGTTGAAGTCCACTTTCAATGGAACAATCAACTCAATGGCATTTTCCATAACCTCTGGTACAATTTTTTCGAGCATGGCAATTTCTTCTCTAGGCGCTTCAAAAATTAATTCATCGTGCACCTGTAAAAGAAGTTTTGCTTGCATGTTTTCCTTTTTCAAGCGAGCATCCATATCAATCATTGCTTTTTTAATAATATCTGCCGCACTTCCTTGAATCGGCGTATTCATCGCTGTACGCTCTGCAAAGCTTCGTAGATTGAAATTCGAACTCGTGATATCTGGTAAATAGCGACGACGATTCAATAACGTTGTGACAAAACCATTAAATTTTGCGTCTTGGACAATCTCCTCCATATAGTTTTTTACACCAGGGAAGCTGGCAAAATATTTCTCAATAAAAATGGCTGCTTCCTTACGTGTGATATCTAAATTTTGTGATAAACCATAATCACTAATGCCATAAACGATACCAAAGTTAACTGCCTTGGCAGCTCTACGCATGTTGCTATCAACTTCGTCTGCGGTTACATGGAAAACATCCATCGCAGTACGTGTATGAACATCCATGCCTTCGCGGAAAGCTTCCACTAAGTTTTTATCCTCTGACATATGAGCCAGTACACGCAACTCAATTTGAGAGTAATCCGCCGAGAAAAGAATCCAATCTTCTTGTGATGGCACAAATGCCTGACGAATTTTCCGCCCTTCCTCTAAACGAATTGGAATATTCTGTAGGTTAGGATCCGTTGAGCTTAGGCGACCTGTTGACGTTAATGCCTGTTGGAAGCGTGTGTGTACTTTTCCTTCCTCTTTATGAATTTCTTTTAGCAAGCCTTCAATATACGTTGATTGTAACTTACCAAGCTGACGGTACAGTAAAATATGCTCGATAATGGCATGCTCTGGCTTTAATTTTTCCAACACATCTGCTGCTGTGGAATAACCTGTTTTCGTTTTTTTAATCACTGGTAAACCTAGCTTGTCAAAAAGGATAACGCCTAATTGCTTTGGTGAATTTATATTGAATGCTTCGCCCGCTTCCGCATAAATTTCCTGCTCAATCACTACTAATTTATTATTTAGCTCCTGCCCCATCGTTTCAAGTGTGGCACGATTTACTGTAATCCCTTCACTTTCCATTTCACTTAAAATCGACGCAAGTGGTAGTTCTAAGTTTTTATACAGTTCAAACTGTTCATTTTCCTTTAACAATGCCTCTAGTTTAGGTTGTAATGTCCACACAGCAAACGCTTTACGACTAACATGTTCAGCTAGTACATCACTTGCTGGTATAGCACGTTTTGCTCCTTTACCATAAACCGCCTCATTTGCTTGCACTTCTCGATAGCCTAAATCTTTTGCAAGTGTTGCCACATCATCACCGCTAAGTGCAGGGTTATTAATATAGGATGCGAGCAATAGGTCAAACTCCACCCCTGCTAAACGAATACCCACACGCTTTAAAGCCGCCTGTGCTGCCTTCGTATCTGTTATATATTTAATCTTCGTAGCGTCTTCTAACCACCGACGTAGCAAATCTGATGTAGAAGCCACTTCAAATGGCACATAAATCGTAGCTGTGCCATCCGTTAAAGCAATACCTAGTTGCTGACAAGTATGATAATGCTCATCTTCTAACTCTACATGTATCGCCATAACGTCCTTTAAGTGCTCTGGCTTCACTTCTTGTACAATGTCAAAAGCAAATGGTGCCTGTTGGTGTTCTTCCACAGTAAAATTACTTTTATCTAATAGTGATTTGAAGCCGAGCTCCTGCCACACACTTATTAGTTCTTCTTCATTTGGTCCACCATAAGTAAGGTCATTTAACGTTAAATCAATCGGTGCTTCAGTAAAAATTGTAGCAAGCTTTTTACTCATTAATGCCTGCTCTTCATTGGCAACAAGCTTTTCTTTCATCTTGGAAGCCTTTAACGTATCCATCGCTCCATACAGTGCCTCAACTGAGCCATGCTCTTTTAACAATTTAACAGCCGTTTTTTCGCCAACACCGGGTACTCCAGGAATATTATCAGAGGCATCCCCCATTAGACCTTTCATATCTATAATTTGAAGAGGTGTTAAGCCATACTTTTCTTCGATAAATGCAGGTGTGTTTTTTTCGATTTCTGTAATGCCTTTTTTCGTAATGTACACTGTTACCTTGTCCGTTGCGAGCTGGGTAAGGTCACGGTCTCCTGACACGATAATTACTTCCATATCTTGTCCTGCTGCTTCTTTTGCCAATGTGCCAATAATATCGTCCGCTTCGTACATATCAAGTTCATAGCGTTTAATTCCATAAGCATCAATAAGTTTGCGAATATAAGGAAACTGCTCTGAAAGTTCTGGTGGCGTTTTTTGACGGCCACCTTTATATTCCGTAAATGTATCGTGACGGAATGTCGTTTTCCCTGCATCGAAAGCAACGAGCATCTTCGTCGGTTGTTCTTCCTCCAAAATTCGTTGCAACATCGTTGTAAAGCCGTACACTGCGTTGGTATGAATACCGCTATCATTTGTTAGCAGTGGCAATGCAAAAAAAGCGCGGTAAGCTAAACTATTACCGTCTAGTAATAGCAATTTTTCCTTAGTCATCTTATTTCCTCCTGAAGTTGTCGTTCTTTTCATTGTAAAACGAAAACGTATGTTTGAAAATGCCTCTTTCCTCTACTTTATCGGGAAAACAGACTTTTTACCAATCATAGGGACGCAGATCAGTTGAAAAATTAAAATCACGGAACATTCCATGATATTTTCAGTTAAATCCATAAAAAAAGTCAATTGCACATGCAATCGACTCTACTCTTATTGACTAACATTTTTAGCTCTTTCTTTACGAAAGAAAATTTCTTCATAAATAACTGTCATCATGAAAGCATTCATAAAAGCAATAACAAAAAATAGCGGCATACCGCCTAGCTTTAACTGTGTTAGTCCTGCACTAAACACCATGACCACGCCGATTTGCGCGAGGAAGAAAATAAAACCAATGCCCACCTGCCAAATTGGGCGTTTCTCTTGCCGTTTCTCGTACCAAAATATTTTTTTATAAGCTTTGCGTACATCCTCTGCAATGACTAATCCTAATAAAAATAAAATAACAAAAAATACCGGTATATGATAAACACTGTTCGTCATCCAAGCAAAATCAGATATACGAAAGAAAAGTGTAAAAAACGATGCGATGCTACAAGCAATCCCTAGGTTTTGGAGCCACGTGCTAATGGTTAGTTTCACAGCTATTACCCCCATCTATCATTTCTAAACAACATCATTTTATCAGAAAATAGCAGTCTATAACACAACCAATTATTTGTTAGAATTATTTTCATAGATTGGACACTAGCATTACTACAAGGTCAAAAGTGAAAAAGTGTTAGATTGATTGTCGTCAATCTAACACTTTTTTGCTGTGCCGTTGTTGTCCACTTCGGGGTGCTTTCCGCTCAGCACACGTAAGCCACAACCCTCGCTAACGCGCGGAATGCTCGCGTCTTACGCTGTGTGCGTTCAGAGCAGAAGTCACCGCTTAGCTCCTAACAACTAGTACTATCTATTATATTTAGTATATTCTTTATTAACCCCTGCAAGGATTCCAGTATTACTCTATATAGCCTGATAACACTTTTGCATACGGTGAAGTAGACGGCAAGATAATCACCGTATCCTCACCAACTGTTTTCTTGTACGATTCTAACGTACGGTAGAGCGAATAAAATTCGGGGTCTTTAGAGAAGGAGCTATTGTAAATTTTCGCTGCCTCCGCTTCTCCTTCTGCTTGTATCAATGCTGCTTCTTTATTGGCTGTTGCTAGCATTTCTTGCACTTCTCTATCTGTTTGTGCTTCGATACGGCGTTTATCCGCATCGCCTTCTGATAAATATAGTTGTGCAGTTGATTGTCGTTCTGAAACCATACGCGTAAATACAGATTGCTCATTTTCTGCTGGCAAATCCGTTCGACGGATACGTACATCTACTACTTCAATTCCGTATTTATCGTTTAGCAATAATTCATTCACACGTGCTGTTACACGATCATTTAAACTACCTCGTGAGGAATTTTCATCATTAATGATTTCATCGTATTTAAGTTGACCAAGCTCTGTTCGAATGACAGAATAAATAAACTCCTCCATTCTAGATTCCGCCTTTGTCAGCGTACCCGCATTGGAGATTAATGCTTTTGGGTCTGTAATGCGCCATACTGCATAATTATCAATAATGATACGTTTTTTGTCCTTTGTATTAATCTCTTCCTCTGAAATATTATAGGTCATTTGATTTTTCGGTAGCGTTGTTACACTTTGAATAAACGGTACTTTCATTTTAAGCCCTGGATCCCGTTCAAATTTTACTACTTCCCCAAATTGTCGAACAACAGCATATTCAGATTCTTTTACGATATATACATTAGCAAAAAGAATAATGGCAATAGCAAATACAACAGTTAATGTGACAACAAGAGAAATGTATTTTTTAGGATTCAACGGACCCTTTTTTGACATCTTGATAACATTGTCTCCATCACTTGGAGCAGTATTTTTTGATTTCCCTGATAAAAAATTTAGAAATTTTTCAAGATCTTTATTTTTCTGGTCCATTAATTACCGCTCCCTTCTTTTTTGTCTGTTGGTGTCTGTTGCTCTTTTGGCTCCTGTTGTGCTGTTGGTTGTAATGCTTGTAATGGCAAATACTTCATCGTACTACCATCATCATTCATAATATAAATTTGTGCCTTTGGAAGAACATTTTCGAGCGTTTCTAAAATTAAACGTTCTCGTGTTATTTGTTGATTGCCCTTATATTGTTCATACATTTTATTGAACACTGCTACATCACCATAAGCTTGTTCAATACGTGCTGTTTTTGCACCATTTGCTTTTGAAATGATGGCATCTTTTTCACCATTCGCTTCACTAATGCGTTGGTTTTTATATTTTTGCGCTTCATTGGTTTTTGTATTTTTTGTCTCACGTGCATCTGTTACCGCTGTAAATGCTGCACGTACCTCTGCATTTGGTAGTTCAACATCCTGCAATTTGACACCTAGAACACCGATACCAATATCATATTTTTCTATCAGTGAAACAAGCAATTCTCTCGTTTTTGCTTCAATATCCGCTTTTCCATCTGTTAACGCAGCATCAATTGTTGAACTACCAATAATTGACCGAATGGCGCTTGATGTAGCGCTATGTAATATTTCTTCTGGATTTTGTGCATTAAATAAGTACTTGCTAGGATCTGTAATTTTCCATTGCACTACAAGATCTGTTAGAACAATATATTCATCACCTGTAATCATTTTCGTTTCAACATCATATGCTTCCAATTCGCCTTCTTTATTTTGCTTATAGCCAAACTGTAAACTAAATGTTTCTCTCGACAAAATCTCAACGGATTGTACAGGCCAAGGCAATTTAAAATGTAAACCTGGATTTGTTACCGTTTCATCAGCACGGCCAAACGTGATGACAACTGCTTGCTCCGATTCATCGACTGTGTACCATGAAGTAAATACAGCAATTAGTGCTACAATGCCGAAAATCCCAAGCCCTACCATCATTAGTGTCCTTTTCACACTCATGTCTGTTCCTCCCTTATGCTTAGTACTATTGTATACGGGATATTTCTTAAAAAGATTCAAAATAATTTCATAAAGTAAAATTAGATAAATTGTTTGAGTGACTGGCACACATACAATTACAAAAAAATACCCCGTCACCATGAAGGTAACAGGATATTCATAACGAAATGTTCTAACACTGGGAAAAATGTAGCTGACAACACAATGCTTATTAGGGCAGCTACAATCATCGCTAAACTAGCAAAAGTACCTTCTAGTTCCCCTAATTCAAATGCTTTTGACGTACCCGTTCCATGCGCGCCCATACCAAGCATCAACCCTCTTGCAGATGGCTTTTGGAAACGACATATACGCATCACGATAGGTGCAAGTAGACTAGCTAAAATACCCGTTGTCATAACAAAAACAGCAGTAAGTGTAGGTGAACCACCTATCATATTGGAAATATCCATCGCAATAGGCGTTGTGACAGAACGTGGCACTAAACTATGAACAAGCTCATCATTTAGCCCAACTATTAACGCTATAATAAAGGAAGAAGCAATTGCAACGGCTGACCCGATTGCAATGCTAAGGACAATTTCAAATGCATGTTTTTTTAATAGATCAAAATTTTTATAAATTGGTACAGCAAATGCAACGGTTGCAGGCCCTAATAAATTCGATAAAATATCAGCCCCTGCATTATAAGATTCATAGGATGTACCAGTTACTAGCAACAATAAAATAATAACTAACGGGCTAATCAAAATTGGCGTAAGCCATTCTTTACTATACTTTTGATAGAGCGCTTTGCAAGCATAAAAAATCGCTATGGTCCCTAATAAACTGATGACAGCAATCACTATGTTCATGCAGGATCACCCTTCTTTCTCTCTAACCACTGCGCAGTATAACCCGTCACTAACATTACTACAAATGCACTGACTGAAATAACAAGTATTACTTTCACACCTTGTATACCAAATAATGCATCATAATCAATGATACCTATCGCGGAAGGTATGAAAAACAATAACAATTCACTAAGTAATAACCCTGCGCCTAACTCAATCCATTCTAACTTAATAAGACGAAACTGTAACATTAAAAATAATAAAACAAGTCCAATTATACTACCGGGAATCGGCAAGTGAAGTAAACGAGCAATGCTATTTCCAATAAATAATATTATATAAAGATAGCCAATTTGCACGAAACTTTTGACGATTTTCATGGTCAACCTTCTCTCAATTTTTTATGCTACTATACTTTACACCTAAATCTACTACGTGTAAAACAGAAAAAATCCATTCCCAAAATAAATTTGGAAATAGATTCTTCTGTGGCGAAAGCTAAAGTAGCAACCATAAAAATCTTCATACAAGTTATCAAGATTTTTTAAAATTATTTTCGTCTTCACAAAATAGGGGGTTTCTATAAAACAGTATAGCCCTCTATTTTGAATCTTACATATAATTATTGTAAAGAATTTGTTAATTTTTTAGGAATCATTACAATCATTTTTGTGCCAACCCCTACTTTACTTTCTACCTGAATTCGCCCATGATGTGCCTCCACTAAATGCTTAACAATGGCTAGCCCTAAACCGGTTCCACCCGAATTTCTACTACGTGCACGATCGACACGATAAAAACGTTCAAAGACACGTGCAATTTCATGCTTTTCAATCCCTATACCTTCATCTTCAATTTCAATAATTCCATACATATCATTTTCCTTCAAGCGGATTGTGACGGTTGTATCTTCAGGTGAATAGGTGATTGCGTTTGTGATTAAATTCGTTACAATTTGAATAACGCGATTCGCATCCCCCATTACTTCCACATCACGAGCAATATCCACATGAAAACTCATATTTTTTTCATCGAGTCGTGGTCCTGTTAGTTCTGCACCACGTATCAGTACATCCTGCAAGCCCATAGGCATAATATTTACTGTGAAACCATGTTGCTCGATTTTAGATAACTCTAATAAATCTTGGATGAGCATTTGAAGACGATTGCTCTCTTTATGCATAATTTCTAAAAAAGACAGGAGCATCTTTTCATCCTTGTATGCACCATCAAGCAGTGTTTCAGAAAAGCCTTTAATGGATGTAATCGGCGTACGCAGTTCGTGTGATACATTGGCTACAAAGTCTTTCCGTATTTGCTCTAAGCGAACAAGCTCTGTTATATCATGCATAACAATGACAACGCCTAGCCAACGTCCGTGGTCGCCAATAACAGGTGCACCGTACACTTCTTTATTATATAATTCCTGCTGTACTTCCATTTTTATTTGTTGGCGATAAGGCATTTCGGTTAAAAATACGTGGTCTATAAATTGCTCAAGCGTTTTCGGTAAACCAATCGTACGAAAAACTTTTCCTTGTACATCCTCTAGTTGCATGCCAAAGCGCTCTAAAAACACACGGTTGACGATTGAAATATTTCCTTCACGTCCAATCATCATAAGTGAGCTTCCCATGTTTTCAATTAACGTTTTTAGTCTTTCTTCTTCTACTTCACGAATCGTTGTAATATCCTGTAAATTACGCGCTAAAATATTGATGGAATGACTGAGAGGCATCATGCGTTCCTGCTCATTTTCGTGTGCACGAGCACGGTAATTTCCCTTTGCTAATTCCAGTGCCGTTTCGGTTACATTATCAATCGGCGCGGTGAAATTGACAATCATATAACGACTTACAACGGCTATTAATAACAGCGTAATCGTAAATAATATCGCCAAAACACCATACAGACGAGCACGCACGTATGACAAGAGCGAGTCCTGTATTTCGATTGTTTGAGATGCAACTAATGCTTTTTTATCTTCCTCAGATAAAGTAATATGGCGTTCCTCTAGCACTTTTTCGATTGCTTCTTGACTTGATGAGCTCGCCTGCTCTTTGTATTGTTCTACATAAACAGGAAAAAGCTGACCTATAACAATCATTAGGACAGCTAGAATCGTTCCGAGTGAGAGCATGAATGTCAAGAATAAGCGGTTACTCATTGATTTCATGAAGTTTTCGGCTCCTCAAATTTATAGCCAAGACCACGAATTGTTTTAATAAACATCGGTTTACGACTATTTTCTTCAATTTTATCGCGGAGGTGACTAATGTGCACATCTACAATACGAGTATCGCCTGCAAAATCATACTTCCAAACAGCGCTTAAAAGCTGATCGCGCGTTAAGACACGGTTTTTGTTTTCGAGTAAATAAATAAGCAACTCAAATTCTTTCGGTGTAAATTCCAATGCTTCCTCTTGTAAAAATACTTCAAAACGCTCAGGAAATACTCGTAATTGTCCAAATTCGTACATTTTTTCTTGAGATGCATCCTTATCCTCAATCACAACATTTTGTGTAAAGCGTCTTAAAACCGCTTTAACACGTGCTAATACTTCACGTGGACTAAAAGGCTTTGTCATATAATCGTCAGCGCCTAATTCCAAACCAAGTACTTTATCGAATTCATCATCTTTTGCTGTTAACATAATAATCGGTGTATTCATTCGTTGTTGACGAATTTGCTTACAAACTTCCATACCATCTAACTTTGGAAGCATTAAGTCCAAAAGGATTAAATCGGGCTGAATTTCCATGGCTCTATTTAGCCCTTCTAGACCATCGGCTGCCGTCTCAACTAAATAGCCAGCCTGTTCTAAATTATATTTTAATAAGGTCGCAATAGAAAACTCATCTTCTACAACTAAAATTGTCTTTGTCATGTATATTGCCTCCGTTAGTGATTTGAAACCCCCATTTCAAATCTTAAGACGCTCGCTATAATGCCAGTGGTGGTGTCACCAGCAATGTACCTTTAATTACAAGCTGCTTTTGTTCATTATAGGAGAGCACAGATACAGTAATAGTATTCTGTACTTTGTTAACTGCTGTTACCTCTAAAAACGTATCGAATAATTCATAATGATAGAGTGGTCCTAAATACGTTAAATGTTGTTCGATAATACGCGCTCCTGGTCCAGGTATATACTTTGAGACAGCTGACGTAATTATGCCATTTAACATAATAGTTGGTACAATTGGCTTTTTAAAAGGCGTCATCGCTGCATATTCATGTTGAATATATAATGGATTACTATCATTTGTAAGTCCTAAATAAAGCAATAAATCCTTATCTTCTATTTTTTCAGTAATATGAATTTTCTCGCCAACTGTAATTTCATCAATAGTGAGACCAAGCTTACTGTTCTTTTGAAGCAAAGATACGCCAACCCCTTTTCTATCATACTACCTTCATAGTATCAATTTTATTCTAAAAGTACAACGAAAAGCAGAATAACCATTTTATAATTAGGCATAGTATAAAGTACAAAAGAGGCTATTTTATAATATTTTTCTGCATAAAAAAATCGAGTAAGAATGAATCTTACTCGATTTCATAAACTTTGATTAAGCTAAAACTTTCATAACTGCTTTGACAGCGTCAGCAGAATTATCTAATGCAGCCTTTTCTTCATCCGTTAATGCCAGTTCAAAGATTTTTTCAATACCGTTTGCACCAAGTAATGTTGGTACACCTAAATAAATATCATTGTAACCATATTCACCTTCTAAGTAGGCGATAGATGGAAGTATACGCTTTTGATCTTTAATGATTGCTTCAGCCATTTCAACAAGTGCTGCTGCTGGAGCATAGTATGCAGAACCGTTACCAAGTAAGTTGACGATTTCTGCACCACCGTTGCGCGTGCGGTCTACAATTGCTGCTAAACGCTCTGGAGCGATTAAAGTTTCTAGTGGAATACCACCCGCAAAAGAATAACGAGTAAGTGGTACCATTGTATCACCATGACCACCTAATACAAAACCAGTAATGTCTTTTACAGAGATGTTTAGCTCTTCAGCTACAAAAGCACAGAATCGAGCGGTATCAAGTACACCTGATTGTCCGATTACGCGGTTTTTTGGAAAGCCAGTTTCTTTAAATACTGTGTAAGTCATCGCATCAACAGGATTTGTCAATACGAGAATGGTTGCGTTTGGTGAATGAGCAGCGATTTCTTTTGAAACAGTTTTCATAACGCCTTGGTTGATTTGAACTAAGTCGTCACGGCTCATGCCAGGTTTACGTGCGACACCTGCAGTAATGATGACTACATCAGAATCAGCAGTATCTGCATAGTTAGAAGTACCTTTTACAAAAGAATCAAAACCTTGTATTGGCGCAGCTTCCCACATATCTAAAGCTTTACCCTTTGTTGGATTTTCAGATTGTGGGATATCAACTAATACAACATCGCCAAGTTCTTTTTGTGCTGCTAAAAAAGCTGCCGTTGCGCCGGTGAATCCGCCACCGATTACTGAGATTTTTTTACGTTTCAAAGTCATTTGAATACGCTCCTTTTAATTTAGGATATATGCTAAAAAAGGGAGGAGAATAAATTCTCTCTCCCTCGATTAAACCAGGTACTAATATTACTGTAGCAAACCAATTTTACATGAAACAAACGTCTGTTGACACATTCCGGATTGTTACAGTGATCATTTTTACGCTATTTCGTAAAAATTATAGGTTTTTAATTAGTTCGTTAGCGAATTCTGAACATTTCACTTCTGTAGCGCCGTCCATTAAACGAGCGAAGTCATAAGTTACAACTTTTGAAGAGATTGTATTCTCTACAGATTTAGTGATTAGATCAGCTGCTTCTTGCCATCCTAAGTGTTCAAGCATTAATACACCTGAAAGTAATACTGAAGATGGGTTAACTTTATCTAAGCCAGCATATTTTGGAGCTGTACCGTGAGTAGCTTCGAAGATCGCGTGACCAGTTACGTAGTTAATGTTCGCGCCTGGAGCGATACCGATACCACCAACTTGAGCAGCTAATGCATCAGAAATATAGTCACCATTTAAGTTCATTGTAGCTACTACATCAAACTCAGTTGGACGAGTTAAAATTTGTTGTAAGAAGATATCAGCGATTGAATCTTTTACTAAGATTTTACCAGCTGCTAAAGCTTCAGCTTGTGCTTTGTTTGCTGCTTCTTCACCTTGGTCAGCTTTGATTGCATCATATTGGTTCCAAGTGAATGTTTGATCAGCAAATTCAGTTTCAGCTAATTCATAACCCCATTTTTTGAATCCACCTTCAGTGAATTTCATGATGTTTCCTTTGTGAACTAAAGTCACAGAAGGACGGTTATGTTTAATTGCATATTCGATAGCAGAACGTACTAAACGCTCAGTACCTTCTTTAGATACAGGTTTTACACCGATACCTGAAGTTTCTGGGAAACGGATTTGGTTAACACCAAATTCAGTTTGTAGGAAGTTGATGATTTTTTGAGCTTGTTCAGAGCCTGATTCGAATTCGATACCTGCGTAGATGTCTTCTGTGTTTTCGCGGAAGATAACCATATCAACGTCTTCTGGACGTTTAACTGGAGAAGGTACTCCGTCAAAGTGACGTACTGGACGTAAGCAAACATATAAATCAAGTTGTTGACGTAATGCTACGTTTAGAGAGCGGATACCACCACCGATTGGTGTAGTAAGAGGACCTTTGATTGCAATTAGGTATTCGTTAATTTTGTCTAAAGTATCTTGTGGTAACCATTCACCTGTTTGGTTGAATGCTTTTTCACCAGCTAAAACTTCTAACCATTCGATTTTCTTTTCGCCGTTATAAGCTTTTTCTACAGCTGCGTCAATTACGCGAGATGCTGCTGCCCAAATATCTGGACCGATTCCATCACCTTCGATGAATGGGATTACTGGGTTGTTTGGTACATTAAGTACGCCGTTTTCAACTACAATTTTGTTTGACATGGATGTTGCCTCCTAAATTCATAATCATAGGACTGTGTTATAGGTAACACAGTCCCAAATATTCTAGCATAAATTCCAAATTAGCGCTCGCTGATTGGAACATATTTTTGCATGCCTGGTCCAACATACTCTGCACGTGGACGGATTAGGCGGTTGTTAGCATATTGTTCAAGAATATGTGCTACCCAACCAGAAGTACGTGAAACTGCAAAAATTGGTGTGAATAAGTCATGATCGATACCTAAAGAATCGTACACTGATGCAGAGAAGAAGTCTACGTTAGCAGGTAATTTCTTTTGTTCAACGATCATGTCATGGATTTTAACTGACATTTGATAAAGTTCTGGTTTACCAGTTAGTTCAGTTAACTTTTGTGACATTACACGTAAGTGTGGTGCACGTGGGTCGCCTTTGCGGTATACGCGGTGACCGAAGCCCATGATTTTTTCTTTGTTGTCTAATTTATTTTGAATGTAAGATTCAACGTTTTCAAGAGAACCAATTTCAGTTAACATCTTCATAACTTGCTCATTTGCACCGCCATGAAGTGGTCCTTTTAATGCACCGATAGCTGCAGTTACGCCAGAATAAACATCTGATAATGTAGCTACACATACACGTGCTGTAAATGTAGAGGCATTTAATTCGTGGTCAGCATGTAATACTAATGCTTTATCGAACGCTTCTACTTCGATTGCTGCTGGCTCTTCGCCTTTTAACATATATAGGAAGTTCGCTGCATAGCTAAGCTCTGCTTTTGGTTGGATTGGCTCTAAACCTTTGCGTACACGTGCAAATGCAGTCACAACTGTTGCAATTTTAGCTTGTAGACGGATAGCTTTACGGTAGTTAGCTTCTGGATCCATCACATCCGCTTCGTCATCGAATACACCAAGTAAAGATACTGCCGTACGAAGTGCAGCCATTGGATGTACAGTTGAAAGTGGGTACGTTTTGAATTGGTCTACAATAGCTTGTGGAATAGACATGTTGTCTGCTAATTGTTGTTTTAACTCAGCAAGCTCGTCCGCTTTAGGTAAACGAGTGTGCCATAGTAGGTAAATAACCTCTTCAAATGATGCGTTGTCTGCTAAATCATCAATGTTGTAACCAACATATGTAAGTGTGTCATCGATAATTGAACTGATTTTAGATTCCGCTGCTACGATACCTTCTAAACCTTTTGTTGCTGACATAAATTATCGCTCCCTCATACTAATAATTTTTATTGTAAACGCTTTTTCAAACATAGCATTTACGTTTTTTGCTCACATGAACCATTAAGTAAATCGCTTACATTGCTATTATAATCATTTTTGACAGCTTTGTGAATGAAAATCCTTTAAATAAAGAAAAAGTCGGACGAGCGACTATATATACGTACTAAAGAGGGTGTTTTGTATATTTTGACAATATTTTTTCATTTGAATCGGGGTGATTTTGTAAAAATGAGGAATATTAAATATTTTTCATACGAAAGAACTATTAATGTTTTCTGGTTTATTTTCTATTTAGTAATTCTTTGGTTCGTATTACCTGTATCTCTTGCTATATTTTTATCATTTACCACATATCCTATAATAAATTTTCTTCATAAGTACTGTAAAATCGCTTATTGGATTGCTGCAATTATCGTTGAAATATTGATACTTTCTTGCATTGTTCTCCTCATTATTATATCAATAAACAGCATTATACTCATCTTTCCAGAAATACGAGACACACTCCAAAACTTCCCACTATTCACTGAATATGAATCCATTTTCATGCAGTTTTTACAGGAGAAATCACTGTCTATTTTTGATTCAATCGTCGTTTATACAGCAAATTTATTTCAAATATTTATGAAGCACGTCATTGAAGTTTTTATATTTCTTGTTGCATATTATTTTGCCTTATTAGAAACAAGGAAATCTCGTTATTGGTTTTTCCAATATGCCCCTAAAAAATATCGAAATGAATGGCAATCTCATTTTTCTAAAGTTATGCAACTGTTTCATTACTTTGTATTTGTGGAATTTCAGTTATTTACGATTACACTGCTCATTCTTTGCGCTGGCTTTATGATATTCCAATTTGAACAAGCTATTACGAAAGCATTTATTGTTGCTTTTGCGGACGTACTACCCTTTTTCGGCATTGGCGTTTTTCTTGTTCCAATGAGCATTTACTTTTATTTTAATGGTAATACCTTTTTATGTGTCGCCATTTTACTATTGTATTTGTTTGTCCAACTTACAAGGCAGCTCGCTGAATCTATGCTTTGGTCGAACACACTGCAATTGCGAACATTTCACACGTTTTTCATCAGCGCTGCCTCCATTTTGTTATTCGGCTTTTATGGTATTTTACTTAGCCCACTATTTTTATTTTTAGCTGTTAAGTTGAAAGAAAAATCTATTTTTGAACAATGATAAATTGTCCTTTTTTCATTTTTTTACGCATCCAGTAAAATACTAAGGGTTGGAATAATTTTCGTGTTATAGGTAGGAGCAATAACAACCCGATAACATCTGTTATAAAACCTGGTAGTGCTAAAAGTACACCACCACTAAAATTCAACATTGCATCGACTAATGCAGGTCCCGGAGCTTCCCCTCGTGCTACCATATGTTTTACGTTTTTTACTGAATTAATACCTTTATTTTTCGCTATATAAATACCAATAATTGTCGTTGCGACAACAAGTAATAATGTATTGAAAACGCCAATATTTTGACCAATAACTATTAATAACGCCAGTTCGGCTAATGCATATACAACAAAACTAAGAAAAAATTTTTTCATATTTTTCTCCTTTCTATTGAAAAAGCTATACCTTCTATACGTTATTATAGCCCAATAAGTTTCATCTAAAAAAACAAATACATGTAAATACTATTTTTCACTAGTTATGTAAAAGGCTCTAGTACGGTTCCCCCTACTAGAGCCTTGTCATTATTTATTAAAGTACACTTGCATGTCCTTTATAAATAACACCTGTTTCAGCATCCATTGTTATTTCCTGACCGTGGCGAATTAATGTTGTCGCTTCTTTTACGCCGACAATTACAGGGATACCAAGGCTTAGCCCTACAACAGCAGCATGACTAGTCAGTCCGCCTTCCTCTGTAATAAGGCCGATGCAATTTTCAATCGCTGGCATCATATCGCGATCTGAACCTAACGTTACTAAAATGCAGCCATCTGTGTCATATGCTAATGCTTCTGCTGCATTTTTTGCTACGACTGTCTTACCGATTACAGACGCTTTGCCGATTCCTTGACCGCGCGCCAGTAGATCACCAATAATGTGAACTTTCATTAAGTTTGTAGTACCTGCTTCACCAACAGGAACACCAGCCGTAATCACAACTGCATCACCATGTGTGACATAGCCATGTTTTAAGCTTTCGTCTACTGCCAGTTCTAAAATTTCGTCTGTCGTTGTAACACGTTGACATACTACAGGATAGACACCCCACACAAGCGTTAATGTATTGGCTGTATTAGCAGAGCCCGTAACAGCAACAATTGGTACACCAGGACGATATTTTGCAATCATTCTCGCTGTATTTCCGCTTTCTGTCGGTGCCAATACCGCTTTTACGCCTAAGTTTATCGAAGTGTAAGCTACTGCCTGAGAAATAGCCTCTGTCATATTTGCTTCTTTTTCACGACTACGTGTTGAAACGATTGCTTTATAATCCAATGAATTTTCAGTACGCTGTGCAATTTTATTCATCGTTTGTACAGATTCCACTGGGTAAATTCCTGCTGCTGTTTCACCAGATAGCATGATCGCATCCGTTCCATCAATAATGGCGTTCGCAACGTCACTTGCTTCTGCTCGTGTTGGACGAGGATTACGTTGCATTGAGTCTAACATTTGAGTAGCTGTAATAACTGGTTTCCCAACTTGGTTACATTTTAGAATTAATTTCTTTTGAACTAAAGGTACCTCTTCGGCTGGAATTTCTACGCCAAGGTCACCACGTGCAACCATTAATCCATCTGATACTAAAATGATTTCGTCAATATTATCGACACCTTCTTGGTTCTCGATTTTCGGGATAATTTGAATATGACTACCACCATTTTGCTCAAGTAATTCACGAATTTCTAATACATCTTTCGCTCGACGAACGAATGAAGCGGCAATAAAATCGACACCTTGCTTAATACCAAATAATATATCTTGTGCATCTTTTTCAGTAATACCTGGTAATTGCACTGAAACGCCAGGGACGTTAACACCCTTTTTATTTTTTAAGACCCCAGCATTTTCTACGATAGTGTGGATAAGCCCTTTTTCCGTATCTGTTGCTAGCACACGTAATTGAATTAAACCATCATCCAATAAAATAATGGAGTTTTGTTCTACGTCTTCGATTAGTCGATCATACGTAACAGAGAAGCTAGCCTCTGTTCCTTCTACTTCTGTCATCGAAATATCGATTACCTGACCTGCTGTTAAATGCAGTTCTCCATTTTGCATATTATGCGTACGGATTTCAGGTCCTTTTGTGTCGAGCAAAATACCTACTGGTTTTCCTAACTTATCTGCAACTTCACGTATTAAATTAATGCGCACTTCATGTTCTTCATGTGAACCATGTGAAAAATTTAAGCGGGCTACATTCATACCTGCCTCAATTAGTTTTTCTAAAACTTCCGGTGACTCACTTGCTGGACCAATTGTACATACGATTTTTGTTTTTCTCATTTTCTGCCCACTCCGTTTTACGCCAAATTATATTGATAGTTCTTTCATTAAAGTATACAAGCTTACATCTGACTCATGATGCTTTTCAAAAGCTTCTGGCATATCATAGTCAATCACTGTATGGTTGCGTATTCCTACAGCTCGACCAGATTTACCTTCCATTAATAATTCTACTGCATGTGCACCAAATTGACTTGCGAGGACACGATCACGTGCTGTTGGAGAACCACCGCGTTGAATATGACCAAGAACTGAAACACGCGTCTCTTTTCCCGTCTTTTCCTTTAGTAGTTTTGCCAAATCGCTTCCTGACATTACACCCTCTGCTACAATAATGATACTATGCTTTTTCCCTCGTGCTTCACCACGCTCTAGACGCGATACGATGTCGTCTAAATCATAATCTTCCTCAGGAATTAAGACGGTTTCAGCACCTGCTGCAAGGCCTGCCCATAATGCGATATCACCAGCATCGCGCCCCATAACTTCAACAATAAAAGAGTTTTCATGGGAAGTCGCCGTATCACGAATTTTATCGATTGAATCAACGACTGTATTCAGCGCAGTATCAAAGCCAATTGTGTATTCTGTTCCAGGAACATCGTTATCAATCGTTCCAGGCACACCAACAACTGGGAAACCTTTTTTTACAAGGTCCATTGCACCTCGATAGGAACCATCACCCCCGATAACAACTAGACCTTCAATACCTGCTTCTCGCATTTTAGCAATACCTTGTTGTTGGACAGCATCCTCTTTAAATTCAGGGCAACGAGCTGAAAATAAATTCGTACCCCCTCTTTGAATGATGCCACCTACAGAGCCTAAATCAAGTAGCTCAAAAGATCCTTTAATTAAACCTTCATAGCCATGCTTAATTCCAACAACATCTAGTCCATGATAAGCTGCCTTACGAACGACTGCTCGAATGGCTGCGTTCATGCCAGGTGCATCTCCACCACTTGTTAATACGGCAATTTTCTTCATTGTCGAACAACCTCCTGCAGTGTTATCTAATATTATTCACATTAACATGAAAAAACAAACTATGTAAGGGTTCTGACGTTAGAAAAACATAACTTTTACATAAAAAATGAAAAGAATGCGCTTTCACACATTCTTCCCATCACAAAGCATCTAAAATTTAACATTTCTTAAAAATTCTTCGTTATAAATTAACGTTTAGACAGTCAGCGCTTTGTTATGTGTTTGGTCTACACTTCTGTATATTGTCCGATTTTTTTAAATTTTTCATAGCGGTCTTCAATTAGTTGCTCACCATTTAAAGAATTCAACGCTTTTAGTGTGTCACTAATACATTCCTTTATATACATAGCTTGTTTTGCTACATTGCGATGAGCACCGCCAGTGATTTCAGGAATAATCCCATCAATGACACCAAGCTCTTTTAAATCAGGTGCAGTAATGCGCATTGCCTCAGCCGCCTGCTTTGCAAGACTACCATCACGCCATAGAATTGAAGCCGCACCTTCTGGAGAAATAACTGAATAAGTAGAGTTCTCTAACATGAACACACGGTTTGCTACACCTAAAGCTAAAGCACCGCCACTACCACCTTCTCCTATAACAATGCTAATAACCGGTACGGATAACCCTGCCATTTCTACTAGATTACGAGCAATCGCTTCACTTTGACCACGTTCTTCTGCTGCCTTCCCTGGGTAAGCACCTTTTGTATCAATAAAACAAATGATTGGACGATTAAACTTTTCAGCTTGTTTCATTAAGCGTAACGCCTTACGATAGCCTTCTGGATGGGGCATACCGAAATTACGACGAATATTTTCTTTTGTGGACTTGCCACGTTGATGCCCGATGATAGTGACAGGTTGTCCTTCAAAAAGAGCAATCCCACCAAGTATCGCCGCATCATCTCCAAACGTACGATCACCATGTAGTTCAATAAAGTTTTCACACATCGCTTCAATATATTGTAATGTTGTTGGTCGTTCTGGATGACGTGCCACTTGCACTCGATCCCACGGCTTCATATTGGCATAGATTGATTGCTCCAATTGCGTTAAACGTGTTTCCAGCTTTTCAATCTCACCAGTCATATCTACATCCGCATCAGCAGCAATCGTTTTTAATTCATCAATTTTTTCACGTAATTGTACTACTGGTTCTTCAAAAGCTAAATTTTTAGACATGTTGTACGCCACCCTTCGTATGCATTTTTACAAGCACAGCTACTTGTTTACGTAAATCTTTGCGATGGAAGATGGCATCTAGTTGACCATGTTCTAATAAAAATTCTGCTGTTTGGAAATCATTCGGTAGTTTTTCTCTTACCGTCTCTTCAATTACACGTCTACCTGCAAAGCCGATAAGTGCTTGAGGTTCCGCAATATTAATATCCCCCACAGAGGCAAAACTTGCAGAAACACCGCCTGTCGTTGGATGCGTTAAAATCGAAATAAATAATAGCCCTTGATCGCTATGACGTTTTAACGCCACACTCGTTTTTGCCATTTGCATTAACGATAAAACACCTTCTTGCATTCGTGCGCCACCACTTGCAGTGAAAATAATAAATGGTACACGTAATGCTGTTGCTTTTTCAACAGCGCGTGTTATCTTTTCTCCAACAACAGAGCCCATTGACCCCATACGGAAATGAGAATCCATAATGGCAACGACAATCTCTTCCCCATCCAGTGTGCCTAACCCTGTCAATACCGCTTCATTTAAACCTGTTTTTTGTTGATCCGCATTAATTTTTTCTACATAGGCAGGGAAATTTAGTGGATTGCTTGTTTGTAAATGATCGTCCATAGAAACGAACGAACCTTCATCTAAGAAGTCTGCTACACGCTCCTGTGCCGTCATTTTAAAATGGTGCCCACATTTCGTGCATACTTTGTGATGCTTCTCTAATTCTTTTGTTAACTGGATATGGCGGCATTCTGGACATTTTGTCATGAGTCCTTCTGGAAATGCCTTTTCTTGACCATCCTGTTTCTTTTTTCGATTTGCGCTAAATATGTCGCGTATTGCCATGTTTGACTCCCCCTTTGTTGTTTAAAAAGTTTGACCAGTACCCATCCACTGCTCGTAAGCTCGTAAAGCTTCTTTTTCATAACCAAGCTGCATCGACTTCAACATTGTTTGAAGGATAAGTTTTTCATCTTCCGTTGAGTTTCGATTTAAACGGTCACCGTCATAAGCTGCAAGTTGAAACCAGATTTTCAGCGAAAGCCGATTGCCTGATGTAATAATTATTTCTCGTAACACATCGCGACAATTGACTGTTCCTTCAATCTCCAGCTTCACAAAAAAACTGTCCCACACAGGTAGTGTACGAAGAATCTCTGTACAACTTATTACGCGAATTGCTTCCTTTTCATGAATTTGTCGCGTTAATTCGACATCTTTTTTTGATTTTTCATCTTCTAATATAAACATCGACAGTACTTCAACAAGCTGATGCTTATGTGTTGAGGCAAGGAATGTACCCCCACCGTGGCGTGTTTCTATGAGTCCAAGTAACTCTAAACTGCGCAGTGCCTCCCTTACAGAGGATCGCCCAACACCTAACCTTTCTGATAATACACGTTCAGAAGGAAGCTTTTCTCCCGCTTGAATTTTTTCCATTCGAATCAGTTGACGCAATTGCTGAACGATTTCTAAAAACACTTTTTTTTGTTCGGTTTGTTTATCCATATGATTAACTCCCGTTGTCAAAAGTGGTCTGACCACTTTTTAGCATTGACTATATCTTACAAAATAACTGATGAAAAGTAAAGAAAAAACTGCATAGAATTCTATGCAGTTTCTAAATTCTTGTTTAATTTCATAATTTTTCAGTCGATTGTGCATGTTTTACTTTCACTTGTGGTTTCCCAAAACGTTTTTCCAGCGTGCCCTCAATATATAGGAACCCATCTTCCAACAATATTTCCTGTACGAGTTGAAATACTTGCGGGAATAATGTCACAGATACTGTACCAAACTCATCTTGGAGTTGGACAAAAGCCATCTGCTCTCCTTTTTTCGTTCTGATTTTTTTTACTTCGTCAATCAGACCAATCATTTTGACATACATTCCCTCACGTGCATGCTTCAGTTCTGCACATGTAATATTCACATCTGCCCAGTAATTTCTTACTTCTGAAACAGGATGAGCTGATATATAAAAGCCTAGACTTTCTTTTTCATGCTGGAGTTTTTCCTTCTGGGACATCGCTTCTGCTTGCATATACTTCGGTTTCCCAAAAGTAAAGGCAGTTGCCGTTTCAATATCTACATCTTCTGTTGGGCGCAACAGTTCTGCATGCATTAGCGCTGCCTCTAAAGTAGCTATGAGCACCGCACGATCTTTTCCTAGATAATCAAGCACACCTGCATAAACTAAAATTTCCATTACTTTCGGTTTGAAATGTTGTGCACTTAAAGCGACTGCCAAATCAAATAAATTATGAAAAGCTTCTGGATTTGTTTTGCGCACTGCCACTATCTTCTCTATAAACGTATGTGGCACACCTTTAACGCCGGATAAACTAAAGCGAATTCCATCCTTTTCAACTAAAAAGAATTTTGTACTGTGCAACAGCGAAGGTGGATAAAATGGAATTCCTTTATCTTTCGCTTCCGCTACTAGTTGCTGAATTTTTTCCGCATTTCCCGTTGCATTCGTTAATAATGCAGCATAAAAACTTTGCGGATAATGCGCCTTTAAATACGCCATTTGATATGAGATGACACTATAGGCAACAGCATGACTTTTTGGGAAGCCGTAGTCTGCAAAGCGGACAATTAGCGCATAGACATCTTCTGCAATATGTCGATCAAACCCTTGGTTCAATGCCCCATTGACAAAGGCAGCTCGTTGCTCGTCTAAAATATCACGATTTTTCTTACTCACCGCCCGACGCAATAAATCCGCCTGCCCCATTGTAAAACCTGCCATCGTTGCTGCAATGTGCATAATTTGCTCCTGATAAACAATAACACCAAATGTTTCGCGTAAAATAGGTTCCAGTAACGGATGGGGCATCGACACTTGTTCCTTGCCTGCTTTTCTTCTAGCGTACACAGGGATAAAGTCCATTGGTCCCGGACGGTAAAGTGCATTGACAGCTACAATATCTGAAAAATGGCTTGGATGAATATCACGTAATGCTTGTTTCATCCCTTCTGATTCTAGCTGAAAAATACCAACTGTATCACCCTTTTGAAGCAATTGGAACGTCAGCTCGTCATGCATTGGAATAAGGTCAAATTCTATCCATGGTCCCCCAGCTTTATAAATAGACCAACGTACTTGCTCTAAAATTGTTAAATTGCGCAACCCTAAAAAGTCCATCTTTACAAGCCCACGCGCCTCCACATCACCCATTGGCCACTGCGTAATATACACACCATCATGTCCATCTTCAATTGGAATTGTATTCACTAAAGGTGTCGGTGCTAACACAACACCCGCCGCATGGGTAGAGGAATTTCGCGGCAAGCCTTCTAGTTTTAATGCCACTTCATACCAACGTTGATGATATTCATTTTCCGCTAACCAAGTTTGAAAATTTGGTGATTCTGCAACTGCTCTTTGTAAAGTCATCCCTGGTTTATTGGGTATCATTTTCGATATTTTTTCCATCACTTCAGCCTCAAACCCAAACACACGCGCCACATCTCTCGCCACTGCTTTTGCAGACAAAGTACCAAAAGTAATAATTTGTGCGACATTAGCCTTGCCATATTTTTGTACGACGTATTGAATGACTTGATGTCGTTTACTGTCCACAAAGTCAATATCAATATCAGGCAATGTAACACGCTCAGGATTTAAAAAGCGTTCAAATAATAAACCATAGGCGAGTGGGTCGACCTGTGTTATAGCGAGACTAAAAGCAACGAGAGAACTTGCGGAAGATCCACGACCTGGTCCAGTTAAAATACGCTGTTCTTTGGCAAAATGCATAAAATCTGCAACAATTAAAAAATAATCAGCATAGCCCATTGAACAGATGATTTCAAGCTCATATTGTAGTCGCTCTCGATAAACTTCAGGTAGCTCAGACACTTTCAAACGTGCAGCTAACCCTAAAAATGCCTTTTTGACAAGCAAGTTTTCGGCTGTTTCCCCCTCTTGTACAGGAAATGTAGGCATTTGAACATGTGTTTCTGGAATTTTTGCTACACAGCTAGCCAGCATGCTGGCACTTGCTTCAAGCCATTCTAAACGATCTCCAAACCAACCTTTCCACTGTTCCTCTGTTGGTACAAAATAGTTTTCTAAATGCGCTGTAAGCATCGTGTTTTGAAGCTTTTCCCCTGTATCGATTGCTCTGGCCACTTCATAAGCAAAATGGTCTTCTGGTCGTAAAAAATAGCAGCGCTGCGTGGCTACAATGGCAATATTTTCAGCTTCACACCACTGCGAAATCATCGCTTCATTGTCTGTTATTATTCCTCCTGGTCTTGCAATCCCTGCATATAGACGTTTTCCAAACACTTGCTGTAGCGCACTTGTCATTGCTTGCCACTCTGCACTATCGGCTATATCAATCGTTGACAGTAATGCTATACATCCTGCCGCATAGCCTTCAAGCCATTTCCAAGGCAATACCTCGTCTTGTCGAATAGAAACAGCACTACTAATCTTTAGTAGATGCTGATAACCTTCCTGTGTTTGCGCATACAGCACAAGCGGAATTGTTTTTTCATCCCACTGCACCTTTATTGTAAGCCCTATTACCGCATGGATATTTGCTTGCTGCATCGCTTGACAAAAAGGCAAAAGCCCGTACAATTTCGAATTGACAATTGCACAGGCCTGCGTATTTTGCTCTTGTAAAAAAGGGATCAATTGTTCAAGCCGAATCGTGCTTTGCAATAAATCCGCGCTCGTATGCATTTGTGTATATACATGTGTCAAAAGAATCCCCGCCTTTCAATTACGAATGATATGATTGACAAATTTCTTGTAAACGTGCCGTGACAAGCTCTGCTTCTTGCCATGAATAGGCAGTTGCCCCTGAAGCAAGAGGATGTCCCCCACCATTAAATTCCTTTGCCAATGTGTTAATAATCGGACCTTTAGAACGGAGACGAACTCGAATTTGGTCTTCCTCTTCTATGAATATAACCCAAGCACAAATTCCCTTTACACTGCCTAAACAACCGACTAATAGAGATGCCTCTGACGGCACAACGTTAAAGTCAGCAAGTAATTCCTTTGTCAGTTTAACATACGCCGCTCCATGTTCATCCATTATGAAGTTTTGATAAATATAACCTTGTAAAGTTAATAATTTTTGTTCCATTTCATACATCCCATCGAAAATTTGATTTCGATCAAAATGATATGTAATGAGTTCTGCTGCCACTCTAAATGTTTTTACAGTCGTACTTGGGAACTGGAAACGCCCAGTATCTCCTACAATTCCAGCAAATAATAATCTAGCAGAGGCATCCGATAGTCGCCAATCCAATGTTTCTTTACCTGTTTCAAAAAGCTCATAAATCATTTCACTGCACGAACTTGCTGTTGTATCTACCCACAATAAATCGCCGTATTGGTCGTCATTCGGATGATGATCAATTTTTACAACCATCTTACCTTTTGTATAGCGTTGATCGTCAATACGCTCCGTATTCGCTGTATCTGTCACAATAACTAAAGCATTTTCGTAAACAGCATCCGCAATTTGATCGGGCTCTGCTAAAAACGATAAAGACGTATCATGCTGGCCTACAGCGTACACTTTTTTATCGGGATAATTGGCTAAAATCAATTCTTTTAACCCTAATTGTGATCCGTACGCATCCGGATCAGGACGCACATGGCGATGTATAACGATTGTCTCATATGCAGCAATTGTGTCGATGATTTGTCTTTTCAAAATGATTTCCCCCAAAATGATAGTAATAACCGTTAGCATTTTTCTTCAATAATCGTTACAATAATGTCTAGTTATGCTAGGAGGTTTACTATGCTCAATTTAATTTTTGTCTTCGCAATTATCATATCATTTGTCTTTTATTTTTATTTTAAAACAAAACAGTTCCGTTCTCCATTACCTATTGCTAAAAATTGGTACAAAAGTAAGGCGAATATAGGCTTTGGTTCCTTTATACTTGCATTTTCTTTGAACCAAGCTTACTTATTCCCTGGAATGTTTACATTTATCATTGTAGCAATTCTTGTGATATTAGGCATCTTTGTTATTGTAGAAAATATTAAAAAAGCTCGCCACTATGGTCAATTTGTGGATGAAGAATATCGTATCAACCGTTAATTCCTAAATGTCTGGCACATATTATTGAACATAACGATTAAAGGGATGACCTAGTATTTGCACTAGGCCATCCCTTTTTGTGTAATCAGCGCTCCAATAGCTGGAACATCATCATCGCCTTACCGACAAGCATCTGCTCATTAAATACTTCGAAGTCCATCTTAACAAACTTCCGACTCATATCTAATATGCGAGGTTTAACAGTAAGTGTGCTCTCCATTTGAACAGGCTTAATGAAATAAATCGTCATGTTTTCTGCCACTGCATCGCCACGTTTTCGACGCTTTAATGCAAATGATCCAACTTCGGCTAGTAAAGTTGTAAATGCTCCGTAAGAAATAGCCCCATATTGGTTTGTCATTTGCGGTGTCACTTTAAACTCAACGATTAAATCTTCATCACCTAGCACTTTCATCTCATTTTTTACTAAATCATCAATTGTTTCACCATGTTGAGGCTGTCTTTGTGCCAGTTGCAATGCCTTAAGCACATCTTGACGACTAATAACCCCTTGTAGAACATTATCGTCATTGACAATCGGCAGTAAATCGATTCCTTCCCAAATCATGCGGTGTCCTGCAGACGCGACGCTCATTTTCATTGAACCAGCAATTGGATTTTTCGTCATAACCTTTTCAATCAGCTCGTCCTCTTCCCTACCAATAACGTCTTTAACAGTAACCATTCCGACCAATTTATTGTTGGCAGTTACTACTGGGAATGCACCATGTGTTGTACGCTCATTCAACTTGTGGAAATGATGGATCGTTTCATCATTGCGTAACACCGATGTCTCAACCATTGGTACATAGATATCCTCAATAAATAAAATATCTTTTTTAATTAACTGGTCATAAATAGCACGGTTAATCATCGTGGCAACGGTAAAAGTATCATAGCTAGTAGAAATAATCGGTAAATCCAGTGCATCGGCAAGTTGCTTATTGTCATCTGTTGTGTCAAAGCCACCGGTAATTAATACAGCAGCACCTGCACGTAGCGCATTTTCGTGCGCTTTTATACGGTTTCCGACGATAAGTAAGCTACCAGCATCTGTATAACGCATCATATCTTCTAATTGCATCGCACCGATTACAAATTTTGTTAATGTTTTATGTAGACCTGTTTTACCACCTAACACTTGGCCATCTACAATATTAACAATTTCTGCAAATGTTAACCGTTCGATGTTTTCTTTCTTTTTCTTCTCAATACGAATTGTTCCGACACGCTCAATAGAACTTACTAACCGACGATTTTCCGCTTCTTTGATGGCGCGGTAAGCCGTTCCCTCACTAACTTGCATCTCTTTTGCAATTTGTCGTACTGAAATTTTATCGCCCACGGGTAGTGACTCGATGTATTGTAAAATCTTCTCATGTTTTGTTGACAAAATATCACCTATTTCTCAAGCAATGAATTCTGTTCTTAGTGTACCATATTTTTTGAGAAAATATTGAGTATAAAGGTGTAAAATGTTTAACGCTTCCTATTATTTCAACTACGCACGTGGTGTCAATTATTATAGTACAGCACCGTAAATGATTAGGAACAGTTTACTTTTTCACCAGCTTTTAAAATTTGAACCTCTGCATTTTGCACTAAATTTGCAAAAATTTGCGGATCCTGCTCAATTGGAGGGAATGTATTATAATGTATCGGTACAACAATTTTTGGTTTTAAAAATTCTACAGCACATGCAGCATCTTCAGGGCCCATCGTAAAGTTATCTCCAATTGGTATAAAGGCTATATCAATCGGATGACGTTCACCAATTAATTTCATATCGCTAAATAGCGCTGTATCCCCCGCATGATAAATCGTTAATCCCTCGATAAATAATAGCACGCCGGCAGGCATTCCCATGTAAATGATTTCATTGTCTTCTGTTATATAAGAGGAGCCGTGGAAAGCCTGTGTAAACTTCACCTTCCCAAAATCGAACTGTTTTGCTCCACCAATATGCATTGGATGCGCTTTCACACCCTGCCATGAAATCCAGTTTGCTAATTCATTTGGTGCAATAACAAGCGCATCCTTTTTCTTAGCAAGTTCCACCGTATCACCTACATGATCATTATGCCCATGTGTAAGTAAAATAATATCCGGTGCCTCATCTGTAACCTTCAAATCGGTTTGGCTATTTCCATTAATGAAAGGGTCAATTAAAATTGTATGATCATTTGTCTGAATTTTAACGACAGAATGACCATGATAACTAATTTGCATAAAAACGTTCCTCCCAACACGCATAATATTTGCTCCATCTTTTAATTCGCTATCCATGCGCTTTTTCCCTTTTTTTGATATGCTTGTACAGGATATGAAAAGTGCTATAGTGCTAGCTTTTCCTTTGACATGTACATGCCGAGAAAAGAAACGTCGTGCTAAATCATTTTTTGTTATAACCGCGCTGCGGGTGCTCCAAATAAACGTAAGCATTGCATTGCTACCTAATGAAGCCACTTGAAAGATGATGTTGTAAACTAACATCAGTAAAAAACTAGATGCAATTATGAGGAGGAAATGGATGATGTCAAAAGTACAAGAAATCCAAAACTATTTACAAAAAAATCAAATTGATGCCGCATTCGTAACGACTCCCGATAATGTCTATTACGTATCAGGTTTTAAAAGTAATCCCCACGAACGATTACTAGGTGTGATGATTTTTAAAGAAGCACAACCTTTTTTAATTTGTCCACAAATGGAAATTCCAGATGCGCAAGCTGCCGGCTGGTCATATGAAGTAATCGGTCATCAAGATACAGATAATGCTATGGATATTCTTGCACAAGCGATTAAGAAGCGCAACGTAAATCCATCAACATTTGCGATTGAAAAAGCACAGCTTATCGTAGAACGTTTAGAAGCTTTACAACAATCATTTCCACAAGCTCAATTCGTACGCCTTGATGAAAAAATTAATGCCATGCGTGTGATTAAAGATGAAAATGAGTTAAATAAGCTACGCAAAGCGGCTCAACTTGCCGATTATGCGATTGAAGTAGGTTGTAAAGAAATTGCTGAAGGTAAAACTGAAATGGAGATTTTAACTGCTATTGAAAATGCTATTCAAGAAAAAGGCTGTAAAATGTCCTTTGAAACAATGGTATTAAGTGGACCAAAATCGGCTTCACCACATGGTAAACCTGGTTCACGTAAAATCGAAAAAGGCGATATGGTGTTGTTTGATTTAGGGGTAATTTACGATGGTTATTGCTCTGATATTACACGTACAGTAGCTTTCGGTGAACCATCTGCTCCACAAAAGGCAATCTATCATGCTGTATTAGCAGCTAATACTAATGCCATTGCAGCTGTAAAGCCTGGCGTACGTGCAATGGCATTAGATAAAATTGCGCGCGATACTATTACAGACGCAGGATTTGGTGAATATTTCACACATCGACTTGGCCATGGGCTTGGCATTTCCGTTCATGAATTCCCATCTATTACAGGAACAAATGACATGATGATGGAAGAAGGCATGGTATTCACAATCGAACCTGGTGTTTACAAATCTGATGTGACAGGTGTTCGTATTGAAGATGATGTCGTGGTTACAAAAGATGGTGTGGAAGTATTAACAAAATTCCCTAAAGACTTAATCGTACTGTAAGACAAGGTATTTTACGATGTAGAGGATAACTCAGTTTCTATGGATTCTTTTCCACAGTGACAAAAGAGAAAAAGTGTTAGATTGACTAAAGTCAATCTAACACTTTTTCTCTATCGTTGTTGTCCGCTATGGCGGGACATTCCGCGGGGACACTGTAAGCCACATCGCGGAATGCCCACGTCTGATATAGTGGAGCAGGAGTCACCGCCTACACTACCAACAACTAGTGCTATCTTCTAATTTTTTATTTATTGTAAAAGGAAAATGCTAATCCACTTATTTAAAATGGACACTGCTATCCTTCTTTTGACATTTTACGGTTCAGATGTATCCATACGTAACGAATAGCTACCGCAAGATATATTTATTTTAGTTATGCATTATTATTGTATTAATTCATCCACATTCACATATGGCAAGCCTTGTGCTTCTGCTACCGCTTTATAAGTAATATGCCCCTCTAATGCATTCACACCTTTTTTCAATGCAGGATTATCAATACATGCTTGCTTATAGCCTTTATTGGCAATTTGCAATGCATACGGGATTGTATTATTTGTTAAAGCAATCGTTGAAGTACGTGGCACTGCACCTGGCATATTGGCAACAGCATAGTGAACTACCCCATGCTTAACATACGTTGGATCATCATGTGTTGTAACACGATCAGATGTCGCAAAAATTCCACCTTGGTCAATGGCAATATCCACAACAACAGAACCTGGTTGCATTGATTGAATCATTTCTTCCGAAACTAACTTTGGTGCCTTTGCTCCAGGAATTAGAACAGCACCGACAACTAAATCAGAGTGTTTCACAGATTCTGCAATATTATATGGGTTAGACATTAATGTTTGAACATCGCGGCCAAACATATCTTCTAATTGACGTAGACGTTCTGGACTTAAATCAATAACTGTTACATCTGCTCCCATACCAACTGCAATTTTCGCAGCGTTTGTTCCGGCGATTCCGCCACCAATTACTGTTACTTTACCGCGTTGTACACCTGATACACCACCTAGTAAAATCCCTTTACCACCGTGATTTTTCTCTAAATATTGCGCACCAATTTGAGTTGCCATTTTACCAGCTACTTCACTCATTGGTGTTAATAAAGGTAATGAACCATTGCCAAGTTGAACCGTTTCATAGGCAATACCTACAACTTTTTTCTCTATTAATGCCTGCGTTAATTCACGCTCTGGCGCTAAGTGCAAGTAGGTAAATAAGATTTGTCCCTCATAAAAGTAATCGTATTCCGATGCTACGGGTTCTTTTACTTTTAAGATCATTTCTTGAGCCCATGCTTCTTTTGCCGACGCAACGATATGTGCACCTGCTGCTACGTAATCTGCATCTGTAAAACTTGAACCGATACCAGCTCCTGTTTCAATATACACTTCGTGCCCAGCATGCGTTAAGGAGACAACCCCTGCTGGTGTCATTGCTACGCGATTTTCGTTGTTTTTAATTTCCTTTGGAATACCAATCTTCATATTTCCAATCCCCTTTCATAACCTATAAACTAAGCAATATTCATCAAAATACGATTCATCGTAAATGATGCACCCCTTGCACTTCCATCTTACCAAACATGTGCAAAAAATGCTTTAATTAAAGCAAATACTAATTAAATTTACAATATTTATAAAATGCCAAATAGTTAGATTATTAAAGAGATAAGAGGCATTGTACAGTAAATGCCTTCACTTTTTCACAAATTTTCTTCGGAAAGTATTTCCTTTAGAAAATCATTTGATATAATATCATTATACAAATAGGGAGGTAATACAAATGGCTAATCATTATAAAAGCATTGTAGTTGCAGTAGACGGTTCTAAAGAGGCAGAGTACGCTTTTCGTAAATCAATCGACGTTGCTAAACGTAACGAAGGTGCGGTTTTAAACCTAGTAAATGTTATTGATACGCGTTCATTCGCTGCTATCGAAGCATATGACCGTTCAATTGCAGAGCGTGCACAAGCTTTCTCTGAAGAATTATTAAATGGTTACAAAAAACAAGCTGAAGAAGAAGGCTTAACAAACGTAAACCTTGTAATCGAGTATGGATCTCCTAAAAATATTATTACAAAAGAGCTTTCTAAAATCGTTGATGCAGATTTAATTATCTGTGGCGCTACTGGTTTAAATGCAGTAGAACGCTTCCTAATCGGTTCAGTATCTGAAGCAATCGTACGTTCTGCAAATTGCGACGTACTTGTTATCCGTACACCAGAAGCTTAATCGCAATACATAAAAAGGTATCCAAAATTGGATACCTTTTTTTATTATTTTATTTTCCTTCTTGCCACATCTTCACTTTCTCAAAAAACATCGCAAGCGCTTGTTTATTTTGCATATTTGGTACTTTCGCCAATAATACTTCTTTCGGGGCTTTAAAAGCTTCCCCTTGCTTTTGTAAAATCACAATACTTTTTTCAAGTGCTTTATTGGCAAACATTGTATCTGGCAATTGAATAATCGCTTGAATCCAAGCATGCTTTTGGATGTACTTATGCAGTTGCTTCGACTGTTCCGATTCAAAAAGATGTGTTGGCGCTAAGAAAAATAAATAGCCTCCGTCTTTCGTATAATTGATAGATTGCTCAATAAATAAATGATGAGCATAGCTCATGCCTTCAGAAGCACAAAGCTCATAATCTAGTGCTACTTCCTCATTCGGATAGTATCCGACTGGTAAATCACAAACAATCGCATCTACAGGATCCACCAATAAGTCTTGCAACGCATCTTGGCGATATAAAGAAACTGGTTGCTCTGTTAAATCTGCTGTTGCTGCAGCTAATTGGATAAGTAACTCATCTACCTCCACACCTGATGCTTCTAATTTTCCATCAAGTAAATTCATAACTGTTAACAATAAATTACCTGTTCCCACTGCTGGATCCATGATTGTCAGCTTTTCTTTCTTTAATCGATCCGCAAAAATTTGTTCAACAAAATAACCAACTAATAGACCAAGCGTATCAGGTGTCATTTGATGATTTGGCTGGGAACCTTTACGCATCCCTTTTAAAATCGCAATTTGAATAGATTTACGCACATCTTCTTTCGTTGCTCCTTGTTGGGAGAAATCTACTTCTCCATCAAGCCATGCATCTAGTCCATCCAGCACACCTTCAAGCAATGTCGCATCTTGCTCTTTTTCTATTTTTTCTGCATGCTCATTCAGCATCCCAAATAGTTTTTCAATTTTTTCCATACATAACTTCCTTTCACGCAGAAAAGAGCCGTGACAAAACCTGTCACAGCCCTTTTGTCTAGTATTATCTTAGCCTAAAAGAAGCAAATTATGCTAGTGCTTTCACTGCTGCAATTGCTGCTTCATAGTTTGGATGATCTGTAGCCTCAGGTACATACTCGACATAAGTCACTTTGCCAGTTGCATCTACCACAAAAACGGCGCGTGCTAGAAGGCGTAATTCTTTAATATATACGCCATATGCTTCACCAAATGACAGGTCACGATGATCTGAAACTGTTTGAACAGCATCAATTCCTGCAGCTCCGCACCAACGTTTTTGAGCAAATGGCAGGTCAACTGATACTGTATAAATTACTACATCATCGCCTAAATTTGCAGCTTCCTCATTAAAACGGCGCGTTTGTGCATCACATACACCTGTATCTAATGATGGGACTACGCTAAACAAGCGAATTTTACCTTCTGAATCTTTTAAAGAAACAGGTGATAAATCATTTGCTAATACTGTGAAATCTGGTGCTTGGTCTCCAACCTTTACTTCGTTACCTATTAGTGTTACTGGACCCTTTTTAAATGTAATTTGTGCCATGTTAACGCCTCCTAATCATCATATGTACATAATCTTACTAAATGTAGGGAAATAATTGCAACTAGGACAGCTTATCTTCATGCAATTATTGTGATGGCTTGTCAGCTACCACTCCTATTTACAATGTTCATAAACATTTTTGAAGATAATTACGAAAAAAAATGTTAGATGACTGTAATCATCTAACACTTTACATATTAAAAATTTAAAAGTCACTTAAAGTTGTGTTTTACCTGTTGATCATTCCTCAGGTTTTTCCTCCAACTTTTCAGGTTCTTTAGCGGTTTCCTGAATAGTTGCTGGCGTTTGTACCGTTGCTTGCACAGTCTCTTTTGCTATATACACTTTTTCATGAACAACCGTAGTCTCAGCAAAGTAATCATGTATACCTTGATTGTCCGGTAAAATAGCAACTAAAATATACAGCGGCGTAAAGATATTACTGATTAAGCGACCAATCCATTCTCTGAACAGCACATCTGACCATTGTAGTTTATCCTGTTTCAGCGATACAACGCGTAACCCCAATGCCATTTTCCCTAAAGTTTGCCCGAAAAATTTCGTCATCAAGACAAAGTAACAATAATAAAGAACAGCTGAAATAATTGAGATAGGTGCATACCACACCGATTCTGATAATGACCAGTCCATTAAGTAAAATATTGGATTAACAGCAATTCCTATAATAGCAGAAATAACTAATCCATCTAGGACAAATGCCCAAAAACGTACCCAAAATCCTGCTGTCTTCAATTGATAGTTTGTCATCACTGTAGGCGTCACTGTTTTATCTAGTAATTCTTGGCTTATCGAGGGTACCCCTTGCAAAACGAAATCATTGTTTGTCATGGTATGCCCTCCTTAGTATTCACCATATAAATACATCATTTTTGGTGCCTTATATTCCGTCATAATTTTCATCAACATTTTTTCTTCAGCCGAAGGACCAAATAGTGAACCAACTTTCATGCCAATTAATGACGGTAAGCCTCCTTGATTATACGAGTATTCGAAAAGAACAGCATCCTCTAATCCAAAATCTTGTCGTAAAGCTGCAATTGCCGCTTGCTCATCGCCTATTTCGTCAATTAAGCCTGCTTCAAGTGCCTTTGTACCACCAAGAATTCGACCATCGGCTACCTTTTTGACATCCGCTTCAGACATATTTCGTCCTTTTTCAACTATATCAACGAACTCTTCATAAGATTCATTAATCATATCTTGCATCATAGCACGTTCTTCTGCAGTAATTTCACGCGTAGGGCTTAGCATATCTTTATGTTGCCCTGATTTAAACGTTTCAAATTTCACACCAACTTTTTCGGCTAATTCCTGATAATTAATAGATTGCATAATGACACCAATAGAACCTGTTATTGTATCACGATGTGCATAAATTTTATCTGCTGGTGCTGAAATGTAGTAACCACCCGACGCTGCCATTGAATCCATCGACACGTAGATAGGAATTTGACGCTCTTCTTTAATTTCTAACAATTTCTTATAAATTTCTGCCGATTCCTTTACTCCACCACCTGGAGTATTCACACTTAGTACAATCCCCTGTACTGTATCATCAGCTAAAATATTATCCAATTGATTTAAGAAAAACTGGTGATCGTAAGAAACGGATTGCCATAATGTATTCGATCCAACATCTTGAATCGTCCCATCCACTTTCAAATATGCGATACGTTTAGTTTGATCTTCACCTTCAATAATCGTTTCGTATACATCTAAATTTTTGCCAGCCATCACGCTATCAAAATTACTAAAGAAATCTGATTTAAAAATCGCCATAATTGTGTTAAGTCCTAATGAAAACACTAATAATACAGCTGCAACTGCTAAGGCTATCCACCTTTTTGTATTCATATAATCGCCTCCTCTTCACGTTATACGTCTAAATGTCCAAAACGTTTCACTTTTAAGTGATTTTTATGTAAAAGTTTTTCTCACATTTATTATTTTGCCATAAACGAAATAGGGATGTACAAAAAAATCAAAAGTTCATCATAAAGCATGAACTTTGATTTTTCGACATTATTTCCTAGGAAATAATTATTGGTGTGTGTAATAGGCTTTTTCTTGTTGTCGTAATTCGACACGACGGATTTTTCCAGATGCAGTCTTTGGTAATGCTTCAACAAATTCAATTGCCCGTGGATATTTATAAGGTGCTGTCATCAGCTTCACATGGTTTTGTAGCTTTTGAATAAGCGTATCATCACCTGTTACTCCTTCACGCAAGACGATAAAGGCTTTCACTATATTTCCTCTTACTTCATCAGGGCTTGCCACAACAGCAGCTTCTTTAACAGTAGGGTGCTTCATTAAGGCATCTTCCACTTCAAATGGCCCAATTGTATAGCCTGACGAAATAATGACATCATCACCACGTCCCTCAAACCAAAAATAGCCATCTGCATCTTTATATGCTCGGTCACCGGTAATATACCAATCTCCACGGAATTGCATGCTAGTGCGTTCTGGGTCTTTGAAATACTTTTTAAACAGTGCAGGTGTTTGACGATGGACAGCAATATCTCCAACAACGCCAACCGCAACAGGATTTCCAAAATCATCAATAATTTCTACTGTATTGCCTGGTGTCGGTTTACCCATAGAGCCGACGCGAGCATCCATGCCAACCAGTGTCCCAACAAGCAATGTATTTTCTGTTTGGCCATAGCCATCACGCACTTGAATATTAAACGTTTTTGAAAACACTTTAACAACTTCACTATTTAACGGTTCACCCGCTGATACAGCTTGACGGATGGCACTTAAATTATAGTCCTGTAAATTGTTAAGTGCGGCCATAAAGCGATATTCTGTTGGGGTACAACATAACACATTTACTTTAAATTTTTCTAGCAATGACAAGTAAGTAGAAGCATCAAATTTTCCTTTATAGACAAATGCTGTTGCTCCGCTACCTAACGTTGCTAGGAACGGACTCCAAATCCACTTTTGCCAACCAGGTGCAGCAGTAGCCCAAACTATATCATTTTCTTGTACGCCTAACCAATTCGGTGCTGTCGTACGTAAATGCGCATAACCCCAGCTATGTGTATGAACAGCTGCCTTAGGATTCCCTGTTGTTCCACTTGTATAAGCTAAAAAGGCATTATCTGTACTTTTTGTCGGTGTAGGGTTTAGATAATTTGTAGGATGCTCCTTCATTTTTTCAAGCAATGGTTGCCATGGTGCATGTGCGTGACCAATAACGAATTGCATAATTCCTTTTAAATTTGTTACGTCGTCAAATTGCTCAATATATGGCTCATAGGCGATAATACCTTTGGCATCTGCATGTGTAATACGATATTCAATATCCTTTGTACGTAACATTTCAGAGCTAGGGATAATAGTTAAACCCGCTTTCAGTGCCGCAATGTAAACAATATAAGCTTCGACAGATCTTGGAACCATCACTAATAGCACATCGCCCTTCGTTAATCCCTGCGAAGTAAATACATGGGCAGCCTGATTCGCCTTTTCCAGTAAATTTGCGTATGTAATATATTGAATTTCTTCGTTGTCATTATAAACAATTAATGCATTTTTAGATGGATCTTGAGCATACTTTTCAATTTCCTCCACAATGTTATACCATTCTGGTGCAATTAAATCCTGTCTTTTCATCATAACTTCCTCCTTAATACTAGGTTCATTATAAAACTCATTTTTTACGATTTTCAATGGAAGGACCCTATTTTAAAAAAGTCATGACAATTATCATGGTCTAGTATATGGCATCAGTCACTGCTTTCCAAATAATGATAAAATGCTATTGAATACTACGAAAAGGTATGTTACATTTTGGTCAACTAAAATTTTCATAATTGCAGGGGGACTCTAGTGAGTTGAGAAGGTAAAACCTGACCCTTTGAACCTGTTAGTTAATACTGACGTAGGGAGCAATACACATCTTTTTATTGATGAAAAGCTCTTTTTACGTGTGCCTTGTGCCCGAACGAAAAGAGCTTTTTTTGCATGCTTACGTCCACCAAAAGAGGAGGACTACAATGATTTTTCAAACGATTCGTAAAAAACAACCGTTGATTCACTGCATAACCAATTATGTAGTAGCAAATTTTCAAGCAAATGGCTTACTAGCCATTGGTGCATCACCAGTAATGGCGGATGATCCGCAAGAAGCCGAAGAAATGGTATCCATCGCATCAGCGTTATTGGTAAATATAGGAACGCTTACTACACGCACAAAAGAGTCGATGTTACTTGCAGGAAAAAAAGCGAATGCCCTTGGTGTACCAGTAATTTTGGACCCAGTAGCCGCTGGCGCTACAGCATACCGCAAACAAACGATACTACAGTTATTAGACACAATTCATTTTGCTGTTATCCGCTGTAATGTTGGCGAACTTGCCGCGATTGCTAATGTACAATGGCAACAAAAAGGCGTTGATAGTGGTACTGGTTCAATTTCTGTTGAGGATAAAGCAAAAGAAATAGCAAAAAAATATAATTGCATCGTGATTATAACGGGTGAAAAAGATTTTATAACCGATGGGAACCTTGCGCAATGGATTGTTGGTGGTCATACTCGAATGACAGAAGTGACAGGTACTGGCTGTTTATTAAGTGCCATTTGTTGTGCTGCTTATATTGCGGGTAATGAGCCTTTTTCCCAATTATGTGATACATTAACGAGCTATAAAAAAATTGCTGAAAATGCTCATTCAGCTGCTCCTTATAATGGAGATTTCGCAGTAGCTGTCTTAAATGAATTGCATCGTTTATCTCAGGATGGTGATAGTTAATGCACATTGTTACAACAATAGCGGGCTCTGATAGCGGTGGTGGTGCAGGTATCCAAGCGGATTTAAAAACATTTCAAGAATTAGATGTATTCGGAACGTCCGTAATTACAGCTTTAACTGCCCAAAACACACAAGGTGTCATGGATGTGCTACCAATTGAACAAGCCTTTATAAATAAACAATTTCATGCTCTCTTAGAGGATTTTCCAATTAGCGCCATTAAGACTGGCATGCTTTTTTCCTCAGATATTATTCGTACAATTGCGCTAGCTATGACGAATTTAACCATCCCTCTTATTGTTGATCCTGTCATGATTGCAAAGGGCGGTGAAACTTTATTACAGCAAGAGGCTGTTGAGGCATTAAGAAACAATTTATTACCACTTGCCACGATTATAACGCCGAATATACCAGAAGCTGAAACATTAACTGCAAGAAAAATCGAAACCGTTTCTGACATTCGACTTGCGGCGCAATCGTTATTACAGCTAGGTGTTCAATGCGTGATTATCAAAGGTGGTCATCTTGCGAACGAAGATTTTGCTATAGATTATGTGTTTTTTAAAGATGGCAAATCATTCTCAATGCAGACTAGTCGAATTGCGACGAAAAATACACACGGGACAGGGTGTACATTTTCTGCCGCATTAACAGCTTTTATCGGCCGTCAAATGCCGATAGAGCAAGCCATTATTGAGGCTAAGAAATTCATTCAACTAGCCATTACTCATAACTTATCAATTGGTCATGGCAATGGACCAACCAATCATTTTGCTTACCAAAAATTCAAAGAAAGTTGCGAGGTGATCATAGGTGAAACGCAGTGATTTGCAGCTCTATTTTATAATGGGCACAGCGAATGCCAAAATCAAACAACCATTAGCAATACTAGAGGAAGCATTGCAAGCTGGCATTACGATGTTCCAATTTCGAGAAAAAGGAATAGATGCACTGACAAATGAAGATTATGAACATTTTGCCCGTCAATGCCAAAAACGATGTCATCACTACAATGTTCCATTTATCGTAAATGATGATATTGAGCTTGCCTTAAAACTCAAGGCAGACGGTATTCATATTGGACAAGATGATTTTCCCATCTCATTAGTACGAGAAAAAATTGGTGCGGAAATAATACTTGGTGTTTCGGTTCATACAGCGGATGAATTACACATCGCTATAGAAAATGGAGCAGATTATGTAGGTATTGGTCCCATTTTTGCTACCACTTCTAAAATTGATGCCAAAGCGCCAAGTGGTACTGAATTTTTACAACAAGCACGTCGTCATTATCCCGAGTTGCCGATTGTAGCAATTGGTGGCATTAACTGTCAGAATGCAGAAACAGTATTCAAAGCTGGTGCAGACGGTATAGCAGTTATTTCCGCCATTTGTGAAAGTCATAATATTCACCAAACCGTAGAGACCTTTAAATCGTATTGATTGAATTATTCGAGTTACGCAGTCATAAAAAAAGTAAAAATAAACAAACTAAAACCAGTGCCTTTTACGGTCACTGGTTTTAAGTTCAATAAATGCGTTTTCTGCAATTATTGGTTGTTGTTAGGCATACCTTTTAATTGAGATTCTGCCATTTGTACAAGACGTTTAGTGATTTCACCACCAACGGAACCGTTAGCACGAGCTGATGCGTCAGCTCCTAATTGAACACCAAATTCTTGCGCAATTTCGTATTTCATTTGATCAAGTGCTTGTTGTACACCAGGTACTGCAAGCTGATTTGAACTGCGGTTGTTATTGTTCGCCATGTCTGTCTCACCTCCTTGTGAATATAGAATGTGCGATATTCGATTTTTAATACGAAAATTTTATAGGTAAAATGTAACTCTAAAGGAAAAAGCCTAGAAAACATTAAAAAAACCGTCCCAATTAGAAATTTGAGACGGCTTCCTTCTTATTATAATGTCGTAATCGGTCTTTATAAGATCAGAACATTTTTTTAGTTTAAATCCATAAATTTTTTATAAAAGATCTGCAAATTTATCTGTAGGCTGTTCTTTTTTCGGGAAAATGTACACTTCACGGTTTTTCACAGCACGTTCAATTAGTTCATCAAAATCAGAAAAACTTTCATAATGCTCTACTTTTTCAAGCTTTGGCTTTGTTTTCGGACTAGCTGGGGTAAAAATTGTACAGCAATCCTCAAATGGCTGAATTGACGTTTCATATGTGCCGATTTTTTCAGCAATATCAATAATTTCTAATTTATCATTTGAAATAAGCGGACGTAAAATTGGTGTATTCGTTACAGCATTAATCGCAGTTAAACTTTCTAGCGTCTGGCTTGCTACTTGTCCAAGACTTTCACCTGTAACAATGGCAAGTGCATTAATTTCCTCACGCACTTTATCTGCAACCTTTAACATCATGCGACGTGTCGTTGTCATTGACACATTGGACGGCACTTTGTCTTTAATAAGGACTTGGATTTCTGTAAACGGAATAACATGCAGGCGAATACTTGCACCAAATTTTGTTAGTTCATTTGCAAGCACTTTTACTTTTTCCAATGAATTTTGACTTGTATATGGTGGGCTAAAGAAATGAATTGCTTCTAAACGTACACCACGTTTCATCATTAAATACCCAGCAACAGGACTATCAATACCGCCTGACAGCATTAATAATGATTTGCCGTTTGAGCCAACTGGCATACCACCTGCGCCTGGAATCACTTGCGCCATCATATAAGTAGAATCGTGGCGCACCTCTACTCGTAATTCTACATCTGGATGTTTCACTTTTACTGATAAGTTTTGATATTGCGGTAAAACATATCCACCAATTTCACGCTGAATGCTGTGAGAATCTAATGGGAATGTTTTATCTGTACGTTTCACTTCAACTTTAAATGTTAGCTGTTGATCTTTAAATGTATCCATAATCGTAATCGCAAGTTGTTTCATGGCATACATATCTTTTTCACAGGCAGCAACTGGGCTAAATGATTGAATCCCAAAAATTTTCGGTAAGCCTGCTAATAAAACATTCATTTGTGCCTCATCTTCAATGGCAATAAACATTCGGTCGCGTTCTGTGCGAATGTGTAAATGGCCTAAATCTGCAAATGCATAGCGAATATTTTCACGTAAACGACGGATAAAATCCATTTTATTACGTCCTTTTGTCGATAGTTCGCCATAACGAATTAAAATTTCTTTCCAAATCATCATAATCGTTCTCCTTTAAGTTCCTTCAATACTGTATTGATAACTTGTATTAATTGTGCTATATCGTCTGATGTTACATGTGCACCAAAGCTAATACGAATAACACCTTTTTTAAAATGTTCATCAATATTTAAGGCTTCGACAACATGGCTTGTCTTTGTTTGTTTGGAAGAACAAGCACTGGAAGTCGAAACAATTACGCCATATTTTTGCAAAGCATTGATAAGTACCTCACCTTTTATATCACGTACACTAAACGATAAAATATGAGCTGCACACGCTGGAGTAGAGATGATATGCACCATATCACCAAAATGTGCTAACGCTGTACGTAGTTGCTGTTGCCAATTACGGTAGTTGTTAGAACGGTCTTTCATTGTTTCGACTGCCATTCGAGCCGCTTTTGCCAATGCTACCGCTTGAGGTACAGCTACTGTGCCACTACGTAAGCCGAATTCCTGTCCACCACCTAAAGCATAAGGTTGCCATTGCATTTGCTTACGAAAAGCTAAAACACCCGAACCTTTAAATCCGTGTATTTTATGTCCAGAAATCGTAATACAATCTGGCCCATCTTCCCCTTTAAACGTTAATGGCAGTTTTCCAAAGCTTTGAACTGCATCCACATGAAATGCCGCTCTACTTTCTGCATGGACGATAGCAGCCGCTTCAAAAATAGGTTGAATTGCGCCCATTTCATTATTGACATGCATCATGCTAACCAATATCGTATCTTTACGTATTTTAGCTCTTAACTCATCTAATGAAATAACGCCTTGTTTATTGACACGTAAATAGTCTATTTCAAAGCCTTCCTTTTCAAGCTGTTTGACTGACTCTAACACAGAAAGATGCTCAATTTCCGTTGTTAAAACATGTTTCCCTTTATGCGTATTAGCGCGTGCTAAACCTAAAATAGCTGTATTATTCGATTCGGTTCCACCTGAAGTAAATAGCACATTTTTTGCTTCAGTCTTCAAAATATCTGCTACTTGCTCCCGTGCACGCATTAATAATGCATTTGATTCTACACCCATGGCATGGATTGATGCAGGATTTGCATAATATTGCTCATTTACTGCCATAAATGTTTGCATCACTTCTTGATAAGGCTTTGTTGTAGCACTATTATCAAGATAAATTGTATTAACTTTCATTATTTTTCACACACTTTCAAAACGTTGATTTAACGGTATTTATCATAACGCAATCTGTCGCGATTGACTACTAATTATTCTAATTTCATCATTTTAAGTCCACTTAGCATAGCTTATATGCTGTGAATTTTAGATGCTTTCACACTACAAAAATAGATTTTGGTAAACATTTATTCAGCATGAAATCCCCAAAATTGAAGAAAAATTTTTAACATAAAAATACGGTCATAAAAAATAGCTGCCTAAAAAGGTCATTTCACTTTTTAGGCAGCTATTTCACTTGTATTTGTTACTGTTGCAAAGCGTTTATGACTTTGTAAACGCTTCTTCGGCAACAATGGCCTCAATGCGTTTCAAAGCACCTGGCTCCATTTCCTCTACTGCAGTCCCTGCTTCTTCTAAAGCCTTTGCATAACGGAATTGATGAAATGCCTCTTCTGCTTCTTTTAAACGAGCATTTAACTTTGGATTTGTTGCACGGTGGCGATTGCCATATTGAATAATACGTTCGATAAGCATGACGTTTTCAATCAATTCATGTGCTTTCGCGTGAACATCTTCAACACAAAGTGTCGCTGCATTTAAGTTATTATGGACAGTTCCCATATTGAGCGGTACTTCTTGTAGACTTTGCATCACAACGTAAATATGCTCCGCTGCCTCATCTAATCGCGCATCCATCTCTTCAGGAATACCTGGAATATTCGCCTTATTTAACAGACGATCTGTTTCTTGTAGCGTTTTTTTCAAGTTGTCCACTTGTGTCCGAGCCTTATTTTCATCAATGCGAAGTTTTTTCATTGTATTCGATAAATGCCCTTGCTCTTCGTGTATGCGCTCCAGTTCTTCACTAATTTCAATTAATTCCTCTTGTAAGCTTGAATAGGCCGATTTTTCCTCCGACACACGCATCGCCAATAAATCATAGCGACGTTGTAATGCTTCTAATTGTTTTAGCGCCGCTTTTGGAATTTCTGCATCTTTTTCATTCAAGTGGTAGCTTTGCTGGACAAATGTTGCTTCATCACTTACTAATCGAGTGGAGCTAATAACATTCGTAATTGATCCTAATAAGCGCTCACAATTTTGGTCGACATAGTTTTTAGCAATCACTTCTTTTTCAAGTAAGTCATAAAAATGGTCTATTTCTTCATTTATTTCAGCAACACGGGGTTTTACAGATGTTAACTTCAGCTCTGCTAGTTCCTCTTTTAACGAAGCAAACTCCACTTCCAGTTTGTCCAACGCCTCTGTAAGTTCTAAATGATGCAAGTAGTAAGATTGTTCTTCCATTTCACGCTGACCATTGCGTAATTCTTGAATCGCACCTGGTAATTTTACTTGTAGTTCCGTTAAAATAGTTGGCACATCATTAATATATTCAAACGTTTGTTGGGATTCATTATTTAAACTAATTACTATTTCACGCGCTTGTAAATAATTGCCCTCGCTTGTCAGTACATCAAATTCTTCAAATTTTTGTACAAACACTTCTAACTTTTGTTCAAGTGCTGGTAAAGCTACGCCAAATGAGTGCTGATGTGCAAGCAGTGTTTTGCGTGCTGATCGATAATATTCTTTTAATTGTTCAATTTCAATACGGTTTTTTTCTTCGCTGCCAATTAATTCATTAAGTTCTTCTAAGATTTTATCTTTATCTTTTTCACACTTACGAATATAATCCTCTATTTCACGCTCAATCAACGTTGCTTTTTTAAAACGAAGACGATTGATTTGGTCTTCGGCATCGAATAAAAGCGAATCAATTTTTGTCATATGTACGTCGATGACTTCATCCCAACTATTACGCCACCTTTCAAACATTTCCTCTGTTTCGCCATTCATATTTAAAGATTTAACTTTAGAAATTTCTTCATTTATGGGATTGTTTTGTATTTGTAATTTTTCATTTTCAAGTTGTGCAATAATTGTTGTATGTTTTCTTCGCATCATTAATCCTACTATGGCTAAAATTAATAGTAGGATAATCGGAATGATGATATACTCCATCGTAAGCCTCCTATTCTACAATAAACGAATTGGCTAGTTGTATTTATTATATACTATGTTTTCGCCTTTTGTACTAAAATTTAAGTGATTTTCAGAAAAGTGTATTCACGACCTACATATTGACAGCTTCCCCTATGTCATTGAACATAGAGCGTAAATATGTATTTATCATTTTAATAGTTAAAGGAGTGTAAAATGTATGAAAAGAGACGGGCACATCCATAGCCCCTATTGCCCACATGGGACATCTGATTCATTTACACAATATATTGAAAAAGCAATTGCTGAAAACTTTACGGATATTACATTTACAGAACATGCACCATTACCCTCTAATTTCCAAGACCCTACACCTGAAAAGGATAGTGGTATGCGCCCAGATTTTTTAATGCCTTATTTGGAAGACTTACAACGACTTCAAAAACAATATGCACAGGATATTCGCATTCGCATCGGTTTAGAAATCGACTATATTGTCGGCTTCGAGCAAGAAACACGTCATTTTCTTGATACATATGGACATTTTTTAGACGATGCCATTTTATCTGTTCATTTTTTACAATGGCAGAATACGTATGAATGCATTGATTTTTCTGCTGAAAGTTTTATAAATTTTGCCCAAAAAGTAGGTTCTGTTGAACGACTCTATCATTTATATTATGATACTGTCCTACAATCAATTGAAGCTGACTTAGGACAATACAAACCGAAGCGCATCGGGCATCCAACACTTATTCATAAATTTCAACTAGCCCATCATCAGCAAGTTGATGACACTGGCCGCATCCAAGAAGTATTAACTACTATGCAGCAAAAAGGATATGAATTAGATTTAAATAGTGCTGGCTTAAGTAAAACATATTGTCAGGAACCCTATCCACCATTTGCCTTAATTGATTATAGTAAAACGATTGGTTTACCTATCGTTTTCGGTTCAGATGCTCATGCTGCTGTCGATTTACATCAGCATTATAAAACTATATTTCCAGACAAATAACGTTTAAACGAGGTGCTCATATGTTTACACAAATTAATTACGAAGGATCTATTGCCGATCAATACAAGACATTAGCAAAACAATTAGATGCATTACTCACTGGCGAAACCGATCGTATTGCCAATTTAGGCAACGCATCTGCTTTGCTTAATCAATTTCTTACAGACATTAACTGGGTTGGCTTTTACCTTTTACAAGAGGATGAACTAGTTTTAGGACCATTTCAAGGCTTACCTGCTTGCGTAAGAATTCCAATTGGTCGCGGTGTATGTGGAACAGCTGTAACAAAAAAAGAGACACTTGTCGTAAAAGATGTTCACGCATTTCCAGGGCATATTGCGTGCGATGCTGCCTCTCAATCTGAAATTGTCATTCCACTTATTCGACAAGAGAAGGTAATTGGCGTTCTTGATATTGATAGCCCTATTAAAAATCGCTTTTCACAGGAAGATCAAGCTGGCTTAGAACATTTTGTCGAAACACTATTGCTTCATATTTAATATTTCGCAATATTATCTCATAACCACTAAAAATGCCCTGAAATGGATTATAAATATATCATTTCGGGGCATTTTTTATAGTGAACCATCTATTATGCATTTGTTTGTAACGTCCGATCATGGATACAAAATCTATTTTTGCCATTGTTTTTCGCTTCATATAAAGCTGTATCGGCGTGTAGAAAAACCGCTTGAAAAGCTGGTCGATAGTATTGATCCCATGTTATAAGACCCGCTGAAATCGTTACTTTAGGGTCAGTGGCATTCGGAATGACTTCAACTATTGTTGAAGCTAGTTCAATTGCCTCTTGCTCACCAACATTTGGTACATACACCGACATTTCTTCTCCACCCCAGCGAGCACAAATACCGCTTGCACCTATTGTTTCTTCTAGTTTCACGGCAATTTGCACAAGAATCTTATCGCCTGTTTGATGGCCATAGGTATCATTAATGCGTTTAAAATTGTCAATGTCAATAAGCAAGAACATACCTGATTGATCTTTTTTCAAAGATTTTTCTACATATTGATCTAAATAACTGCGTGCATATAATTTTGTTAAATGATCACGGTCAACCATTTCTTGTAGCTGATTTCGTAAAATCGAGTTGGCAATTGCTAACGAAGAATGATGGATTAAAGATTGCATTAGTTTAAAGCTATCAAATGAAAAGAAATAAGGCTCTTTGTGCAGTACGATACTAAAGCCATTTATTTTTTCCTCCATTAAGATAGGAATCGCCATAATTGAACGATATTCTATTTGATTTGGGGTTAATCGGCTAAAATCTGCTATAAAGAGTGGATCATTTGTATGCTCAAAATGTTGTTCAACATGTCTAATATAAGTATTGCCTTCTTCTGATTTAAATAACGATGTACTAGCATCTGTCACTTCATAGGTAGCATGATCTTTAAAAGCGAAACAAACTTCCATTGGTTGGAAAGACTTCATTAATTGTTTTTGTAGGAAAAGTAACATTTCATTAATATCAATGCGCATATTTAATCGATGCGATGTTTCATTGATGAGTTGTAAGTCACTTACGAGGCGATGCGATTGATGATATAATTTTGCATTTTCTAGCGCATTTCCAGATGCTTGTGCTAACATGCGCACAAAGTCTTTTTCCGTTGCTGAAAAAAGATATGTGGTTGGTGCACTCACTTGCAAAATGCCATAAATAGCTTGTCTCCCTTTTATAGGGGCATTTAATAAACGACAGTTCAAGTCTCCAGCTAGTTCAGTAGTCAACTCTCCTGATACAAAAGCTTCGATTGTAGCCGGTCTTTCAGACAAATAATCAAAAAGTTTAATATCAATAGTCGTATGGCGATCTTGATCGTTAGATAATATAAGTTCCACATTAAATTCTGGAAAATTATCACGAATATTTTTTAAAACGTTTTCTAAAATCAAATCAATATCCATTGTTGAGTGAAATAAATCGGTCATGTTATAAAGTTTTCTATATTGATCTTCATTCAACTTTACTTCGAGATTTTCAATCAGCATTTGTAAAACTTTTGTAAGCGTTTCTACACACTCTTCACCGTAATCCGAAGTCATAAAGTCCGTCCAAGTATCGGTGGCTTCAACAAGTAACACACCCATAGGCTCTTTGCCCTCCGTCTGGAAAAGCACCATATCTGTCATCATATTATAGGCTGTTTTTTCTTTTAGTATATAAGGAAGCTTTACAACTTTCTGTTGGTAAAAGCTAGCTTCTATCATTAGCCATGACACAGCATTTAGTTTTGTTTCGATTGTCAACGAGGCCAATTCTTCTACAGGTATTAAACTATTCCCCTCAAAACTAAGAAAGGCCGCATTTTCAATTTTCAAGTGCTTCTTTAGACACTGTTTAAATGAATAAAAATACTCATTAAAACTGACTAGTCCTCCATTCGAACTCACCCAAATGCTCAAAACATCAGATTTTATATATTTCAGCGTTTGTAAATGGTCTGTCATGAAATCACCTTTTCTATATAACGTACAAATCAATTACTATTAACTTATAATGTATTATACATAATTTGTGTCATTTTGACTATGTAATTCTACCTTACTTTTACATTTTACATTTACTACCGCATCAATAACCATTTCGTATTAGTGTTAAATTCCTCTCAAGGAAATTCCTACTATAGTTCTTTTTTAAAATTGCAATACTAATAATTGACGTCTACGCTCTAAGCAGTTACAATGAAGTTTGTGTAAAATAAACGCAGCAGTGGTATAAGCTTATTACTGTATTTTATTCCTCAATTTTACTGAGTATTACTACACAAAAACTCTCAGTGGCAAAATAGATGGTGTATTGTGTAACCTAACGGCTGCATAGGCGAAAATACATGAAAATAAAATGCGTATAAGAATGGGTACTACTGGTTTTTGTTTTACAACAAAAAAACCAAATTTAAAGGAGGAGACAACAATATGTCTCGTTATACAGGTCCATCTTGGAAATTATCACGTCGTCTTGGTATCTCACTAAGCGGTACTGGTAAAGAAATCGAAAAACGCCCTTACGCACCAGGTCAACACGGCCCGAACCAACGTAAAAAATTATCAGAATACGGTTTACAACTTCAAGAAAAACAAAAACTTCGTCACATGTACGGCATGAACGAACGTCAATTCCGTACGCTATTCGACCGCGCTGGTAAAATGAAAGGTGTTCACGGTGAAAACTTCATGATCCTTCTTGAAACTCGCCTTGACAACTTAGTTTACCGTTTAGGTTTAGCTCGCACTCGTCGTGGAGCTCGTCAATTAGTAAACCACGGTCATATCTTAGTAGACGGCAAACGCGTTGATATCCCATCATTCAGCGTTAAACCAGGTCAAACGATTTCTCTTCGTGAAAAATCTCAAAACCTTGCTGTAGTAACAGAAGCTATCGAAGTAAACAACTTCGTACCTGACTACTTAACTTTTGATGCAGATAAAAAAGAAGGTACATTCACTCGCCTTCCAGAGCGTTCTGAACTATCTGCTGAAATCAACGAAGCATTCATCGTAGAGTTCTACTCTCGTTAATAAACGCTCGTTGCATTTAGCAACACAAAAAGCCCTAGAAACCTTGTTGCAAAGGTTTCTAGGGCTTTTCTTATTTTTATCTATTCATGCAATTCGGGCACAAAATAACATTAATTTGGAGCGTTGGAACTAACTGGCGAAACATGTACATAGAAATAGGTGCGTAATAGCATAAGTGTTGCTGCATCAGCGTTTCTATAAAACTAATACTTTGATTGTTCGTGTACCTAGCACTGGATACAACGGTAGATCTCGTAGTATCTGATAATCGCCGAATCTACGTTTAGCAGTAAAAATACAAAGAAGCCGCAAGTCCGATTTCTCTCACTTACGACTTTCTTCCCCACAACCCATTCAATGTTTTTTCATAAATTGAAGTGAATTATCAGAGTTGTTTGCGTGCCTGGCACCGGGATTTCATTTCTTAAAACTTAATTATTGTACTTATTACTTCCTTTTTTACTTCTATTTCTTTAGTACTTACGTATACATTACCCTTCTTCTCAAAAACAATACCATTGCATTCTACAGGTTTTTGACATCTATCAAGTATGTCATAGAACTCTTTTGAAGAACATTCATCACCGTTCACTTTAAAAGTACTACCTTCCCATACCATGAAATAGGCGTCTGCCGTTTTTACAACTATGTCATCCTTTTCTTTTTCATATTGTAAATAATAAATATAATCTATTAACTCATATTCATGTTTCAAAATTTGATATTGTCTTTCCCTAGTCATAAGCCACACCTCCTACCATTATTTACCACATTCTTAATTTAGACTAACATTAATATCTAGCATTTGGTAGTAGCTTTTTTCAATTTCATTATACAAAGGTTGGTGTTTTTCTATTTTATTATAAATAATACGGACATGACTTACTGTTCCATCCTAAATAAAATAAAAAGCACTTATTTTCCCGTACATTAAAATAATAATTATCCCCACACCAAACAACGTAAACACTATTAATATATTAACAATCAAATATCAGTTATTTACTATTCAAGTAAGGTGCAAAATAGAACAAAATACCAAAAAATATATTTTACTTTTATACGATAGCATTTCTTAAAATGTATTTAAATCAACCTTCCTACTCCTTATTATCTTTTACTACATCAATTCCAAACTTACTTTTTTGTGAAATAATAACAGTGGTAAAATTAACAATTTTAATAAAAATACGTATTGAACTTTCAAAAAAAATAGAATAATATGGATTTCGGAAGGTGGTTCGCCATCATTCAAGCAATAACAATTATTTCAAAGGGGTTGGAAATATGTCAGACGTTCTAAAGCAATTTGTAATGCCAAAAACAAACTTATTTGGACCTGGAGCAATTCAAGAAGTTGGTAAGCGCTTAAATGATTTAGAAGTGAAGAAGACATTAATCGTAACAGATGAGGGCTTACACAAGTTAGGTCTCTCAGAACAAATTGCTAACATCATCACAGCAGCTGGAATTGATGTTGCAATTTTCCCTAAAGCAGAACCAAATCCAACAGATCAAAACATCGAAGATGGAATTGCTGTTTATCATGCAGAAAATTGTGATTCTATCGTATCGCTTGGAGGCGGTAGTGCACATGATGCAGCCAAAGGTATTGGACTTATTGCTTCGAATGGTGGACGCATTCATGATTATGAAGGCGTTGACAAATCAGAAAACCCACTGGTGCCATTAATCGCGATTAATACAACTGCTGGTACAGCAAGCGAAATGACACGTTTTACAATCATCACAGATACTGCTCGGAAAGTAAAAATGGCGATTGTTGACAAACATGTGACACCACTTGTATCGATTAATGACCCTGAGTTAATGATTGGCTTACCTCCAGCTCTAACAGCTGCAACGGGTGTAGATGCATTAACACATGCAATCGAATCGTTTGTATCGACTAATGCAACACCAATTACTGATGCCTGTGCGGAAAAAGTACTTCAGCTAGTGCCTGAATTTTTACCTCGTGCCTATGCAAACGGTGCTGATTTAGAAGCACGTGAGCAAATGGTGTATGCACAATTTTTAGCGGGTATGGCATTCAATAATGCTTCACTTGGCTATGTACATGCGATTGCTCATCAATTAGGTGGCTTCTACAACTTACCACACGGTGTATGTAATGCGATTTTATTGCCACATGTGTGCCGCTTCAACTTAACAGCACGTACTGAGCGGTTTGCACGCATCGCTGAGTTATTAGGTGAAAATGTTGAAGGGATTAGCAAACGTGATGCTGCTGAAAAAGCAATTACTGCCATTGAAAAATTATCAAAAGATTTAAATATCCCAAGCGGCTTCCGTGAGTTAGGTGCGAAGGATGAAGATATTGAAATTTTAGCTAAAAATGCAATGCTAGACGTTTGTGCAGCAACGAATCCTCGTAAAGCTACATTGGAGGACATTAAACAAATTATTACTGCTGCAATGGGGCCTGTAGGAAAACCTACAGAGTCACTTGAAGCGGTTGCACTGTCTTAAAATATTAATAACAATGACGTGTCTCCTAGAGGCACGTCATTTTCTATGGAACAAAAACAATCGCTTATTGTATGTGTGCCTAGTGACAGCTATACTTTTCTTAAAAAGATATGGGGGAAACATATGCGTTTAATTTCCATTTGTCCAAGCAACACAGAGCTTGTTGCTTACTTAGGATTGACCCATCAACTTGTAGGTGTTGATGATTTTTCAGATTGGCCTGCATCTGTGCATGCATTACCAAAGCTTGGTCCCGATTTATCAATTGATATGGATGCACTAGAAGCATTGCAGCCCGATTTAGTACTTGCCTCGTTAAGTGTACCAGGCATGGAGAAAAATATAGAAGCATTACAGGAAAGGAACATTCCCCACATTGTTTTTAATGCCAACTCATTAAACGAAATTGCGCAAGATCTTCTAACATTAGGTGCTGCTTGTGGCGTAACGGAGCACGCCCAAAAAGTTGCAACGGAATATTTACAATTTATTGCCCAGCTTCAAGCGGTGGCACAAACGGTTTCCACTCACCCTACTTTATATTGGGAGTGGTGGCCAAATCCTATTTTCACGCCTGGTCAAGTCAATTGGTTAACCGAAATTAGCAAACTTGCAGGAGGCCAAAATTTATTTCACGATTTTGAGTTAGCAAATGTCCAAACAGAGTGGGAAGAAATTGTTCGACGTAATCCAGATTATATACTGATGGCGTGGGTAGGTGTTGCCTATGAGCGAATTAAACCAGCCCATTTATTAAAACGACCAGGTGCCAGCGAGCTACAAGCGGTTCAAATGCAACATGTATACGTAATGGAAGAGTGGTTATATTGCCGTCCATCCCCTCGATTAGTGGAAGGTGCACTTAAACTTGCTCAACTGCTACACCCTGAAAGCTATCAGCAAATCACTCTACCTAATTTCTTACACTGCTAAAATAAAAACCTCCCCTCGAACTAAAACATTCGAAGGGAGGTTGAATTGTGTGAAAATTGTTTGAGTGCCTGACACCCTAAACAAATTTGACCATATGGTATTTTTTCTTGCCGCGACGTACAATGCTAAAGGCATCTTCTAAACGGTCTTTTGCATCGACGTTGTATTCTAAATCTGTGATTTTTTCACCATTTACACTAATGGCACCGTTTGTCACATCTTCACGAGCTTGACGTTTTGAAGATGAAATCCCTGCTTCCACAAGTAAATCTACGATATTTTTTGCCTCTTTAGCCATTTCAATAGAAGGAACATCTTTAAATGCATCCTTCATTTCCTGTGCTGAAAGTGCTTTTAAATCGCCAGAGAATAATGCAGCCGTAATGCGAATAGCTTGGTCTAGCGCTTCCTGACCATGGATTAAGCGTGTCATTTCCTCTGCTAAAGCTTTTTGTGCCTTACGTAAATGAGGTTCCTCTTCCACAGATACAGCTAATGCTTCAATCTCTTCACGTGTTAAGAACGTAAAGATTTTTAAGTATTTAATAACATCCGCATCCGCAGCATTAATCCAGAATTGGTAGAATTCGTACGGAGATGTTTTTTTGCTATCTAACCATACAGCACCACCAGCTGTTTTACCGAATTTTGTACCATCTGCTTTTGTTACTAACGGAATTGTAATACCAAATGCTTTTGTTTCTTCTTCATGTGTTTTACGAATAACTTCTAAACCAGTTGTAATATTGCCCCACTGATCAGAGCCACCCACTTGAATGCGACAATTGTAATTGTTGTACAAGTGATTGTAATCAATACCTTGAATTAAAGTATAAGCAAATTCCGTAAATGAAATACCTGAATCAAGACGTGAAGCAATTGTATCTTTTGCTAACATGTAATTAACATTGATTAATTTCCCGTAATCACGTAAAAATTCAATTGTACTAATATTCCCAATCCAATCACGGTTATTAACAAGTTGCGCGCCATTTCCATCTTGTGCAAAATCAAAAATACGCTCTAATTGTCCACGAATGGCTTGCACGTTTTTGTCAATTTGCTCCACTGTTTGAAGCTGACGTTCTTCAGAGCGTCCAGAAGGGTCCCCAATCATTCCTGTTGCTCCACCAACAAGTAAAATTGGACGGTGGCCAGCTTTTTGGAAGCGACGAAGCGTTAATAAAGGGACGATGTGACCGATGTGCATTGAGTCAGCTGTTGGATCTACCCCACAGTATAGAGAAACAGACTGTTCTGCTAGAAGTTTTGCCATGCCCTCAGCATCCGTTTGTTGGTACAACAATCCACGCCATTCTAAATCTTGTAATAATTCGTTTGTCATTGTTTCTTCCTCCTAAATTGTCATCTTTTAGCGTGTAGAAACAAAAAAGTCCCTACACGCAACAAATTGCATGCAGGGACGTTAATAATTAACGCGGTACCACCCAGCTTGAAGATGTCATCCATCTTCCTCTTCATTCAGCCGCCTTTATCGCAGGCGCGCACGTCTAAGCTCCAAGTACGTAATTCGTCTCTACATTATGACCAGCTTTCACCAACCGCTGGCTCTCTAAACAGGGAATATAGACACTACTGCAAACTCTTCATCACTAGAAAACTATAAGCATTATTCTATACGATTCTCTTTCAATGTCAATAACTATGTTCGAGACAATTCATTATATGCTATAATAAACAAGATTTTAGGAGGTCGATACCTTGAAGGATTGGATTGAGAAAATCAATGTAAAGATCGATGCATTTCTCGAACAAAAATGGATGAAGACATTACGTATTTCAGGCAGCGTCGTCTGGAACTTATTTTTACTATTTTTAGTCTTTGCATTGGTAGGCACTGTATTTGTTGGTTCTGTTGGCGCCGGCTATTTTGCCTCACTTGTACAAGAAGAGCCTTTACGTTCGAAAGAAGAGTTACGAAACCTTATCTTCAACTATGAGGAAACAAGTGAAATTTATTTTGCCAACGATATTTATATGGGAAAATTGCGTACAGATTTAGAACGTCGTGAAACGTCTCTTAGCGCAGTAGCCCCTGACTTAATTAATGCAGTACTCGCAACGGAAGATGAATATTTCCGTGAACATAATGGGATTGTTCCAAAAGCTGTTATTCGAGGATTGCTGCAAGACGTTACAAACTCTGCCACACAGACAGGTGGCTCTACATTAACACAGCAACTTATTAAAAACCAAGTGTTAACAAATGAAGTTTCCTATGAGCGAAAAGCGAAGGAACTGCTACTTGCCATGCGCTTAGAGCACTTTATGACAAAGGAAGAAATATTAGAGGCATACTTAAATATTATTCCTTATGGTCGAAATGCAACAGGGCGTAATATCGCAGGTATTGAAACAGCAGCTGAAGGTATTTTTAATGTGAAAGCAAAGGATTTAACGCTTCCTCAAGCCGCTTACATAGCTGGTATTCCTCAGGCACCTTATACTTACACACCATTTACAAATACAGGTGTACTAAAAAGTGAAGAAGCATTAAAATTAGGCATCGATCGTATGAAAACGGTGCTCTACCGCATGAATGAAGCTGGCTACATTAATGAAAAACAGTATGAAGATGCGCTCGCATATGATATTACAGCAGACTTCCGTACACCAGAAGCACGTCCTGAGGATCGTTATCCATGGTTAACGTTTGAGCTAGAGGAACGAGCAAAAGAAATTATCGCTGAAAAACTAGCCAATGAAGATGGTATTGATTCAGAACGTTTAAAAACGGAAGAAAAATTACAAGAAAAATATTCGATTTTGGCAGACCGAGACATTCGTTCAAAAGGTTATCGTATTTATTCCACTATCAACAAGGATATGTTTGATGCTATGCAAAAAGCAGCCGATAATTTTAAATACTACGGTCAGACATATACGGGTAAAGACAAAGATCCTGTAACAGGTGAGGAAATCGATGTGCAAATGCCTGTTCAAGTTGGTAGTATTTTAATCGAAAATAGCACAGGTCGAATTTTAAGCTTCCTAGGTGGTCGTGATTTTAAAACAAATCAATTAAACCACGCTACTAAAGCTTACCGCTCGAACGGTTCAACTATGAAACCATTACTTGTCTATGCGCCAGCCATTGAATATGGCATAATTGGTGCAGGAAGTCCATTAGTTGACGTCAAGTTCTCTATCGGCTCTTGGAGTCCTAACAACTATTTGACAAATGATGAGCGCGGCCTTATTCCAGCACGTGAAGCGTTAGCTGACTCACAAAACATTTCAGCCCTACGCTTATACTATGATATTTTAAATAGACGTCCTGCTGAATTTTTAGCAAAAATGGACTTCTCACAATTAAAACCTGAAGACTATACAAACCTTGCAACAGGGATTGGCGCTTTACAAAAAGGTACAACTGTTGAAGAAAATACAAATGCGTTTGCAACTTTTGCAAACGGCGGTCAATTTATCGATGCTTATATGATTGAAAAAATCGAAGACCAAGATGGAAATCTTATTTACCAACATAAAGTTGAACCTGTACAAGTGTTTAGCCCTGAGACATCTTATATCGTAACGGATATGTTACGAGATGTTTTAACAAAAGGAACAGGTACAGTTGCAAGAAATACATTAAAATTCTCTTCTGATTTTGCAGCTAAAACAGGTACTTCCCAAAACTATAATGATGTCTGGTTAGTAGGCTATAATCCAAATGTTTCACTTGGTGTATGGATGGGCTACGATAAACAACGCTCACTTTATGCCTTTAATAATACGTATTTACAACCAAGTGTACGTATTAACAAGCTATGGGGTACTTTAATGAATTCTATGTATGATGTAGATCCTAAATTAATTGATGCTCCTTCAAACTTTAAGGCACCAAAAAATGTTGTGACTGCTTCATTCTGTGGTATTTCTGGTCTAGCACCTTCTGCTGCTTGTGCAAATGCAGGATTGGTACGCTCAGATTTATTTAACGCAAAAGTATTTTTACCGTCACGACCGGATGATAGCCTCGCTTCCTCAAGCGTCGTAACGATTAAAGGTAAAACGTATAATGCACATCCAAACACACCAGCAGAATTTGTAAAATCTAGTGGCGCTGGTATTAACCAAGCCTTTATTAAACGGATGTTAGGTAGACTGGGTGGGAACCCTGCAAGCCTACTTCCTAAAAATTCATCACTATCAAATTCATCTGTATCAGCTGTCGACTTCCCAGCAGATGGTAGTCCACCAGCGGCTGTAACAGCATCCATTTCAGGCAATACACTGTCTTGGAGTGGCTCATCTAATGATGTGGTAGGCTATCGAATTTATAATGTAACAAATGGTGGTCACACACTAGTTACTTCAGTGCTAGAAGCAACGCAAAGTATAACCGTCGCAAGCGGACAAGCTTATGTAGTTGTAGCAGTTGACATTACTGGTTTAACTTCACCACAGTCAAATGTTGCGTCGACAGGTGGTAGTGAGACAAAACCAGAAGAAGAGGACAAAGACGAACAACCAACGACGCCAGAGGTTCCTATTCCACCAGTGAATGGGAATAACGGCAATGGCTCTGGCAATAATGGCTCTAGTTCTGGTGGCAATGGCTCTGGCTCTAACGGCAACGGCTCTAGTGGCAATGGCTCCGGTTCAAGCGGCAACGGCTCTAGTGGCAATGGCTCTGGCTCTAGCGGCAACGGGTCTAATGGTAACAATGGTTCTGGCTCTAGTGGCAACGGGTCTAACAGTGGCTCCGGCTCTACTGGAGGAAATAACGGAGAGACGACACCACCTACAGAACCGCCAACAGAATAATCATTTAGGCTTACTACATTGAAATTTCAATTGTAGTAAGCCTATTTTTTTGTCATTATTAAGAGGACTACTAAACAAAGGGGTAGATAACATGAAAATTCTAGTTTTAGGGGGCACACGCTTTTTCGGTAAAAAATTGGTGGAGCTTTGCCTCGAGAATAACCATGACGTTACAATTTTAACTCGCGGTCAAAGCGGCAATCCTTTCGGAGCACAAGTTCAACAGCTTTCGGTTGATCGCAATGATGTTGAAGCATTGACAAAAGCACTCGCTACTACAACGTGGGATATCGTCTACGATAATATTTGTTACTCTCCAAATGAGGCCCAGAAAATTGCGCAGATCTTACAAAATAAAACTAAAAAGCTCGTCTTTACCTCTACGCTCTCGACGTATGAAGCGGATGGAAAGATGAAATCTGAAACTGATTTTAATCCGTATGACTACGAGATTCGTATGGGCGATAGAGATGATTTCACATACGGTGAAGGCAAACGTCAAGCAGAAGCTGTCCTTTTTAAAGAAGCAGCATTTCCAGTTGTCGCTGTACGCTTCCCAATTGTCCTTGGTGAGCATGACTATACTCGTCGCCTACATTTTCATGTTGAGCGCATTTTAAATGGGCAACCAATATCCATGCCAAATATTGAAGCAAAAATGAGTTATATTACCGATGATGAAGCAGCAGCATTTTTATATTTTGCTGGAACTGCACCGATTGAAGGTCCGTATAACGCCACAGCAACAGGTACTATTTCATTACAGGCATTACTTGCACTTATTGAGCAGGAAACTGGAAAAAGAGCCAAAATATCACTAATTGGCGGTGATGAAACATCACAGTCACCGTATGGCATTCCAACACATTGGTATATGTCGAATGCAAAAGCAGAAGCAGCTGGCTTCAAATTTAGCCATTTAAACGATTGGCTTCCGAATCTTGTTACGACATTAGTCAAACAACTCCAATAAAATATCTAGTGAATCGCTAGGAAAGCTTCCACAAAACAACTGCCGTAGCGCACAGCAAAGCAAAAAAAGTGTTTGATTGACTGCAGTCAACCTAACACTTTTTTCGGCTTATCTATAGTAGTTTACAAGCCAACTATAGATTATAGTAAAATTGTTTTTAAAATTTGTACAGCTTCGTCAATCTCTGCTTTAGTCACTGTAAGCGGTGGTAAAAGTCGAATGACATTTGGGCCTGCGCCTACCAGTAGTAAACCCTTTTCCTCCGCTGCTGTAATATAAGGTGCTACTTCTGCATCACCGCAACCGATTCCAAGTAATAATCCTTGCCCTTGTACCGTATAACTTGTTGGTAAATTGGCTTGCAATTGCTTCACAAAATAGGAAGATAAGTCTTGCACATTTTCTAAAAAACTTGGCTCAAATACATAATCAAGGACCGTTTCCGCAACATGCATTGCTAATGGATTACCACCAAATGTTGTACCATGCGTCCCAGGACCGAATGTGTCATAGAACTCTGCTGTTCCTAACATTCCTCCTACTGGGAATCCTCCGCCTAAGCCTTTTGCTAATGTCACAATATTGGGTTGTAATACGGTTTGCTCATATGCATAGCGCGTTCCTGTTCTTCCGATACCAGTTTGCACCTCATCGACAATTAATAAAATACCTTTATCTTCGCAAATTTTTGCGATAGCAGCTGCAAATTCAGGCGTGACACTATTCACACCACCTTCACCTTGAATCATCTCCAGCATAATGGCTGCCACAGAATCGTCAATTGTTGCTTCAAGTGCCGCTACATCATTGAATGGAAGTGTTGTAAATTTATCGACAAGTGGTCCAAATCCATTATGTACCTTGCCTTGACCAGTTGCTGACATTGCACCAAACGTGCGACCATGGAATGATTTTTCAAAAGTAATGATATGATGTTTCCCAGTATGCTTACGTGCTAGTTTGATGGCCGCTTCATTAGCTTCAGCACCACTATTACAGAAAAACGCATACTTCAAATGTGTATCTGCCACTAATTTTTGAGCAACTTTTTCTTGCCCAGGTATATCAAATAAATTCGATATATGCCAAAGTTTTTCACTTTGTTCTTGAATCGCTTTGACAATAGCAGGGTGTGCATGCCCAAGACTAACAACGGCAATGCCGCTTGTGAAATCTAAATATTTTTTGCCACTTGCATCTTCCACAACAGTTCCTTGCCCTTTTACGATTTGTGCACGACGTTTGCCATAGTTTCCAAATAAAGCACTCATTCTATCAGCTCCTCAAGTTATTTTTTTGGACGCCATCTCCACAACATGACGTCCATACCTTCCCCTTACGGCAAAATCGTTGTACCTACTAATGTATCTCCAACAATCTGCACTGATGGAATTCCTGCATTTAGACATTCGATTGCCCCTTGCACTTTAGGAATCATTCCACCGTAAATATGACCTTCCTCAATCCACTGTGTTATTAAAGAAGGCGTTACTTCTGTTTGATAGTCACCTTGAATACGAATACCGGAGACATCCGTAACAAGAAGTAAGCTCTCCGCGCCCACAGCGAGGGCTACTTCACTCGCCACAGTGTCTCCGTTAATATTAAGCGCTTGACCCTTTAGATTCGCTCCAACACACGCGATGACTGGCACAATTCCAGCAGCAATTAATGCTTCTAACAGCGATGTGTTCACGGATTGTATCTCACCTACAAAGCCGTATATGTCCTTGTCTAAAAAGTCTGCTACAAGTAATTGCCCATCAAAGCCATTTAAACCGACTGCCGCAATCCCCGCTGTTGTTAACTCGTGTACCAGTGCAGGATTAACATTCCCGATTAATGTAGACTGGACAACATCCATTGCTGCTTCACTCGTTACGCGAATACCATTTAATGTATGAGATTCAATATCTCGTGCAGCTAGCTCACGATTAATAGCAGGGCCGCCCCCATGTGTAATAATCAGTTCAACGCCACTTTCTTGTAGCTTTTTAAAATTGTCAAAAAAATCGTCATTTAAGCCTTCAAGCGTACTACCGCCTAGCTTAATCACCATGCGTTTACGAGCGGTATGATGCATTGATTTGAACATAGTCATACGTTAAGTCACATCCCCAAGCATGCCCTTTGCCTTCACCTATACCAAGTGACACGTGTATTTTAACTTCATGCATTTTTAAAATTTGGATTAATTCATCTTCTGAAAAGGCAATAGGCTCTCCGTTTTCAACCATTGTTGCGCCACCAATTTGAATGGTAATTTTGTCAGGGTCAACTGTCGCGCCACTATAGCCAACCGCTGCAATAATACGTCCCCAGTTCGCATCGCAACCAAATACAGCTGTTTTAACAAGTGGCGAACCAACTACTGTTTTCGCGATTTTACGTGCCTCATCATCTGAAATAGCACCTTCTACTTCCACCTCAATTAGTTTCGTTGCACCTTCTCCATCTTTTGCGATCATTTTGGCTAAGTCTTGTGCCACGGTTTTTAAGGTATAGTAGAAGTTATGCCAATCAGGGTGTGCTGATGTTAAAGAATCATTGCCAGCTACACCATTTGCCATCACGACGACCGTATCATTTGTCGATGTATCCCCATCCACTGTAATGGCATTAAATGTTAGGTTCGTAATATCTGATAAAGCTGCTTGTAATACATGCGATTCAATATTCGCATCTGTTGTGATAAAACCTAGCATTGTTGCCATATTAGGTTCAATCATTCCCGAACCTTTCGCTACACCTGCAATAATAATCTCTTTGCCATCAATGATTGTGCTATAGCTTGTATTTTTCATAACAGTATCAGTTGTCATAATAGCCTGTGCAAAATCAATTGCACTCTCTAAGCAATCTTTTGGTTGTAGTTGCGATATCCCACTAGCTACTGGCTCCATATTCATAATTTCACCAATTACACCCGTTGAGCACACACCAACTAAATTTGCTGCAATCCCTAACTTTTCAGCAGTTAAAGCTTGCATTGTTTGCGCATCCTTTACACCTTGCTTACCCGTACAAGCATTCGCATTACCAGAGTTCACAATTATTGCCTGCATTTTTTTCGTTGTGTAGACAACTTCTTTCGTAACTTTTAATGGTGCTGCTTGAACCGCATTTGTAGTAAATACGCCAGCTACACTTGCTGGTACGTCACTAACTAAAATAGCTAAATCTTTTTTCTTATGCTTTAATCCACAGTGTAACCCCGCTGCTTTAAATCCTTGAGGCGATACGATGTTTTTACTTGATAATTTTTTCATAACGTTTGTTGACTCTGTTAATGTCATAAACTAATTCCTCCTCAGTTTCAAGAGTGACTGGCACCAAAACAATTCTAAATATTCAAAATCATTCGGGTGACTGGCACTTAAATGAACAATGGCACGACATCTAGGCCTGTTGTTTGTGGTAAATCCAATTGCACATTCATATTTTGAATCGCTTGCCCAGCAGCACCTTTAACTAAATTATCAATAACAGCAACAATGGTTGCTCGATTTGTACGGCTATCAACTTTTACGAAAATATCACAATAGTTAGAGCCCTTCACACGATTTGTAGTAAGGCTATTAATATCTGTTATCACCCGTACAAATGGATGTTTTTCATATGTTGTTTGTAAGCAAGCCACTAATTGTTCCTCTGTGATGCCTGGCATTACAGGTGCGTATGCTGTCGATAAAATACCACGTGTCATTGGAACTAAATGTGTATTAAAAGTAATGGTCGTCTCCACATTAGCAAACATTGAAATGGCTTGCTCAATTTCTGGAATATGTTGATGTGTATTTGTTTTATAAATGGAGAAGCTTTCGTTCACTTCACTAAAGTGCGTTGTTTGCGATGGTTTATTGCCAGCACCAGAAATACCACTTTTCGCATCTATAACGAGATAATTCGGGTCGATCAATTGCGCTTTTAATAAAGGTAATAACGACAGCAGAACAGCTGTTGGATAGCATCCTGGGTTCGCAATAAGAGAGGCATTTTTTACATTATGTGCATTCCACTCTGTTAAGCCATAAACACTTTGCTCAATAATTTCTAGTGGTGCTGCCTTTTTCCCGTACCATTGTTCATAGCTTGCTGGATTCTTTAAACGAAAATCACCTGATAAATCAATTAACTTCGGACCTTTTCCAACTAAAGGTGGTAATAACTCACTTGTCACACCAGAAGGCGTACTTGCAAATACTACATCCAATTTCGATAATGCTTCATAATCTATTTTTTGCAATGGCGAATCTATAATCTTTACTAAATGTCCGAACCTCGAAGAAAAAACGACACCTTCTTCAGAAGATGTAAATAAATCTATCTGTTCAACCGCTGGATGATTATGTAAAAAACGAATTAATTCTAATCCTCCATAACCTGTTGCACCAACAATTCCTACTTTCATTCCACTCACCTCTAAAATAAGTTAAAAATAGTATACGTCTGCATAAATATTAAGTCAACTGAATTTTTATTTAATCCTAGTATTTTCTTAATCTTCTGTTATAAATTACAGTAATAAAGAATGGCTACGATAAATTTAGAAAAAAGAAGGTAGGAACTCTTTCATAGTCGAATGAATTCCTACCTTCTATATGTTTTCTGATTGAATAAAAATAAATTACCTATTCCCCTTCTTAATCTTCCATCGTCGAAAGATCACCAGTTGGTAAATTTAACTCCCATGCCTTCAACACACGTCGCATAATTTTACCACTTCTTGTTTTAGGTAGCTTTTCCTTAAACTCAATTTCACGCGGGGCCGCATGAGCTGATAATCCCCTTTTGACAAACTCGCGAATATTCTCAATTAAAGCATCTGATGGTTCAACACCTTCACGCAAAGATACAAATGCTTTAATAATCTCTCCACGAACAGGGTCTGGTTTTCCAATTACACCTGCTTCAATGACATCTGGATGTTCTAGTAGCTTGCTTTCTACTTCGAATGGTCCTACACGTTCCCCAGCTGTCATAATGACATCATCTACTCGACCTTGGAACCAAAAATATCCTTCGTCATCCATATAAGCTGAATCGCCCGACACATACCACTCACCTTTTAGGAAGTATGATTCGTATCGCTCAGGATTACCCCAAATTTGACGCATCATCGCAGGCCAACCTCGACGTACCGCTAAATTCCCCATAGTAAATGGTGGTACTTCATTCCCCGCATCATCTACAATTGTCGCATAGACGCCAGGCAATGGTTTCCCCATGGAACCCGGTTTAATATCCATACTTGGATAGTTACAAATCATATGCGCGCCGGTTTCGGTCATCCACCACGTATCATGAATACGATGCCCTAATTCGTCACATCCCCAACGTATCACTTCAGGGTTAAGAGGTTCTCCAACAGACAATACATGGCGTAATGATGACAAATCATAATTTTCTAACATTCCACTACCAGCCCCCATTAACATACGGAAAGCTGTTGGCGCACTATACCAAACTGTAACACTGTAATCCTCGATTGCTTGATACCATGCTTGTGGTGAGAAGCGACCACCAACAATCAGCATTGTCACACCATTTAACCACGGACCAAAAATTCCATAGGATGTCCCCGTTACCCAACCTGGATCTGCTGTACACCAATAAATATCACGGTCGCCTAAATCTAGTACCCATTGTGTAGATTGATAGTGCTGAATCATTGCATTGTGCACGTGTAACACGCCTTTTGGAGCACCTGTCGAGCCAGAAGTATAATGCAAAATCATACCGTCTTCTCGGTCCATCCACTCAATGTCAAATGTAGCAGCAGCCTCTTTCATCCGTTTATTAAAATCTAAAATTTGCGGTGTTTCTTCTATATCAGACCCTATTAAAAATACATGTTGCAAGTTAGGAAGTTTATCTAACGGTACTCGACCCAGTAATTCAGGCGTTGTAACTAACACTTTTGCATCGCTATCTGAAAGACGGTCATATACCGCTCCTTCCATGAATGCTTCGAATAGAGGCCCTACAATAACTCCCATTTTTAATGCGCCTAATAAAGAAAAGTAAAGCTCTGGTGAACGCGGCATAAAAATAAATAAACGATCGCCTTTTTCTAAGTTTGTCGCAGATTTAAAAACATTGGCAGCTTTGTTTGTCAGCCTTTTCATTTCATTAAAAGAATAGGCTTCTTTGCGTTTTCCATCCGTGTAATACAATGCGACTTTATTTTTTCTAGACGTTTCTGTATGGCGATCAATAGCCTCATAAGCCATGTTTACTAATCCTGTTTTATGCCAACTAAATGCCTTTTCAGTTTCAGCCCAATCATGATTCGCTGCTGCCTCCTCATAATTTGGCAAATTATAGTGCCCTGGTATTGCTTTCAATTTCTCCATTGTTTTCATCCCCATGAAATTACCCCTTTCTTTTTTTGCTTTAGTCCATTCGTAAGCAAATTTCAAATCGCACTCACGATACCCTTGGCAATTACGCCTTGACGTAAGCGTAGCTGCCTGTCACATCGTTCGCACTTTGCTTGCGTGCAATATAATTTCCCTTGAAGTCTCTTATAAAGGATAAAAAGAGAGCCTCCATCCCCATATGGAAAATTAAATTTAAATAATGGCAATTGAAACAATTTCGCCATATAAAACAGCTACTGAATGCTATTAAAATTCGCCACTTTCTCCAAAGACAAATACGTTATGTAGCAATTGTTATAGAACAGTTTATGCGCTATAAATATGAACAATGCTTACAATACAACATTCATCTGTTAAATAACAGTTGCAATATACATCTATTTTACACGAATTTTTCAATAATGTCTCAATATTTTTATTTTTCCAAAAATGTAGTTATATTTCGTAAATTTAAGCGTTTTCCGGCTTTAAATCAGCTATAATGGAATTATTAAACTCAGGTGGTGTAATTATGGAACATAAAAAGACTTTTTTTTCTGTTACAAAGGAGACAAAGCATGGTACTGTTTATGTGGAAGGGCCTGTTCCTCCAGAAAAATTAGCTACGTATACATTCCACGAGGGATTAGTTGCCTTTAGACCTCCTAAACAACAACAGCAAGCCATTATAGAAATCGCAGGGCTTCCTGAAGGTCGCATTATTATCATTCGGAAAGACAACATTATTGTAGGCTACGTCACCTATTTATATCCCGATCCGCTTGAACGTTGGGCAGAGGACCGCATTGATAATATGATTGAGTTAGGAGCCATTGAGGTAATTCCTGACTATCGTGGGACTGGGGCTGGTAAAGCTTTGCTTTCGGTATCCTTTATGGGGGATGAGATGGAGGATTACCTTGTTATTACAACTGAATATTATTGGCATTGGGACTTAAAAGGGACTGGGTTAAATGTATGGGATTATCGCAAAATGATGGAACGGATGATGAGCTCGGCTGGTTTCGAATATTTTGCTACAGATGATCCTGAAATTACATCACATCCAGCTAACTGCCTAATGGCTCGGGAAGGCAAAAGAGTGCCTCCTGAAACAATGGAAAGATTCGATAGGCTCCGTTTTAGAAATCGCTTCATGTATTAAAACCAACACAAAGGGGATGAGTATATGATTGTAGAAGAAATTATGAATGACGAGCCTTATACACTGGCTCCTACAAATACTGTGTTAGAAGCGCTGAAATTAATGCGTGAGAAGAAGGTGCGTCATTTACCTGTTATAGACAATGAACGCCATGTTCTAGGTGTTATTACAGAGCGAGATATTAAAGAAGCACTGCCTTCGCCATTGAAGGATGAACCCAATTCTCCTGTCTTTAGTGCCAAGGTAGAAGATATTATGATAAAAAATCCACTAGTTGGTCATCCTCTTGATTTTGTAGAGGAAGTTGCACTCACTTTTTATGAAACGAAGATCGGTTGTTTACCAATTGTCTCTGGGGGAAAACTTGTCGGTATCGTCACTACAACCGACTTACTCTACACTTATATTGAGTTAACTGGTGCAACTGAACCCGGCTCTAAAATTGAAATACGCGTGTGCGATACACCGGGAGTGTTATTTGAAATTACAAAAATTTTTAATCTACATCATGCAAATGTCCAAAGCGTCTTAGTATATCCTGATTCTGAAAATACACAAAATAAAATTTTAAGCGTCCGAGTAAAAACACTAAACCCACTTGCTATCATTGAGAATCTTCGTAAAGAAGGTTTCGACGTGTTATGGCCTAATCTACCAGGTGTTTCTTTATAATGAAAAAGGCTGTCTTTGTTTATTCGCCAGAGCAACTCGGATATAAATTTTCAGATACACATCCTTTCAATCACAAACGCTTGACGCTAACGATGGATTTACTAAAAAATATAGGGGCGCTCGATGATGTCGATATCGTTCCTGCACGTATTGCAACAGAAGAAGAACTCTTGCTCGCACATGATCCAAAATACATTGAAATTGTAAAAAGTGCAGGGCATGGTAAACTCAGCGAGGCACAATGTGCAAGCTATGGGATAGGCACGGAGGATACACCTATCTTTAAAAATATGCATGAAGCAAGTGCCCAACTTGTAGGTGGCACATTAACTGCTGTCGATTATGTGATGGAAGGAAAAGCCGAACATGCGCTAAATCTGGGCGGTGGGCTACATCATGGTTTCCGTGGGCGCGCATCAGGTTTTTGTATTTATAATGATAGTACTGTAGCTATACGTTATTTACAGGACAAATACAAAGCGCGGGTGCTATATGTTGATACGGATGCCCATCATGGGGATGGCGTACAATGGAGTTTCTATGATGACCCCGATGTATGTACATTATCAATTCATGAAACAGGTCGCTACTTATTCCCTGGAACAGGTAATATAACTGAACGAGGCAATGGGCAAGGCTATGGAACTTCATTTAACTTTCCAATCGATGCATTTACCGAGGATGATAGTTTCTTAGACATCTATGAACAGGCAATGCGCGAAGTCTTTGAATTTTTCAAACCCGATGTTGTATTAACGCAAAACGGTGCAGATGCACATTATTTTGACCCATTAACACATTTATACGGTACAATGAATATTTATAAGGAGATTCCTAAGTTAGCGCACAAGCTAGCGCACGAATATTGTGATGGCAAATGGATTGCGGTTGGTGGTGGAGGCTACGATATTTGGCGTGTTGTGCCACGCGCATGGTCGATGCTATGGTTAGAAATGACCAATCAAGAAATACCAACAGGTCCCTTACCACAAGCATGGTTAGAGCGCTGGCAACCGGAGGCACCCGTTCCGTTTATTCCTACATGGGAGGACCCAAATCCTCTTTATGAGCCTATTCCACGAAAGGCAGAAATTGAAGAAAAGAACGCGCAAATGTTAGAAAAAGCGCTACATATTATTCGCACTGAAAAGCGCAGTTAAGCCGGTGCCAGTCACCCAAACAATTCTCAAACAATTCACTACAATAAAAAAACACGCAAATCTTACCATTAGATTTACGTGTTTTTTATTATTTGCTTTTAACAGATTGTCGATGTTCAATGCGATGTGGTAAAATAACCGCTTCATCTTCAACAGGCTCTTTATTCATAAGTTTAGTCAATAATCGCATCGCAACAGCTCCGATATCATATAACGGTAGTGCTACACTTGTAAGCTGTGGGCGTACCATACGAGCTAACTTAGAATTTTCAAAACTGATGACCTCGATATCCTCTGGCACATTTTTCCCAGCATCCTGCGCACCATGAATCAATCCGATAGCGAGTTCATCGCTGCCTGCAAAATAAGCAGTTGGAGGATTTTCTAGAGCAGATAACGTTTCCCATGCCTCTAAGCCCATATCATAGCTAGATTCCTCTGCAGCAATTAGTGATTCATCTATACTTAAGCCTGCATCTTGCAATGCTTTTTTATAAGCTTCAAGCTTGAATTTTCCATTAATTGTATAAGTAAGTGGACCTGTTACAAAGCCTATTCGTGTATGACCGTTTTGAATCAGTAACGAAATCGCTTCATACGCTGCTTGGAAATAATCAATATTCACAGTGGCAATTGTTTGTGATTCATCTACAGAACCTGCAAGAACAATCGGAACTGGCGAATGATCCATCGATTGTTGCATTTTCTCTGTTACTTCATCACTCATCATGACAATACCGTCCACCTGTTTGCCTAACATTGTATCTAGCAGCTGTAGCTCTTTATCTTCATGTTGGTCTGAGTTGGCAAGAATAATGTTGTAGCGATACATTGTCGCAATATCCTCCACACCACGTGCCAGCTCCGCATAAACGTTATTTGCAATATCTGGGATAATCACGCCAACTGTTGTTGTTTTCTTACTCGCTAACCCTCGCGCTACTGCGTTCGGACGATATTCTAATCGTTCAATTACTTCTAATACTTTTTTTCGTGTTGCTGGTTTTACATTTTGGTTACCATTAACTACACGAGAAACGGTTGCCATCGAAACATTTGCTTCTCGTGCAACATCATAAATTGTAACAGTCATCGTACGTGCCTCCCTTTTTCCTTTTATAGCCTTATCATACGATAATTTTCGCATCATTTTCAAGAAGAAGTACGTACGTGAACGGAAATACCAAGTACAAATAGTACTGTTCTAGACATTAAATTGTCACGATATAGTAAACACCGCCTGCTTAATGCGCAAGCGGTGTGAAATCATTAGGCATGAATTTCATGATTCTTCATGAATTTTTGTAGCGTTTCGTAGAATGTATCGAATGTTGGAATATCCATTTGTTGTTGTGAATCAGAAAGTGCTACAGATGGATCTGGATGCACCTCTGCCATTACACCATCTGCTCCAATGGCAATTGCTGCTTTCGCACATGGTAATAATAAGTCACGTCGACCAGTTGAATGTGTTACATCGACAAATACTGGTAAATGTGTTTCTTGTTTTAAAATTGGTACTGCTGAAATATCTAATGTGTTACGTGTTGCTTTTTCGTACGTACGAATACCACGTTCACAAAGGATGATGTTCTCATTTCCTTTAGACATAATGTATTCTGCTGCATGAATGAACTCGTCAATCGTTGCTGCTAAACCACGTTTTAATAGTACCGGTTTGTTTGTAGCACCAGCTGCTTTTAATAATTCGAAGTTTTGCATATTACGAGCACCAATTTGAATCACATCAATGTAATCCAGCGCTTCTTCTAAATGACCTGGTGTCACAATTTCTGTAATAACACCTAAACCATATTCTTCCGATACACGTTTTAAAATTTTAAGCCCTTCTAATCCAAGACCTTGGAAGTCATATGGAGAAGTACGAGGTTTGTATGCTCCACCACGGATTAACTTTTCACCTTTAGCTTTAATAGATGCTGCAACAGCTGCTACTTGCTCATATGATTCAACAGCACATGGACCAAATACGAAAGATGGTTTTCCTTGGCCGATTAGTTCACCATTAACATTAATGACAGTATCTTCTGATTTTTTCTTGCGTGATACAAGTAATTCTTTCTTTTTATCCGCTTCAAGTTGTTTTAAAGCTGTTTTAAAGATTTGTTTAAAAATATAATCTACCGTCATTTGGTTTAATGGACCGTGATTGTGCTCTTTAATTAGATCAAGCATATGTCGTTCGCGCAATGGATCATAGCGATTAACACCTTGTTTTTCTTTAATTTTACCGATTTCATCTACTACAGCTGCACGTTCGTTAATTAGACGAAGAATTTCTAAGTTTAATCCATCAATCTGACTACGTAAGCTTTCTAAATCCTTTTGGCTCATACTTCTTGCTCCTCTCCCCATGACAGACACTTTCAGAACTCTGAAATGTATGTTACATTTTTAGATATTAGCATCATTATAATCAAAGTTGTTCAGAATGTCACGCATTTTTAATTTAGCGCTTCAACTCGCTAAATTATTTTGAGATATTTCGAGGAAGGAAGCGATTACATTGAGTTCAAAATTATTTGCGCTTGATATCGGTACACGTTCTGTTGTTGGCATTATTTTAGAGGAAGATAATGATCATTTTCATGTACAAGATATTTTAGTAAAAGAGCATAAAGAACGGGCCATGGTAGATGGTCAAATACATAATGTCATGTACGTGGCAGAGTTAATTAATGAGATAAAACAAGAGCTCGAAGAAAAGCATGGACCTTTGTCCAAAGTAAGTGTTGCTGCTGCAGGTCGTTCATTAAAAACGGAGCAGGCAAGTGTGACCATTAATATTCGTAACCGTCCTATTTTTACTGAAGAAGATATTAGTCGCTTAGAATTACAGGCGGTTCAACAAGCCCAGCAACAGCTCCTACAACATAAAGAGGATACAAAAACAAGTCACTATTATTGCGTTGGTTATTCGGTCCTTTATTATCGTCTAGATGGTGAAGAAATCGGTAGCCTTCTTGATCAGCAAGGTGATGAGGCACAAATCGAAGTGATTGCCACTTTCCTTCCTCGTGTTGTAGTGGAATCACTGATTGCCGCATTAAAACGGGCAAATTTAGAGATGGATGCACTAACATTAGAGCCCATTGCTGCCATTAATGTGCTCATTCCACCTACGATGCGCCGTTTAAATGTTGCACTTGTCGATATTGGTGCTGGTACATCAGATATCGCCATTACCGATAAAAGTACAGTTGTTGCCTATGGTATGGTGCCAACAGCAGGAGATGAAATCACCGAAGCACTTAGTGACCATTATTTGCTCGATTTCCCTGTTGCGGAAGAGGCAAAGCGCCAACTGCATTGTTCAGAGGAGATTTTAATTCAAGATATTTTAGGATTCGATCAATATTATCCTAAAGAAGAAGTGCTTACTGCAATTGAACCAGCTGTTAAACAACTTGCAAAGGCGATTGGAGAAGAAATATTACGTCTTAATAATCGAACTGCTCCTAAAGCCGTAATGCTCGTTGGTGGAGGTAGTTTAACACCTAACCTTACAACGGAAATCGGTCTAGTCCTTGATTTACCAGCAAATCGTATTGCCGTTCGTGGTGTCGATGCCATTCAAAATTTAACAAAGGAAGCGCACATTAAAGCATCCCCTGAATTAGTAACACCTATTGGCATAGCTATTGCTGCAAAGAAAATGCCGATTCAATATATGAGCTTAACGGTAAATGAACAAATTGTACGCCTTTTTGAATTAAAAGAAATGACTGTTGGCGATGCCTTTTTAGCTGCCAATATTCGTGCTAAACAATTATATGGCAAGCCAGGTCATGGTTTATCCATTAGTGTGAACGGACAAGATATTTTTATACCTGGTGGCCACGGCCAACCAGCACAAATTTTAGTAAATGGACAACAATCCTCTACAAAAACAATTATTAAAACGGGTGATGCCATTCAGCTAATAGAAGGACAAGATGGTCTTCCGGCTACTGCTACAATAAGAGATATAGTGGATCAAGCCGTCATTAAAACGATCACAATCCAAGAAACAAAATATGTCATTGAACCTAAAATTACAGTTAACGGTGCATCCGTTTCAATGGATGCTCTCGTAAACGATCGTGATATTATCGCATATGAAATAGCTGAAACAGTAGAAGACGTGTTTACATCGACGAACAATACCCATATACTAAAACAATTTGAATCGTATGTTATATATGTCGATGGCAAGCCATTATATTTACCAGCGTTTTCCGCGAATTTACTAATTAACGGAAAACCAGGAAAGCTGTCTTATGCTGTTCAACATAACGATACTATTACTTTTTCGCAACCATCGTTACCAACAGTACAGCGAATCGCTGATCATCTGAATGTGTTGCTGGAGGACAAAATCATTGTCCATTTTCAACAGGAACTATTGGAGTTGAAAAAAACGACGAATGAAGTGCTTGTGAATCAAGCTGTTGTTTCACCGCTTTCTACGGTTCCTAATGGAGCGACAGTTAGCATTCAAGAGAAAGATCGAAGTCCTTGGATTTATCAGGATGTATTCCGCTTCTCGAATTGGCAGCTCCCTACAACATTTAAAGGCAACTTTACGATTTTACGTAACGGACAGCCCGCAACCTTTGATACAGAAATTTTCGGTGGCGATCAATTAGAAATTGTACTCGAAGAAGCACCTTTATCCTTGTAAAAGTAGGTGCCAAAAGAAAAAGTGTTAGATTGACTGTAATCAATCTAACACTTTTTTGCTATGTTGTTGATGTCAAGCTACGGCGGATGCTTCCTGCGCGGTTTGTAACATCTTATCTGCATGCTTTACGATACATTCCACATGCTCACAGGAGTCCCGCCACCGCTATCATCAACTAGTACTAGTGTCGTGTTCTATAGGAAATCCTAATTCCCCTTTAGTTTACGCACGAACCTCTTGTGCGTCCTCTTGCTTTTCAACAGTTTGTTCCGTTGCTTCTGCTACGTCCTCTTGTTTTACTTCAACGCCATCAATGAATTCATCAAGTGGCTCTTCCCCTTCAAAAGAAACCGTACCGTCATCAAAAACAGTTGGTGCTTTTGCGGACTTAAGCGTTTTAACTTTCTCTACCAATTGTGAAGATTGCTCTTGAATTTGTTTTGATAGTTGTACAGTTTTATCCTTCGCTGTTGACGAGAAGTCTGCACTTTTATCTTTTAAATTAACGGCTTGCACTGCCACATCACTACGTAAATCTTTCCCTGATTTTGGAGCTAATAATAACCCTGCTGCTGCCCCCACTATACCTCCAACTAAAGCGCCAATGACGAAATCTTTCATGTTTACACGCTCCTCTTCATAGATCGATTCCTGTGAATTATAAAGCTGTGGTAATGTACTTTCAAGTTGTTGTTCTTTCACTTCGTTAAAGTTTGGCTTTTGTGTAGTCATGGACAATTCCTCCCATTTTATAATCTAATGCGCCTAGACATCTGTATTACTACTTGCGAGCAACACATGAAAATCGCCTAAGGCTTTATTTATATTCAGCAGGTGTCAATAAAGCACCTGCTAAATAATAATTATTTTTTGCGACCCCATTTTCTTTTCGGCTTGTCCGATTGAACTTGTTCAAAATTATATACATCCTCAGGCATTATTTCTGGTGCCTGCTCAATTATTTTACGCTTCTTCCATTTATCTGCAATGCCCATTGCGACATTACTCCACTGTACAACTTGCGCAATTTTTTCTTCGTTCTGTTCAACGCTTTTAGAAATAGAAGACGTAATTTGCTGTACGGATGCATTTAAACCGTTTACAGACTCACCCATTCCTTTCACTGCATGAACAACAGAATTTAACTGCTCAGATTTTTCTTGAATATCTTCGGCTAAGCTATTTGTTTTAATTAACAAAGAAGTCGTTTCACGTGTAATGCCTTCCATTTGTTTCTCAATGCCCGATAATGTACCCGATAAACTACTAAGAATTGATTTGAGCGAAAATAACGTCATACCGACGCTGACACACAAAAATAAAAAACCGATTGCTGCAATAATTGCTGCGATATACAAAATGACTTCCATAAAATAGACCTCCTGCTAGTAAGAATTCTCTCTATACTATTACTTACCTTATCTTCGACAAATAAAACTTAAATCCTTCTCAAATTTTAGAAAAACAGCTTATTCCTTACGGATTAAGCTGTTTCGTTGTTTTTTAGTACATCTTCAAAGGCATCTTGGAATTTGTGCACATCGCCTGCGCCCATAAATAAGAACACGGCGCCTTTATGCTTTGTTAAAACATCAATACCTTCTGTAGTAATTACAGCACTGCCTTCAATAAGAGAGGCTAAATCTTGAATTGACAGTGCACCTTGCGTTTCCCTTGCAGAACCAAAAATATCGCAAAGGTATGCTGCATCTGCCAAACTAAGGCTATCTGCAAAGTCCTGTAAAAATGCTTGCGTACGTGTGAATGTGTGTGGCTGGAATATAGCTACTAATTCACGTTCTGGATATTTTTGTCTAGCCGATTGAATCGTTGCACGTATTTCTGTTGGGTGATGTGCGTAATCATCAATTAACACATGATCCCCGATTTTCGATTCCGTAAAACGTCTTTTTACACCTTTATAGGTGTTTAAACGTTCTTGAATGATTTCTGATGAAATACCCTCATATTGGCAAAGTGTAATAACAGCTAATGTATTCAACACTGCATGGTCGCCAAATAACGGAATAAAGAAAGTACTATAAAATTCATTGCGAACAAATACATCAAATGTTGTGCCTTCCGTTGTTTTTTCAACATTACGTGCTTCGAAGTCATTTTCAGCTCCGAATCCATAATAAACAACAGGTACTTTCGCTTGAATACGTTGCAAATGCTCATCATCACCACATGCGATAATTGCTTTTTTCACTTGTAAGGCAAGTGATTGAAAGGCTGCATACACATCTTCAATGTTCGCGAAGTAATCTGGATGGTCAAAGTCAATATTCGTCATGACTGCATAATCAGGATTATAGGCTAAAAAGTGTCGACGATACTCACATGCTTCCATCACAAAGAAGTTTGCATTTTCATGTCCTGCACCTGTACCATCACCGATTAAATACGATGTTGGTTTATATCCACCAACAACATGCGCCATTAAGCCCGTTGTAGAGGTTTTGCCATGTGCACCTGTAATGGCAATGGATGTGTAATTGCCAATATACTCACCAAGAAATTTGTGATAACGAATAATTTCTACACCGATTTCACGTGCTCGGACTAATTCAGGATGGTCATCAGGAAAAGCATTCCCTGCAATTATTGTCATACCTTCTTTAATATTATCCGCATTAAAAGTAAGAATTGGAATATTTCGTTCACGTAACGGTTGTTCCGTAAAGAAATACTTATCAATATCTGAGCCCTGTACTTGTTCACCAGCATCAAATAAGATTTGTGCAAGCGAACTCATGCCAGAACCTTTAATGCCTGTGAAATGAAAAACTGTCATTAATTAAACCCCCCGGGAAATACAATATCCCATCTATCATCTATTAGGTGTATCGTATTTTGTACTAGGTATTAATACCTTTACACGTACAGAAAAATACGTACTATGTTAAAACATCTTGTCTATTATAGCACTATTTATGCACAAGGATAAATGTGCAACTTTTCTAAAAAAACTAATTTTGACGAAAGTCAGATAATCTTGACGAAAACACTGCAATTCTTATTCAAACATAGCAATTAAATCTTGCTCAGTAATATAACTTTCACGCGGTTTACTACCTCGTGCTTCTGACACAAAACCATGTGATTCCAACATATCAATTAAACGTGCAGCACGATTATAACCGATATGATATTTACGTTGAATAAGAGAAGTAGAGGCCCCACCTGCTTCATAAACAAAGCGACAGACATCCTCAAACAAATCATCTTGCTCTGCAGTAACTTCTGATTTCTTTAAAAGTTCCTCTTGATCGAATATATAATCAGGTTCACCTTGCTCACGAACATGATCGATAATCGCTTCTATTTCATCATCTGTTACAAACGTCCCTTGCAAACGTACAGGAGCCGACATGCCATTACCTAGATATAACATATCGCCTCGTCCCAGTAAGCGCTCTGCCCCTTGCCCATCTAATATTGTACGTGAATCGATTTGCGAAGAAACCGCAAAGGCAATACGGGTTGGGATATTGGATTTAATTAGACCTGTAATAACATCGACAGAAGGTCTTTGTGTGGCAACAATTAAATGAATACCACAAGCACGTGCCTTCTGGGCAATACGACAAATCGCTTCCTCAACATCTGCTGGCGACATCATCATTAAGTCTGCTAACTCATCAATAACAATTAAAATATACGGTAATTTTAAACTATGCTCATTGTTTTTATCTGCTAAAGCGTTATAACGTGTAATATCACGCGCACCTGCATGAGCAAATAGCTGATAACGACGCTCCATCTCCTCTACTGCCCATTTTAACGCTGCTGTTGCAGCCTTTACATCCGTAATAACCGGACTGACTAAATGGGGAATATGATTGAATGGCGCAAGCTCTACCATTTTTGGGTCAATCAGCATAAGTTTTAATTCATGCGGTGCAGCTTTATATAATAAACTAACCAAAATGGAATTGATACAAACAGACTTTCCTGAACCAGTCGCCCCAGCAATTAAGCCATGTGGCATTTTACGTAAATCAATTGTCACTGGCTTCCCTGTTAAATCGAGACCTAGTGCCGCTTCAAGTGGTGAATCAGAATCCAGGAATGAGGCACTATTTGTCACTTCCGATAAACGAACAGCACGAGATACACGGTTAGGAATCTCTATTCCGATTGAACTCTTTCCAGGAATCGGTGCCTGTATTCGAATGTCTTTTGCAGCTAAAGCCAGTTTTAAGTCATCTGCTAAATTACGAATTTTACTTACCTTTGTACCATGACTAACTGTAATTTCAAATTGAGTAACGGCAGGACCTTGCATAATCGATTCTATTTGTGCTGACACTTGGAAATAAGATAGTGCTTCAACTAGTGTATCCCCTTGTTGCTCCATCCACTCTGTATCCTGTGTTTTCTCCTCAGGTGGCTCCAAAAATTCATCTGTGGGCTTTTGGTACACATGAATGGGCTTTTGAGGTTTTATTTCTTTTTCAGGCTCTATATTTAAAATTTCCAATGTATCATTAAGTTTCTCTTCAATGATGTTTTGATTATCATTTGATTCTGGGATAGTTTTTTCATGTAATAAATCCGTTCCGACCAAAAGCGTTGCAGAAATTTCTTCATTTGCATCCACTGTAATTGCCGTTTGTTCTGCTTGGTGTAAATCATTTGCAACAAACGGTGGTGTAAGATTTTCTTCAAGAGTATCCACTTCAATTACTGTCTGCTCTGCTTGCTGTATTTTATTTGTGATAATCGGTGATACAGGATTTTCTTCAACAGTATCCACTTCAATCGCTGGCTGCTCTGCTTGGCGTATTTCATTTGTGATAATCGGTGATACAGGATTTTCTTCTAAGTTATCTGCTTCACTTGCTGACTGTTCTGCTTGACGTATTTCATTTGTGACAATCGGTGATACTGGTTTTACTTCAAGTGTATCCGCTTCACTTGACTGTTTTTCAGTTGGCATCGGCGTCATTGTTGCAACAGGAGATATTGTAATAACAGGATTATTATTTGATTGTGTCATTTTGGCAAATGGTTCTTGGGATGATGTCTCGATTGAAGATGTAGTAACATGTTCTGACAATGCTCCATCGTCGATTTTGTCATCATCAGAAGTAACCGCTATCTCGTTTTGAATTTTTTCTGTAGTCGCTGGCACTTTCGATTTTAATTGTTGTGAAATTCGCCATTTTTCTTTATCTGTTTTTAACATTAAGACATTAAATGGAATGCGACTCTTTTCTTGCTTTACAGATGACTCCTCAACTACCTGCTGTTCATTTTCTTCATTTGACGGCTGAACAACCGTCACTTCCCCAATATGAATTGTGGAATTCTCTATTTGTAATTGTTCCACAACGACTTCTTTTACATGAATTTCGGATTGATCTGCTGATAGCTGTTCAACTGCTAGTTCTTGTTGCACAGCATCTTTAATTTGAGCTTCAAAATTTACAGCAAAAGATGTAGTTTGTGGTATAGGTAGCTCTTTTTCTGCTTTATCTGTCAGTTCGCTTTGCTCTGTAATTGCAACTTCTTCAAATGTAATCGGCTGCTTTGGTATAGCGTCCGTATTTGCTTCAAAAGCTACTTTGCTTGACTCTGTCACTTCAACTTCTTCAAAAATAATTGGTTGCTTCGAAGTAGCTTTGCCATTTGCATCAACGATAGCTTGATTTTGCTCTGTCACTTCAACATCCTCAAATCCACTAGAATGCTTCGCTGGCACTTCCTTTAGGCTTGGTATTTCAAGCTGTTCATGTAAATCATTTGGCGTAATGGTAGGCTCTTTTTCTTCTAGTATATTTTCAATAGGCTTATTTGTTGTCGCTTCTTTTGCATTCATAGCAATGGAAGGCTTTTCCGCTTCATGTTCTTCCTTGCGTTTATTTAATAATTGCTCGATTGGACTTGGTTTTGCAAAACCATAAACTGGTGAAGGGACATCCGTTGGCACAAAACGTTTTCGATTTTGTGGCGTGCTTTCGGCAGTATTTTCCTGTTTCGCTTGCGGTTCTTTTAAAACAGGTGCTGCTTCAATTTGTGCATCACGAAAAACCATACTCGCTTTTGTCGGATATTCTTGCTTAGGTTGAACGCGTGAAATTGTCGTTCTGCCAGTTCGTTTCGAACGATTTTCTAAAAGATCGCGAATTCCAGAAACTTCTATGTCATATACACGGGAATCCACGACTTGATGATTTAAATGTTTTGGTAAGGATAAATCTTCAATTTGGCCATATACATCGTCCATTTGATTAAACATTTCTTTTGATTGTGAAGAAGGTTGCGCTATCTCTGGTTCATCATCAATTAAAGGGAAACGAAAAGCCTTTTGAGTAGGTGCTTGCGTCTCCTTTATCGGCTGTTGGTGCTCTGGTTGCTCCTCATACTCTTCATAATATTCTTCATATTCATAGTCATCTCTATTTAAAATTTTATCTAATTTTCTTTTAAACCAATTCACGTTGTTTCACTCATTTCTCTTACACTTCTTTTATAACATTGTCTAAGACTATTAAAATCAAGTACTAAAACTATATTCAATGTCCATATCAAAAAGCATACCATAAAAATGATATAGAAACTCGTATTTATAGGCTCAATCTAGACAAAAAATCGTTATACCACCAGCTATTGGTAGCATAACGATTTTTGCTTAAAATTTATTCGTTTAACGGCTTGGTGTTTCAAATGCACTACCTACTACAGCATCCTCAGGTAAAACTAAAATACCTTTTTCAGATGGTGCATTAGGAATGGCTAATTCACGCGCTGAGCATAACATACCAAAAGAGTCAACACCACGTAAATTACCTTCTTTAATCAGCATACCTGATGGCATAACAGCTCCAATTTTAGCAACGACTACTTTTTGACCAGCATCAACGTTCGGTGCACCACATACAATTTGTAGCATTTCTTCTCCTACATTGACAGTACAAATACTTAATTTATCAGCATTTGGATGCTTTTCTTTTGTCTCTATATAGCCCACAACAAATTTAGGTGAAAAATCTACATCCAGGCTAATTGTAGCTCCATTGTTCTTAATAGCAGCTTCCAACTGTGCAACAAATTCTGGTGTAATCTCTACATTCCCCTGCGCTTCAACTTGAATATACTTGCTTGCATTAAATAAGTTAAATGCTTTTATTTCCCCTGTTTGTGCTTCTTTTAAAATGGCAATATCTCCAGCACGTTCTACCTCTGTTTTCACAATTGCCTCTGTTGCTAATTGTACTAATAGGACATCTCCCACATGTTCTTTGTTGTAAAATACATTCATTGTTTTTCTTGCTCCTTCTTTACTCTGTTTTTTGCTAGTATAAAGATCGGTTCTAGCTCTCCATCTTCATAAATAAATGATAATGACGTAATCGGTACTGTTCCTACCGTAAAGAAATGCATCGTCATCTGTGCTAATACATCATACCCTGTTTCATTGCGAATATCACCTAGTATTAATACATCTTGATGAGGTACAGATACAGTCATATCTCCTTCAATTTTTGAGCGCATATCTTTTAAAAAGCTTTCATTTAAAATACGACTGGCATCATAGCCATCATTGGCATTAACAAAATAAAAGACATTGCCAGCTACTTCGTCTTTCTTATAATTGGTTGGCAATTGTTTAACAGAAAAACGCGCCATTTCTCGGATTTGCTCTACAGTTAATTTTAACGTTTCTAACATGGATTCATCAATAAAGCGATACGTTTTTCCTAAATCGAGCGCATAGAAAATACGTGTTTCGGCAGTATGCTCCGTTGTGATAAAAGCATGCCCTTCTTTCGAAGCTTTCGGATAAGATGTGGCGCGAATAACTGGATAGATGTGCCCAGATTGTTCAAAGCCTTGCTCCTGCTCCTGTTCCATTGCTAAAAAAGTTTGCTCAATCGTATAGACCACTTCTGCAATCGCTGCTTCTTGCTTTTCATTATATTTTGCTAAAATCCCTGGTAAAGAGAGCTCCATCCCTTTGTCTAGTTTTTTATGATTTAAGCGTAATTTATCTTGCTTTTTATCAAATTGAAAATCAAACTTTTGCTCATTTAACTGTTTTTTTAATAGGGACACAAGTTGCTCTGATTTTATTTGTTTCAATTCGCTCACGTCCTTTCTTCATAATGAAACGGCTCACATGGATTTGTGAACCGCTCTTCAAAACGATGCAATTATTTAATCTTAACCGAATGAACGATTTTCGTCATCTCATGAAGATTATTTTCAATATTATTTGCTGTTGAAATAGTCGTCATTTTTACACCACCACTGCTAACAATTAACTCAAATTCATCTTTATTATCTGTTTTAGACACCGCAGAGAAGCCGAAAATACCATCCTTGTCATATGTAGTTTCATTAATGACTTTCTTTGAACGATCTTCTTTTAGCAGATTATAATAAAGCTTACTATCATCTTGTTCACGATCATTGATAAAAAGAATAAAGGAATTCGTTCCTTTTGATATTAAAATATTATAGGCATCTGAACTATCCTCAATTTTGAACTTTGACGGTAAAAAAAGTTGAATTTGACCAATTTTGTCGGTATACGCTTCCGGCTCTTCAGCAAATACCTTTTCCGTCATTTGAAGTCCACTAGCAATTTGTTCATCAACCGATTGATTACAACCCGAAAGCCCCAATAGTAATAGCAGTAAACCTAATGCTTGAAGCCTTGCATAAGACATTTCAATCTTCCTTTCATTGCTAACTTTTTTCTATTTTAAAAAAATTCTAGATAAGTTGCAACTTCACTGCTCCGTTCTCACTAGTTATCGAACACTATCATTGTGCTAATGTGAACAAATATTGTCCAACAAGCAGCGCGACAATATGCTCAAACATCGTCTGTCTACTCACTATCCCTTGCGTAAAAATACCTACAGCTCCTGTGCCTTGACGAATATCTAAACGTTGCGTATATTGTTCCATTACAGGACCAAGCTCCCTGCCATCCCTTATTTCCTGGGCAATTTCTTCTGGCAAAATAATTTGTGCCCCTGCTGCGGTAAACGTTGTGCCATCAGCTAATGTTAGTGCTCCCCAATTGCAAACATACATCATACCATCTATTTCCGTGACACCACCTTCAAGTCCAAAGGATAGTGCTGCATCGGTTGCAAGGGCTGTATTTTTCGCCCGATTGATGGCCCCTAATCTTGTTTCTTCCGTAGTTAAAGGTTGGTCTGATACTTGTGAGGCTGCTTTAACATATGTAAAATTTACTTTTTCAAAATATTGATTAACAATCGCTTGCACTGCCTGGATTTTCGCTTTGTTCGTCGTCCCTATCGCTATTTCCATTCTTATCCCTCTTTCTTTACATAGAAAAAAGATGCCCTAAAGGCATCTTTTTCTGTTACTTATACATTAGCGCGAATCGTCTCTAATGTCGAACGATCTGCTTTTTTCACTAATTCTACGATTAATGCTTTAGCTGCTGCATAGTCATCAATATGAATGATTGATGCTGACGTATGGATATAACGCGAGCACACACCAATCACAGCACTCGGTACACCGTCATTTGATGTATGTACACGACCAGCATCGGTGCCGCCTTGCGATACAAAATACTGATATGGGATATGATTAGATTCTGCCGTATCTAAAATAAACTCACGCATACCACGGTGTGTGACCATTGTACGGTCAAGTATTCGTAATAATGTCCCTTTTCCAAGTTGACCAAATTGGTTTTTATCTCCGGACATGTCGTTCGCAGGTGATGCATCTAGTGCGAAAAATAAATCAGGTTGTATCATATTCGCTGATACTTGTGCGCCGCGCAATCCAACCTCTTCCATAACATTGGCACCTGAATATAAATGTGAAGCTAATTTTTCATCTTTTACTTCTTTCATTAATTCAATCGCCAGTCCACAGCCGTAGCGATTATCCCACGCTTTTGCCATTATTTTTTTCGGATTGGCCATTGGCGTGAATGGACATACTGGGATGATCGACTGTCCTGGGCGAACGCCAAGAGCAATCGCATCTTCTTTATTGTCCGCGCCGACATCAATCAGCATATTTTTGATTTCCATTGGTTTTGCACGTTCTGCATCTGTAAGTAAATGCGGTGGAATGGATGAAATTACACCTGGAATCGCACCGTTTTTAGTATATACTTCTACACGTTGTGCAAGCATCACTTGGTTCCACCAGCCTCCAAGTGTTTGAAAACGAATTAATCCATTATCAGTAATAGATGTAACCATAAATGCTACTTCGTCCATATGACCTGCTACAAGTATTTTAGGGGCATCTGCTACTTCACTATGCTTGACACCAAAAATACCACCTAAATGATCTTGGATAACCTCATCTGAGTACTTCTGTAGCTCTGAACGCATAAATGCACGTACTGCATGTTCATTGCCTGGTGCACCCGGTAATTCCGTTAAAGTTTTAAATAATTGTAATGTTTCCTCATTCATGATGACTCTCTCCCCACGAAGTAGAATTTTCTTCCTTGCTTATTGTATCATAATTATTTCAGAAGTCGAAATATTGATATATTTCATAAAAGTCCTTTGCAATGAACGTGCATTCACTCTTTGTGCTATGCTAAAATAGAGCTATAGAAAAAGGAGGAAAAAACCCATGAAATTACGTGATTTTTTAATTGGTGTTGCAACAGGCCTCGCCGCGGCAGTCATTATTAAAGAAGCCAGTGAAAAAGTTTCTCCGTATGTGCCAGCAGGACAAGTACTTGAAAACATAAAAAAGGAATTTAAAAAAGATGCGCCAATAGACGGTTCTTGGATCTTTATGAAAACAGATAATTTCACAAATGGTTTTATGACAATTCCCGTTTATCGTGGTGGTATTTCACGCATGCACGAGGGTGAAATGCAAACATTCGAGTTCGCTGCCGACGCACGCTCTGGCGTTGTCGTAGAATTAATCGAAGTCTAAACATAATCCGTTACTATAGCATGTGGACATTGTGATACGTCCATATGCTATTTTCTTTATAACTACATATATGTAGGGAAAGAATGAACGATGTTGCTCAGGTTTTTCATTGTTTCGCGGGTAAATGACTTCACTCCGCGGATATTCCTCTCTCTTTCGCGGGTAAAT
>LAHS01000145.1_pt1 | contig 167077 bp, 141 predicted proteins | sample 329651 | NCBI WGS metagenome assembly LAHS01 (sample SAMN03275699, study PRJNA271635) | activated sludge metagenome | isolation source: sample C-1 Sludge from hydrolytic chamber (first chamber) of Anaerobic...
GCCAAGGTCGAGGTCGCGGGTTCGAGTCCCGTTTGCCGCTCAAAGCATTCATCATTCCATTGCCGCAATGGTGGAATTGGTAGACACGAGGGACTTAAAATCCCTTGGCCAGTAATGGCTGTGCGGGTTCGAGTCCCGCTCGCGGCACCTTCCTAAATATCTTTAGTTATGCGTAAGAATCTAATTCTAACTTTATCAGCTTGTTCTTTGTTCGTATTGTCATCCTGTTCAAAGATGGGAGCGCTGTCGGCCGATAACTTCACTGTTACCCCCAATCCGCTCGAAACACAAGGAGGACAGGTGCCGGCAACCATCAACGGCACCTTTCCGGAGAAATACATGAAGCGCAATGCCGTAGTAACCATCGTGCCGGAACTGCGCTCTGCCAACGGTACCGTTAAGCAGGGAGCCGGCACGACATTCCAAGGTGAGAAGGTGATGGGCAACGACCAGTCCATTTCTTACCGCATGGGCGGCCACTACACGATGAAAACCAGCTTCGACTACAGCGACGACATGCAGCGAAGCGACATGTATCTCACCTTCAACGCACGCCGGGGCAGCAAGAAAGTAAGCATTCCGGCAGTGAAGGTGGCCAGCGGCATCATCACTACCTCGGAGCTCTACAAGCGCACCATGATGAATGCAGGCGGCTGCATAGCCCCCGATTCGTTCGAAAGAGTGAAGAAGCAGAAGCAGGAAGCCAACATTAAATTCCTGGTGAACCAGGCCAACTTGCGGCAAAGCGAGCTGAAGAACAACTCCGTAAAGGAGTTTGTGCAGATGCTGCGCAAGATAAACGAGGACCGCGAAAGACTGAACCTGCAGAACGTGGAGATACAGGCTTACGCCTCGCCCGAGGGCGGTTTCGCCTTTAACGACAAGCTGGCAAACAGGCGACAGAACACTTCAGAGGGCTATGTGAAGCAACAGATGAAGAGTGCCGGCGTGCAGTCGGGCATCGATGCACACTATACAGCACAGGACTGGGACGGCTTCCAGAAGCTTGTTCAGGCCAGTAACATACAGGATAAGGACGTTATCCTGCGCGTGCTCTCCATGTACAAGGACCCCGAGGAGCGCGAACAGCAAATCAGAAACATGAGTGAAGGCTTCCGTGAGCTCGCCGACGGCATCCTGCCGGAGCTGCGTCGCTCGCGTCTCATCATCAACTATGAGACCATTGGCCGCAGTGATGAGGAGATAGAAAACCAGTACAACACCGATGCTGCACGCCTGAGTCCCGACGAGTTGCTGTACTTGGCAACGCTGAAGGAAACCGCCGCCGAGAAAGAAGCTGTGTACAAGAAGACCGCCGAGCTATATGACAAGGACTACCGCGCCTTCAACAACCTGGCCGTCATGGCCTTTAATGCCGGCGACGAGGGAACGGCAAAGCGCTACATAGCCGAAGCCCAGGCCAAAAACAGCAAGGCTCCGGAGGCTTATGCCAACCTTGGACTCATCGCACTGAAGCACGGCAACATAGCCGAAGCAGAGAACTACATGTCTCAGGCCACCGATGCAAATGCGCTGGACGAGGCACTCGGCAACCTCAACATTGCCAAAGGCAACTACGCACAGGCAGAGAAAAACTTTGAAAACTCCGCCAGCAACAGCGCCGCTCTGGCCCAGCTGCTCAACAAGAACTACGCCGCAGCCAAGGCAACGCTGGGCAGCATCAAGCATCCCGATGCCCTTACAAGCTACCTGCACGCACTCGTGAGCGCCCGGCAGGGCAACAACTTCGCAGCCAAGTCGTACCTCGACGAGGCCATCTCCAAAGACCCGTCGCTGGCAGAATATGCCAAGAACGATTTGGAATTTGCCAACATGAAGTAATGAAGCAAACCTTCAGTTTCCTAATACTCACCCTGGTACTGGCATCATGTGGAACTCGCGGCCATCAGTTCAAGATTGAAGGCAAGCTCCTGCACCTCAACCAGGGTGAGTTTTACATTTACTCACCCGACGGAAGTGCCGTAGATGCCGTGGATACCATTAAGGTCGAGGGCGGTCGTTTCAGCTACGAGATGGCCTGCCACGACCCGTCAACGCTGCTGCTGGTATTCCCCAACTTCTCCGAACAGCCCATCTTTGCCGAGTCGGGGGCAGCAGTTAAGATAAAGGCCGATGCCTCCCACCTCAAACAACTTAAGGTTACAGGCACCGATGACAATGAACTGATGAACCAGTTCAGGGAGGAGATAGAGAATGCCTCGCCGCCTGAAGAGGTCAGCAGGGCAGCTCAGTTCATCCGGGACCATGCAGCCTCGCCCGTTGGTGTCTACCTGCTGCGCAAATACTTCATAGCTAACGGGCAGCCGGACTATAAGAGCGCCCTGCAGTTGGCTAAGCTCCTGCAGGCCAGCCAGCCCAAGAACGGGCAGCTGGTGAGGCTCATCCAGCAGCTTGAACCGCTCTCGGCAACCGCCGTGGGCAACCGTTTGCCGGCCTTCAGTGCCGTAGATGTGAACGGTGCTGCCGTCTCCCGCTCCGCCATTGCAGCCGCTCCGGTGGCCGTGGTGAGCTCTTGGGCCTCGTGGAGTTACGACAGTGAGAACATGCAACGCATGCTCCGCCGCATGCAGAAGCGCTCCGGCGGCCGGCTGAAACTGCTCAGCATCAGTGCCGATGCAGGCAAACATGAATGCCGCATGGCCATGAAACGCGACTCAATCACGTGGCCCGTGGTGTGCGATGGGCAGCTGCTGGAGGGCAGGCTCATGCGTTCGTTCGGCCTCTATGCCGTGCCGGACAATGTTGTCCTGCAGAACGGACGCATCACCCAGCGCGGACTAACGACCGAGAAGCTGGAAGAACACCTCGCCAAACTCTTTTAGGAAGCCGCCTGCCGAGGCCCTTCACTTCTGAAAACACAATCTAATATGCTGGTAAAAACATTCTGTGCAGCCGTAAACGGGCTCGAAGTTACGACCATTACCATAGAAGTCAGCCTCAACAGGGGCGTGATGTACCACCTCACGGGCTTAGGAGACGAGGCCGTAAAGGAGAGCAAGGACCGCATTGCAGCAGCCATGCAGTACAGCGGCTACCGCTTTCCGGTGGCCGACATCACGGTAAACATGGCGCCTGCCGACCTGCGCAAGGAGGGCAGCAGCTTCGACCTGCCGTTGGCCATCGGCATCTTAGCGGCCAATGGAAGTTTCGAATCCGACTGCCTGAACCAGTATATGATGGTGGGAGAGCTAAGCCTCGACGGCCGTCTGCAGCCCGTCAAAGGAGCCTTGCCCATAGCCATCAGGGCGCGGACCGAGCACTTCAAGGGGCTTATCGTGCCGCGGCAGAACGTGCGAGAGGCCGCTGTGGTGAACAACTTGGAGGTTTACGGCATGGAAACCATGGCCGATGTCATCCGCTTTCTTACCGGTCAGCAAGCCTGCGAGCCAACAGTCGTCGACACGCGCAAAGAGTTTTACGAGCATCAGTACAACTTCGATCTCGATTTTGCCGACGTTCGCGGCCAGGAGAACGTAAAACGTGCACTCGAAGTTGCCGCTGCCGGCGGCCATAACCTTATTATGATAGGCCCTCCGGGGTCAGGAAAATCGATGATGGCCAAGCGCTTGCCGTCCATTCTTCCGCCCCTCTCACTGGCCGAAAGCCTTGAAACAACCCAGATACACTCCGTTGCCGGCAAGCTCGGCAAGGGCAGTTCGCTCATTTCCCAACGCCCTTTCCGCTCCCCGCACCACACTATTTCGGAGGTGGCGCTTGTTGGCGGCGGCTCTAACCCCATGCCCGGAGAAATCAGCTTGGCACATAATGGCGTGTTGTTTTGCGATGAACTGCCCGAATTCAATAAACACACGCTCGAAGTTCTGCGTCAACCGCTCGAAGACCGCATCATAACAATCAGCCGTGCGAAGTACACCATCGAGTATCCTTGCAGCTTCATGTTCGTTGCGAGCATGAATCCATGCCCCTGTGGTTACTACGGCGACCCCACTCATCACTGCGTCTGCTCGCCCGGGCAGATAGAACGTTACCTCTCGAAGATATCCGGACCGCTGTTAGACCGCATCGAATATCAAGATACCGATTACTACCCCCGTAACTTTTTAAGCCTTGCTTCATAGAATAATACTAAAAATCAGTACCTTTGCACCAATAGTCGACGTGCTCGACTGTGGTTATGGGGTACAGTATTGGCGATAAGCCATACAAAGAAATTATTATTGCATGAAGAAAGCTGTTTTATTTGTACGTGTTTCTACCGAGAAACAAACTTTAGAGTCCCAGATAGCGGCTCTAAAGCGAACCGCTTTCATTGATGGCTATGGTGACAATGATATAATTGTCATCGCCAAGAAAGAAAGTGGTGTGAAGCTTAAAGAGGCCGAGCGCGAAGGACTCAATGAACTGAAATCAGTCATTGAGCAAAACGACGTGGACTGCGTTTATATCTTTGAGCTTTCACGCTTGTCTCGTGACCCCATGACTTTGTATTCTGTAAGAGACAAGATTTTCAAAAACAACAAAGTCCAGCTGAAATGCTTGAAGCCCTCTTTCTCGCTCTTGGAGGAGCCAGATAGAATCAAGTTCGACACCATGGGCTCATTGGTCTTTTCCATTTTTGGCTGTTTCGCAGAACAAGAAGTCGTTGAGAAGAAAGAGCGTTTCCATCGAGGGAAAAAGCAGAAAGCCATCGAAGGCAAATATTCGGGTGGCATAGTGCCTTATGGCTATGATATTGATGCCCAGCGTGACAACCTGTTAGTTATCAAACATGATGAAGCTGAGATAATACATACCATCTTTGACTTATATGAAGCAGGGCTCTCTCTTTCACGTATAGCTATGGAACTACGTGAACGAGGCTTGAAGTACGCTTGTTTGCAAAATAAGCATCGTAGTCCTGAAAAGCATTTTGACATTTGGTTCATTCATCAGCTTCTTACAGCCGAACTCCTTACCGGACGCAAGCTTAAAGGTGCTACTGCAGCTTTTGCCCGTTCATACCCAGCCATCATATCCGAGGAGCAATTTGACAGATGCCGTAAGATAGCTTTGGAAAGGAACACTGTATGTGGAAAAAAGGAGAATGTGTATTTGGCCAAGTCTCTTATCATTTGTCCTGAATGCGGTTCGATATTCCAAGCCTATTCATCCAAGGTGCATTATGCTTGTAAGAACGCACTTATGTCTTCTGTAGTCAGAGAACTGAATAACTTTAAAGGCAATCATAAGTGCAGTAACAACATCTGTATTTCCATTTCTGCATTGGATGCCTTGCTTTGGCATGTGACCGTCTTGAAGGAATGTGAGTATCTCTTAGGCTCTGCCATAGAAGACAAGACTCAGTTTGAGGAACAGATTGCAGGTCTTGACGAAAAGATAAGTGCTATTCAGCCACGTCTGGATGACCTTGACAATAAGCGAGAACGCATAGTCGAGGCTTACATTGAAGGTGATATATCCAAGGAGACCAAGCAAAACAAATTCTCAGAGCTGGAAGATCAAAAGGTTGCCATTCTCAAACAGAAGGTCGATTTCGAGAGGAAGCGAGACTATTATCAGTCTCGTATCGATGACATACTGAAAATGTATGCCATGGAATCTCTTGATGCGAATGACATCGCCAATAACATTGAGCATGTTATGAGGATTAAGGAAAAGATTGAAACCACGGCCAGCAATGAAGAGAAGTTTCGCCTCGTTCACAAGCATATCAAACAACTGTGTATAGAAAAGCGCACCATCATATATGCATTCAATCCTAAGAAGGTGAAGGAGGCAGATGCAAAGTACCTCACCATTACCTTCCATGATGAAAGTAAGCAATACTACTATTTTCTGTCCACTGATGGCAAAGGTGGTCACTGGATAAATTCCGACGCAGCTGGCAACGTGTTGGATGATATAGCACTGGTGATAGAGCGTAAAATGGTCAACAATACAAAGCTGAGAATGCGAGCCAAATATCGAGCACAAAAAAAAGAGGTATTCGAGGCTCAGTTTCCTGCCAATCGGCTCTATCTTCATGGCTATAAAGAAATGTCAGAGTACTTATGTATGCCTTATAATACCGTCTGTCGCCGGTGTCAAGATGGCTTTTTCGATGAAGCCATAAGTATGTTTGATAAAAAGACGAAGATTCTTGATGCGGAGCGTGCTTTGGAAATCATGCGAGCCAGCGATGATGTCTATATTAAAAAGGCGCTCAAGAAATTCGAGGAGCATCACAAGAAGGAGGATTGAGAATGAAGAAGAAAGTAGTATTGTTCGTTCGAGTATCTACCGAAAACCAGGAACTCGAATCTCAAATAGAAGCCCTCAAGCAATCAGCATACATTGATGGCTATAGCGACGATGACTTGATTGTCATTGCCAAGAAAGAAAGCGGCGTGAAGCTTAAAGAGGCAGAGCGCGAAGGTCTCAATGAACTCAAACGAGTCATTGAGCGCAACGATATTGACGGAGTCTATCTCTTTGAGTTGTCTCGTCTGTCCCGTGACCCGGTCACCTTGTATTCACTTCGTGACCATATCTTCAAGGAGAAGCAGATACAGCTGAAATGCCTAAAGCCCTCTTTCTCGCTTTTGGAGGAGCCGGATAGAACCAAGTTCGACACCATGGGCTCATTAGTCTTCTCCATCTTTGGATGCTTCGCCGAGCAGGAAATCATCGAAAAGAAGGAGCGTTTCCACCGTGGCCGTGAGCAAAAGGCCATAGAAGGAAAGTTCGCCGGTGGCCGTGTGCCCTACGGCTATAGGGTTGATGAAGAACGTGGAAATCTCATCGTGATTGACGAGGATGAAGCCTCAGTCATCCGTACTATATTTGACCTCTATGAGGCAGGACTATCCCAACCACGCATTGCCGTCGAATTGCAAGAGCGAGGCATTAAGTACCGCCATTACTACGGCAACCAAAGAAACGAGTACAAGAACTTCACGATGCACTTCATTGCGCATCTGCTGAAGAACGAGCTACTTACCGGTCGCAAGATGAAGACGGATGGCTGTTTTGAGCGTGCTTATCCACCCATCATTTCTGTGGCCCAGTTTGAACGATGCAGGGATATTGCTGCTGCCAATAACACTTCCTATGGTAAAGTCTCCAATGTCTATTATGCCAAGTCATTGATAGTATGTCCTGAATGTGGGTCAAAGATGAGCGCTTATACCGGAAGTAGATACGTTTATCGTTGCCATAACGCCTATCAGCCTGCAGATGGCACCTATTCTAAGGTAGTCAACAACTGGAAAGACTGCTCGAACAAGACCGTGATTTCCATCAACGCCTTGGATTCCCTCTTATGGTATCTTGCTGTAGAACAGGAAAGTCAGTACCTCTGGGGTTCAGCTATGGAGGATATATCTCAGTTTGAGGCAAAGATTGCCACCATACAAGCAAAGATTGATGCCATTCAGCCCCGCCTGAAAGACCTTGAAAGCAAGCGTTCTCGCATTGTGATGGCATTCCTTGATGGAGACATCAACAAGGAGTTCAAGACCAAGAAAACCGTCGAGCTCGATGCCCAGAAACTGGAGATTATGAAGCAGCAGATAGCCTATGAGAAAGACATAGACTATTTCAAGGAACGCATTGAGGACATCCGACGTTTGTATGCTGTCAGTGGTGACGATGCAACGGCGGTGGCCAACGGCGTTGAGACCATCATGGACGTGAAGGAAAAGATAGAGAAGACCGAGAACGATGAAGAGAAGTCTCGTCTTGTCCACAAGCACATCAAACAAATCCAGATAGTCAAGCGGATGATACCTTACCAGCGAAAGGCCAAGTGGATAAAGTCCACAGAGGTTGAAGCTAAGTATGTCACTGTATCATTCTTTGATGGCAGCATTCGTTACTTCTATCTGCTATGCAATCATGGTAGCTGCAGCAAATGGATTCTCTCTGACGAGCAGGGCAGCGTCCTTGAGGACCTCAATATTCCCATCGTCCAGCGTTTCGTCAATACGAAGAAACGAGAGGCACGAAAGGCACAGGATGAAAAAGACGATGAGTTCAAAGGAATGTACAATCCCAAGGATTTGCAAATCCGAGGTTTTGATGCAATGGCAAAGTTCCTCTGTATGTCGGGTTCAGTCGGTGTTCGAAGACGATACGCCCAAGGATTCTTCGAGGATGCGATAACGGTGGATGAAAACGGCGTTCACATCATGGATGCTGCAAGAGCCTTGGAAATCATGAAGGCAAGCAAGAATGCCTGGATTATCAAGATTCTGAGCAACTTCTATAAGGTTCGCAAGAAGAAAGGGAAGTAACGGGGTTCCGTCAAAGGTTTCGAAAACAACAACTATAAATTTTGCATATGAAGAATGGCAAAAGTTTGCAGTACTATATTCGTGTACTGCACCGCAATTTGGGCTTCCTCGCCCTCTGTATGACTGTCGTATATGCTCTTAGTGGCATTGTGTTAACCCATCGCGCAGGCAACTTCATGAAGAAGAGCACGCTTGTCGAGAAAACCATATCACAGGGTCTTGACCAAAAAGGACTTGAGAAGGAACTGAAGATGCGCAAGTTCAAGGCTGGCGAAGCACAGGATGGTTTCATTGCCTTCAATGAAGATGGCAAGTATGAGATAAGCACCGGCAAGGTGACTTATTCTCAAAGCGACTATGTATGGCCCATGGACAAACTCGTCGCATTGCACAAAACCTCATCCGAAGGTAATCCTCATGCAGGCTGGTTCGTGACGCTGTATGGCGTTGTGCTCTTCTTCTTGGCTGTATCTTCGCTGTTCATGTTTCAGCCCAAGGCAAAAGCGTTTAAGACTGGGCTCGTATATGCAGCAGTCGGTCTTGTCTTGACTGTATTACTCCTGGTTATTTAGTGATAATAAGCTACAGATATGAAGATACTGAGTTATAATATCCACCACTGTTCACAAGCGAAGATTGACACAGTATTGTCAAAAGGAGCTGATATTTTGGTCTTGCCTGAATGTGCTTGTCCGGAACAAGTCAATCTGCCCAAGGATTATGAAATGACTTGGGTAGGAGAATACGATTTCAAGGGATTGGGCGTAGTATGGAAAAAGACGGTCAAATGTACCGTTGCGCCTTGGGCTGACATGGCGCACAAGTATATGATTCCGCTCATTATCGAAGATAAATGGCTACTTCTTGCTGCATGGCCTATAGTTCTTCCAGAGGTAAAGAAGAGCTATCCACAAATCCTATTGGAGGCTTTAAAGGCATATTCTGAACATATCAAGAAAATGCCGACGATGATAACAGGAGACTTCAACTGCTACATCGGGCAAGGCGGTGTCAATAAGCAAACAGGAACCTTCGAGCAATGTATTGAATACATGCAGGAGCTTGGGTTGCATAGTGAATATCACCAAAGCACTCACGAGGCATTCGGAAAGGAATCGATTTGTACCTATCACCACCGATTCAAGGATGATTGGACTTTCTTCATTGATTACACTTTCACGAATATTCCACTCTTCGCCTTTATGGTAGGCGATTGGGATAAGGACATGAGTGACCATAGCCCACAAATAATCGTGATAAAAACAAAGATGGTGTACTATCCTCGGGTAGCACACCATCTTTGTTTTTACTCAAATGTGAAGGTTCGGATGTAAAAGTAAGTGTCATACGTATCGTACTCATACTCGTTGATGAAATCCATCATCTCCTCGTCAGTACGTTCACCTTGCTCGATGTGCATCTTGCTGCACCACTCTTGGATGGCATCAGCTACTGTGTCATACACATCATCGTCAGCATCCTCAAAAGGTTCGCCGGCAGACGATACACAAGCCTCTTCAGGGAAGTAGTTGCCCTCATCATGGACATAATAGACCTCACAGCCACATTCACACACTCGATAGCTGATTGAGAGTTCATCATCAAGGCAGTGGTTAATCTCCTCGAATAGGGCGTTGCAGGCATCCCATGCCGTTTCTGTTTCGATGGAGATATGGTAGAAGTCTTCTGCCTTGTCTTCCGTGTATTCAGCCCAATAGATGTGCCCACGAACACTGATTTGCTTGGCCTTATAGTCAATGCCATAGTGCTCGGCAAGGTCATACAACCATACATTTTTCTTGTTTACCTCCATGCCTTGAAGGGTTTTCCAAAGGCTCTTAACCGCCTTACGAGTACCGTCGATGCGGTACAGTGTTGATGCTAAATTTGCCATAATATGAAGTTTTGATTGTTACCACTCTGTGTAATAGCTCTGGTCGTTGCTTTCGCATTCTGCTGCCCACTCCTCATCGGTGTATTCGGTGTGAAGGCATTCGTCGCTGCAATAGTAAGCTGCGCCCATATCTTCGCAATAGCCCTCGTTCATCAGCTTGCCGCATACAGAGCAACGTCTGCAAGGATGGTCTGTGTTCCACCAATAGTCCATGAAGGCCTCTGCGACAACGTCCTCGCTCGTATTTTCATCCCACTTGTCAAGGTAGAATGCTGCGAAGTTGTTTAGCTCCTGCTCTGTGTAGAGCTCTTTCTCTGTACCACTTACCGCATTGCTAAGACGGCTGAGGATGGATGTGATAGTTGTTCTCATATCATTCATTTTATTTTTTCCCTTTTGTAGATAAACTACTTCGGGATTGGTTTGAATTTATGTTGCATCTAGAAGGTGTTATGCCTATCGCTGCAAGGTTTTGCTGCAAAATACTACCCGAAGGTGTGGAGATTTTCCAGCAAAGCATCGCCTTGACCTTGTAAGCGAAAAGGCATAACCGTTACCTTCGCAACAGAAATATAAATCAATTCCGGAAAGTAGCTATATAGAAGGCATTGCCCATAGGGTAAAACAGAGTTCATTGGTGCATTTCAGATGAACCTATTTCAATATGATTGATTATCAGTGTGAATAGATACCTCTTGGTGACAATTCAACTATCCACATGCGAGTCTATATATTTATATATATAAGACTCGCATTATGGTGCAATGGTGTGGTGAAGCTAAACCACATCCTTTACAGAGCCCAAAGGAGGCAGGATTGCCCTTATAACGCTTGCTTTACCCTCACAATGTAGCCTTTTAGAATGAAAAGAGTTTGGATGCTTTGGACGCTCCAAATAATCCAAACAAGCCTTTGAAATCATCCCTATATCTTTGCCCCACGATTGAAAATCAGTCGTGAGATACAAAGCGTCTCAGATTTCAAACGAGTAATGATAAAACCCATATAATGGCTGCATTAAAAGATAAACAGAAATATTTCCAGGAACTTCTTGCTGCGAAGTTCAACAAGGAAGACCTAAGCAAGATTGCCAAATCTTGGGGACGAACCGATGAAGAGTCAAGACAAGACTTCATACATGTCCAGAAGCTATATGATGGCATGGTGATGTACAAGGATCGATACGTTGACACCAAAATCCAGTAGCCCTATGCATGAGTTCAAGGTAAAGTTCTACCTGCGTGCCAAGGATAACCTGCGAACAGGATATAGGAGCGTGCTTGTGAGAATCTATCTCGACCACCAACGAGATAATCTCGCAGTCTCCCATATTGCCGTTCCTGCTGATGCGTGGAATGCCAATACGGAGAGAGTAATGCTGCGTACCCCTATAGCTCGTCTGATGAACCGTCGCCTTGACAACCTCAGGAAGACGATTACCGACATCTACCACCTTCATGCCGAAGATGATCATCTATCTCTTGAGCTGATTAGGCAAATCTATCAGGCGCAAGTAGAAACCAAGATGGCCAAACCTGGAGTCTGTACCTTCTTTGAGAGCTACATCAAAGAGAATGAGGAAGTCATCGGTATGGACAACCGTTATCGCTTTACCCAGATTACGACCTTCTTCAAGCAATATGTGGTGGAAACCTATCAGGCAAAAAACATCGACTTTGAAGACATCGACCACCAGATGTTGGAAGAGTTTGAAACCTACCTTCGTGAAAGATTAGGCTATACCCATCACCGTACCCTAAAGAATATGCTCCGGTTCCTACAGACCCTCTTTGGTGCAGCCCAAGAACTGGGGATGGTAGCGCATAGTCCTTTCAAGAACTATCGTCCTTGCCCAAGTCGTACCGCCACCACCGACCTCCTGACTGTCGAAGACATCAAACGCATGAAGAAAGCATCGTTGGGCACCAAGCGACTTGATAAAGTCCGTGACTGCTTCCTCTTCTCCTGCTATACTGGCCTATCTTATAAGGAAGTCAGGCTTCTGTCACGCACGATGCTGACAAAGCTCAATAGCAAGCTCTGGCTCGTTTTGGCGAATGACATCAGGGAAACGCCTCGCCATATCCCCTTATTACCATACCCGGCATCCATTATCAAGAAATACGCCACCGATGATACAGATAGCCCTTTGTTACCGCTTATCTCCCAACAAAAGACCAATCAATATTTGAAGGAGATAGCCGAGCTGTGCGGCATTCGTAAGCTGCTGACCTTTCGGGTCGCCTCCCAAAGCTTCATGAAGATAGCACTGTCTTCGGGAGCTTCTGTGGACAGCGTGGCCCACATGCTTGGGCAGCACTTGCCCCAAGCTGGCTCCTTAGCCCGCTTCTCGCCCGAACGAATCGAGGCCGAGATGGCATTATTTGCCGCCAAGATGGGCAGAGACCCACCTGCTGATGCAGACATTAAAAAGTGAGTAAATATATCCGAGCGTCACTGACTGGTTTTTGCCGGTTAGTGGCGCTCTTCTTTGTGGGCTACTCCGTGCCACATAATTCCTCATATCAAAAATGCACGCTAAGTACATTTGAGGTCTAATTAGAAAGTCTAATCCTTTGCTGTATAATTAAACACAATTAAAACACTGTCATTGAGAGCAGAAATATTTGGTGTAATCCATTTGAGATTATACCTTTAGACCATCGAAATAATCAAAAACACTAGAAAAATCAGATAATATGAGTCCTTTCGCAATATTCGCAATCGTCCTGACCCTTGCATACGTAATATACTATGGAGTCATGATTTCTCGTGACCTAACGAAGAAGCCCAGTCAGGAAGAAACCCAAGAAGAGACTATCGAAGTCGATACGTTCGCCCAGGCCGAGGAACCCGAAACCGTAAAGTCAGTCGGTGATGGTTTCCAGGTTGGAGATGGTCCCATCTATCAACCCGAGCCACAGCCCGATGTCATTAGTTTGGATAGCGACGGCAATGTAGAGGCCGAAGGGCTATCGAACGTGCTGAGCTCAGAAATGACCAAACGAGTCGGTGAAGCAGTCGAGGAGATGGATGACATCGATCCAGACAGCCAGCCCCAAGTCGATGCCATAACCTATGCCAAGCAGATGGCAGCACAGCATGGCTTCGAAATTGATGAGCCGCAGGACTCACTATAAGAATAAAGGATAGCAAATCATTAAGGTAAAAGGATTGTTTAATTGTAGGCTTGTAAATGGATAACACTCATGTAAAAAGACTGTATGCCCTTGTGGCAGTATTGTCTCCCTTGCTCTCCATGACCCTATCTGCTAAGTGCGGAGGTGTGGATTACAGCTGGGGTTCGGACGCACTCGCCATGATGCATGACTATGTCATCACGATGATGCTCTATGTCTTGTACATAGCCTATGCTATTGCAGGCATTGTCGTTATCGTAGCAAGCTTACAGATATATGTCAAGATGAATACAGGCGAAGAAGGCATTGTCAAGCAGATCATGATGGTGGTCGGAGCCTGCATCTTCTTGATTTCGGCTGCCATTGTACTGCCCGCCATGTTCGGATATAGAATTTAGTTTCATACACTATAAAAAGATAACTCAACTGGCCAGACGAGTTTTTGAGAGTAGTTCACTTTATTGTTTTATTTATTAGGTAGAAAGATGTTTCAGAAAATTAGTAACAAAGTCATGGGAGTTGTAAACGGAGTTAAGAAGGCAGCCGCTCGTCCTGGTCGTTTGCAGATGGCTATGATGATGCTGATGGTCGGCACTGTTGCGTTCGCACAGAACACCGCAGGCGACTACTCAGCTGGTACTGACGCACTCACGACCGTAACCACCGAGATTGCGAAGTACGTACCTATCGTTGTGAAGCTCTGCTATGCCATCGCCGGTGTAGTTGCTGTCGTCGGTGCGATCAGCGTTTACATCAAGATGAATAATGAAGAACAAGATGTCAAGAAATCTATTATGATGATTGTTGGCGCTTGCATCTTCCTTATCGCAGCAGCACAAGCACTTCCGCTCTTCTTTGGCATTAAATAAGCATACTAACGTCAAAGAACTTCAAAGGAGAATTAGCAAAAAACTATGGGAAAGTCAGACAGCAATACCCCCTCTTCGGGGAACGGATTAGGTACTGATTATGTCAGTTACCCCATGTTCAAAGGGCTCCAGCGTCCGTTGGAGTTCATGGGCGTGCAGGGTCGCTACATCTATTGGGCAGCCGGAACCGTAGGCGGTGGAGTCATCGGCTTCATCTTGGGCTATTGCATCTTCGGCTTTCTTGTAGGACTCGCCGTCCTTGTAGCCATCCTTGTGGTGGGCGCATCCCTCATCTTCGTCAAACAACGTATGGGGTTGCACACCAAGAAGATGGACAAGGGAATCTTCATCTATGCAGGCTTGAAAAAGCTTTAGAGACCGTTTACTTCGCAAAACTCATGACTATGAGCATATACGAAAACCAGAACTAAACAAAGGTAGGTCGTTTGGGCTTCGTCCGCCGACGAGTCTGCGTGGCTTACCTTTATTTATTTGAGAGAAAAATGAAACGCAACACGATAATCATACCCTCACTGCTGTCGGCCTTGCTGCTGTCTTCCGTCTCATGTACAGGAGATGGCCAGAAGTCACGTCCGCAAGAAGCACTCCATGCGGCTGAAAAAATCCGTGAGAGCTGGACGGAGAGTAAGAAATCCGTCGAGGTGGAGATAGCGGGAAGGACAGATGCAGAACTATGGTCAATGAATGAGGTAGGACTTACAGCCTCTTTCAGGGATGCCACCATGAGTGAGCTTGACGCTTTCTCCGGCATTCCGTATGCCTATGGGCATGGCTGCTTTGCATCACGCCAACCCGCTGTGACCGCTGACAGTACTGCCGTATTCTTGGTCTCTTACCCAGTTCACAAGGGAAAGACCAACGCCGACACCCTCACCTTACACGCTCCATTTGGTGAGAACCTGTTTGGCAAAGAAGTCTCACGCAGTATTCAAGACCGTGTCATCAAGGTCAAGATGCAGCTGGTGAGCAGTATGGCCGTGTTGCGCCTTCAAATTGAGAGCGACCACCTTCAAGACCAATTAGGCAGTTTCACCCTTTTGTCGGATAGGCTCTATACCGACGGAAGATACCTGCCGTACTCCGGCCAATGGCTTGCCTTACATCGAGGAGGAACCATCAGGACAAAGGACATCAACTGTCTGCTGAACAACGGCCGGCCGCATGATGTTTACCTCGTTCCCAGCGATACCGCAAGCAATGTTGCCATTATTGCCCAAGTCAATAACAAGGACTATGCGCTCAGAACCACCCTTCCCCCTTTGAGGCAGGGCTCTCTGACGCAGTTGAACCTCAAGTTGGTAAAGGGCAAGCTGAGTATCGGCAGCTCCTGGGTAGAGAGCTCACGTACCTTCGTGGTTCAGACACCTATAGCCTGTGATACAGTCAGAATTGGTTATTACCTCCAGAATGATGGCAGGGTCGTATCGGCGCACAATGGCAACTGCATCGCAATGGTCATTGAAACCGATGGAAAGCACGGCAAGGCTATCGCCCTGAAGGATGAAGACGGTCGTCATCTGTTTTCGGGAAGAGACCTAAGCAGCAGGCACTTCTTCCCGACGGTAGATGGCAAGAACGCCGAAGGCAGGCTCAACCCTTTGAAAGTTACTCCGCTGGACTCTATCAATAAGATAGTGTACAAGCCGAGTATGCCCTATAAGGAGAGCTGTGCCTTGGGCTATGCTCAAGGTGCCACCCTCACTCAGATGCTCCTCAATCGGATAGGCATCAATGAGCCTGCGAGTATGCTGACCCACGTGCAGACGCACAAAGGCAGCTATGTACCCTCTCTTGGCGAGCTGGCCAAGGTCTATTACCTCCAGCAACCCTATTCAAAATTTACCTTTTCATCGGCATATAAGCCCTTGGAGGGCGAGTACCTGAGTTCAAGTGAATCGTCTAAAAAGACCTTTTACTTCCTCGACTTCACCACCGGTGCAGTTTCTGGTGCGCTCTCCAAGCGCTATGCCCCGATGAATCTTAGATTGTTTTACCTCTTTTAATCAGAATCAAATGAACCGAGTTGTCTTACTTGATAAGTGTAATTGTGTTTCCACAGGCTATATGACCATCCTTCCCGAGAACTTTCAAGTTCGCGTTGGATGTTACGATGATAAAAAAACAGTAGATATACTTTTCTTAGAGAAAGATGAAGACATCATCACCGTCGAAGCAATCTATCCTGATAACGGACATGCCAAGCTATTGGCAAGATTGGGAGACACGGAAAGAATTGAACTCTATGAAAGAATGATGCATCGTATATGTGATGACATCGCATCATCTATTGTTGATGGCCATATTGAAGGCTGTGACGAGGATTTTCGTCCAGGAGTCATCGCTCTGGAGATTGTTGAACCCCTTTGGAAATACCACCTTCACGCACTGATTGAAGAAATCTATGCACAATAGTCCCTCGTCATCAACTTAAAATCGAAGTAACCATACAATGACACTCTACGCTATACTCTTCTTTATCGCCCTGCTCATCGGTATGGCCGTTTCCGTCTATGCCTTTGGCACAGGCAGCAAACGCGCCAAAATCTTCAAGGAGATATACTACTCCATTGAGGAAGTTGACGGTATTGGGGTCATGTACACCAAGACAGGCGAATACAGTGCCACATTGCGCTTCAAGAACCCCTGCCAAAAGTACTGTGCGAACATTGATGGCTACTATGAGTATGCCCATCTGATGACCGCCTTGGCACAGACCCTTGGTGAGGGCTATGCCATGCACAAGCAAGATGTCTTTACTCGTAAAGGCTTCAGCGAGGATGACGGCCGGCAGCGAGAGTTTCTGTCGGATGCCTATTTCCGCTACTTCAACGGAAGAGAATACACCGACGGCTACACCTACCTGACCATCACCCAGGAGAACAAGAAGAGTAAGCTGATGTCATACGACCCCAAGAAATGGAATGACTTCCTCTCCAAACTCCGCAAGGTCAAGGACAGACTCCGTGACGCAGGCATTGAGGCAAAATGGCTGGATAAGTTGGAAGCTACCGACTTCGTCGATCGCTACTTCACCCTCAATTTCTCCGACAAGGTTATCTCTATGAATAACCTCAAGGTTGATGACGAGCGCATCAATATGGGTGACAAGTGGGCCAAGGTCTATTCCCTAATAGACATTGACTCAGCCACCGTCCCCGGTCTCATCCGTCCCTACACCGACATTGAAGTGAACAACACCTCGATGCCTGTGGATATGATGTCCATTGTCGATAGCATCCCCGATGCCGAGACCGTGGTCTTCAATCAGATGATATACATCCCCAACCAGAAGAAGGAGCTCAGCAAGTTGGAGACCAAGAAGAACCGTCATTCCAGTATGCCCAGCCCCAGCAACCTGATTGCCGTGGAAGACATCAAGAGGGTGCAAGACGTGATTGCTCGTGAAAACAAGCAACTCGTCTATACCCATTACAACTTGGTCGTTGCCTGCAAGAAGGATGTTGACCCGCAGAAGCCCACCAACCACATTGAGAACGTCTTTAGCCGTATCGGTATTCATATCTCCAAGAAGGCCTACAACCAGTTGGAGCTCTTCGTCAACTCCTTCCCCGGCAACTGTTACGCCATGAGTGACGAGTACGACCGCTTCCTGACCCTTGGCGATGCCGCAGCCTGTCTGATGTATAAGGAAAGGCTCCAGCAGAGCGAGGACACCCCCTTGAAGATATACTACACCGACCGACAAGGCGTTCCCGTAGCCATTGACATCACTGGCAAGGAAGGAGCCAACAAGCTGACAGACAATTCCAACTTCTTTTGTTTGGGCCCAAGCGGAAGCGGCAAATCCTTCCACATGAACAGCGTCGTCAGACAGTTGCATGAAGCCAATACCGATGTGGTAATGGTCGATACCGGTAACTCATACGAAGGACTCTGTGAGTATTTGGGCGGTAAGTATATCGCCTATACCGAGGAGAAGCCCATCACCATGAACCCCTTCAATATCACCAAGGAAGAGTTGAACATTGAGAAGATAGACTTCCTGAAGAACCTCATCCTGATGATATGGAAGGGAACGGATGACAAGATAAGTGAGTTAGAGTTTCGCATTGTTGAGCAAATCGTCACCGAGTACTACGATGTCTATTTCTCAGGTTTTGAACACTACACCTCATCCAAGCGCGATAATATCCGTTCCACCCTGATGGCCGCCGAGAAACGCAAGGATGCCACTCGTGATGCCCAGGAGCTGAACCAGTTGGTGAACCAGAAAATCGCCGACCTTGAATCCAGACGACAGTCGTTGAAGGTTGATTCCCTCTCGTTCAACTCATTCTATGAGTATTCCACCGAAGCCCTGGAGATCATCTGTGTCGAAAGCAATATTGCCGACATCGACTATGACAAGTACCGCTTCATGTTGCAGCCTTTCTACAAAGGTGGCAACTATGAAAAAATCCTCAACGAAAGCGTGGATAGTACGCTGTTCAGCGAGACTTTCATCGTTTTCGAGGTGGACGCAATCAAGGAAAACAAGAAACTCTTCCCGATTGTCACCCTGATAATCATGGATGTGTTTCTTCAGAAGATGCGCCTAAAGAAGAACCGTAAAGTCCTCGTCATCGAAGAGGCGTGGAAAGCCATTGCCTCCCCCTTGATGGCCGAGTATATCAAGTACTTGTACAAGACTGCCCGTAAGTTCTGGGCCAGCGTCGGCGTAGTCACGCAGGAGATTCAGGACATCATCGGCAGTCCTGTGGTCAAAGAAGCCATTATCAACAACTCCGATGTGATGATGCTTCTTGACCAATCGAAGTTCAGGGAGCGTTTCGGTGAGATACAGAAGATTCTGGGTCTGACCGATGTTGACTGCAAAAAGATATTCACCATCAACCGACTGGACAACAAAGACGGACGTGCCTTCTTTAGAGAAGTGTTCATCCGTCGTGGCCAGGTCGGCGAAGTCTTCGGAGTCGAGGAACCTCGCGAGTGCTATATGACCTATACCACCGAGCGAGCCGAGAAGGAAGCCCTGAAGCTCTACAAGCGAGAGCTGCAATGCTCCCATCAGGAAGCCATCGAAGCCTACTGCCGAGACTGGAACCTCAGTGGTATCGGCAAGTCCTTGCCCTTTGCCCAGCTTGTCAACAAAGAAGGTAAGGTCTTGCACCTACAGCCCAAGAATAGTAAAGCCTATAACAACTGATTGAAATCATGCGAAAGATTCTGACCATACTCACGCTTATCTGCACGCTTGCCGTCCCCACGGCGAGTGCGCAGTATGTGCGTGTGAACATCGACACCAAGACCATTGCCGCCATGTCAGGTGCCTTTGGTACAGAGTCCGTAGCGGAGACCTATTATAAGTCTCAGATTAAGGACATCCTCGACCACTACACCACCGCCGAGGTAGCAGCGGCAGGCATTTTCAGTTCCAAGTACCTCGTCCGCCGAGCCCTCACCGAGTTAGGCATCCTGAGTGACGGTGCTGAGAACTACTATTACCGCCGCATCTACAATCTGGTGTCAGCCAAGATCATGCCCAAAATCTGGACGGTCAGTAAGATGATGCTCAAGCAGCCCCAGTCAGCAATTTATTGGGGCAGCTACTTGATGAAAGTCTGCACCGAGGTTAAAACCCTCTGTATGCAGTTTGAACAAATCGTCACCAACTCCTCACTCTCCTTCAAGGACATCGCTTTCTTGGAGCTCAACGAGAACGTGGCCGCCTTGCTCAACCTCTCCGAGTTGGGCAATGTCGATTGGAAAACCTTCTTCGACGGCTTCGGTGACAATATCGCAGGTCGTTTCACGAAGGAAAGCTTGCAGCAAGACCTCGATAAGCTCTACAATATGGGCGCAGGCTTGGCAGGTGCCGGGGTGAACAACCTCCTTGGTGGCAGCTCATTCAACGACATCATCCAAGGCAAGCTACCTGCCATCATCAACACCGCCAAGTCCGCCTATGACTTTGTGGATAGTATGGATGATGGTGTAGGTCAATCCTTGCTGAACCTCATTGGCGGTGAAGAAGGCGTGGCCAATCTTTTCAAGTTGTCCAACTACAACCTCACCGATTGGCAGTCCCTCTTCAACGATGACGGCATGGGACGCTACTACACCCAGCGATGGTACATCTACAGAGTTGACCGAGGCAATGTCACCCTTTGCAACTACACACCACCCACCGATGATAACAGCATCTTGCAAGGCAGCCATTGGTATAGAATCAGCACCACCAACCCCGATTTCTACCCTGACCCCAATCAGCGTGAAGCCATTTTGAAGAACTCCGAGAACCATGCAGGATGGTCAAGAGAGCGTGTCAAGATGCTCCAGAGCCAAGCAGAATCCGGTCATAACTATACCTTCTCCAACTGGATGAGTGCCTATATCATCAGCAAGAGAGGTAAGCAAACCAAGAAAGCATATGCCTATAGCATTACCGTCACCCATTCGTGGTACGTGGAAGAAGAAATCTTTGAGGACATCTTCGATTCCTATACCATGGATTTGACCACCTTCAGGAGTGTGTTGAACGCACGACTTTCCGAGTATAACGACAATGAGGAAGGCTACACCTATTACATCGGTTATGATAACAGGAACTACTATCAAGCCTCCGACATTGAAAAGCTCAAAGGCTGTGAGGAAGCCCTTATCAGCGTCACCTGTACGGGTGAAACAACCCTTGGTCAGGGCTCCACCCAATACAAGTGTCGAACCTGTGGCGGTAGCCTGAATGAACACACCCGTCAGTGCGTGATGACCACAAGCGTCACCAATAATAACATCGACACTTCCGAGCTCGATCAGAAAGAGCAAGAAGCGCAGAATAAGGTGACGCAACTCCAACTTCAAATCAACCAGTTGGAAACCACCAATTCCAATCTCTTGAAACAGATTGCTACGACCAGCATTGAGGAAGCCGCCAGATTGCGTCAGCAGTACAACGCCAACCTCACGAAGATAAGCCAGCTGAAAAGCGAGCTCAGCACTTGGCAAAAGAACCTTGCCGACATACGTCAGGCAAAAGCCGAAGCCGCCAAGGATGACGAGATACAGACCGATGACTACTACCGCATCCCGGCCATCATGCAAGACTGCAAGTTGGCTTATAACCTCACATGGAAAGGCGATGGGCATTGGAACGGCTGGACATATGAACGAGAAGCCACCATGCCCAATATCAAAGGCACGGTCTATTTTAAGGCCACCGTCAAAATCGTCCGAAAGCCGAAATACTTCTTGGGCATCAAGATACACCGAGCCATCATCGGCATCGATTGGGAACTCACCGCCAACTACAGCGACACCCAAGTCGTCAAAGTCGTGGAACTTGACCCTAGTAAGCCTGAGAAGGAGAAAGAGCAAATCGTCAACCAAGCCATCAGTGAGGTAGCCCGAGCCTATCCCGGCTGCAAAGTCTCCACGGAATACATCAAAGCCGAACCCATGGAGAAAGACGAGAGCAAGGACACCTACCATCTCCTATGGGCAAGCGACCGCATCGAAATCGCCCGACAGGTAGAGACAAGGCTCAGCCAAATCTATGCCGACTTAGTTTCACTGGAGAAGATGATGCACTACAAACTCTCCATCTTGGATGTCTGGAGGCGCTATGGTCCCTATATCGATGACCAAGCAGGCCGACGAAGCAATATCTTGCAGGAAGCCCATCACCGATGGATGAAGAATGCGAGATTGAAGAAAGACAAGCCCATTTGGGGTGGCAATATAGAAATCAACTGGGGCGACCTCATCCATAGGCCGGGCTTTGGGCCAGTGGAAATCACCCCACCCATAAAAAAGTAAGCAATGAGACGAACCCTTATCCTCCTGATGCTCCTCCTTCCGACGATCGTCAAAGCCCAATGGTCATTTGACGTGCCGTCGGTGGAAGCCTATATCAACGACCACAAGAAGCAGCGAAGCCTCTTGTTGGCTCGTAGTACCCTGGAGGCAGGGAATACCTTGCTTCACGAGTATAGTGCCGATGCCACCCACGACTACAAAGAGCTCAATGTCGATTTGGACAAATACACCCGAGCCTTTGATGTCATCGATGTGATATATCAGTCCGTGCGCACCGGCATGAATGTCCACAGCACCTACAATACAGTCTCAGACCGCATTAAGGACTACAAAGAGATGTTGGAAGACTACCATAGTAAAGTCCTTAAAAGAGGAAAGGTGGAGTTGAGTGACACCCTCATTCTATGTGTCAACAGACGGCTCATCCAGCATGTAGCCGATGAAGGAAAGCAACTCTACCGTTCCGTCAGTGAGCTCGCCCTCTATGTCACTGGGGCAGCCGCCTGTTCCACCTCCGACCTCATACAGTTGTTGGAGAGCATCAACAACAACCTCGACAACATCGAGATACACCTGAACAAAGCCTATTTCGAGACATGGCGATATATCCAGCTTAGGATAGGCTATTGGAAGTCCGAGTTATACAACATCAAAACCAAGCAACAGATTGTTGATGATGCCTTCGGTAGATGGCGCAAAAGCAGTTTGGATGCCCTACAAAAGAAATAACAACCATTTCAACAGCCAAAGCAGATGAAAAAGAGATACCTCTCCCTACTATGCAGCATCCTTGCTGTAAGTGCTCATGCACAGACCTATTCGCATGACGATCCGAAGATGAAACAGATTACCGTCCAGGAAATCGGTTCAGGTGCATTGACCCCTGATGCCTATTATTGGGCGCTTCACAACAGCTATAAGAAAACCGCTGCCCAAAAGAACAAGCTCAGCTACCGCACCGCAGCAGGTATTGCCGCCTATCAACAGGTAGATGATGCCGAGAAGCTCGATTCCGCCATGGTCAAGCGTGCCGAAGTGGAAGCCCTCAATGTCGCCGACCGCACAGGTGGCGCACTGGATTTAGCTTGGGGCGTGGAAGGCAACAAGGTCACGAGTAAGCTTGAAACCTTTGAAACCAATATCCGACGCATCCTTCAAGCTGGAGGAACCGCCGTCGAGCAACGATACTGGCAAGAACAGGCCGCCCTCTTCAAGACCGCCATCAGAGCCACGCAAGATGCCTATATGCCCAATGCCCAGCGCAAGAAGCAATACTTGGCCATCTATCGGGATGTGGCATTGAAGAACGAGAGCTTGGTGAAATATATCGCCCGACTCTCCACTTCCATGAAGACTAGTGAGCTGCTTCGTGCCTCGTATGATAAGCCCAATCATAAGGCGCAGATCATCGCAGTGGCCATGGGCAGATGGAGAAGTGCCGGCTGGAAGACAGCATCCAGTCATGATTAACCCCAATGTAGATTGTTGAACTAAATATTTTTGAGTTATGGATAATGTGATTAGCAGAGAGAGGGTTTCCCATCCGTTGTTTGGTGAGATTGATAGAGTCGTTACCGAAGATGGCAAGGTATGGTATAAAGGTATTGAGGTAGCGTTAGCCCTTGGCTTCAAGTCGCCGCAACCTTTCAGAACCTTGCAAGATGTGCTGATGGTAATGACAGATGTACGCTCAGGACTGGGCTATATCGTCCATCGTCCTATTGCCTATGTAAGCAAAGATAGCATTAAGCAACTCATCATCAAGCGTACCTCGCTGGATTTGAAGAAGCGTGTGCAGGAATGCGCCAAGCAGATTGACCTCATTTAGCAAGATAGCGTATGGCAGATATATTACAAGATTTCGGCATCAATATTCTCGAAGAAGAGATTGATGATGTCATTTTCCAAACCAATGAGTTCCTCTGTGATGCCACTTTTACCGGCTCACAGGGGCCATTTTGGTGGATATTGCAGATGTCCATGGCCTTGGCCGCCCTCTTCTCCATCGTCGTCGCCGCAGGTATAGCCTACAAGATGATGGTGAAGCACGAGCCCCTGGATGTAATGAAACTCTTCAAGCCCTTGGCCATCGCCTTGGTGATGACTTGGTGGTACCCACCTGCCGATACTGGTATGAATAATACAGGCAGTAGCTGGTGCTTCCTGGACTTTCTGAGTTACATCCCCAACGCCATCGGCAGTTACACGCACGACCTCTATGAGGCCGAAGCCACCCAGATAACCGACAAGTTCGAGGAAGTGCAGGAACTCATCCACGTCCGTGATACCATGTATAACGAGTTGGCCGCCCAAGCCGATGTCGCTCATACAGGCACCAATGACCCCAGCCTTGTTGAATCCACCATGGAGCAGACAGGCGTTGACCAAGTCACGGAGATGGAGAAGGAATCCAGCAAGTTTTGGTTCACGAGCCTGACCTCCGGCGTTATCGTCGCCCTCGATAAAATCGTCATGTGTTTGGCGTTGATTGTCTTCCGCATCGGATGGTGGGCAACCATTTACTGCCAACAAATTCTCCTTGGAATGCTGACGATTTTCGGGCCTATACAATGGGCGTTTTCGTTGCTCCCCAAATGGGAAAGTTCTTGGGCGAAGTGGCTAACACGCTATCTGACAGTGCATTTCTACGGTGCTATGCTCTACTTCGTTGGCTTTTATGTTTTGCTGCTCTTCGATATAGTGCTCTGCATACAGGTCGATAACCTCACCGCCATCACTCAGAGCGAAGCCACCATGGCCGCCTACCTGCAGAACTCATTCTTCTCAGCCGGCTATCTCATGGCAGCGAGCATTGTTGCTTTGAAGTGCTTGAACCTCGTTCCTGACCTTGCCGCTTGGATGATTCCTGAAGGCGATACCGCTTTCTCCACCCGAAACTTCGGTGAAGGTGTTGCCCAGCAAGCCAAGATGACCGCCACCGGCGCGATGCAGAAGATTATATAACCCCAAAACGAACGAAATATGGTAATCAAAAACTTAGAGAACAAAATAAAGTTAGTCGGCATCATTTGCAGCTTCTTCCTTGTGGGGTGCATCGTTGTCAGCTTGGGAAGTATCTGGACAGCCCGAAGTATGGTGGTCGATGCACAGCAAAAGATATACGTGTTGGATGGCAATGTCCCCATCTTGGTAGAGCGCACCACGATGGATGAAACACTTGATGTCGAAGCCAAGAGCCACGTTGAGCGATTCCACCACCTCTTCTTTACGCTGGCACCTGATGACAAATACATCAAGTACACCATGGAGAAAGCTATGTACCTCGTCGATGAGACAGGTTTGGCGCAGTATAATACGCTAAAGGAAAAAGGATTTTACAACAATATCATGGGAACCAGTGCCGTTTTCAGCATCTTCTGTGACTCCATCAAGTTGGACCTTGAAAAGATGGACTTCACCTACTACGGCAGACAGCGTATAGAGCGACGAACCAACATCCTCACACGTGAGTTAGTCACCGCAGGCCATTTGAAGCGAGTGCCGAGAACCGAGAACAACCCTCACGGCTTGCTCATCACTGGTTGGCGCACCCTGCTGAACAAGGATATTGACCAGAAAACCAAGTCTAACTATTAAACCGACATAGATATGGGATGGAAGAAAATGATTTTCGGAGAGAAGATGCCCGACAAGAACGACCCCAAGTACAAAGAACGCTATGAGCGAGAAGTGGCCGCCGGACGCAAGTTTGCCAAGGCCGCCAAGTTCGATCAAATAGCTGCCGATGTACAAGGCTTTGCCAACGGACACAAGAAGCTATTTCTGGCCATTGTTTTTGGCTTGGTCGCCCTGAGTTTCGGATTCAACCTCGTGCAGATGGTTAGAATCTGTAACCGACAGAAGATTGAGACTCCGCAGGCCACCGCCATTGAGCATCAGGAGCACCTGCTACACAAGAGTAATCACGTAAAATTGCAGCGACATGAAGATAACAGACAAGATTAACTTTAAGCAACCGAAGTACATCCTTCCTGCCATTATCTATCTCCCGATATTGGCCACGGCGTACTTTGTGTTTGATATGTTCAATACCGAGCTGGCCGATGTCACGCCCACCAATCTGGAGACCACCGAGTATCTCAACGACAAGATGCCCACCGCCCAGATTAAGGACGAGTTGGGAGGCAAGTACGAGAATATGCTCAAGTCCTACGGCAAGATTGAGGATTACAGTGCCGTGGAGAACATCGAGCGAGGAAACGAAGGAGACGAGAAAGAAGCATACGACAGCCGTTACACCGATGAAGACCTTGCCGTCCTCGAAGCCGATGCAGCCAAGCGTATGGCCGAACTGGAGCAAGAAAGTATCGAAGGCAAGTTACGTCAGAGCCAACGCCGAGGTGAAGACATGATGAAAGACAGCCTTGGTGGTACACTTTCTGAAGAAGACCGACTGGCACGAAGCAAGAAGCGACAGGACGAAGCCCTTGAAGAGCTCAACAAAGCCCTTGCACAAGCACGTTTGGCAGGGCAAAAGGGAAGCGACCAAGCCACTGACCCCACCAAGGGAGCAGCAGGCAAAGCCGACACCCTTGATACCAGCCGCAATGTCCAAGGCCGTATCGAGGTCAACGAGAAGTTGGTCAGTCAACCCTCAGAGGATGCCCAGCCCGCTTCTGTGGTCAAGAAGATACGCACCAACTCCGACTATTTCAACACCCTGACCGAGAACGAAAGCGAACCTCACCTTATCAAGGCCATTATCGATGAAGACATCAAGTGTGTCGATGGTAGCCGTGTGCGCTTGCGCCTCTTGGACGATATAGACATCAACCAAGTCACCCTCACCAAAGGCAGCTATCTCTACGCCGAGATGACAGGCTTCGGCGGTCAGCGCGTCAAAGGCAATGTCAACAGCGTCTTGGTACATGACGAACTCATCAAAGTCAGTCTCTCCCTCTATGACACCGATGGCTTGGAAGGCTTGTATGTCCCCAAGTCCTCCTTCCGTGAGACCACCAACGACATAGCCAGCAGTGCCATGTCAGGCAGCATGTCCGTCAATGGCGGCAGTACTAACAACACCTTTAGCCAATGGGGAGTCCAAGCCATCAACAACGCCTACCAGCGCACGGCCAATGCCCTCTCCAAGAACATTCGCAAGAACAAGGCCAAGTTGAAGTACGGTACCTTTGTGTACCTCGTGAACTCCAGAGAAAAGAAGAATTAACAACCCGATAACCCCATACGAATATGAACATCCAGAAAATTCTTTCCCTCGCTTTAGGCATCACCTTTTCTGCTACCGCTTTTGCCCAGCAGACCTATGAGGAGATGGAACTGCTCACCGTCAATGAGCAAGTGACCACGGTCATCACCGCCAGCGAACCCATCCGTTTCGTGGACATTTCCACAGACAAGGTAGCAGGCGACCAGCCCATCAACAATACCATCCGTCTCAAGCCCAAGGAAGCAGGTCATGCCGACGGCGATATATTGGCCATCGTCACCATTGTGACTGAACGCTACCGCACCCAGTACGGACTCATCTACACCACCCGAATGAATGAAGCCGTCAGCGACAAGGAGATACAGCTTCAGGAACGCCAAGCCTATAACAACCCAGCCGTCACCATGTCCACCGAGGCCATGTACAACTATGCACGAACGATATGGAACAGCCCGGCCAAGTTCCGAGACGTGAGTATCAAGCAGCACCGTATGGTCATGCGCCTGAACAACATCTATTCCGTGGGTGACTACTTCTTCATTGATTTCAGCATCACCAACAAGACCAACATCCGCTTCGACATCGATGAGTTGAGGGTGAAGCTGGCCGATAAGAAAGTCAGCAAAGCCACCAACAACCAGATTATTGAGCTGCAACCTGAATTGGTGCTGGAGCAAGCCAAGTCGTTCCATCACGGCTATCGCAATGTGCTTGTCATCAAGAAGCTTACCTTCCCCAATGACAAAATTCTGACCATTGAGCTCAGCGAGAAACAGATTTCAGGCCGCATCATCCATCTGAATATCGACTATGAAGATGTGTTGTCGGCAGATAGTTTTAACCACCAGATATTGCAGGAGGACTGATATGAGAGTAAAGACTATGATAATGGCACTGGCCATGACTCTGACAAGCGTAGCCAGCTTTGCCCAAAATGCCAAGAGTGTGAACCTCACTTTTGGGGTCATGTACCCACAAACCGTCGATGCCACCTTGTCTTACGAGGTCGGCACAGCCCACCACAATGCCTGGGAGTTCTTTGCCAATGCCGCTTCCAAGTGGAAAGACTGTGCATCTTGCGGCCATATCTGTGCGGAATCCTTCTGGAAGGATAACCGCACTTGGGGATTGGGTGCAGCCTATAAGCCCTGCGTCTCTCGCACACGCAACTCCTACGGCAGCCTGCGTCTCGGCGGCTCTTTAGGCTCCGACACCCACAATGTGTTAGGAGGTGTTCATGCAGGTTATGAGCACAACTACTCACTGAAAGGAGGCTGGCGACTTTTTTGGCAAGTCAAGTGTGATTGTATGATAAAGGGCGATGACCTCTTCCGCACCGGCGTGACGATTGGTGTCAAGATACCCACAAGTAGTACCCGATAAACTGAATGACAATGAAAATCAAACAACTGCTGAACATACCGTTCCTCTCCCTTTGTTTTATGCTGCTCACCTTAGCTGCTTGTGATGCGCATAGAGACTTCCCCGATACGACGATGAAGCCTTGCCACATCCTTTGTACGGATGGCAGGGTCGTTTCCTACAACGAATATATGTCTCAGAAGAAGACCGCCATTGGTGTCGTATTCTATGTGAATCAATCAGGAAGTACGGAACATGAAGGAACTGGCTATGCCGTCTATTTGTGGGATGTAGAACCCGAGGCATTCGCAGACTCCATCGGAACCAAGCAGAACACCTCCGCTGACATCAGCAAGTATGACGGTAATACCAACACCTTTGCCATCTTCAATACCAACACCATGGGTTCCCCATTAGCCAACAAGGTCTTTAATATGTGGCATTACGGTCAGAGTGCCTACATACCATCTGTGTCTCAAATGCGCTTGCTCTATCAGAACAAGTCCACTATCAATGAGTACATTAGAAAATGTGGTGGAGACCCTATTTCAGATAATCCCGATGAGTGTTGGTATTGGACATCCACGGAGGTAGCAGGACAAGAGGCTGCCAAAGCTTGGCTCTATTCGTTAAGCTCGGGAGCCATCCAAGAAACCCCGAAAGACCAGCCTCACAAGGCGCGTCCTATCATCAGCATCTACTAAATGAACGACTATGGCAGATATAGAAATTGGAACAGCCGCCTTTGATACCGTGACTAAGGGAGTAGCAAGCTATCTGCCTTATGTCACTGGGCTATGCTATGCGATAGCGAGCATCATCTGCTTGGCAGGTGCGTTGGAGATTTACTTTGCCTATATCAATGAGGCCCAAGATGTCAAGAAGCGCACCTTCGCCTGTGTCTTCTTCGTGGCATCTGCCCATGGCTTACCGGCCTTCTTCGGATTGAAGAACAGCAGCATCTCTTCGGGAGGCTTGGATTATTGGGGAATGATAGATGGCAATATCTAGATAGGAACAGACTTTACAGGAAGACCAATCTATACGGTCGTGCTGCCCAATGGCCAAATCGCCATTATCCGTCCACCTCGACCAAACCCTAATTCTACGCTGCCCCCTATATTACGTCCTATCAGACCCTGATAGTGCCAAAAATGATTATGAACATTAGTAAATAACAAGAATGGAAGAAACCAAAGACCTTACCAGAGCCTACTCCGTATTTCGGACAATTATCTATGTGTCCGTCCTGCTGGAGTTCTTCGAGTATGCCATCGACCCTGCGATACTTGACCATTGGAACGGCATTGTAGTCGATATACATGACCGCATCAAAACCTGGGTGCTCTACCATGACGGCAACCTTGTCTATAGCAAGATAGCCACCTTTGTCTTGGTATGCATCACTTGCATCGGCACACGCAACAAAAAGAACCTGGAGTTCGATGCCCGACGGATGGTGCTCTATCCTTTAGTCAGTGGTGTCGGAGTCCTCATCCTTTCCGTTTGGCTCTTTGGTTATTCGATGGACACGAGAATTTATTCCCTACGGTTGAATATCATTCTCTATATGATAGCTTCCATCATCGGAACCGTCCTCATCCATGTAGCCTTGGACAATATCAGCAAGTGGTTAAAGGAAGGCTTGCTCAAAGACCGCTTCAATTTGGAGAATGAGAGCTTCGAGCAATGTGAGGAAGTCATCAACGACAAATACTCCGTCAACATCCCCATGCGCTACTATTGGAAAGGTAAATTCCGCAAGGGGGCCATTAACATTACGAACCCTTTCCGCGGCACTTGGGTGGTCGGTACGCCCGGTTCTGGTAAGACCTTTTCCGTCATCGAGCCCTTCATCCGTCAGCACTCCAAGAAAGGCTTTGCCATGGTAGTCTATGACTATAAGTGGCCAACCCTTGCGCAGAAGCTCTACTACTCCTATTGCTTGAACAAGAAGACCGGCGCATTACATGGAGCGAAGAAAGACTTCCAGTTCAATGTCATCAACTTCGTCGATGTAAGCCACTCCCGAAGAGTCAACCCTATACAAAGAAAGTACATCCCCAACTTGGCGGCGGCATCCGAAACCGCTGAGACCTTGCTGGAGTCTTTACAGAAGGGAAAGAAAGAGGGTGGTGGCGGTAGCGACCAGTTCTTCCAGACCTCAGCCGTTAACTTCTTGGCTGCCTGCATCTATTTCTTCGTCAACTATGAGCGTGAGCCTTATGACAAGAACGGCAACTTGCTGAGAGCTGAAAAGGTGATGGATAAGCAAACCCGAAGAGAGAAGCCCACTGGCAGAGTCTTTGACAAAGACAACAACCTACTTGACTCCCAAAAGGATGAATACTACTGGCTTGGCAAATACTCAGATATGCCCCATATCCTTTCATTCCTCAATGAAAGCTATCAAACCATCTTTGAGGTGTTGGAAACCGACAATGAGGTAGCTCCCTTACTTGGCCCTTTTCAGACCGCTTTGAAGAACAAGGCGATGGAGCAGTTGGAAGGTATGATTGGTACACTCCGCGTCTTCACCTCTCGATTGGCCACCAAAGAGAGTTACTGGATATTCCACAAGGATGGCGATGATTTCGACCTGAAAGTGTCCGATCCGAACAATCCGTCCTACCTGCTAATTGCCAACGACCCCGAGATGGAAAGCATTATCGGTGCGTTGAATGCCCTTATCCTGAACCGACTTGTCACCCGAGTGAACACTGGCCAAGGCAAGAACATCCCAGTGAGCATCATTGTGGATGAGCTGCCCACACTCTATTTCCACAAGATAGACCGTCTGATTGGTACTGCCCGAAGTAATAAGGTGTCGGTAGCCTTGGGCTTTCAGGAACTTCCCCAGTTGGAGGCCGACTATGGCAAGGTGGGTATGCAGAAGATTATCACGACAGTTGGTAATGTGGTAAGCGGTTCTGCGAGAAGTAAGGAAACCCTCGAATGGTTGAGCAATGACATCTTCGGTAAGGTCGTGCAGCTCAAGAAGGGAGTCACCATCGACAGAGACCGCACCTCCATCAACCTCAATGAGAATATGGACAGTTTGGTGCCGGCCAGCAAAATCTCCGATATGCCGACAGGCTGGATATGCGGTCAGGTCGCCCGAGACTTCCAGAAGACCAAGACAGGACGAGGAGGCAGCATAAACATACAGGAAGCGGAAGAGTTCAAGACAAGCAAGTTCTTCTGCAAGACGAACCTTGACATTGATGAAATCAAGAAGGAAGAAGCCCAATATTCCAAGTGTCCTCTCCCTGTCTTTTATGATTTTGGCTCGCCAGAGGAGCGTGAACAAATCCTTTATAAGAATTTCGTTTCCGTTACTCAGGATGTCAAGGGCATGATTGAAACAATATTGGGAAAGAAAGAAGGCAAATGATCAAACAACTGATATTTACAGTTATGCTGTTCTGTGGTGGAGTGCTCCATGCTTCACCGCAGAACCTGCATAACCTGATGAAGCTGGAGCCGTTCGAACGAGCGGTGACGCTCATAAAGTACTACGAACAATGGCATACCCGAAAGAACTACCCCTATATTGGCTATGGCCATCGCATACTGCCAGGCGAAAAGCTACGCTATCCCATTACCGAAAAGGAGGCCGATTTCATCCTTAGGAGCGACCTCCTGAAGAACTGTGCCATGTTCCGCAAGTATGGTGCAGATAGTTTGCTTTTGGCCTGCATAAGCTACAACTGTGGCTGTGCTTCCTTGCTTGGCAGTAAGAATAAGCCCAAGAGCACAATCCTCAAAAAGCTGGAGGCTGGCAACCGCAATATCCTTGGCGACCTCTTGAAGTTCTGCCATTACAACGGCAAGAGGCATCCCTATATCCAACGTCGGCGCTGGATGGAATACCTCTTGTTGTTTGAACGGTAAAAAGCAATGAAATTGCCAATAGCATTTACTTCTTATTGGTCTATTGTGACATCTATATACTCTAAAGCCAATTTCGTCAATTTATCTGTTGAAATTTTATATCCTTCTGATGTAATAGATACCGATGAAGAGAGAGCGTAGGTATCAAGTGCTTCGAAATCTTCCCAATCGTCCTCGATACATTCCTCCAATGAAGTCTCATCTGCCGCATTTTCTACAGATTCATCAAAGCACATAAAGGTTAGCGAACTTTTGCCGACTCCTAATTTGCATGAATGCAACTGTGTAGGCCGTTCTTTTATCAAGAAATCCCTTATGCAGTTTACGGCTTCATCAACGAATTTCTTTACTCGTTCACAAGGAAAATACGTTTGAACGATGACTTCAATCGATTTCTTATCGACCTTAAACCATAACCCATCACGCTCTATCAAATCACAAATTGAATAGTATTTGCAATCTGGAAGGCGTGTGTTGTCATGTCGTGACTGAAAGCCAACTTCAAATGTGGTTTCATTCACATAGACATTGTCAAAATGAATATCTTCTGCATAACCGAGATAGCGTTTTGCTTGATAAGTTAGATCATTTCGTAACTTATCTTGTTGAAATTTATAGTCCATAATTCACTCAAATATTATTGTTCATACTCTTGATGACCCCCATAAACAAGGGCAGACCAAAATCATCTTTTATCGCAAAACCGAAAGGTCTGTCAAGTATCATGGTTATGGGCTCCGGAATTTCATCGGGAGGACAACAACCAACTTCACATTCAGCCATCGTAACAGCTGCCGCCTCTGTTCCTTCTTCTGCCACCTTGATAACACACTGTTGTTTTATTTGACTGATATGAGCTGGCAAGTCTGTAATTTTGGGGAAGGAATCCTCGGTTTCAAACATATCTTTCAGCCCCAACTTGGTCAGTATCTTTACAAATGACAAAGTGTTGTCAAAATCAAAACGAGGCATATAGAGTTGTACATCCGTTTCTTCTTCGGAAAAGTCCAGCCATCTTGCATTGGCCATGACACTCTCGATGCAACAATTCTCCTTTGGCAAGACTACTACCATGCTATATTCACTGTCTTTATATGGCAACCTGATTACCTGGTATTCCTCCGTTTCACCATAAAGGGCTTCCTCTATTTCCTGATACATCATATCCACGTCGGATTCTGTACCATCGGCGTTATGGAAAGTGCCCATATCCGTAAGGTCGGGGTCAAACGGACTTGTCCATTTCCCCTTCATATAGATAGCATCCAGTAACACCAACAACGCTTCTCCACTTAGCTCTGTATCGAGTTTCTTAATCATTTGATGGGTTTTGTCTGATACCCACTTGTCCATCCAAAGCTTTGTTTTTGCCTTTTGGGAAAAATCTGCATGGTGGCCTTCTGCGTCATATCCATCTTCAATGGTTTCAAGATAATCCTCTTTGATGACTCCCAACTTTTGGTTATACCAAATACTTGCGGCATGTTCCAGTTGAAAATCATTTTTGGCCTGAGGTTCAATGGAACTATAGGCTTCCATGGTAAGTTCGCCCACCTTCTCATAGATGTCACTTGACTCATCCATGCCATCGCGAAGCATTTCCAATATACAGCAAAGACCCGCAGGTGAGAATACGAAGTTACCGCCACTTTTCGCTAAGAGTTCTTTGGCTATGGTGAATGCAAAGTCATTAGACGAAGGCCATCTCATATTTCCCATCAATTGAACGTCACCCATTAAGACTTCTGGCTCTTCTGGGACTGGAAGTCCGGCAAGCACGATCTCTTCATCCTTGTTGTCAATAGGCTCAATGGCGAAAGCCTGACGAAGTTCCTTTTCATCCATCAGTCCCTCAATGACCACTGGCTTTCCTTGTTGTTCACGTTTGTCTATCGCTTCCATAAGGTAGCGTACCTCAGCCTCACATTTTGGACAAGTACCTGGACAATCTCCTTTGTGAGGGCACTCCTCAATTTCATAAGGAATCTCGTTCGCATCCGCAATGCGTTTGCGAAGCTCTTTCAAAGTCATGCAAATTCTTTTTCCTCGTTCCATGTTTAATGCTTTTTTATGGTGTATGTAAATCGTTCAATATCTGTAATACCCATCTGACGAAGGGCTTTAATGCTGTTTTCCACATCTGATTCCGTGTTGAACTCAGGAATGAGCGGCACTCTGACCGTTATTTTGGCCTTGTTGTCAATCAGATGCCGTAGGTTTTTGATGACAAGAGAGTTATCACATCCCGTATATGCCTTGTATATCGCAGGATTCATATCTTTGATGTCCACAATCCAATGGTCAATAAGACCCTTAGTCACGCTCATAAATACCTCTGGCACATTCAAGGAAGTTTCGATGTTTATCTTCCAGCTTTTGGGGCAATATGATTTGAAATGCAGAATCTCCTTGCATGACAATAGAGGTTCGCCACCGCCAAAGGTCACGCCGCCACCTGTCGCTCGAAAGTACAAATCATCCTTCTTTACTTTATGGAAAAGTTCTTCGGGCGTAAAGCGTTTCCACACTCTTTTTGGTGACAGTGCTTGTGGATTCAGGCAATACTTGCAGCTCAGCGGACAGCCGTGGAAGGCTACAAGCGTAGTTACACCTGCACCATCCACACCAATCCGATGTCTGCTGAGTCCTATGAGAGCTGATGTTTTCATTAGTTAGCCTCAGTATTCAGTATAGAGATAATACTCCCAAAATGTTCTTGGAAGTGTGACGTTTTGCAGCAAAATCGCCTTTCTGAAAAGCGGAGCAACATGTTCGGGCTTGTAGCCGGCAATACCACATCCAATAGGCGTGACGAAGAATTTCAGTTCCTGATGTTCTGTAGCGAACTTGACGAAACGGTTGATGTTTTTGGCCATTGATAGAAGTCCCTCCATCGATGAAATGGCATAGCTCTGACCTTGAAGGCCGTCACCTTGTCCCCAGATAGCACCAAAATATTTGGCAGCCGCCTTGGCTGCTCCACCCATGTGATGACCGTCTTTGTTGCTGCCAAAAACAAACACCTCGCCATCGGACAAAGAATCAATTTTCTCGGGAGTGACACGATGTTTATCATCTCGTTCAACCGCTGCATATATTTCAGCTCTCTCCATTTTATCGCATAAGTTAATAGCCTCATTAAGTGCTTTATCCTTTTTCTCTTCTTCCTCCTTGAGCTCCAAGTCTTTGATGGTACGTTCTTTCCAAGATTCATAATAAGCCTGCCATGCTCTCTGATTAGGACCAGAAATTTCGGAATAGAGTAGATAGAGGAAAAGCGCCTTAGCCGATACATCACCATTGACACCAAACTCGCTCAATTCTCTATTGATCACCAATCGGTTGATGGTGTACTTGCCCTCGGCATAAACATAATGAGCCTCAAAGACACACTGACCCGTCCAGCTGCGGTAGTAACGGATATATTCGTCGTCGCAATACATAAACCAATGGTCTTCTTGAGCTTCAGGTATATGCCCCTGGCGAAGGATAGCCATATCTGGATTCTCCATAGAGAATTTCATATCGATGGTTGATATATTATCGATAGGCATGGGTTGAATATTCCAACTCTCTTTAGTAGCCTTTGTCTCCTTAGAAGGTGTGGGATTCTCCCCATTCAAAAACTTTCCCATGTGACCATAACCCAACTTCCAGAGCATTACTACTTCCTGCTGCTGTAGTTGCTTGCTTTTAGGCTTATAGTCAGGCTGTTCCTCGCAAGCTTTGTAGAATGCTGTGACCACATCCTTCATTTCATCAGTCAGGTAGCTCATAGCTTTCTGCTTCATCCATTCCGGAATACCCCAAAGATGTTCGGCTATGCTTCCCACAATAGCTCCCAAAGTGTCAGCATCGGCACCAAGGCTGACTGCTCGGCGAATGGCATCCTCAAAACTGTTGCTTTCGTAGATGATTTGCAAGGCTGGAGGTATCGTACCTTGGCAGGTTTCGTCGAATCGGTTCTTGTAGTCATCCAAGTCCACTGAACTAGCAAAACCAAAGTCGCTTGCTGCGCAGATAGTAATATCTATAATCTCTGATTGAAGCGTTTTGGGAGTAACCAAACCATCACCCGAGTCAATGGCACAATGGATAGCCCATGCTACGGCCTGTGCCCCTTTTATTCCCATAGGGTGGTTGTGAGTGCAGGCAGCCGATAGTTTAGCTTGCTCAATCACTTCATTGTCGTCCCTGAAATACATGCCAATAGGACTCACCCTCATGGCACTTCCATTACCAAAGCTACCATAAGGCTGCGGATGATCGCTCAGTACCCATTGGCGGAAACGCCCTCCGAATCCACCTTTTGGTGACATATAGCGTCGGCACCAATCATGAAGACTTTCGCCATAGTCGCGGCCTTTGAGGATGGCATCGGCTATAGCTATGGTACAAATCGTGTCATCTGTAAAACTATTCTTATCGGAGAAGAGTTCAAAATTATAATCGTTCGTAGCGTCGAACTCGTAGCGGCTACCTACAATATCGCCAATAATTGCACCTAACATACGCTTAAAATGTTATTTGGGTTATTACTTGGGTGAAAACGTGAATGACTAAAAGTCGAACGGATATTTGCGCCATTCCTTGGAGGCATTGGCTTTGTTGAATGCTTCTTCGTCGAATGAATACACATATAGGACTCTCGGGGTAGATGCGGTTTCGGCCAATACGCCTGCTGGCATCATGCAGCTACGTTCATCCTCCATTTCCTTCTTTTTGAGGAAGCCCGAAGCCTCCATTTTACGCATGAAGTTGCGTCGGTCGTATTTCTTCTCATGAATCAGTTCGTAGATGCGTTGCAACTCATCCATCTTGAACTCCTTATCCAGTAGCTTAAAGGCTATAGGAGAAATGCGTAGTTTCTCTTGAAGCTTTTCCTTGGCCATTTTGATTATTTCCGCATGGTCAAAAGCGAGGGAAGGCAAGTTATTCCATTCATGCCATTTGGCACGAGCTGCATCGTCTCCTGCAATCACCTCGTAATCATTCTTGCTGACAAGCGCAAAGAAAGCCACCGTCAGTACACGTTCACGTGGGTCACGGTCAACGCTACTGAATACGTGAAACTGCTCCAGATAGACATCTTTGACGTTTGTCTCTTCGCACAATTCTCTTCTTGCTCCCTCTTCTACGGTTTCATTCATATTGAGGAAGCCACCCGGCAAAGCCCATGCTCCTTTGTAGGGCTCTATACCACGCTCGATAAGTAAGATATGGATGCTTGTACCATCAAAACCGAAGATGACGCTATCGGTTGTTACGGCTGGATGTGGATATTTGTAAGTGTACATGATTGAAGTTTTTATCAAATTACGGATGCAAATGTAATGCGTAAAAATGACGCATGCAAATATTTAGGCGTAAAAATAACGCAATGGAACCAAGATTTAACATTTCAACCTAAAGAAAGCACATAAAAATCGCCTCCATTCTGTCTCTATATATCTATTCTAATAACATATGAACATAGTACAAAATCTTCGCAAAACCCTATCAGGAATAGGGAAAAACCATTGATTATTAGCGGATTATTTTGTATCTTTGTGGTATAGAAGTTACACTAAAAAGCGGATAATATGGATGCAATACTCTTACTCTTGATAGGCTATGTAATCTCCCGAGCCTTTTCGGATGATGCCCATAAAAAAAGGAACCGCCCAAGAAGGCGCAACACCTCCTTTTGGGACGATTCCTCATATTCTGCCTATGATACTTGGCGAAAATCTCACGGCGACCAGAACTCACTATTCTGATGACCCCACTTCACTTGTATAGTCAATAACCCTCAATTACACCCACGATGAAGAAGCAAATACTCATTGCCCTCATGTCCTTCACCTCTTTCTGCTGTTACGCTCAGACGAGTCCGAAAGCAGTCGGTGATACCCTTACTGTCTCTACTCCTATTGAGATGTGGGAGTACAAAACCATCTATGTGGACAACACCCATCTCTATGCCCGACAAGGCGAAGTGGAGTTCAAAGCGCACAAGGATGCAGAGAACTTGAACAAATACGGTAGGGAAGGATGGGAGTTGGTCGCTGTTACCCCTGTCATTGCCGAACCGATGGGCAATAACCGTACCTACACCCAAAAGCTTGTCTACACCTTCAAGCGCAGGCTGCAAGCCAAGCGTTAGGCTGCCTCTGTAATGTTGCAGTTCAACGCCTGAAGCTTCTGCACAACCTCCTCACGTGTCTTTCTGATGAACTCCAGCAAGACCATCGGGTTGATTCTCTTACCCGATGCCCCTCTCACGCCCAAATGCAGGTGTGCCGAGGTGGACATTCCTGTATTTCCAGATACCGCAATCACTTCTCCAGCTCTCACGCTATCACCTTTTCGGACTAAAGGTCTGGAGAGGTGGCAGTAAGAGCAGGTATAAGCTCCCGGGTGACGAATGATAACGTACTTGCCCGACCGCTTGTCCGACGACACCGCAATCACCTCCCCATCCATCACACTATACACCTCTTCATATCTCGCGCGAAGGTCGATGCCCTCGTGCATCATCCATTTTCGCATCACAGGATGTCTGCGCATCCCATACGGTGAAGTCACCTTGATATGGCTTAGCGGATAAGCCACGCTCAGGTATTGACGGAATAAATCCATCTTCATCGAGTCCACATTCACCACATCCAACTCCGCTGTTTTCCCTTTTGTGGAAACAGCTTTCTGCACGTCATCAGTAACAATCGTTGCTGGTGGCGTGCTGTCATTTGATGCTTGATGAACCACCGAGTCTTTCGGTAATTTCTGCTCGACACGCTTCACCTTGTAAAGCGAGGAAGAGCGAGCAATTGTATTGAATTGAGCAAGGGCTGTCACAGATACACCCAAGCAAATCATCGTCATTATAAGATTCTTCATAAGGCAAAGTTATGTCTTTCCTGCCACATGAAGATGGCCACAGAATAAAGTATAAGATTGTTTATATTATTGTACCTTGTAATTGTACCTTGTTTAAGAACCGTAAAACAAGCACAAACACTCATGTACAAAACATTAAGGTCTAATTAGAAAGTACAATTTATATCCCAGTGATTAAGAATGCATAAAAGGCATTATCTGTATTATGTATTAGACTAAGAATTAGACTTAATTGCGGTATATTTGTTCCACGATTGTGGAAACGAACTGTTAAGTAATTATGATTAGAAGTTATTTTGAAGACGATGAGATTCCCTACGAGGTATTGAATCGTTTCGGTCTCAGTCAGGAGATGATTGAAGACCTTCCCCAGAACGTACTTTCTGGAATCCGTGACGGTCGCCGTTCCCCCGTCTTACCTATTTGTTATACGTGCGAGGATGGATTCAAGGTTCACGACCGAGCACGTTTCTCATTGCTCCGAGACGAGGAAGGCGGCGATGTTCAAGTCATGTTCTACCCCAAGCAGACGCGCGTCACCCTGGAACTCTTCAACCCTGCCGAGCAGGCCAAGCTCCGAGAGGGCAAAGCCATCATTGGCATGAAGGCCACCGAAGACGGACGTGATGTACAAGCCTTTCACCAGTTGGATGTCGATACCTTGCAGGTACTCACCGTACCTACACCTGTCATTGGCAACAACCTGCAAGTGCTGGCCGACCATTTCAACCTGAGTGCCGCCGAGCTCAACTGCTTGAAGAACGGCGAGCCACTCACCATTGCCGACGAAAAGGAAGAAGTCACTTTCGGTATCGACCTGAACGATGCCAAAGGCTTCCGACACTGCATGGGCAATGCCCAGAAGTGGAAAGAGCAGGCAGGTCAGGCCATGGACACCTACACCTTCGGCATATTCGGCTGTTGGGTGAAGGATGGCGAAGGCAACCTTGACTACGTCCCAGAAGCACAGTACACAGAAGCCATGTGGGAAGTACAGAAGCAAATCGGTATGAGCCGTGCCTCTGCCCACAAGATGTAAAACCCTAACAACAACGACAATGGCAAAAGAAAAATTCTATCCTGTTGAAGTTCTCGTCGAGAAGATGCAGAACGGAGAAATCGGTTGGCTGGAATACGTCAACCATTACTCACGCAAGATGAAGAAGGAATATGCCCAGTGGTGCAGCGATGAAGGCAAGTCCATTTGCGATGACACCGCCGAGGAGTTCCTCGCTTTGAAGAGCGTAGAGATGGAAGAAGCTATGGAGAAGGGCGATCTTTAATCGTCCGCTCTCATAGGAAATACCCAATCATAACCCATTCCTATGTCAATTAGAAAGAATACAAACCCACGCAGTCTTGACTTGAGTCCCGAGTTGCAGGATATTCTAGTAAGGAACGGAATGCAAGCCCACATCACCAGCAGCAACGGCTTCCAGCTGGTGGTGCAAGGCCATGATTCGCCCGTTCTTGCCTACAACATTTCCGAGAAGCAGCTCAAGGCACTCACTGATTGGGGCACCAACTTCGCCAACAAGCAAGCGTACAACACCTTCGCAGGGCTGGTTCAAAACGATTTTGACCTTCCCAAGAACTTTGCTCACGCACGCAATGCCAACGGTAGAGTCACCATGGGGCTCCATGGCTACCGCATCGGTGAAGGCGAGTACGGCAGGATGGCACGACCCTTTTGGGGCTGGCACACTGACCGCAGGCACACACCCTTCTTAGGCTGGACACCCCGACAGCAGGAAGGCTACCACCTCAGACGCATCGGTGGCGAACTCTTCTATGCAGGAGTTCCTATGGTGCCTGGTCGTCCCGACGGAAGGATGAAGCCCGGCGAGCTGAAGAATGGAGGCTACGGTTTTTTTTATAAAGGCTCGCAGGCGCAAACCGTTCCCCCACAAAGGGATGTGTTAGCCCAGCTACAGACCGTCATCGAACCCGTCTCCGCTGTGGAACGCACCACCAAACCCGCCACGCCTTACAAGGAAGTCATCACATCCGATGTCTATTTCACCAATGAGAAATGGCAGGAAGTCTTGGCTTCACACGGCCTTATCATTGATGCCAACACGAAGACCCTCACGGTGCAGAGTGCAGGCAGCCCGGCAGACTTGCAGTACGACCTCACGGACGAAGAACTGAGGAAGCTCACCTCCAACTCCTTGAAGGAAGTCCCCATAGCCGACCGCTTGCAAGTCCTGAACAATGTCATTGGCAAGGACTTCAAGGATGCCGTCACGATGGACACGCTCAACAGCAAGCAGTCCGTTGACCTCGCCTTGACCGACCAAGCCAAGGCCGAGATCAACCAACAGTTAGGCTATACCGTCCGACAGGCAGGTTTGACCGTACAAGGCAGCGACATCGTGATGAACGAGCAAGTCACCCCCGATATGCTCCGACAACCGATGGATGAGAATGCCGTAGATGGCAGAGACATCGAAGAAGGTAAAGGCTGGTTTCGTGAAGGAAGGCATGGCAGATCCGTCGATGTGCAAGACATCCGTGTCGAACGCATCGAAGCACCGAAGCCTAACCTCCCAACCGAGAATCAGGAACAAGGCAATGATCAATCCAGAGAGCAAGGCAAAGACAAAACCGCCGAGAGTGAAGTCAAGTACCGCATGACCGCCGTCATCAACGGACAGTCCATCACGCACGACATCACCGAGAAGCAGTACAACAAGTTCATGGCCATAGACGATGAACATCGCATGAAGCTCTTCGCTAAGGTCTTCCCCGAGGTGGACATCAAGAATGTGCCCAAGGAGAAAGACCCCAACGGCCTTACCTTTGGTGAAAAGCTCTTCGCCGGACTCTCCGCAGCCTTGGGTGTTGCCCACGAGGTCGGGCATATCTACAACGATGTGCATGGCCCACGTCCCGACATCTATATCAACCATATCGAGCACCACCTGCCTCCTGAAAGAGTCTATTTCAAGCCAGGTGTCGATACCCCGATGGATGTGGCCGCCCGAGCCTACGAGGCGCAAGTCAATGCCGAGAACCGTCATTTGGAAATGCATCATGGTATGTAACCCAAAGCCCCCAGTGTATGAAAAGTAAGAAATCCTATTGGTTTGAAGTCAGCGTGCGCCTCCAGCGCATGGCTGACGACGGCTCCAACCGTTCCGTCACCGAGCTCTATGCCATAGATGCCATCAGCTTCACCGAAGCCGAGAAGCGCATCCAGAAAGAGCTCTCAGGTGAGACACGTAGCGGCATGGAAGTCAAAAACATCAATCCAGCCCCTTACAAGGAAGTCTTCTTCACCGACGATGAAAGTGGCGAGCATTGGTACAAAGCCAAGCTCTCGTTTATCACCCTCGATGAAACGACTGGCAAAGAGAAGCGTTCCAACACCACCTACTTGGTACAGGCCGACACTTTCGCCCAGGCCCTCCGTAATGTAGAAAGCTTTATGGACGGAAACAGCGACTATGTCACCGCCAATATCTGTGAAACGAAAATCATCGATGTCTATCAGCGATGAAAGTAGTAACCCCATCAAAACTCCTCACCTATGGATGATTTAACCTTTGAAGATTACAAGCGACGCATCAGCATACAGGAAGTCTTGCAAGATGCAGGTTATCGCTTCAACCGTCGTGACGGAATGCGATGGCCCAGCTACAGCCGTGTAGATAGTGACGGTCGCCGCATCCACGGAGACAAGTTCATCGTCTGTGCCAACGGTATGGCCTGCTTCCAACCCCCTGAGACCAAACGTTACAATGTCATCAGCTTCATTGCCGAACATCCTAACCTTTTTCCTGAGGGAGGGGCCGGCAAAGACCCCTATGCCGTTGTCAACGAAGTCTGTCATCGACTGTTGAATGCCCCGATGGAGGAACGTCCCAAGTGGCGCACCTTAGCACCACGCAAGGAGACCAAGCCCTTCAACATGTCCGACTACCAATGTGAGAACTGGATGAAGAACGACTATGAGACCCAACGACGTTTCTTCCCATACTTCATCCCACGTGCCATCACACGGCAGACCCAACGAGCCTTTGCAGGCCAGTACTGCCTGACAACCTTGAGGGATAAGCCCGGTGCACGGCAGAACCTCTCGTTCCCCATGCGCATCCCCGGCTTAGCCAAGATTGTCGGTTTGGAGCAGCGAGGCATGCCCGATGAGCACGGCAAGAACTCCTACAAAGGAATGGCCAAAGGCACCAATGCCACCCAAGGCGTATGGATGGGCAGTCCGAAGTTAGGTATCAATGTCTCCACGAACCTCGATAAAGCCAAGCACGTCTTTTGGTTTGAGAGTGCCTTGGATGCCATGGCCTTCTACCAGCTGCGTACCGAACCTTTGAAGCAGCAGATTGCCGAGTACCAGAAGCAGTACAAGGACGACCCTTCCGTGCATGACACCTTGGCCTACTTAAAAGAGGAAGTTGGCAAGTACGACAACGCCGTCTATGTCTCCACAGGTGGCTCACCCAGCCTTCAACAGCTGAAAGGAGTCCTCTCCAAGACCGAAAAGGCCGACCAGCATGTCTGCTTTGACAATGACAAAGCCGGCCATGTCTTTGCCGTTGACCTCTTGCTCACCCGAGCAGGGAGGAATTTCCAGACCACACTGTTGGATAATGGACAGCTGCAAGTCATCGACCAAACCGAAGGGCCGGGCAAGAAATACACGTTGAACTTGGAACCCTTCGAGTTCGACCGTATTGCCCACGTCTTAGGCGTTGGCAATCCCGATATGAAGGACTATGTGAAGAGCATGAGTAATCCCAAAGACCAGAGGTCAGGCGATTATGACTTGCTCCCCACACGTTCCTTGGTGTTGTCATACTACAGTAAGATATTCACCCTGAGCGAACAGTACCACAATGGCGAGTTGCTCCAAGGCATCCCCAAGGAGCAAGAGCCCGAGGTCCTGGGCAGGTACAAGATGGTCATGAACGAGTTGCAGACCCGCTTTCGTGACACTCTGAAAAGCGACCTCGAAGCCTATCAGCATCACAAAAGCAGCATCGACCTCGAAGTGCCGCCATCAGGCCATAAAGACTGGAACGAAGTCATCATGGACAAACGCCAGTACGACGAGCAAGACACCATCAGCACCGTAGGTGAGGATGGGGAGGTCATCACCGATGAAGTCAACCAAGACCACGAGGAGACGGTAAAGCGAGACGATGATGATGAAGAAACCACTAAACGACATTCACGAAGATAACAGGAGAACCATGAGAAGATATGAAACCATCACTTTGCGACCCCATCCGATGCAGTTCGTCATCAACGAGCTCATCGTGATAGTGCTCTGTCTGTTGGCCTTGGCCTACGGAGGCATGGATGGCATCTTCTCCCAGGAATCCATGTATGTCGGCTTGGCTCTTCTTCTCTTCTTGCTGTACAAGTACATCAAACTTCGCCGCACCATCTACACCATTACCGCCGAGCAGTTCAAGAAAGCCGAAGGCATCTTCACCCGAGATGAAGACTACATCGAGCTCTACCGCGTCATCGACTTTGCCGAGCGCAAGAACCTCCTGCAGCAGCTCTTCGGGTTGAAGACCGTCACCATCCTCAGTGGAGACCGAACCACCCCCCAAGCTCAGCGTGCAAGGCGTGAACGAGAGCTTCGACTTGGTAGCCCTCACCCGAGAACGCGTAGAATACACCAAAACCCAAAAGCCCATTTATGAAATCACCAACCGCTATTAAAAGCATCCTCGTTGCCATCCTGACCCTGTCTCCCTTTTGCAAGGAAGCCAAGGCGCAGTATGTCCTGACCAACCCCGGTGAGTACATCGCTTTGGCCGAGGGTAATGACCTGCTCAACACCGCCATCAAGGACGAGGCTGAGAACCAGATGAAGACCGCCATGTTGCAGAACACCATCGCCGCCGAGTTCACCAAGATAAAGGAATGGGAAAAGAAGTACAGCAGTTATTTGCAGACCGCCGAAGGCTATGCCTCCAGTTTGAAGGCCGCCACCACCATCTACAACGATGGCGTGCGCATCTTCATCACCATGGGCAAGCTCCGCAAGGCCATTGCCAATAACCCCGAAGGCCCCATTGCCACTATCTCCATGAACAATCTCTATATCGAGACCGCCACCGAACTCGTCAGTGTCTTCACCTTGTTGAAAGAAGCCGTTGCCAAAGGAGGGAAGGAAAACATGCTCACGGGAGCCGAGCGCAGTCAGACCATGTGGTTACTCAGTGACAAGCTTCATGGACTCAGCCAGCGCTTCCAGCGTCTGTACCTCTCCATCCGCTATTACACCATGACCGATGTATGGCAGCGAGCCAGTGCAGGTATCATTGACCGCAGTTATGCCGAATTGGCCAGCCAGAGCATGAGCCGATGGCGACGAGCCGCCAAAGTCGTTTCCAACTATTAACCCCTTCCAGTATGCGTAGAATCATCCTTTCCCTTTTGTTCCTCCTTTGCCTCACCTCCCACCAAGAGGTGCAGGCACAGGTTGACCCCACCTTGGCAGGCATGATATACATGTACACCGATAAAGCCGAGAAAGAACTCAAGGCGCAGGAGCGTTCCATGCTGCTGGAAAGCACCGGTCATATCTGGATCAAGGAAGAGATGAAAGCCACCTACGACCTCCAGAAGAAATTCAATGACTATTTGGATTCCTTCCGTGGTGTCGTCAGTCTAGCCGCCCAAATCTATGGTTTCTATCATGAGATAGACTACCTCGTGACCAATATGAACCGTTTGGGCGACCAGTTGGAGAAGCACCCGACCAACTCTTTGGCCGTGGCACTCACCCCAAGGCGCAACCAAATCTATCGGGACATCCTCCTGATGAGTCTCGACATCTGCAACGACATTCGGCAAGTCTGCCTGAGTGAGGTAAAGATGACCGAAAAGGAACGCATTGAAATCGTCTTCAATATCCGTCCCAAACTCAAGAAGATGAACCAGCATATCGCACGGCTCACCCGAGCGGTCAAGTACACCTCCCTTCTGGACGTATGGGATGAAATCGCCGAGAATGCAAAAGACCCTGCGGACAAAGGAAATATCGCCAAGCAAGCCATGCGAAGGTGGAAGCGAGCAGGCAGAAACAAATAGGTAAACAATAAAAGAGCAACAACTATGGGAATATGGAAATCAATAGGCAGAGTAGTCGGCTACCCCCTTCTTCATCCGCAACGCACCGCCCGAGGAATGGGACAAGCCTTGCAAGCCACAGGTAAGACCACCAGCCGAGTCGTGGTAGGTGCAGGTGCAGGCTATGTCGGTTGGGAGAAGCTCACCACTGACAAATCCCTGACACGCATCGTGGGTGACGCTGTCATCGGCAAGGAAACCTGCGACAGTGTCGGTGAAACCGTCAGTACCGTCACCCAGCTGCCAGGCAAGGCCATTGACACCCTCGATGGACTTACCCAGTCAGTAGATGGAGCCAGCAATCAGATGAGCGGTATCGGCAACTTTATTCATAACATGTCGGGCGGTAACTTCTTGGACGGTATCGGCAACTTCTTTAGTAATATCGGCAACGGTCGGGTCTCAGGTGCCAGCCTTTTGGGACTTGTCGCCAGTGCCTTTATGCTCTTCGGACGTTTCGGATGGTTTGGTAAGATTGCCGGCGCACTCTTGGGCATGATGATTTTGGGCAACAACATGGGAGCCTCCCAGAGCCAAGCCCAAGTCAGACAACAGCCCGAAGCCCCCGAGCGACCACAAGGCGAAGCCCAGCAAGCCAAACCCGAGCAATCCTCCCGACAGGATGCACCCCAGCAACAGCAACCCACCGCACCCACTATTCACCGTTAAAATCGAACAGACATGAGATTTTCAAAGGAAATGATACTCCTCTCCCAAAGCGGCTATGCCATGCCCTTTGAGGACAAGGAAGCCGATGTAACCCCCTCCTTGGCTTTTGGCAAGCAGAAGCATCCCAAGACCGGGGAAACCTTCTTCCACCACGGATGCGACTTTGCTGCCAAGCGCGTGCTACTCTCAGCCGTGGCCGACGGACAAGTCAAGGATATGGGCTTCGATACCACCCACGGCCAGTTCATCGTACTCAAACATGGCAAGTACGAAGTCACCTATGCCCATCTCTCCAAGGTCTATGCCAGTGTCGGCGACCCCGTCAAGGCAGGCAATGTGGTAGGCGTGTCCGATGACATGCTCCACCTCTCCACCTCCTACAACGACACCGAGCTTGACCCCATGGCCTTCTTGGCAATGATACTCCAAAACTTGCTCGTCGTCCGCAAGACTGGTAAGCTACCCACCAACGAGTGCTACAGCATCGATATGGACATCAAGACCGACTATGACGACAAGAAAGAAGAGGTGGAACATCTGATGATGCGCTATTGGGCAGACTACTACGAAGCCATTGGCCGAGGGCAATACACCACACCCGAGCGCACCCAGCTCTCGATGCAAAACCTCTTCGCCATAGGCCAAGAGAAGCAACTCTACGGTGAGACCCTTCCCTCCATGCTGAACCCTTTGGGACTCTGGAAACGAGCAGCCGCCTTGATTGGCCGCATTCAAACCCTTTTGATTGCCGACTTTTTGAACTACCTCGCCATCACCAATCAGGTCTATCTGAGCGGTACCAGCGACGATAGTAAAAAAAAACTTTAGGTGAAGCCCTTGCCGACGGCCTACTCATCGACCCCTTGGCCGGACTGGATATAGAGATACAGAGTTTCGACATCCCGAGACTCGTCAGTGTCTATCCCGACCGAGCCCTGATACGATGGTGGACGAAGCTCTGGATCAACAACCATGAGGAAGGAGAACCCAGTGTGGAAATCACCCGTGAGCAAGCCATCCGCTTCATTTGGGACAACATCGACAAGGATGAGTGGTGCGAAAGGTACTTTCCCGAACAGATGAAGATGTACCACAACGCCATTCAGCAGACCCGAGAACAGCTATTGCAACAAACCCTCGAAGAGAACTTACAGCAGAAGATATGAAGAATCAGCAACGATTTGCGGAGATAGAGTTTTGTCTGGATAAATACTTTCAGGCCAACTTATCCCCTGTGATGAAACGCATCCAAAGCGACCTCAACCATAAGCAGCTGGAAGAATACGCACGGTATCAATCCAGCTTCGCAGGTGTGATGCGCAGTATGGCCGATGCTTCTCATGCCATCCCCGGTGTGAATACCACCATGGCTCATGTCCAAGCTACAGGAAAGTGGAACAGCAAGACCGTCGAGGACTATTTGGCCATGTGCCAAAAAGATATTGCAGGCAACAAGACCATTCAAAAGGACTTGGAAAGGCTCGCCGGTGAATGGCGCAAAGCCGTTATCGGTGAAATCGGCAGAGCCCGCTACGACCAACTCTCCAAGCAGCTGGGCAGCGACTTGGCTTATGCCTATTTGGACTACCGAGTGCAGCACCAGATGGTGCAGCACATGGTAGATAAGCAAACGCCCAAGAGTACCGCCGATTACATCCTACGCAAAGCCGCCAGCACCAGTCTCATCGGACTTGGCACCACTATGCAGCGCACCCCACTTGCCCATGAGATTGCAGGCAGAGCTGAAAAAGCCTATAACCCCACTAAAGGGGAACGAGCCGCTGCCCGAGGTGTCGCTTTCGGCATGGATGTCGTCTCCACAGGCTGTGTTGGCTCTTGGGCCTCCGTCGGTAAGTTCGCCGCCACCGAGATTGTCTTTGACGGTATCGAGTGGGCAGCCAGCAAAGCCCGAGGCCAGCAAAAGACCATGACCGTGGAAGAGTGTATCTCCCAAGCCGTCTTCTCCAGCCAAAGGAACGTGTTCCCCGAGCTGCGAAGAAAAGGCAAGGCCGTCAAGCCCTGGGAGAATGACTACGTGAAAGGAGTCAACCAACAACTCACCCGAAAAATGGCCATTGTCACTACCCAATCCCCCTTGCTGAACCTCATGGAACCTCTCAAGCTACCTACACCGAACATTTCTTTTCTTGCTTCGGACGAGAAAACCAAGAAGCAAGCAGAGCTACGTAAGAAATACAACATCCCTGCCGTCATTCAGCTCGGCAAGGAAGAAGAATATATCCGTTCATTGGAAGCTCGTGCCAAGGCCAAGGAGCTAAAGCCCCAAGCACAGGCCACCCCAGCGAACAAAACAGAAAGCAAAGAGCCCGATGCCCAGACAGCGACCGCCGTATTGCCCGAATCAACCCCTCCACAATCGCAATCCACTGAACCCCTCCAAGTGCAGAACCCAGCCCAGGACAACAGTTCAGGTTGGGAGAAACTCTTAGGCACGTTTGGCCTCAATGATTTTGGCGACATTGGTCACAACCTCGGCTATGTCATCTCGATGCTTCCCGACCTCCTTGTAGGCATGTGGACAGGTAGAACCAAGTCCATCGGTCTCAAGGACAACCTCATGCCCTATGCTTCGGTATTGGCAGGTATGTTTGTGAAGAACCCCATCCTGAAGATGCTGCTTATCGGAATGGGTGGAGCCAACTTGCTGAACAAAGCAGGCCATGAGGCTTTGGCCAGCGCCGAGGGTGAACAGCCCCGGCAAGCCAAGCCCCAGTACCTGCGCTATGCCGATGAACCCCTCAATCCACGCATCAGCGATGTCACCCTCAGTGGTAGCACCCTGATTGCAACGATTGACAAAGTACCTTGCACCGTCCGTCTCACCGAAGATGTCGTGAATGCCCATCGAGCAGGAGCCTTGCCCCTGAACACCTTGGCCAACGCCATCCTCGAACGCAACGAACAACGTCAGGTAGTAATGGATAACAACTACGAACGCCTGCAGGGGCAACAGCGTCAGCAGCAAGTTATCCTCAAATAACCGAAGAAGCGCATCAGCCCCGGCAAAGGCAGGTATTTGCCAAAGAACATTTAAGTACAACCATTATGACCCAGAAGAATCACCAAGAACAGAAAGCCTCAGATAAGCAGGTTGAGATGATTAGCCAAGCCTTGGAGAAAGCTACCCAAAACAACGGAATCTTTCTCAATGCCGAGCGTCGTCCACAGCCTTCGCTCTTCCCTCGTGGTAAAGGCGCAAGCGGCTTCAACGCACTTGTTTTGGGGCTTCATGCGGATGAAAGCGGCTACAAGACCGGGGTGTATACCCTGTTTAATGAAGCCAAGAAAGCCGAAGTCAGCATCAAGCAGAAGCAGCATGGCATTCCCGTCATGTTCACCAAGTGGGATTCCTACACCAATATCAAGAACCCCGAGCTCACCCTGAGTAAGGACGAGTATAAGGCATTGAGTCAGGCCGAGCAAGCCCTGTACCGTCCCAAGCCCACCCGAGAGCTGCGAGTCTTGTTCAATATTGACCAGACCACCATGTCCTCCGTCAAGAAGGAAGACTATGAAGCCTTGGTCAAGAAGAACGGTAGCTTGGAGAACCGAGAAGCCAAGCCTGTGGATGACCAGGATAACCGCATCAAGGTTAACGACTTCCTCAAAAAGATCCGTGACAACCTCGTTCCCGTCCGTCGCGACAGCACCGGCGTTGCTCACTACGATTCCGCCAAGGATAGCATCTATGTCCCCGACCAGAAGCGATTTGAGAGCTACGAAGACTACGTGCAGGAGAACCTCCGTCAGGTCGTTACCGCCACCGGACACCAGCAGCGTCTCGCTCGTCAAGGCGTGGAACTCCCAGGCGGTAAAGCCCCCGAGCAGGACACCCTCAACCGTGAGCGATTGGTCGTAGAACTCGCCTCTGCCATCAAGATGCAGGAGATGGGCATGACCGCCCGACTCACTCCTGAGAGCCAAGCCCTCGTACCCGAGTGGACGAAAGCCATGAAGGAGAGCCCCTGTTATCTGGACAGTGTCGCCGTTGATGTTAACTCCGCCCTCGAAGTCATTGCCAAGGCAGAGAGAGGCGAAAAGGTAGAATACGCCTCCGTTCGCAATGAGCAAAAGACCGCCGAGCTCGCCGAGACCCTTGGTCAGAACGGCAAGGTCACCATTGACAACGTGCAGATGATGAAGGATGACAACAACCGTTGGACCATCTATATCAAGCCCGAGGGACAGGAAGGTATCAACCTCTATCCCGAGCGTGATGACCTCAATCGCTTCTTCACCACCATGAAAAATGGTTCTGACGAAGCCATTGACAAACTCCGTGCTGAACTTGCCCAGAAGTACTACACCATGGCCATGAGCAATCCCCAGTTGAAGGTTGACCTTTTCGGACGCGACACCCCACAGGCCGATATTGACCGTATCACCCATGCCAGCATCTTCCGCAGCAAGGACAGCAAGCTATTGCTTCTCCCTACCATTGAAGAGTTAGGCAAGCAACGCCCTCGTGAGATAACCAATGCTCAGTGGCAGCGCATGTGGCTCTGTGAAGATATGGCTCGCTACAAAGCCATCCTTGCCGCACAGGTCTTCAAGGATGTCCTTCATCCCGAGCTTGCTCAGCAACAGGCTAAGGAAGAAGGAGTCGTCCTTCACCAAGTCCCCCAATGGGCGGTCGATTACATCGTCAACGGCAACCCCGAAGGTCTCACCAAGGAAGAGCTGAAAGCGGTGGATGACTTCTTGGACAAGAACTTCCCCGACGGCTACGTCCCCGTAGTCAACGAGAAAAATGAAAAAGAGCTCAACACCTCGCCAGCCTTTGGCACTCGCAATCCGAATGCCTTGCCCGGCAAAGGTGAGTCCTCTTACCAAGCCGTCAACACCGTTGAAATCGCCTTCCATCCCGCAGGAGAGATGCGTGTCATGACTCCCGAGCAGGAAAAGGAGTTCAACAAGCAGCAGGAAGCCACGGCCAAAGAAGGGAAAAAGCAGCCCGAAGTGAAGAACCCCGAGGAAAAGCCAGCCGAGGAGAAAAAGTCCAAGTCGGAAGTCTCTCCCATGCTCAAACAGTTCCTCGACCTGAAGAAGAAGCATCCCGATGCCATCTTACTCTTTCGTTGTGGCGACTTTTACGAGACCTATATGCAGGATGCAGAGAAAGCATCCAAGACATTAGGTATCACCCTCACGAGAAGCAGTAAGACCAAGGACACCGAAGGCAAGCCCCTCGAAATGGCAGGCTTTCCTTTCCATGCCCTCGATACCTATCTGCCCAAGCTCATCCGTGCCGGCCATCGGATAGCCATCTGTGACCAGTTGGAAGCCCCTCGACAGGAAACCGCCAAGCAGGTAGCCAAGCAGGAAGTCGTGGAAGAAGTTCAACCTCATCGTTCGTTTCACATGTAAGCAAGTGTAGTTATGTCAAAGAATCAGGAGTACATAGACCAGTATAAGGAATTTGCGATGGAGCAGATGCGACGTTACGGCATCCCGGCTTCCGTCACCTTGGCACAAGGCATCTTGGAGAGTTCTAACGGCAGGAGCCAGCTTGCTCAGAACGAGAACAACCACTTCGGTATCAAGGCCACCAAGGCGTGGCTTGCTGCCGGGGGTGGTTATGGGGTTTATACCGATGATAGGCCGAATGAGAAGTTCTGCAAGTATGCCAGTGTAGGCGATTCCTACGAGCACCACAGCCAGTTCCTGAAGAACAACACACGCTATGCCGCTTGTTTTAAGTTATCCCCCGATGACTACAAAGGATGGTGTATAGGCTTGGACAAGGCAGGCTATGCTACTTCTGGTACTTACGGCCCGAGTCTTATCAAGACCATTGAGCGACTGAACCTCCAGGACATAGACCGTCAGGTGATGGCCGAGATGCAGGCCGAAGGCAGAACGTTTGGTCTGGGAGCCACCCAACCCCTCCCCACAGGAAGAAGTGCCGCACCCACAGCTCAACCGACTGCCCAAACCTCCGCTCAACCACCATCCTCCGCCTACAGTATGCCCGTTCAGCGTGACGAGTTTCTACTCGTTACCTCTCCCTACGGTATGAGAATGCATCCGATTGACCACGTCAATAAGATGCACAACGGTATCGACATCAAGACCAACCACGAAGCCGTGTTGGCCACGGAGCAAGGTGGTAAAGTCATTGACGCAGGCTTTGATACCAAAGGCGGTGGCAACTATGTGAAATTGGAATACAGCCGAGAGGATGGTTCCAAGACCCAACTCACCTTCTGCCACCTCTCTGAAATCAAGGTCAAGGTCGGTGATACCTTACAGGCAGGTCAGCCCTTGGGCGTGTCGGGCAGTACCGGCAAGTCCACTGGCGACCACCTGCATTTCTCTGTGAAGCAGGTCTCACCCGACGGCAACGTCCGTCAGGTAGATCCTGCTGCCTATCTTGCTGAGATAGCCCAGAAAGGCAATCTCCCGCAACAGACATTACTCAACGGCCAAGACCTTCTTGCCAAGTACAAGTCGCAAGACCCCAACAACGGCAACGCCTTGGCGCAAGTCAATCCTGCAATGTCAGCCGATGACTGGATGAAGAAACTCCTTTCTTCTGAAGACATCGGTTTGGATTTGGGAATGAACGGAGGAGACCCCATCGTGGATATGGTGACTGGAGCGTTCACCGCCTTGATGGCCATCGCCGTTCAGATAGATAATAAGACGGAGGAAGATAAGAAGCAGATGGTGACGGAAGCTGCTACCACCAAAAGCATCAATCTTGCTCCCTATATGCCGAACCATTCCGATTGTAGCATTAGCCTACAAGAGGGTGGCAAAGCCATTTTGAAGGTTGACGGTCAGGCAAGAGCCTTGTCTCAGGCTGACCTCAGCAGTCTCTCGAACATCTTAAGCTCGTCTTTGACGGATGATGCCAAAATGAAGCGAATCGCCATATTGGTGGACAATATCGTCCTCTCAAATAAGGCTTCGCAAAACTACGAGCAGGCTGTCAATCAGTCCCAAGAACAGACAAATACCATACAACGATGAGAAAGATTATTCATCCCATACCGTATGCCTGTCTGAATCTTGTAGGCACGGTTTCCTTAGCAGGGATGCTTTACTTCGCTTTTGGAGCGATAGTAACTGCCATCTATGCCATCTTCTCCATCACCACCTTGGCGTATATTCTCTATGAGTTACACCGAGCCCCCTTGATAGAAGATGAAGACGACCCCTCAACCGATAACCAGTAATAAGTATTTTGTATGATTAAGTGTAGTGTAACAATCAATGGTACCATCAGCCGTGCAGCGCAGATGCGTACCGATAAGGACAACAACTCCTTTGTGTCCTTTCCTGTGAGTGTAGTCCTTCCTGCCAAGTCAGGTATCAATAAGACCATCGAGGTCAGTGTGTCCATGAACGGCACGCAGGCCGATTGCCCCAAGTACCAAGCCAACCAGCGTGTAGAGATGCAAGGCACGCTCACACTTCGTAAGAAGGGTGAAGCTTTGTATTTCAACTTCATGGCCGGCTCTGTCAACCTTCAACCCACCGACACCAAGGATAAAATTGAAGGCGAAATGGAGTTCCGTGGCGCACTGGGCGGCAAAGACCTCGTCCTGAAGAACGACAAGAAAGGCAACCCCTTCCTCCTGTTTTCCGGCTTCTCCACCGAGAAGATTGGTGAGAACTTCGAGTTTGTCTGGGTGCGTTTCGTCCGCTTCTCAGGAGAAAAGGAAGCCTTCCTCCAGCCCAAGGCAAGGGTCAACGTCAAAGGTACTGCCGAGTTTGGCGTGTACAACGACAAGGTTGACATCAGCTGCAGGGTGTCGGAAATCACGGAATGGGTGAAGGAACCCTACCAAGGCAGTCAAGCCGGCGGTACGTCCTTCAACCAGCAAAGTCCCAACGACGAGTGTCCTTTCTGATTGTCTAACCCATAAACGAGAAACCCTATGAGAAAGGACTATCAGAAAGCTCAGCGTGACGGCCAGCCAAGTGCTGAGGATAGAGCTTTGGAGAAATTCACGGAATTGGTCATCGACAAGCTTCAGGATCTTCAGGTGGATTGGCAAAAGCCTTGGTTCACCGAATCAGCTTTGGCCGTTCCTCGCAACCTCAATGGTCGTCAGTACAATGGCATGAACAGCGTCATGCTTATGATGCACTGCCAAAAGAACAACTACGAACTTCCTGTGTTCTGTACCTTTGACCGTGTGGCCAGTTTGAACTTCGAGAAGGACAAGCAAGGCGCAAGGCAGCGGACGAAAGATGGCAAAGGTGAAGACTTACCTTTGGTATCTGTAAAGAAAGGGGAACGAAGTTTTCCAGTCTTCATCACCACATTTACCGTGGTAAATAAGGAGACGAAGGATAAGATTAAGTACGATGATTACAGACAGATGTCTGAGGACGAGCGTAAGGACTACAACGTGTTTCCAAAACTACAAGTCTACGCAGTATTTAATGTTGGTCAAACCAACCTCAAAGAGGCTCGTCCTGACCTCTATGCCAAGCTCGAAGAGCAGTGCAAAGGTCAGCGTAGAAGCGAAGAATTGCGAGGTGAAGTCTTGCCTGCTGTGGATGCTATGATTAAGGAAAATGGTTGGTATTGTCCCATCAAGGAAGTCCATGGTGACAATGCCTACTTCTCCATCAGTCGTGATGAAATTGTGATGCCTGAGCGTCAGCAATTCAAGGATATGGAGTCGTTTCAAACCAACCTTTTCCACGAAATGACCCATAGTACAGGCGTGGAAGGCCGTCTCAACCGCATCGTTGCGACCCAGTTCGGATCGAGCGAATATGCAGCTGAGGAACTCAAAGCTGAGTTGACAGCCGCTTTCGTGGCGGCCAACTATGGTATGGTTAAAGGCTTGAAAACCGACTCCGCTCCTTACTTGAAGTCATGGTTGGACAGCCTTCATGAGTCCCCGAACTTCCTGAAGACCATTCTTCTGGATGTCAAGCGAGCTTCGAGTATGCTGACCCAGCGTATCGATGGCATCAACAACCGTATCGAGCAGGGTCTGCCTCCGATCGCTGAGGAATGGAAGAACGAGAACAAGCAGTCACAAGCTGCCAATGTACAGGCCGGGGAAGTGGCGGCCAAGGCTCCTTCCAAAGCTCTCAGCAGCGAAGAGGTGAAGACCAAGTTGGATGACTTCATGCAACAGTACTACTTTGCAGCCAGACGTGAGAACAACGCACGTTTGGGCGGTTTTACCGAGCATGAAGGCAAGCCGGCCATCCGTCTGTACATTGACTCTGCTATCGGCACGAGCAACTACGTCATTACCCATGAACAGGATGCACAGCAGAAAGACCATTTTTTCATGCGCCTCATGGATGATGGCAAGAAAGTCTTCAAGTCCAATGAAATGCCCCATAATCGTGATGACGCATACAACTTTATGCGTAATGCGGTGAAAGAGCAGGCCGACTATGAGTTCGACAAGCGAGCCGAATCCCATAAGCAAGGTCAGGATGACGAGCAATCGTTCCATCGTGGACGATAGACTGACTCCCTAATATGAATGCAGCCCATTCTCGTGATGAGAGTGGGCTGCTTTCTGCATTCGTTCAGCTTTCAAATTCTAATACCCAGGATTTTGTGTAATATTAGGATTGTAAAGCATTTCGTTTTGTGGCAATGGCCATAACAGTTGGTATGTTTGTGAACTTGTCAAACCAAGGTATGATTCACCCAAGTTGTTGCGTCTTATGAATGAGAGGAAGAAAGGCGTTTGTGTCTTATAGCGCAAAGTCGCTATTGCCTTGAGAACATCCGTCTTATCTATATTCAAGCTCTTCTTGTTGCAATACTCATCGATGTATTGCTTGGCTTGTGTCGTCTTGTTATTATGATAATAACACTCTGCCAAAGAAAGTATAACATCTTTATAGTCTAAGCAAGGATGAACATATTCACCGCTTCTTGTTTGAATCCACAAACCTAATATACATTCCGAATTGTTTGTGTAGCTCGGTAATTTAGAGCTCTCCAGACTGTAATATCCATTGCTCACAACCTTTTCCAAAAGAGGTTGAGCCTCCCCGTAGTTCTTCTGATTCATATAGACGTAAGCAAGAATGACACGTGCAACATCTTTTGAAACGAAAAGCAGATCGTTGGCATTACTCAAAGAACTGTTTTTCTTTTCATCCAGCGAAGGCAACGCTTCTTTCAAACTATTCGCTAATTTGGATAGCAATGCTTGCTCTTCAGTTCTTGCAACATATGGATCCATACCAAATTCGATTATATATGGTACGCCACCCCAATATGCTGACATCGCATAATAAGTCAGAGCAAAGTATGTATTCAGATATTCTTGATAACAACCAAGCGCAGACGCATCTGCTTGCTTTATGCGACTCATTAACTGAAGCGCAGAGTAAAACTTTTGCCATGATTCTGATATAGTTCCATTATTTGAGTCAAATGGCGTATGATTTGTCTGAATTGCATATTCACCTTCCAATCTAAGCACGTTTGCCATTGCGTCACGAAAGTAACCTACTGATGCTAGAAAAGCAGAAGCTCCATTTTGTCCAAGATTAACTCGATCAGACTTCATATTAGGATTGCCTTCTTGTGTAATGGTTATTTCAGCAGCTTGTTTTCCTCTCGCATTAAATAAAGGGAATGAAATGCTTTTCTGTGTCTTGAATTGGGCAGGTGAAACATGAACCTTTATGGTATTACCTTCTATCTCCTTGCTATACTCCATTTCTTTGATAGTATAACCGCCTTCATAAAGACTATTGAAGAATGTTTCTGTTGATACATTATCTCCAGGAGTAACATCCAAAAAAGAGTCTCCTGATGTCGTAGTTGATGGAGCCTCAAAGTAATATTGTTTGTCTGATTTTACAGTAATCGTATAATCGCCACCCTCCATTGGAACTGTGATTTGAGATTGGCTCAACTCTACAGTGTTATTACCGTCGATTTCGTTACCTGCAATTCCATCGTTGTCCCAGTCAAAGTAGAATGCCAAATCTTTTACGTTGACATTATATCCCAAATCCTTATAACGGTTAACGATATTCTGATTGATGTCTTCCAATTTACCATTAAGGTAGTTCTTGGTTTTCTTCAACTGCTCTTTGGTCGCATCTGAGAAGGAACCTGTTGTACTGAACTCATTAGTGAGTTTAGAAAGGAACTCTACGATTTCAGCCTCAGAACGGTCGGAAAGAATATAGGATGAAATAGCAATCAACGCTCCAGCGGCATCGTCGCCAGCAATAATTGAATATTGACTTGCGTCTTTTGTCGCATAGTTTTGAAGTGCAAACGCCGTCATCAGCTCATTTTGAGCCTGCTTGTTGGCTTCTGCAAACGACATACCCTTCGATGTAACCAAATAAACAATACGCTGACTCTTTATGTGAGTTACAATATTCACATTGATGGTGGAGTTATCGCTCAAGTCCACAATAGCATTGAGCTTGATAGTGCTATTAGACAAGTCACCATCTACTTCGTTGAAGAAGTAGCCATCTGCTGTGAGCTTCGCATAAGGTGAGTTCATCTTGAGAGAACCATAGTTGAAGTCACCTGTATTATTCTCAATGGTTGTGGTATATGACGCACCTGTAGGTGTCATATCCTTATCCAAAGTGCGCATTTCTACTGTTGAACCACTTACAAGTGGGCCTTTCTCGACTTTGCCTTTCACTATATGAGCAGTTTGGGCGAACTGGTCATCTATTTCGTCTTTTGAGTCACTGCAAGACGTAATCGCGAATAAACCTGCTATTGCAAGAATATATGGTTTTGTAATAAAATATTTCATGTGGTAGTCCTCTTTTACTATATAGACAACATTTATTGCTCACAAATATAATGATTTTTGAGCGAATATATTGTGTATCGGGAGGTTATAATGCAAATTTGCGTCCATTTTTCACCCTTTTTACTCGTTTATGACTAATACCACCATTCATTTCGTTTGATTTCTAAGGCATATTTTGCCTCTTTCGTTGATATATCTTCTTTGGCTGATATTAGCTAAAGTTTGATATTTTCAAGCAATAGTATTCCAAATTTGAGCTACTTATAAAAGCCAAAAAGCACCACGATTCACATCGCAGTGCCCTCTGTTTCATGAATTTCATTCAGTTTTCCGCTTCCTCTTCGGTGTCGAAGACAGAAGTTCATAAGGCTGAACATAGTCGGCTCCTCTTTCTTCAATAGGTAGTGCCCCATGTTCCTTTAGCGTGTCATACAGGAATTTTACACCCAACGGAGTCCACTGAGTGTTTTGCGTGATTCTGATCGTACCATCTTTCGTTTTGATAGGGAACGTGACACTATGTACATAACCAACATACTTGTACTTCTCGTAAAGATTCCATGGGCCGGCCGCTTTTTCTTTACCTGTAACAAGGTCTTTGGCCTTTCGTCTCCATTGAATACCTAAGTGTTCTAAGTATTTATTGAAAGCCATTGCTGTTGTTCCATAGTCCTGAGCAATACTTTCAACCGTAACGAGAGATTTGGAAGCCAACACCCTTTCGCAATAGATGGATTTCTCGGTCATATCAGCGATTTGCACCTTCTGCTCTGAGATGAGAGCCTGTTGCTCTGCATTCTTCGCTTGAAGTTCAAGACGAGCCCGACGTTCTTCCTTTAGGGATGTTGCCAACTTAATGACTGTATCAGGATCGAGTAAAGCCTGTTCGATGGCTTGGTCAGTCATATATGCACCATGTCTGCGAATAGAAGGAAGAACTTCAGATGTAACCCATTTACGGAATGCCTTAGCCACTGGTTTACGCGAATCAAGAATTACATCGTAAAGACCATCTTCATTGACAAATGTCGCAAGTTGTTGTCTTCCAAGTCTATCAACGATGGTATCGTTTGAAACGACATCATCTGTTAGACGCTCCTTAACATGAATAGCCTTCAGTCCAAGAACCTCACAAATATCCTTCAAGCAGAATCGAGGTTCGTTGTTATCATCGACGATGATCCTAATTTCGCCAAATTGAGGACTGTTGAATATCTGTAATCCTGTTTCCATTACTCGCTTCCTTTTTTCGGCTCAAAGAATAGCTCCACCTTCGTCTGGCGGTTCACCTCCTTGGGCGAGAAGTCAGCGATGCCACCTTTCCCAATCATCACGATATGGTTCTCCTCGATGCCACGCTGCAGGAACTGTTGGCCAATGAAAGATGCACGGCTTTGGCTCAGCTCCTTGTTAATGGAGGAAGACCCAGTTGCACTATCAGCAGCACCTGTGATGCGGATTCGCAGGTCATACTTTTGGGCGATGCGAGCAATCTCGTCGATGTTTAGCGATTGAGAAGCATCTGTCAGCTCTGCCGTATTCAGACGGAAGAAGAAATAGATAGGCGCACCGATACACGCACGGTTACGGCTCATTGCTATGAGGTAATCGTTCCACATAGCTGCATCTGAAGGAGTGGCCTTATCGTAGTCGCTGGCGTTACTAACCCCGGCATTTCTTTCGAGCTTTGCCATATTCTCAGATGTGCCGTTCATGCAATCCAAGGAGTCCTTATCACCATTCCACTTGCGGTTACGGAGACGCGCCATTAGGCTATTGTAACCAGAATAGCCATTGAACGGATAGACCTGAGTGCTTGCCACAGAGCCATCCTCCAACCCCTTCAATCTGTTACCATACGTCTCCAACAAGCCTTCGAGCTCCAGGATTTTCTTCATTTCCGCAATCACACGACTATCCTTATCGTGTCGCTTGACGTATTTCTGATTCTGCTCACTGATAAGCGCAACCTGATCCATCAGCCAGTTGTTCTGTGCCATATAGGGAGCGGCATCAATCACACGTTTCCAGGAGCTCTTGCCCAGCGTGACGGACAGACCCGCAGTCATCTGGAAGAGGTGGTCGCCCATCTTACGGGAATCGCCGAGGCCATCAAAATCTCTGAATGTGGTGGTGCCTCCAAGTTCCAAGTTAAGATGTAAGCGTTTCGTCATCCGATAACCGCTTTTGAATCCATACGACAAGGCAAAAGGGTGACCACCCTGACTGTCGTTGTGAATGATACCAGCTCCGACATACGGCGAGAACTCCCACCGAGGGTCTTGGGTATTCCTATATATAGAGGGAGCGAGGTTCCAGAGGAAGTCCGCATGGATGCTCTGATAGTCCGCCACCTCAAAGCAAGCATCCTTCATCTGAAAGCCGCTGAAAGCAATTCGTCCACCGATGGAAGGTGTGAACCATTTGCCCACTGAGAATGTGTAGGCAGGCCTCATACGGTCGAACATATCGCCGCATCCCAGAGGGTCGCCGGCAAACACATTCACGCCAGCCCCAGCTGAGAGGAACCAATGTCCTTTCCAAGGCGAGGTTTCCGTTACACCTGCCAGATACGTCGGCTCGATAGGTTGGAGCATCAGTTCCGATGTGGAAACCCTCGTTACACGCACCGAGTCGGTAAGCTTATTCATTTCCGTTGCCTGTGATGTGGCACCGAGGCACAAGGCACAAGCCAAAGTAAGTTGTCTATACATGTTGTTCTTGATAAAATGATTGTTGTTACTATTCTTACACATACGATAAAGCGTGCCCACATAACAGGCAGGCGACTGCCCACCTGCTATCTGCGCACAAAAGTTAGCGTTTCTTCTTTTGGCCGACCCGAGGATGCATCATGCGAGCCCCTTGCATCAGGCAACGCATTAACCACTTGCGTTCATCCTCGTCTTCACGTCTGCCCCAGGGCATATCACTTCCACCGCCACCACCGCCGTGACCCTCTGCAAAAGTTGTCGCCTGGTCAACGAGACCAACAGACAACAAGATGGCACAACGTATGATGCCGCTAAAGCGCATGGCGAACTCCTTGGCCAAAGTCTTGTCCAGCGCCTGCTGCACCTCGGGGTAAGGGTTTGTCGTGAGCATATCATGCACGGTGCTCACCATCTCATCCATCGCAACCGATTTCAGACGCAGTTCCACCTGCTTGGTATAATCACCCGACATTCGGCCCAGTTCCGCATCCATCTCCTGCACCTGAGTCTCCGCCTTCACCACTTGCTGGTGAAGCACATCCAACTCCTGCTCGGTGACAGACAGTTGCAGCTGACGGTTTGTGAGTTTCTCCCTCACTTTCTCCAACTCCTTCTCCGTCTTTGCCAGTTCGCTGTCCAAACGCGACTTATCTGCATCCGCTTGATTGTATTCACGGAGCAACTCGTCACGTTGTCTGGTCAGTTCCTCCTGACGCGTCGTGAGGTTCGCTATCATTGTGGTGAAGGATTTCAGCTTACGCTCAGCAGCTGCCGTCTGCTTACGGATTTCATCCAGCGTCATTTCGCCGTCATCAATCTTCCGCTTCAGTTCATCAAGTTCCTGAGCCAGCTTACGGCGGTACTGTTCCGGTGAGCAATGCTTCGCCCCCGTCTCCCGAATGTCAGACCCACGTTCAAGTCCCCACTTGGCGTTCACCTTGGCCAGCTCATCATGAAGGTAGAGCAGATGCGCACGCATCGCCTCCTTCGACTCGCCATGGAACACCTTCTTATGTGACAGCTTGCCCTTATCCGTTATGGGCAATACCGTACAATGGATATGTGGACATTTCTCGTCCAGATGTACATAAAATCCGACGATGTTATCCTCCCCCCATTGCTCACATGCAAAGCGGTATTGGTCGAGTGCCCACTGTTCAATCTCCGGCATCCGCTGGATATGCGAGTTGTCCCTTTGGCGTTCCAAATCCACATCCTGAGTGCCAAACGCCAGTTCTACCATGCGGTCATGATTACCTTGGAAGATAATCTTGGCCAGCGTGTTTCGGGTAGGCTTCTCTTTCCCTTCATTCGGGTCTTTCAAACCAAGTTCTGCCAGCCGCTCTGCCATACGTTGAAGGATAGACTTCGATTTGTCGATAGGCTGTATCTTACCGCCCTTGGCAATCTCGAAGTTCAGGTGGTCGCGCGTGGGGTCATACTCACGCCTTCCCATCTGTACCTGCTTCGTATGGTCGTTCCATTTCCGCTGGTGCTCGTTGCTCTCGTTCATGGTCATCCCCTTGCCGGGCTCGATGTCCATGACCTGTTTCTGTCCATTAGCCATAATCTCGATATTAAGACCGCCGACAGTGCCGTCCTCTCCCTACGGTTTCCTTGCCCTCTCCTGCGTTCCGATAGGCACGCCAACAACATATAGCCCAGCCGTCCGCTGCACGGCTGTTTCCGTCCTTTCCTTCTCTCCAGAAGGCATCATCGTGACCGAGCTTGCTCCTTGTATGGTCACGCTCCACCTTTTCGATAGAAAAGTGGGGATTATGCTCCCCACTTCCCTTTGGTAGTGGCAGCAGACAAGTCTGATGCCTTATTGTGGGCAAGCCCACTGAACGCCCTACGGGAGGTGAAACAGAATAGAAAGGGGAAAGGCTAAGCCGTGGTTTGCGTCCTTGGCGCACAGATAAGGCAAGGTACTAACCGAAGGTAAAGACGCACTGACGATGTCATTTTCAAATGTTATCGGCAGGGTGGTCTTTATGTTTACCCTGATGTCGCACCCCATCTGTTTCTGTCGGTTTGTCCGCAGAATCTGTTGGGGTGAAATCCACTGGCAGCCGTGCTGACAGTTCTTGGAACGCCTGAGCGAAGATACGTGTGACAGCGTCTCTCGTATCTCCAAAGGTCTCCCAGACCATGAGGTTGATGGGGTGTCCCTCATCACAGAAGAGGGCGTTCATCATCCGAACCGCTTCTTCTTGACTGCCGTGGCAGATCGTGAAGAAGCAATCCAGCAGGGACTTCTCCGCCTGTGGCGTGTACACACTTACCAAAAGATGTCTGACGGCCAGCATCATCGCCTCCAGATAAAGAGTGGCCACTTGGCATCTCTGTTCGGAGGTATAGAGGAGATGGCCGTTCTCGTCCATCATCGGGGAAGCGTTCTTAGCGAACTGCTCAGATAGCTCCCGAATGACGGACGTGGTCAACAGACCATATTCAGCAAGTGGCATTTCGCCTTCAGCGAATCCAGTGCCCGAAAGCAGGTTTGTGGGATGGTCGGAAGGCAGCCATTTGAAACGGAGCGATACCAGCTCCATACGACTGCACTTCACCTGCGGTGTATGCGTGATTTGTCCTAATTCCACAAGCGTGTCCACAAACTTGCGGACAGTCGCTCGTTGCCAGCGCCACTTCTTGGCCAGCTCGCTGATGGACGTAATCACCTCACCCGGCACCAAGTCGAACTCCTGCCCATAGCACCTGACGTGCCCCTTGAATTGTGTCGCCATTTCCAGAAGGTCACGGAACGCCTCCAGCTTCGTGAGACGCTTGTCCTCCTCGGGAGCCAGGAACTCCAGCAAACGATTGCTCAGTCCCAAGTGTTTTGGTTCAAGTTGATTGATCATTATCTAACAATAAAAAGTTCCACATAAAGTAATTCACACGTCTGACCGACCTCTACGGAAGGGAAAGCACTCCCGAGATGGCCGTCAGTGACCGTTTTTGGCACGTCTTGCCCGTCTTTTCTTTCGGTTCTGACGGCGTTCACGGTCTTTCTCTCTTTGCTTCTGGTTGCGGATAGCCCTCTCAGAAGGCTGTTCCGAAGAAGAAGCATCGTCGTCCACAACGATTTCCACTTCCTGAGTCTGCGAAGCATCCTCTTCGGCAGGCACGGTGTCCACATCCGTCTCCACCTCGATAACCTCCGCCTCCTCAAAATCGTAGGGTGTATGGATGTTGGCCATCTCTGCCCGAAGCCCTTCGATGGTATCTTCGATGATGTCCGAAGTGTCACCACGTTCAGTTACCATCGCCATCAGCTCCTTGGTCGGATAGACCCACGAGGTAACGAGCAGTACCATCAACGTCACCGCTAAAGGGTTCGCGATAGGCAGGAAGAAAGCGGCTAACATCATCACATAACATAGCCACATACAGCCCTTGCGGTGAAGCAAGCGCATGATGCCATCGCTATACTTTTCTGAAAACAGGGCGAAGGCCAACAAGCTCGACGGCAGCAGCTGAACAGGGTGCGCCGATGCACATAACGCCGTGAAATGATAGGCCAACAACATGAGTAAAGCCACCAAGACGACGAAGCGTCTTCCTTTCGGGCTAACTGCCAGCTGTTCACGAAAGCCCACCAAAAGGGCGTGTTTAGTACCATAGAGATAAGCAGCAATCCCCACGAAAACGAGTGGGAAAGCGAGTTGTAAAAGTTTCCAAGTCATACGTTATAATTTGATTAAATGATTCACATGAAATCCGCTATCACCTTCCTCTCGTCACGGAGATACTCCAGTCTTCCGTGCAGCTGGATGCGTCCATGCTCACGGATGATGTCCTGATACATACATTCCAAGGAAGTGAAGTACGTCACGGTCGTATTGTGGCACATGCCATCACGTTCCGTATAGAAGTCCATTCTGACCATCGCCCCATGTTTATTCTCAGAGTAGAAAGAACAACTGCGCCCCACCTCAGAGTCCCGGCGTTGTACGAAGTAGTAAAGCATCACCAGGCGATTCACCTTCTCCATCTTGTCGATAATCTCCCCGATGGTGTGCGGACGCATCAGCCCATAGCGTACAATCGCCTTATCGACGTACAACACATTCTCCTCGATCGCCTCGGGGTCGAGGAGGTCGGGAGCTAAAAGCGACATGGCAATCTCGAACTTGTAGATGACCTCGTCCATGTTATCGTCTGCTGACATATTCCTTGATGATTTCGTTGGGCATTTCCTCGATTGGCAAAGGTGCCCACCCCATGCCCTTGTTCAATGAGGCTGATACCGCAGGCAGCTCATGCGCCAACGTGCGCAGGTCTTGCTTCTGCTTATCCGTCAGAAGCGAGAGCGTCAGTCCGTCCATCGGAAAGAAAGGCTTCATCATCATCCACAGATAGACCACCGCCTGTTCGTCATCCCCCGTGACACGTCCTTCCTTGATGTCAGCAAGGCAGGTCATGGCGTTCTGGATAATGCGACGGTTCGTGCGCATGAACATATATATAATAGGTGCATCCGAAGCCATCTGACCCTCGCAAGCAGATTTGAAAATCAGCTCGCACACGCCTTCCGTGAAACTCGTGATGTTTTTGAGCGACACATTGCCTAACTCATGCAGGTGCACGAGGAATCCCTGAAAGGCCAAATCCTCCGCACGGATAAAGCGAAGCATATCCGACTTGGACTTGATGCCCTTCTTCAGGTAGCTCTTGAGAAGCGTCGAGTAACTGCTCACCGCCTGCTCCTTGGTAAGCTTTGGCAGCTCTGCCGCATCCAAGGACGCAAAGAACTTGCGAGCATCCGCACCATCGAACAACGAATCATTCGGCTGTTGCTCGTAGAGCGCTTCACGGACGGTGAGAATATCCTCAAAGGAGCGCACTTCAGCATCCACCATCGCCTCCAATCGGTTGGCCACCGAATCCTGAAGGCTGCGATACGTCATGTTGCCATATATCCTATGTGGTATGGAATCAGGTTGCACGTGGTGAAGGAGCGTATCTGACAGCACGAACCACTCTTTGGTGAGCGCCACCACCTCCTTGATGTCCGTTTCACGCGTCTTGACAGCCTTTTGCAGGAAAGCCTGATGAGCTTTGAGCGCCGAAGGGGCATCCACTACCTCCATCTGCTTGTTGTTATCACTACAGCCACAAGTGGCAGCCGATGTCATGAGTACAACCACAAACGAAGCGATAGTTCCCTTTGTTTGCAGGATATTATACCCGAATGATGTGAGTCTTAATTTGATGTGCATAAACAGTTCTAATAATTATCATGGGCAAAATTATGGATATTCAATTAGACCTAAACACACATTTCCTCTTAGGTCTATACGTGATTTATTAAAGTCATTACGCAAAATATTCACGTCTAATAAATACACAAGTTATAGTATAAAACAAGTCCAATTATTTGGAACGAAAACCACCCAATAGTTGAGCAGTCCATCCATAAAATCATGAAATTTGAGGTCTAATCTCAAACAATAATCAAAGTCTAATTGAGTTACAATTATTTTCTGTACTTTTGTCGGAAGAAATAAGAATCACCACTATGGCACGAGTAGGATATATCATGTCCTTCAAGCACCTTGAAGAAGACTTGAAGGCTGACATCCAGTGGATGAATGACCACGGATGCTGCAAAATTTTCATTGAAGACGAGCATAACGAGGCTACGCGCATCGTGTGGAAAGATATGCTCGAATGTCTTGCTTGTGGCGATGAAATCGTCATCAGCAAATTCTCTCACGCTATTCGAGGTAGCCGTGAGTTCTCCGTATTTTGTGACTATCTGCGTCGTGAGAAGGTCGATGTCATCAGCATCCATGACGAGATGGACACCAAGGGAAAGACCTTCCCTCCCAAGTCCTTGACCGACTTCATGAATATGTTGGCCACCCTGCCCACCGAAACCATGGCACTCCGTCAGGCGCACGAGCATAAAGCCAAGCTCATTGCGAGGAAGCATCCACGCACCCTCAATCAACAAAAGACCGACCGCAACAACAAAATAGTACGCATGTACCAGCAAGGTGAGTCTATTGACAAAATCTGGAAGATGAGCGGATTCAAAAGCCGCCAGAGTGTCTTCAACGTCCTTGATGCGGCAGGAGTAGACTTCAATCGAGGCCATTCCAAGAAGGAACTGCAAGATAGAAGCACCAAGGAAGAACTACAAAAAGATAATAGCGATGACTGATAAAGAACTTGCCTACGAATTGTTCGGCAGATACAATGGCGATGAAATCAGGTATCGCCACAACAAATGCTATTTAGAGCTCGCTCACCATCTTCTACAGGAGGACAAGGATTGCGACCTCTATCCACATGTTGCCTTTGCAATGGCCAACGAACTTTACAAAGATACTGGTGACACCTTTAATGAAAGCTATATGCAAGCCGCCGTTGAGGGATTTGAGAAACTGCAAAACCCCTCTGATGACGTGAAAGCCAAGCTTGCCAAAGCCAAGGAGGTAATCGCAAGAGCGCAGCAAAACCGCCAACAATGGGACGAAAACATGTCGAATTGCGTCTTGGATAAACGTGTCGAAAGATGATTCACGGAGTTGAACATCTGTTGAAGTATATCTTATGCATCCGAGGTCAAGGCGTGTATATTCACGATGTCCTTATCCACAACGACGATGACCACGACCTTCAATACATAGACGTAATCATTGATATTGAAGACACTGACAATGATAAGATATATCACCTGAAGCTCCATGCCGAAGACATTGACAAATTCTACTTCGAGCGTGAGAACTATGGACTGTTCGTCTTTGATTTCACGCTGACACCCTATAAGAACGAGCGAAAAGCCCGTCTTGTGAATATCAGCTTTGACGAGGTAGGATATATCACCGCAGGCACTATCACGTTTGAGGAACTCACCGATGAACAGTTAAGAACCCAAACCGCCCGATTATGTTCAGCATACTGATATACCTTTCCCTCCCATTCGCCTTTCTCTTCCATGATATAGAAGAGATAGCCAAGCGAAAGCGTTGGGCACGAATCCATGCAGACCGCATTGGTGGCATATACCCGAACATGCGTCCAATACTCGTCCACCTGCGAGATATGAGCAACAGAAGTTTCTGCATCATCGTTGCAGAAGAGCTATTGCTCATCATCCTCGCTGTAATCTGTGCAATCTATGGACCCACGGCGGTTCCATTGTTTGCACTCACATGGGGATTCTGCATCCACCTTGTGGTGCATATCATCCTGGCACTGGCCGTCAAAGGCTATGTTCCGGGGTTGACCACCTCGGTGCTCCTCCTGCCATACGCCGGAATTGCCGTAGCAGATATGCTTCAGCAATTCTCATGGCAGCAGAATCTGCTTTATGCAGTATCTGGTATTACAATCGTGGGGGTCAACCTCATCTTGATGCATACCATGCTTAATAAATAGGAAAGCTTGCCTCGTGTGGCTCGAAAAGAGTCAAGGAGTGAAACACTTGACCCTGATAGAGCCACTTGAGCAACAAATACCCAACCATGCTGGTATGGGTACTGCAACTTGACCGCTGTAAGAGTTGTAGTACCCATTCGAGCGTGGTTGTTTTTTTATTCATCAAAAACAAGGAACAATGTTTAGAAAACTATTCCAATGGGCGAAGAGCCTATTTGCTTCCGAAAGCAAGTACGAAGCACAGACTACAGCGACTGAAAACGAAGTACAGAACCCTGCAAGTACTCCCAAGAGTGCCTCCTCGCTTGCTCCAAGCGATTGGGAGCGTATCGAGCAAGCCATGGAGCAGGACTTGCCCCTTACCTGCCAGGTCTTGGCCTGCAAGAAAGGCGGTTATACCGTGTCTGTCCTTGACACCTACGCCTTCCTCCCCAACACGTTGACCCACTACTACCGATCACACACTCCCGACCGTGTACTGGGCAAGCAGCTGAAAGTGCATGTGCGTTCTGTCAAGAACACACAAATCATGGTGTCGCACAAAGAGTTTCTCGACGAAGCCTATAGCAAGCTTGCCATAGGCGATGTGTGCGATGCCGTGGTGGCCAAGATACTTGACGGTCGTTTGCTTGTCTATCTTCCCGATAGCGAGCTGTATGCGACCGTGTCCATGTCCGAACTCTCTTGGAGTCTGGAGGACACCATTGCCGACTTCTGTCCTGGACAACAGGTAAGGGTACGTATCACCAAGAAAGGCGGCCTCGAAAAGATTCGTGCCAGCATCCGTCAGGCCGAGGAAGCCAACCCGTATGAAAAGTGCATCAACGACTATCATGAAGGCGATGTGCTGCAGGGCGTGATCATCAACGTCCTTGACTTCGGGGCGTTCGTGAAGCTCTCCGAAGGCGTTTCGGGCTTGCTTCACCGCTCGGAAGTGCGTTGGGATGAGCCTGCGCCCAACATGAAAGACATCTTCAAGTTCGGTGATAGGGTGAAGGTCGTTTTATGCCGCATCGACCATGAGCAAGGTCGCCTCTTCCTCAGCATAAAGCGTCTTGATACCACAAAACTATCTGACGTGTATAAGGCTGGAAGCATCCATTCGGCACGAGTAAAGCTGGTGACGGATAAGTTCGTCACCTTAGATCTCCCTTACGAGGTGAAGGCGCAAGTCAGAATGCTCCGCTTCGCCAAGGCTGGCGTAATGCCAAAAGAAGGGGACGAGGTAGAGGTGCAGGTGATGACCTACACCCCTGAAACCAACAACATCAAGGTGGCTTTGCGCCTGGAACAAGCGGCATAGAAAGCCACCTAATCACGGAATGAACAATCGGGTTATCGAGTAATCGCAAGCTTGACAACCCGATTTTTTATGTTTAGCAACATGTAAAACCAAAAAAATCGTGATTTCCAGAGGTGAAAATCGCTTCTGACCTACAATTTTCGAAGCGAACATGCGAAAAATTTTCACTTTTTGTTTAACTTTGCACAAATAGTAAATATATAACCATATGGCAAAACAAGGATATAAGAATCGAATTAAAGTTGTACTCGCAGACCGTCAAGTTACAAATAGAGCACTTGCTGATATGATGGGCGTAAGCGAGATGACTATATCACGTTGGGTAACCAACCGATTTCAGCCATCGATGTCCCAGTTTGTTGAAATATCCAAGCTGATGAATGTGGACATCAAGGAGCTGATTGAAGTCGATCCATATGAAATTAGCGGTATGGTTGCAGAACCTAACCCCACAGGATATAGAATTGCAGCCGACCAAGCAACCCCGATTGAAGCAAATGAGAATAAACGATATTGATATAGAAGTAGAGCATAAGAAGATAAAGCACATCCATCTGTCTGTGTACCCACCGGACGGACGTGTACATGCAAGTGTTCCCCAGGAGACCACTGAGGAGCAGTTGCGCTTGTTTGTGCTCGGCAAATGGATATGGCTGATGGAAAAACGCCAAGAGGCAACCTCTCACAACATCCAGCCCAAACGTGAATACGTAAGTGGGGAAGCGCATTACTATAAAGGCACTCTTTATCGTTTGCGTGTCGATGTTTTTTCATCGGAAATTCAGGGGGTATTCATTGAAGGAGATTATATCGTCGTTCGTTGCCGCCGACAGGAGAATGCGGAAACACTCATCAAAGAGTGGTATCGTGATACGCTTAAAGAAGTTCTTCCAGCACTGGTTGACCGATGGGTAAAGCGCATCGATGCTCCTGTTCCGACTATTGATGTCTTGGCAATGCCACTTCGTTGGGGCAGTTGCAACAGCAAGACCTTAAAGATAATGTTCAACCTTGAGCTGGCCAAAAAGCCATTAGAGTGTATCGAGTATATTGTTGCCCATGAGGTCATACACCTGATAGAGCACAACCATACGCCCCGATTCTTCCGCCTGCTTGACACCTACATGCCAAGCTGGAAGGTACTCAAAGACCAGTTGGACGAATTACCATATTAACAAAGTAAACATCTCTATTATGACGGATAATAGCTATATATCGGACAAAGAGCGAAAGTATCAAGATGGAATCGTCAAGCTATTCCTGAACGAGCTCAATTACAAGTACCTTGGCAAACTACAGTATGCCAAAGGTGCCAAGTGTCTTGATTCCGGCTTGAAGAATGCCCCAATCATTGAAAGTGAATTGCGAGCCTTTCTTTCAAGCGAGAAGTACCATTATACCCCTTTCCAAATCGACGAAGCCATTCGTTTGGTCACCAACCAATCAAAGATAGCGGATAGAAAGAAAGCCTCCATTCAGGAAGCCAGCCATCAGATGTATGAGCTGCTGACCAATCCGATTCAGATTCAGCCTGAAGCTGATAAGAATCACGAGGATGTCTATCTTTTCGATTTTGATAACCCATTGGCCAACACCTTTGCCCTTGCGGAAGAGGTAAGCTTTATCGACCCATTGACAGGAAGCCATAGCCGTCCCGACTTGGTTGTCTATGTCAATGGTATTGCTTTAGCTGTGATTGAGTTGAAGCGAAGCATCGTATCTTTTGAAGAAGGCATCAAGCAAAACCTCTCTAATGAGATTGACCTTATTCCATCTTTCTTCACTACGGTTCAATACACCATCGCTGCCAACAGCAACGGTTTTCGATATGCAACGCTTCTGACCCCTCAGAAGTTCTGGTGTCCTTGGAAGCGTGATGACCACAAGGTTGGTGTTCATTTGAGCGATGAGGAGTCATTCCGTGAGTTCTTTGCCAAAGAGACCTTCTTTGATTTGTTCCACTACGGCGTTATCAACGACGGAGGAACCAAGAAGGTGATGCGTCCCCATCAGTTCCATGCTCTTCGAGCTGCCATGCCTCGCTTGAAGGAAAAAGCAAGTGGTGTGATTTGGCACAGTCAAGGCTCTGGCAAGAGCTTGACGATGGTCTGGTTGGCAAAATATATCCGTAGAAACTTTGAGAACGCACGTGTGTTGGTTATTACCGACCGCACCGAGTTGGATATTCAGATTAACAACACCTTCCTTGGAACGAAAGAAGCCATCCATCAAGCAAAGTCCTCTGACGACCTGCTTGACACCCTCCAGAACGGACAAGAATGGCTGATTTGTTCTTTGGTGCATAAGTTTGGTAAGCACCTCGATCCTGTGACTAAGAAAGAGGTTGAGGGTGATGACGATGCACCCATTCCATTGGAAAAGTACCTCAAGGAGCTTCAAGAACTCCTTGCGAAGAAATACCCCGGCGGCTTCCATGCCAAGGGAACCCACAAATTTGTATTTGTGGATGAATGCCATCGTACCCAAAGTGGCCGTCTCCATGAGGCGATGCGAGCCATCATGGGTAATGATGTCATGTTTATAGGTTTCACCGGCACACCGCTTTTGTCCGAAGACAAAGCCAAGGGCGGCTATGCCAACTACACCAAAGAAAAGAATGTTTCAGAGCGTCGCTTTGGTGAGTTCATCCACAAGTACCTTCTTAAGGAAGCCGTGGATGACAAGGTGATTCTGGACTTGCAATATGAAGCTCGTGATGTAGAACAGGAAATCAGCAACAAGGATAAGCTCGACCAAAAGTTGGAAGAGTTACTGGCAGGTGTCGCCGACGATAATAAACAAAGCATTAAGGACAGATGGGCAACCATGGAAAAAGTGTACTCAAGCAAGGAACGCATTGAGCGCATTGGCTGTTCCATCCTCGATGATATGACCCAATATCCGTTGAACCAAGATTGGTGCAACGCCATGCTTGTGGCAGGAAGCATATACTCTGCCTACAAGTATTACCAGTTCTTCCAAAACGATAGCAATACAGGTCTTAGAGGCAAATGTGCGGTTGTAACCAGTTACAATCCTACCGACTATGACCTACGCAAAAAGGAAGACGGGGATGACTTTATCCAGCAAGAGTCCAAGTTCAAGAATGAGATGGCCAAGCAGAGCTACAAGGATGCAGGCGTGAAGGATGCCGATGCCTATGAAGCATGGGCAAAGCGTCTATTCACCAAGTTGCCGTCTCAAATGAAGCTGCTTATCGTCGTGGATAAACTGCTAACAGGATTCGATGCCCCGAGTGCCACCTATCTGTACATCGACAAGGATATGCGTGACCACAACCTTTTCCAAGCCATCTGCCGTGTCAACCGCCTCGGTACGGACTTGAAAGAAGATATGGACGACCCTGATGCAGCCACCATCTTTACCCATAAGGAGTTTGGTCAGATAGTGGACTTCAAGCACCTGTTTGGCAATATCCGTGAAGCCGTGACCAACTTTAATGATGAGAATGGCGGTCTTGGTGGTTATGACAACGATGATATAGAAGGCTTGCTCATTGATGCGATAGACCGCAACAAATACCGATTGCATTTAGCAATCAATGCCTTCGATGCGATGAAGAGCGATTGGGAGCGTCAAGGCGTGAAAGACGAGGACGGAGTTGTTGACTACTTCGTGCCCGATATTTCAGCCTCTTTGCCCCAGGATGAATACGACAGTCAGCGTTCAGCTGCAAAGGCAAAGCGACAAGCTTTTTACAAGGTTGTTCAGAACCTCGTATCAGCTTACGCCAATATCGCTGACTACATTATTCGTGCAGGATATTCAGAAGCCGAAGCCGAGAGCATCCATACGAAAGTATGTGAGGCAAGAAGCCTCTATGGCCGTGTCAAACAAGCGGCTGAGGAAGACTTTGATCCGAAGGAGAAAGACCCTCAGATGCGCCAACTTCTCGACCGATTTATCCGAGCTGATGAAGCGGAGCCCATCATCCCTGCCACCGCAGACTTCTCTTTCTTAGACCTCCTGACCCAAGACAGTGATACGGATGAAGCGGCTGACAAAGCAACCACCGAAGCAGGTAGTGCCAAAGCCGCTGCTGAAAAGATTAAGGCTAAAGCTCGTGCCGTTATCAATGACTGGCATTCAAAGGATAAGGCTCAAAGTGAATCCTTCGCTGAACGCCTACAGGCCATCATTGATGAAATGAAGAAAACAACCCTCGAAACGACAGAGGCCATCAAAAAACTCATTGAATTGCTCAAGTCCATGAAAGAAGGGAATAAAATGCCTGAAGGAATCAAGACCAAGTTTGCATCGGCTTTGTACAACAACCGCAAGGATTGGACTACCGAAACCGATGAAGCCAAGGTCATTGCCACGATTCTTGAAATCGAGGACTTGATGACCAACAAGGTCTTTGGAGGATGGAAGGACACCACCACTGTGGCCTACATCAAATGCACCCGAGGCATCGCTAAAATCCTTGACTCTGAGGCCACGGATGAGCATATTATGGAAGTACATCGTATGGCTTCAGCTAACTTACAAGATTAAAACGACATTATATGGCAATAAAGAAATCTCAAATATACAGTACCCTCTGGAGTGCATGTGATGCACTTCGTGGCTCTATGGATGCAAGTCAGTACAAAGACTATGTACTGATACTCCTCTTTGTGAAATATCTCAGCGATAAAGGCAACGATATAGACAGCATCTTCGTCATTCCTGAAGGATGTGCCTTCAAGGATTTTGTCGCACTCAAGCAAACCGACGGCATCGGTGAAGCCATCAACAAAAAGCTGGAGGCTATCAAGAGTGCCAACAGCCAGGTCTTGGCAAAGATAGCCCTCCCTAACTTCAACGACCCTGTAAAGCTTGGTAGTGGTAGTCAGATGAAGACTACTTTGTCCAAGCTTATCGGCGTTTTTGAGGATTCAAGTCTTGACTTCTCAAAGAACCGCAGTGCCGACGATGACATACTTGGTGATGCTTATGAATACCTGATGAAGAACTTCGCCGCACAGAGCGGTAAGTCCAAAGGACAGTTCTACACACCTGCCGAGGTAAGTCGTACCATGGCAAAGATGTTAGGACTTTCAGAGTTTACCAATCCCCGAACCTCCATCTACGACCCTACTTGTGGTTCTGCCTCCCTGTTGCTACGGGCAATGGCCGAGACACCCAATGGTGCCACCCCTTATGGTCAGGAAAAAGACAATGCCACGGCATCACTTGCCATCTTGAATATGCTCCTCCATGGTGTAGAAATCTCATACATCGAGCAAGGAGATACCATTAACGACCCCAAATTTGTTTCAGCCGGCAACATTCAGACCTTTGATGTCTGTGTCGCCAATCCACCTTTCTCCACCAAGGAATGGCTGGGTGAAGCAGGTGTAGATGACATCTACCATCGATGGAACAAGAACCTCTGCGCTCCTGCAAAATGTGGTGACTATGCGTTCTTGCAGCATTTCATTGCGTCTATGAAACCTGAAACTGGCCGTGGCGCATGTATCTTACCCCATGGTGTCCTTTTCCGTGGAAATGCAGAATACAATATCCGTAAGCACATTGTTGATAACGGATATATTGAAGGCATTGTAGGTCTTCCTGCCAATGTATTCTTTGGTACAGGCATTCCTGCCTGCATCATCATGCTGAACAAGAAAGGTGCTGCTTCACGCAAAGGCATCTTCTTTATCGATGCCAAGGACGGCTTCATCAAGGATGGTGCCAAGAACCGTCTGCGTGAGCAAGACGTGAAGCGTATTGTTGATACTTGGAACAATCGACATGACGTGCCTCACTATGCTCGTTTCGTATCAACGGAAGAAATCATCGAGAAGAACGACTATAACCTGAATATTCCTCGTTACATCCAGCCTTGTGACACTGAGGTACAACAGGATATTAACGCACACCTTTTAGGTGGTCTGCCCCAAGCCGACATCGACAATATGGATGAATACTGGAAGGCTTGCCCCACCTTGCGTAACGAGCTTTTTGCTGCAATCGAAGGACGTGATGGCTATTACACATTGCGCCCCGAAACCTCCAAGGTTGCTGAAACGGTTGAACAGGAGCAGAGCTTCCAAAACCAGAAAGAACACTTTGAAGCCAACATCCAGAAGTGGATTGATGCAGTAAAGCCCACCATGTTTGAATTGAAACAAGACTCCAACCCCAAGGATATTATCGTCACTTGGTCTCAGCAGTTGCTTGACATCATGAAAAGCGACAACAGCTTGGTGGATGCTTATGACGTTTATCAGCAGCTCATGGTTTATTGGGCTGACACCCTTCAGGACGATTGCTATATGGTCTCTCACGATGGCTGGATGCTTACTTATAGTGCCGCAAAGAAGAATCCGACCTACGAGGATTACGTTTGTGACCTCTTACCATTCCCTATTGTGCTGAATACCTATTTCGGCAAAGAGCTTGGTATTATTGATGAGTTAAAGAGTAAAAGTGAGGGTTTCGCTTCTGAACTCCAACAACTCATTGATACTGCTATCGAGGAATTAGACGATCCTGATGAAGACGAAGTTAAAGCTGTTGCGGCCAATGTAAAGAAGACTGCACAATATAAGTCTCTTGACAAGAAAAAGAAGGATGTAGATAAAGACATCAAGCAGAAGAAGGAAGAATTGACTAAGCAGGTCATTTCAACATATGAACACTTCACCGCTAAGGACGTTGCTGACCTTGTTGTCAATAAGAAATGGATAGCAACCATCGTTGAAAGCATCCATAGCACAATGACCCAAGTTACTCAAAGCCTTACTGCTGATGTTATCACCCTTGCTGGACGTTACGAACAAACCCTTGGCGAATACACTTCATCTGTAAACGACTTGGAAGGAAAAGTGTTGTCTCACTTAAAAGGAATGGGATTTATTCTATGATTGGAACCAAATATAAACAAACTGAAGTGGGAATAATTCCTGCGGATTGGGATGTAACATCCATTGAAAATACCTGTAATTGTTATGCAGGTGCGACTCCTTCTACTTCAAATCCTAATTATTGGGCTGGTGGTAACATCCCTTGGATGAGTTCAGGTGAGGTCAATTATCGCCGAATATATGCAACTGAATGTCACATTACTAAATTGGGATTTGATAATAGCAGTACAAAATGGGTTCCTAAGCATTCTGTTGTTATGGCTTTAGCTGGTCAGGGCAAAACTAGAGGAATGGTTGCAATCAATGAAATAGAACTATGTACGAATCAGTCCTTGTGTGCCATTGTACCTCAATCACATTTAAATTATCTATATCTTTATTATAATCTTTATTCTCGCTACAATGAACTGCGTGAAATATCGGGAGATGCGAGAAGTGGTCTAAATTTATTTCTAATTAAAAATATACATATTCCATTACCTTCTTCTGAGGAGCAGAAATGTATTGCTCAATCATTGAGTGATATGGATGCTTTATTGGTGTCTCTCGATAAATTGATAGCTAAGAAAAAGGCAATCAAGCAGGGTTCTATGCAACAACTTCTAATTGGTAAGCAAAGATTGAAAGGATATGATAAACCATGGGTATCATTCAGAATTGAAGAGCTATTTGATTTAGGCAATGGTTACACACCTTCGAAAGAAGTCGCTTCGTATTGGAACAATGGTACAATTCCTTGGTTTAGGATGGAAGACATCCGAACTAATGGAAGAATACTCAAAGATTCAATTCAACATATAACTAAGAAAGCGGTAAAAGGTGGCGGACTTTTTCCAGCTGGTAGCTTCATTCTCTCGACGACTGCAACAATTGGTGAGCACGCACTCCTAATTGCTGATTCGCTTGCGAATCAGCGATTCACCTTTCTTAACAGAAAGGTGAATCGCGTGTCTGACATAGACCAAATGTTCTTCTTTCATTACTTGTTCATTATTGGCGATTGGTGCAGAGCGAACATCAACGATGGTGGACTTTTAGCTGTGAATATGACTGATTTGAAGAATTATGAATGCAAAATACCTCCAACACTTGATGAGCAATGTGCCATAGCATCTATTCTTACGGATATGGATGCCGAAATCACCGAATTGGAATCCAAGAAGGCCAAATACACCGCCATCAAGCAAGGCATGATGCAGCAGTTACTCACTGGTAAAATCCGACTGATATGAGCGCAATAAGGCAACAAATTTGGGAGGAAATGAAGACCTCTAAGACCTACATTATCTGTTGTAGATCCTATACGAGCAATATGAGAAAGAAGAATCGCAGATTCCAGTTTATCATCATATTGTTGACCACGTTGGGTGCTTTCGGCTTCTTTCTCAACGAATGGTGTGCCTTTGCGTCTTCTCTCATTCCTGTATTTGGCGAGTTGGTTAAAAAGCTGATACCTCAGATGAGTCAGCCAGAGGAGGAACTGGGAAAACTTGACAGCATCGCTTCTGAGTTTGAGGAAACGCTATACGAACTTATTCCTTTGTGGAATAGACATGAAGACGGTAGCGTTAATGATGAGCAAGCAAATATCGAACTACCCAAGATAATAAAAGGACAGTCCGACAAAAAAGATATAATGAACAAGTTGGTTCGTAAGATTAGCAAAAAAGAAGAACTTGCTTATCAAGAAGCAGCCGACGAATTTTTGACACGAAATTTTTATAGCTATGAGTGATAAATCAAACAAATCGACAGGCAATAAGCCGTCCAATTATTCTCAGATGATCTATAGACCAACTGAAACGACTTATCAAAATCAGTTGCCTACAACAAGTCGGCTTCAACCGCCTCCTCCCCCTAAAAAGAAATAAGGAGGAACTGCACGAATTACCGAATGCGCCCCTCCTGCAAAACCATCAAGGGACTGAAAGGCAAATAACGGATTGACCTTTGCTAACAAGTGGCAGCCATCCGTTATGAACAGGAATCTATAGCAATTTTGAATGCAATGAAGGAAATATCCATCTATATCGATGAAGAAGGCTATTCCACATGCGACACCAGCATTACGGTGGACATGTGGAAAACCTTTCTGCGTGACGGCAAGCTGATGACTTCCGACCGCATCGACATGTTAGTCAAGTTCTACAATGAACCTGATCACAAGTCCACCTGCCGCACTTTAGCAGAAAAGTACGACAATGAGACCGTATCTGCCCCTCAGAAATACAACTCTCACAATACCCACTTAGGTCAAGCACTTTGCAAACAACTTGACATGGTTGTAAAGCGTCCCAATAACGAAGGGGACTGTTATTGGATAATCGCCATGATGGGCAAAGACCTTGGGAATAACTATTTCGAGTGGAAGTTGCGCCCTGAGTTAGTGCAAGCGATGGAAGAACTGACCGTACCTTGCGCAGACCTTGGTTCGTTTATCAACACCACCAATAACGCATTAGGTGAGTTCGTTGATACCTTTCGTTACACCCGAAAAAAGATAGCCACGTTAAACCGTGCATCCCGAGGAGGCATCCTTTTCAAATACGATGATGACAGTAGAGATTGGGCTATTAACGAAGGAGGCGGCACTGAAATTCAGTACCACATCTTCCTGCGTGGAAAGCAAATCGGTTATGGATTAGGTTTCAACACCCAATATGTGCCCTTTGCCAATGATAAGTCCCCAGTAGGTTATATGCAACCCTACGTAGATGCCTATTTCAAAATCAAGGACACCTATCCGACAACCCTATTGAAAGCAAACGGATTCGATTGGATTGAAGGAAGCGAAGACGATCTCCATCATTTAGAGCACAACTCCTATTATCTGTTGGCTCGTACCATCGATATAGATAATGGTCAAATCAAATGGGTGGACTTCCAGACCATGTTGTCCTACCTGAAAGGGCCAATATTCCGAATGTATAAAGACATCTTCAAGAACAAACAAAAAACCGAAGGAGGAAAGAAACAAGCTATGGACACAATAGAACCACTATATAAGTTGCTATGTCACAAGAAGAATATCATTCTTCAAGGCGCACCGGGAACAGGTAAGACATACGCCACCGCCTCGATAGCTGTCCGTATGTGTAACAAAGACTTCACAGACTTTGCCGACCATGGCAAGGTGATGGCTGAATATGAGCGTTTGCGTGAAGAAGGCCAGATAGCTTTTTGTACCTTCCATCAGTCCATGGACTATGAAGACTTTGTGGAAGGACTCAAGCCCGAGGTAAAAGGTGAAGGTGTGGAATACAAAGTGGAGAACGGCATCTTCAAGACCATCTGTGAGAAAGCCCAAACCAACGACGATTCAGACATCATCAAGTGCATCGACAAGTACTTGCAGTCGGTCAAAGGCTATGCCAACCGAAAGACTATCCCTTCATTGACTGGCAAATCAGCTTTGTTGGTATGGTGGAAAGAAGGAAACGACACGATAAGCACCCGAAGTGTACTCTCGAAGTCCGAAAAGGGAGATGAGTATTCACCCTCGCCGCTCAACATTGAAAAGGTCAAGATGCAAGCCATCGGCGAAGGTGTGGAAAACAACTGGCAGCACTATGCCCAAGCATTCATCAACGCTGTGAAGAAAGAGTATCAGCTGGAGAAGCAAGTGTCAAACAAGCCCTTCATTCTCATTATAGATGAGATAAACCGTGGCAATGTTTCCAAAATCTTCGGTGAACTTATCACCTTGCTGGAAGCTGACAAACGAACAGGTGAAGGCAATCACACCATCAGCTTGAAACTCCCTTATTCAAAGGATGAATTCACTGTGCCCTCCAATCTGTATATCATCGGTACGATGAATACCACAGACCGTTCTACAGGCTCTATCGACTATGCGGTAAGAAGACGCTTCGCCTTTGTGACGCTTGAACCCAGTGCCGATGTGATAAAGAATTGGTGCGAGGCGAATGCCATTGCCGATGATGTAAAGGATGCATCCTTGGCGTTGTTCACTGAAATCAACGGCACATCTGCCGAGGACAAGCAATCCTTTATTGCCAGCCATAAAGCCGCTGACTTTGAGTTAGAAGATTTGATGGTTGGTCATAGCTATTTCATGGCCAAGGACATGGAGACCTTGAAATTCAAGATGAAGTACGAGGTCGTTCCTCTGATTAAGGAATACCAAAAAGATGGTATTTTGAAGTCCGTCAAAGGCGACAAAGCCTATTTTGAGAAATGGATGAACGCTGAATGTAACCATCAAGCTGACCAGTAATGCGCGAACACGAAAAGATACCATACGATTCCTTTGCCCAACAAGCCTATTGGGGTGAAGGAATGCGTCTTCCGGGCCAAAGCAAAGGTCTGGACAGATGGTTCTTTCAGTGGCAGTGGCGCAATACCATGAGGGAAGAAGATGAAATCGACTCTGACGAGCCAGTCATCACCGAGTCCGGCTATTACGCCTCCTACGTCATTGGAGCGCAATGGTTCGACGAAGAGAAAACCATGCCCCTTGTCGTAACCACCAAGTATGGTTGTGACCGCATCGACTTCATGAAGATGTTCAGCGTCTGCTTCAACAGTGGCATCGAGGCTAAAGAGTTCTCAAAAATCTATGCCGTTGATATGGAGCAGCCACGCATCAAAGCCCCCGAGCTAAAGAGCGTGCTCAGTCCCCTCATTGTCGCCCATTTCCTCTCCATCGTGAAGGAAATCGTCAAGCGAGGACTGAAAAAAGACTATGTCCAACGAGAGGACAACCTCAAAAAGGTCAAAGGCCGTATTGCCATCTTCCGCAATGAACGCATCAACATTCAGAAGAAACGATACGATAAGGTCTTCTGCCACTACCAGGAGTATTCGGAGGACACCGTTGAGAACCGACTGATAAAGAAAGCTCTGCTGTTCTCCCAGCAGATATTGCAAGTCGCCGGTCTTTCTCCCAGTTTGCTCCCCCTGCAGCACACCGTCCATGAATGCCTATCATCCTTTGCCAATGTCAATGACCAGATAGAAGTATGGGAGGTGAAAGCTATCAAGCATCACAAGATATTCAAAGAATACGATGATGCCATCAAGCTGGCCCAGATGATACTCCATCGGTATGACTACAACATCACCAATATCACCACTGCCGAGGAAGAGGAGTGCCCCGTCTTTTGGATTGATATGGCCATGCTCTATGAGCACTATGTGTTGGGACTGTTACGAGAGGCATACGGAAACTTGATACACTATCAGGTACGAGGCCACACTGGCTATCCCGACTTCGTGTGCTATTCACCGCAGGTGGTATTGGACACCAAGTATATTCCACGCTTCAACCAAGGAAGTATTGACACCTATATTGTTAGACAGCTGAGTGGCTATAGCCGTGATAAATGGATATTCCCCACGCAGCCAGATGCTAACATCCCTTGTGTCATTATCTACCCAATAGAAGGGGAAGAGGAGAATCCTTTCAAGAACAAACCCTTGGAGGATTTTCTCCAGAAAGAAGACCGCCATCTTTGGAACTTCCATCGGATAGCTGTTCCCTTACCCATGTTGAACGAAAACCAATAACGCCATGCCCGAGCAACCCATCATACCCACCACTGCCAATCTCTTCAAGCCCTCAGAGATTATCGGCATCCTTCGCAATCACTTGGCCACCGGTCAGGTGAATCAGAAGGTTGTGTGTCTTCGAGGCATCTACTTCAAAGGCACCTACATCAACCAGTACTTCCATACCGCTAGTGACAGGCTTGTTGATGAAAGCACCAGTGACGAACTCACCCTCTCTATGCCTCTCAATCTGAGAGAAGGCTATGAGAACGGCAATGTTATCACCGTCCATGGCATCCTTGACCGTACCATCACCAACAAAGGATTGATACAAATCGTCCTGAAGGTGACAGAGGTAGAGAAACTCAAAGAACTGGCCGTGTCTGAGGATGAAATCAAGCGCACCGAGCTACGCCGTATCAAGTCCGAGAAAGGTTTCAAGAACGTCGATAACATCCTTGAATCCCTATTGTATCAAGCTAAGCGTCCGCAGGTCGCCCTGGTCTATGCAGAAACCAGTATCACCAATGAAGACTTTGAGAAAGGCGTACAAGCCGCACGCACCCATATCGACTTCACCGAATACCGAGAGTCCTTTGCCAAAACCAAAGCCTTCTGTCAACTGCTCAAACAGCTTGACAGTAAGAACTACGATGTAATCGCCATCATCCGTGGCGGTGGTGCAGGCTTGGAAGCCCTGGACGAAGTCGAACTCTTGGAAACCTTGGTACATCTGAACACCGCTTGGATGTATGGAGCCGGCCATGAAGGAGAGAAGCTCTTTATCCTGAACATAGCTGACAAAGCCATTGCCATCCCCCATGCCCTTGGCACCTATTTCCGTGACATTACCGACGGTGTCGTTCAGAAGCGCAACAATTCACGAGCCGCCTTGGTCAAAGAAGTCGAAGGTCAGTTCAAGAAACAGATTGAGGATTCCAACAAGAAGAATCAAGAACTCACCAAGCAGTTGGAAGCCTTGCAGAAACAGAACAAAGAGCAGACCGAGGCCTCCAATAAGAAGATAGAGGAATTGACCAAGGCTCAGAAAGAGCATGAAAAGGTCGTGAAGGAGATGACCGAGCAACATAAGAAAGCTACCGAAGAAGCCAACAAACTTCACAAGACTCAGAACGAGACCCTGCAAAAGGCCAACACCCAGTTGCAAGAGCAGTTGAAAACTCAGGGCAAGACCTTGATCGACCTGCAAACCCAACAACAGAAGCAACAAGGTGAGTTCAACAAAAGCCTTGGGCAGATGCAGGAGACCAACAAAGGACTTCAAGCCTCTGTGAACAAGATGACCGGTGAGCTGATGACAGCCAGGCAACGAGTGACAGAGCTTGAAAACCAAAATTCAGGTAGCACCGGGTATATCATCGTTATCATCATTCTGATAATCCTAATGATTATAGGTTTTAGTATGTAAGAGTTCCAAATTCATAAAAGCAACTTACCAAATTTGACAATATGGCATTAAATACAGAAATCATCCTGACCCTTCAGCAGTTAAAGGGATTCGGTACAAAAACAATCATTAATATATCCAAAACAGAAAAGGATATAAGTACTATTGAGAAGTTGTGCCTTTTTTGGAAGACACTCAAAGGCAAGAGATTCGAGTCAATTTCTTCGGAAGACTTGCATTCAGCAAACAAAGCCGCATTGAGGGTTTTGGATGCTTGCCAAAGAGAAAATATAGGCATCATTTCTTATGATGAACCTTTGTTCCCTACTATGTTACGCAATTGCATCAATGAAGAGGGAAAGGGAGACCCTGCCATACTATTGTATTACAGAGGGAATATCGATGCGCTCCAAAAGCCGGGCATTGCTGTTATAGGAACAAGAGAACCGACTCCCAATGGAATTAAAGCAGGAAACTTTTTCTCTGCTGAATTTGCGAAACAAGGCTTCAATATCGTTTCAGGACTTGCCATTGGCTGTGATACCACAGGACATGAAGGAGCCTTGTCGGTTGGAGGTACAACTACCGCCTTTTTGGCCAATGGGTTGGACTGGAACTCTATTTATCCAAAGGAGAACCTTGAACTGGCAAAAAGAATAGTTGAAAACGGTGGCCTTCTCCTTTCTGAATACCCTATCGGCCAAGCTTGCAACAGGTACAGTCTTGTCGCACGTGACCGATTACAAGCTGGTTTGTCGTATGCCACCATTGCTATCCAAACTGGAATAAAAGGTGGTACCATGCACGCTGTAAGAACCACGCTTCAAGCACACAAGCCCTTGTTTATGGTAAAATTCAAGAGCGCAGAAGACAACAATCATGAGAAAGTTCAAGGTAACAATCAACTGATTTCTGAGGGGAAAGCATTTCCTTTGGGAAGTGAGACTTTGACTGAAGCGATTGAAAGAGCAAGGGAGAGCATTAAAAATCCATCTGTGACCCAAGTACAAGGTCGTTTTTTTTAATAAAGCATTACGATTATGAGAAGCATTATATTTGATTTGGATTTGACTTTGGTTGACACGACTTGCCTTGAAGAGGCACGTCATGAACGCAACTGGCCGAAAGCATACGATATGATACCACAGACATCTTTGTATGAAGGTATTCAAGAGGTGCTTGATATTATCGCTAAGTTTGGGATAAAGACGGCTATAGTAAGCACGTCGCCTCGTCCCTATGTGGAAAAGTTGGTGGAATACTATAAGCTACCGGTTCAACATATAGTAGCTTATCATGATGCCAAACCAATCAAGCCCCATCCTGCCCCGATGCTAAAAGCCTTAGAGCTGATGGGTATTGAGGCAAAGGAGGCCATTTCTTTCGGTGACAGAGTTATTGACATACAAGCCTCCAATGCCGCCGGTGTTGAAAGTGTAGCTTGCTTTTGGGGAACAAAGGAAAAAGGAGACCTTCTCCGTTCCAGCTACTCTCATGCTATTGTCAGACCAGATGAAATACTAACTTTAATAAGGTAAGAGACTATGCTCAAAAAGCCGATAATACCCCCAAAGTTTGTGGATGGAGTAGAAAAGCTTCATGCACAACTACATGAAGCCCATTCCAAAGCTCAGAAACTGTTTGGCTCGGTCTTAGGGACATCTTCTGTGCCTCAAGGTAGAAGCTTACATTCAAAAAGCATTCGTATTTTGGTCGATTTTAACGAGACCCAACCCGATGAAAAATTAACTGGGTATTTTGTATTTGGCTGGACAATCGCAAGATTTCTCCCAATTACATTCGACATGGCCTTATTGTTTCCGGTTCATAATCATGGAGGAGGGGATATACCTACACGTTCCGGTATCACATACGATAAAATATTGAAATCAAAGCGGAATCGGGATGTCGTACTATTTAACTTCATGAGAATCGAGTATGAGGATTCCCCTTTATACTCAACAAGTATGATGACTGATTTCCTTTCACGCTATGCGGATAAAATAGATGATGTAGGACAACTATATTTTCCCACTGACCTAACAGACCTCAGTGTCATTGATATTCCTAAAGAATTTACGGAAAGATGTTATACTTTGGTCGGGGAGAGATACTATTCGCCTTATGTAACAAAAGGTGAAGCCTATTGTGTCCTCTTTGCCCAGTTTGACAATAAATATGACTCTAATGCGATAAAAGTACTGCGATGGTTCCCCGTACAAAAGGGAATAGAAGCAGAACAAATGATGGGTTTGGAACCTGATGGAGGTGATGTATTCTTCGAGTTGGGGCATATATCCCGACAGGAAAATTCCGAACTTCACTCTTTTATGGTTGAAAATCATTCACGACTACTATTTGGGAAAAAGGAAGGAAACTCAATAACCCTATTAGGCGGAGTGAAGATGTTCAAGTCCAATGATTTGAAGTACCCAAGATGTTTATATAAAATAGCTTTGAAATGAATGCCTTATATACTTACATATTCAAACATAACCGATATAAAGAAGTAATCGCTTTGTCTGATGAAGCCGTTACTAAATACGGTAATGCCTATAAAGTTTGGGCTGAACATCAGAAATTTGTTTCAAGGGACACCTTTCAAGACAAAGAAGTAATTGCCAACCACCTATCTGACATTCAGAAAATTGATGGTTGGATAAAGAAATGCGCCAAACTGAAATCATCCAAGTTGGATGGAATGCTTTGGCTCTTTAGGGAAAAAGGCTACCTGTCCATCCCTGAGCTGCATTATGAGGAATACAAGTTCATTGATGAAAAGTCCTGCGACATAGAAATACTACAGAACTACTTTGATTCTTATTCTAAACTGATGAGAGAGAAAAAAGAGGCGGTAGATCGTTTTCTTAAAGCATCGAAGGACAAGCATTCTGACGATGAAATAAAGCGGATAGCATCCTCCAAAGATGAAATAAACAAAATCGCTTTAACACTGAATAAAGCTCATCAATGTCAGGCTTTGTACCCGAAAGCTTGGAAAGTCTTTGCAAAAGGAAAGAGCATCAATGAAATATCATTAAAGGATTTGGATGGTATTTCAAAAGATAATTTCAGCACTAAAGAAGATTATCTGAAATACTATGAAAAGAATCCTCTCCTGATACAATTGGTTATGGGAGAATCTCTATGCCCGGTAGATTCATTTACGAAAGATGCTATCGAGCAACATGAAGATGTACTTTGCATATTGTGTTCCAAAGAAGTCGCTTCCATTAAACCTTTTAATGTAACTATCCAACTTGAAGATCAGGAACAGTTAAAACGAGCCATTCTTGACTCTCAGGTATATGGGGATGCTTGTCGTTTTGCAGACTCCTTTACCATTAGAAAATTCTATGCACTACGAGCCGATCTGGACAAAATAGATGTTACCTTTGATGACGCTGTTGCCAAAGTTAAAGAAAACAGAGAGGCAATAAAAGCATATCATCAAGAGGAACAAGGTAAAAGCCAAGTCTTTATAGAAGACTATCTCCACATTGTAACTCCCAATAGTCCTCTTTATAATTTTGTAGAGTCATACAAACAAGAGAGAGAAAAACGGCAAGAAGCAAAACGGATTCAGCACTCCTACCCCAAAGGTTTTTCGGCCATTTATGGCATAATGAATCTTGATTCGTGTAAGATACAATATATTCTTGGGATTATCAGCAACGAATCAGAGATACAAAAGAAGAATCAAGAGTTAGAGGAACAAGAGCGAATACGCATAGAAAGAGAAAGGCGACTGCAAGAAGAACGAGAAAGGCAGCTGCAAGCACAATTGGCAGAAGAACGTAGAAGACAAGAGAAGGCTCATTTGCTTGAATGTGTCTCAAACTGGTATCTTCCCACTCGCTCTTCACTTAGATGCTTTTCAATGTATAACTACTATCCGACAACCTGCGATTTTGAGGCAGATGATGAAGAATGGGCAGTTAGAAACTTAATTTGGGATTTCAAGGCCAATCCGAATAAGCCCATGCCCAAATTCCAGATTATGCAATTGCATACCCAAGCTGCGCAGAGAATATCGGAAAAGATGTGTATGTGCCTACGACAATTCTTTGGTGATTCGATTAGCAAATTAACCTTGGTATGTATTCCATCCTCAAAGCAAGAAGTGACACAAAGAAGATATGAAGACTTTTCTGAAATGGTCTGTTACAAATTAGGAATGGAGAACGCATATCCTCATATCCATGTTACGGAAGACGGTGAAGCCTCTCATTTAGGTGGAAGTGTTCATGCCCAAATTTCAATTGACACAAGCTTTTTCAACGGGAAGTATGTCTTGTTGTTCGATGATGTCATAACCAGTGGCCGGTCAATGGAAAGCCTTAAATATAGACTGGAAAGAGCCGGAGCAAATGTCGTGGCAGGCTTCTCTATTGGTAGAACCATTCACACACGGCAATCATGCAATCCGATTGATAATCTCGATCAATATCAGTCACGAACACAGCAAAGGTACACATCGTACAATGACGATTTGCCGTTTTAGAAAAAATAGAGATATAATCAGGTGAAGGGAATCAACCTTTATCTTCTCTGCACCTGAAATCATCATAAACCCTATATAAGAATGGTAGTATGATTACATCAAATATGAACAAAGTGGAGATTCACAAGCAAATGTGGGCTGTAGCCAACGAGTCCGCATTGGTTGCCGCTTGTGTCCACAAATTCGGAAAGGAATGTCGTAAGCTCCCCAAGGGGCGTATAATCATGACGCGAAGATTCTTCCATAAGGAAACAAACCAAGCATACATCCTTTGTATGTCTCAGTATAATGGCGTTGCAGGAAGCATCATGGTTGCCGAAGTCGATCATGGCAAGCAGAAATGGTACTATGTCATCAGTGAAAACTTGGATGACACCACCGATGCTTATTCTGCCCATTTCTTCAAGAGATATGCGGAAAGAGAAGGCATCCCCTATGTCATGCCGAACATCGTCACACGCTTCTTTATGGAGAATCGTAACGTGGTGAAAATCTATGAATCCGAAGACGAGATGCAGTCCGCTTATGCCTCACGCAACGGAATCACCCTTTGCCGATGGGAAAAAGAAAGAGGCATTACCAAGCATTGCACTTATGTCTCTCGTGATATGTTGGGTGAAAAGCAAGAAGAAGCCCTGCAAGCCATCTTGGGTGACATCGATGAGATTGACGACATCCAGCGAAATTTTACGCCCACTTATAAAACCACCCTCAAAGACGTAGAAAGGCATCAGACATTAAACCGTTCTTGGTCCAACTCCACCGACACCTCCTCGCAAGTCGCTTGTGAAATCTACAAGCAATACTTCGAGGACGTTGAAGAGTAACCGGACGAACAATATATAAAGAAGAAAGAGATGAGCGTAGATTTATCTTTAATCATACCCAATGAGTGCCGTTCCATCAAAGACAAGGAACTCGCACGGAAATGCTTCGATGAAACGATGGAAAGAATCGCCCGATATTTCCATGGAAAGAAAGAGCAGTTTATTACCGACATAGAAATCATAGAGGAAGCCGACGAGGATGAAGGCTATGATGTAACGTATGGTTTCTGTATTCCTTTGTTGAACATTACCGCCTATATGCACGCAGGCTATTGGGATATATGGCCGGTCTCCAGATATAGCCAATACTTCTATCCCTATTCCGAAGACCGATTTGGCAAGCCCAGGATATGGGCAAGAAACTACTGTTTCAATGCCCTGTTAGCATTCGGACGCAAAGACGGTTGGATATGCGATGAATATCACAGCTGGAACAGTTCCCTCGATGTCGACTCTACCTTTGAGGATTGGAAAGTCTATGAGAACGACACCGAGGATGGAACTATCTCCGAGTTCAACCTGATGGACTTTGCCGATGTAGATCCCGAGAACCAAAAATGGCCCGACTACCAAGCCAAGTACCACGATGACTTCAAGGAATGCCATGCCAATTTGGATGCCATCAAACAGATGTTCCCCGACTATGAAATCCTGAGCATGGGCTATCCACTCTCTGAATACGCTTTGGCAGCTAAAGAAGATGGCTTGTACCTGCTCAATATGGAGACAGGAGAAAGCCTAACCGATTATCCCTTTACGAACTGCAATGCCAATTTCAACGGTGCAGGCGTGCAGCTATTTCGAGGAAAGGAAAGTGCCTTCTTCAATCGCATAGGCAAGCAGCTCACCGATTACCGAGTTGGTGATTTCTCATGGGAATGGGACAGCAGAGACTGCAATTACTTAGGACAGATAGTCACCGATAAAGCAACCGGCAAGCGATTCCTCATAGATGGAACGCCCATGCCTGACAAAAACCAATAAGCCTATGACTGATAAAGACTATATCGAATACGCAAAGACCATCCATGAAGAGGTCTATGCCATGTCCACACCGATGGTCGATGGAATGGCAGGCAAGGTGCTGACTCGCATTCGCAAGGAGCAAAAGACACTTATGCCCTTGAAGCCCGAGTGGACGAGCAATATCAGCAACACCGTTGACGTGGTAGATGTCATCTCCCTGAAAGCCATCAACGGCAAGGGATGGGGAGATATTCATCCAGAGCTGGAGGCTATCATAGACCAATACATCATTGACCGCTTTCATGAGTTGGAGCCCAAGCTACATTTCATGTTGAAGTACCGCTATATAGGCGAATCCAAATTAGTCGAGGAGGTCAAGGAACGCATTTATGCAAGGCTTGGAGATCATTACGCCACCCAGAGAATGCAGAATATGCTTGAAAGATACCCAGATTTGAAAGAAGTATGATAAAGAAAGCTATAGACCAACTTACAAGTTGTGTCGAACGTAAAGAAATAGAAGATGCACTAAGGCATATTGCCGAAATAGTGCTAAAGGACTATATCTTGAAGTTTGGTGAGACATTTGTACAACTGATAGAGATTGAGATGTACTACTACAACGAAAGTTGTTACAAAGACACCGCAATCCACAAGAGTGAGCAGCAACGCCACAGGTATGGAAAAGTGTACGTCCATCCGTCGGGGTTTGACATCTGTCTGTCCGATTCTGATGACTATTATCTAAGCTTCCTTGTAAGGTCAGCACGAGTCGGTAATACCGAAGTGGTTACAAGTGGACCTATCAACGTCCGCGAAGCTATAAAAAGGCTTGGTGTTGACCTTGAAAAGGATTTGCTTGAACTTATCGCTACTCCTGTCAACCCTCATGTGAATGTCTATTTTGCTACACGCAAAGGTCTTGGAAAATCAGTAATACCGGAGGACAATGCAGCCATGCTCAGTGCGGCATTGGGCGTATCTGGCAAAATGTTAATTCCTTCCGGCTTTGAAAAATATGCCTACTGTGAGCTTAAACGTCGTAATGTCCATGACAAAGAGACAGCTGATGCTTTATCACGAGAAATTATCGGTGGCAGAGTGGCAGGTATAAAAGAGTTTTACCAATAATAAACGGTCATGATTACTGAGATAGACAAAGACACCATATATTTCTCCAGCTTATTTGCACGCCATTATCCTGAGCTGTATGGAGAAATCAAGGACATTCTGACTAAAAACGGAGTGTCCAATGGTACTATCACGAATACTGCTGACTACTTCTGTCGCGACTATATGCCTGTTCAGATTGATATGCAGCACTATCTCCTGTATATATATGACCCAGACTATTTGAAGGAAGAACCAGAATATACCACGGACATAGAACTTGTTCTCAGCACCTTGAAAAAGATAAAAGTTGAAGTGGTGAAAATTCCCTTGAAACTTGATGGTGGCAATATGATATTCTGCCAAGCTAAGAATCCATTAGATGAAACTTCATACATAGTTATGACCGACAAGGTTATGATCGAAAATGAAAGTTACAGCAAGTCAGAGATTGAAACCATCATCAAGGAACCACTGCTAAAAACTTGCAAGGATGTTGATATTCTTTGGCTACCATGGGATGAAAGCGAGAAATGCGGTCACACAGATAGCATCGTCCGATATGTAGGTATCGGGGAAACTGGAAAGCCTAAGGTGTTCGTAAACCTTGAAGTTTATGAGGAAAAGGATGCTAACGACATGTATGACATTCTATCTGATAAAATGGAGGTTGTAGAGATACAGCTGCCTGAATATGACGAATTAAGTTGGGCATACATCAATAGCGTGCAAACGGATGACATCATAATTGTGCCAGGCTTAGGCAATCAGAAAAACGATGCTACCGTTATGGAGCAATATGAAACACTCTTTCCTTACTATAAAGGCAAAATCTATCTTGTTCAGATGCGTGAGTACGTTAAAGAATGGGGTGCAGCCTTGAACTGTAGTACGTGGACGATAAAACAAAAGTAAGCTATGTTTGAAAAATATTTGTTTCCAATAATTTACAACTTTCAGTGCATTGGCAATGGTGTACTGATAGGCAGATACTTCTTCACTGCGGCGCATGTCATCTATGAAGGAGCAGGAAATTGTATGGTTGAAATAAGCGGCAAAGTATTCCAACTGCGAGAAGACAACGCCTTAGCACTTGTAGCTGAACAAAATGAGGAGAAGCAATTGCTCTATGACTTTGCTATATATGAAATTGACTGCCTGCATAGCCCTTTCCAGCTAAGCCAAGAGACCCTTGAAGCCAAATCGTTTCTATATAGTTACAGCGTAAAGACACTGTATAATTCAAGTACCAATGAGGTCAAGCGACTGCAATTGCTAACCAATACAGGCAAAGTCTCAAACGAGAAGGTAGGCAATATTCTGATATGTGATTTATCTGATAAACTCAGCGGAGGACAAAGTGGAAGTCCTGTCATGTTGGAAAAGAACGTGTATGGACTGCTTTGTGGCGATCCTGATGGAAAGGAAGAATCACGCCACTGTTTTTACACCTCTGGTGCTGCTATTGTTGAATATCTCCGAAACAATAAGCCTGAAGTTTATTCGCTTTTGTGTATGAAGTGTGTTTTCGCACTTCCTAAGAGTTGGAGGCGCATCGAAGAAGAGGCGAAGGCAAAAGAACGCGAAAGACAAGAGAAAAATATGTGGAATTGGATTCTTATTATCACAACAATATTCGCATTCCTTTGGTTCTTTTTAACTGGTAAATTCCCGCGATAACAAATGATAAAGATACGAGCCGTCATAGAACACATCACCTATCAGAATAGCGAGAATGGCTATTCCATCCTAAAGGGCAAGGTCAAAGACCATAACGACCTTGTCACCCTCGTTGGCACCATGTTGGAAGTGCCGGTAGGGAGTGTGCTGTTGTGCGAAGGCGACTGGAAGATAGACCGCAAGTACGGCCAGCAGTTCATCGTGCAATCCTTTGAGGAAGTCATGCCTGCCACCGTCTATGGTATCGAGAAATACCTGGGCAGTGGCTTGGTCAAAGGCATTGGCCCGAAATTCGCCCAACTCATCGTCCGTCAGTTCGGCACCGACACCATCGAAGTCATTGAGACAGACATCGAGCGACTCTATGAAGTGCCCGGTATCGGCAAGAAGCGTGTCGAGAAGATTCGGGAAAGCTGGGAAAAGCAGAAAGACATCAAGAATGTCATGCTCTTCCTCCAAGGCTATGGGGTCAGTACCGCCTATGCCGCCAAGATATACCGCTGCTACGGCAAGGAAAGCATCGACAAGGTCAATGAAAACCCATACCGTTTGGCCGACGACATTTGGGGCATCGGTTTTAAGACCGCCGACGGTATTGCCAATAAGATGGGCTATGAGAAGAACGACCTCAGACGCTGCAAGAGCGGCCTGACTTATACCCTCAGTCAGCTCTCCGACGAAGGCCATGTCTATGCCGAGCAGGAACAGCTCCTGAAATCCGCCATGGAACTTCTTGAAGCCGACCAAGACCCCATTGTACAGGCCATGAAGGAAATGGTAGAGACCGAGCAGCTCATTATGGACGGCGATGTTATCTATCTCCCTCCGTTCTACTATGCCGAGATAGGCACAGCCAACAATCTGAAAGGTCTGATGAACTGTATGCCCAAGAAAGCCGCTCCCATCCAACCCAATATGGAAGTCATCACCTTGCAGACAGGCATTGAGTACGATGAAGTGCAGGTAGCAGCCATTCGGCAAGCCGTCAATTCCAAGGTCATGGTACTCACAGGTGGTCCAGGTACTGGTAAGACCACCACGACCCAAGGCATTATCGCCGCTTTGAAAACCATGGGCTATAGCATTCTCTTGGCCGCACCTACAGGACGAGCTGCCAAGCGTATGAGTGAAGCCACAGGTATGGAAGCCAAGACCATTCACCGATTGCTGGAGTACAACCCTGCCGACGGCTATAAGCGCAATGACGAGAACCCACTTGAAGGCGATGTGCTTATTGTGGACGAATGCTCTATGATAGACATCCTCTTGATGAATAACCTCGTCAAGGCACTGCCCGAGACCATGCACTTGATACTTGTCGGCGATATAGACCAGTTGCCCAGTGTCGGTGCAGGCAATGTGCTCCGTGACATCATAGATTCCGAAAGAGTGCCGGTCGTTAGACTGACACGCATCTTCCGTCAGGCACAGACGAGCCGTATTGTGATGAGTGCCCACGCCATCAATGAAGGCAAGTTTCCCGACATCAGCAATGGCAAAGACACCGACTTCTTCTTCATCAAGAACGACGATGCCGATGCAGTGGCCACCGCCATTGTGGACTTGGTGAAGAACCGACTTCCCAAAGGCTATCATATGCCCCTGAGTAAGATTCAGGTGCTCACCCCTATGCAACGAGGCGTGGTCGGCTCTGCCAACCTCAATCTCATCCTTCAGGAAGCGTTGAACCCCACCAAGGAAGGACTGAGCCGAGGAGGATATAATTTCCGCAAGGGAGATAGAGTTATGCAGATACACAACAACTACGACAAGGAAGTCTTCAACGGCGACTTGGGCTATATCGAGAGCGTCAATCAGGAAGACCGCACCCTGATGGTCAACTTTGAAGAGCGATTGGTGGAATACGAAGTGTCCGAGCTTGACGAGTTGTCGCTGGCTTATGCGACCACCATCCACAAGGCGCAAGGTTCAGAATATCCCATTGTGGTTATGCCTGTTCTCATGAAGCACTATGTTATGTTGCAGCGTAACCTGATATATACCGGCATTACACGAGCCAAGAAAGTCTGCGTGCTGATAGGCTCTACCAAGGCTTTGGCTTATGCCATCCACAACCTGACCGTAAGTAATCGAAATACCAAACTTAAAGAAAGGCTCCAAATATGATATAGCACGAAAAGATAGGCGATACAACCAAATATAGTTTGGTGTTTGTCACTCAGAAATAAGAATATTAAAGGATGGCCAAGTTTGAATATCTTCAAAAAATGGCTACCTTTGTATCAATATAAACCATTATTTATCAGTAACTTAAAAACTAAAGATATATGAATATTCTCCACTTTGGTGCATTTTGATTATCACTCTCAAATGGAGCCATTCTCTTATTGTAGGAGAATGGCTTCCATTGGGATGTTGAACGGTTAATCATCTGCCCTCCACCAAGGGTCACGGCAGTCTTCGCAATAGATTTCGTCCTCCATTCCTTCTTCAACAAAAAATTCTCTGCCACAAGGGCAACATTTGATTTTTGGATTATCCATAATGATATTTTTTAGTGAGTAATATGGCTTATCGCCGTTGTCATTAAAGAATAGTCATCCCGCAATTCAGATGTTTAGTTGTTGCGTAAAAATTTTGCGTAATCCTCTTGCAGCGATAACAAAGACATAATCCCCATGCACATCATCCGCATTAAGCCCATCGGTATCACCCTGCTTGCTACCCTCCGTTGTACGGCAGCCTGTGACAACTGCTGTTTCGGATGCCATCCGAAGCAAGGGCGCACCATGACCTTTGAGGAAATGAAGGACTATGTGGATAAAAGCCTGGAAGCCTATCCCGACAGCATCCAGAAGTTCGGCCTGACAGGAGGGGAGTGTATGCTCTTGGGTAAGGACGTAGATAAGATAATCGCCTATGCCAAAAGCAAAGGCTTGGCCTGCAACCTCATTAGCAATGCCTTTTGGGCGACCGACTATGACAAAGCCTACCGCACTCTCAAACGCTTGAAAGGAAAAGGACTTGTGTCCATCAGCTTCAGCACTGGCGAAGACCATAACAAATACGTCCCTTGGATGAATGTCCGTCATGCCGCTGTTGCCGCCGCCCGATTGGGTCTTGCCACCGACCTGAGAATTGAGAATCAAATAATGGGACAGATGACTGTCAGCCGTGGATTGTATTCCGATGTCGAAGTTATGGAGTTGGTGGCTCAGAAAAAGCTGATTCTAACGACAAGTCCTTGGATGGAATACGCCAACAAAGGTAAGAAGTCAAGGGCACATAAGGTTATGCTCCGAAACGACGATAAAAAGGAAGGTTGCCATTCCTTGTTTCAGAACATCATCATCAATCCTTACGGTGAGGTATATGCCTGCTGTGGTATTGGAGTCTGCCATATCCCACAGATGCGTTTGGGCAATATCCATCAGGAACCCATCAAGACCATCTATGAGCGAGCCTTCGATGATTTCCTGAAGGTATGGCTCTATATGGATGGTCCTCAAGCCGTCCTCAAGTTCGTGAAAGAGAAGACCGGTCAGAAGTTTCCTTGGCACACCACCCATTTATGCGACATCTGTCGGGTCATCTTCACCGACAAGACCATTCTACCCACCATCAGACGCCACATCTTTGATGCCATGTTTTTCCCTTTAATATCCTATAACTCCATAGCCGAGCTTGAAAATGAGCGCCGAACCAAAAGATAAAAAGCACCTTACTCCCAGGCAGATAATCAACCGATACCGCAAAGGAGAGTACGTTGACGAGAGCATTGAAGCCATCTCGTCAGCCATTTCATCGTGCGGTGAGGTCTTTGATAGCGTAGCCATTGCCTTCCCCACGACCCTTGTGCAAAAAATAGTAGAGAACCTCTCCACCGCCCAGACCCTCTATGAACGGCAAAAGGAAGGCAAGCCCATAGACGACATCGTCATCGAGGACTATCCCTATCTGAAGGACATCCTTATGGACTTGTCCTATCCTCCCTTATGGGAAACTATGATGAAAGACAGAAAGGACAACGCCTTTATGGACATCTTGAAAGAGCGGCAATGGGCATGTAAATATCGTCACGCCGACACCTCTACCACCACGACAATAAGCTTCATCACATCCCTCTATTCAAGAGACATTGATAAAACCGAGCTCTCCTCTTCTACCTTTGAAATCGTCCTGCGACTGATGCTCTGACGACCCCAACGAGTTTCATTTCCCTTCTGTCTTACCAACCAACTCCTTGTGCATGACAGCCAAGGCATTGAACCGTTCACAAAGCACGTTATAGGATGAAGTCAGGCTCCATATCTCCGCTTTCAACTCCTCGTTTTGGATGCAGATTTCTTCATATTTCGGGATAAGGCACACTGCGGCCAACGCCTGCTTGCACACTTTGGTCAGCTTATAGACCGAAAATCCCAAGTCTTTCGCTACAGCTTCAGCCTCTTCGCCTTGCAAAATCCGCAAAAGCGCTCGGGCAGGAGAACTATCTTGTGTACAGGCGAAGAAGCAATAGCAATTCTCAATCAGTTCCTTGGTGTACGAAACACAAAGGCTACGTTGTGATAGAAGCTTTCTCTGTTCTATCCATTGTTCACGAAGCTGGCGATAATCCTCGTCTATAGCCTTTCTGACCTCCAAGATTGCCTGTTCCCTGTTCGACAACTCCCTAATCTGCGGCTTCAAAGCCTCCACCTCCTCACGGTGGAAACGGACGTACTTATTCGTTCGGGAGTGGATAGTAGTCAGGAAGCCACGTTCCGCATAGTTCGAGACACTCTGCGGATGTACACCTAAAATCTCTGCCGCCTCATTGCGAGATAGATATTTCTTACTCTTCCTCATCACTTGCCCACCTTTTCATCATCCGACATCAACAGTTGTACCGTAACGAAGTTCGGATTAAGTTGCATCCCATCTTTCACGAGCATGGGTTCATACCGATAGCTCTTGTATGGCACACATTGGTAGGCCAACATCGCTTCATAAGCCGAGAGAAGCCGCACCAAGTACCACGCCATATCGTTCAGCTCCGACACATTTCGTTGCTGGTTAGCTATCAATGGTGCCAATACCTCCGCAGGAATCTGAATACCTATACCCATCTCGTCATTGATAATCTTTGCCGTGAAAGCAAAGAAAGGGCAGTCCATCACCTCTTGATGATTGGAACCCATCACACTGGCCGTTACCTCCAGCACCTCTTCATCCTGCACGAACTGATAAGCGATACTTAGGTTTAACTTACGGCCATTGGGTTGCTGGGGTATCGGAATGATGAAAACCCCATGCGAGTCCCATTGCAACTGCCGTTCAAATATGACCGTAGCAAGGTCTTTGTGGAAAATACGCACGTATTCAATCAAGTTCTTGGTCAACTTGTCGGATAGTAGCTGAGGAATTTCATCATGGTGAACCTTGTACAGTCTCGCCATATAATAGAGATCGAACACCTCTTCATTCTCAGGCTGCACCCCTGCATGATGCTCACCCCCGACGATGGAGCTTGCAAAGGGGAGAGAAGGTATCTTAATCATCATTGTCTTTCAATTTATAGTTATTGTACTTCGTTTTTTCGAGGATGCCCTCTTTAATCATAAAGTTGATATAGCTCTTGGCCGTCTTCTCTTCACAATGAACTTCCTTGACCAACAGCCCTGCCAGCACCCCGAAGGTGTAAGCATCCTGATTTCGAAAGATGGTCGAAGCCGCTTTCCGCAACTTCTCTTTCTTTTCGTTCTTCACATACTCGGCACTCTTATGGCCGGCACTGACGAACATCCGTTCCTCCTTACTCCAGGTTATCAACGTCATGGGCATATCCAGCGCACTGCCATCTCGCACCTTCACCGCCTTGATGACGGAGAAGGTCGGGTTATCATCCTTCTCCACGGAGAGGATGCCGGCCGCCTTTCGATGCGTCTCACTACCAATGTGTCCACGAATCTTCAAACCATTCGGGATATGGTGAAGCGCAAACACGACGCAGGTGTGGTACATACCTGCCAGTCGGTAGAGTTCCTCGATGAGCGCCGTACATTCCGCTTCGTTGTTGGCCGACGAAACAAGGTCAGCCGCACCGTCGATCACCACCAGATGAATGCCTCCATGCTTATGGTGCGACAAGTCCATCATGTCTCGAATTGTCTTCATGCGCTGCTGTCGGGTCTGAGCCACCATGTTCAGCGCATAGTAGAACGGTGGATAGTCCTCCAGCTTCGCCCGACGCTTGGCCGTTTCCGTATTCTTATATAGGTGTGGCCCCGATTGCTCCGTGTCGAAATGCAGCAACGCCTTTTGCTGGATATTCGGGGCAATGGTGAAGCCTAACATATCCAGTTCCTCGTGGTCATCCGTGGTCAGCAAGGCACCGGCAATGAATGTGCTCATCAAGTTACTTTTGCCTGTACCCTCACCACCTGTCACACACATGAGGTTGTCACTAATGCCGATAGGCACCTCACCGCATCGAATAATCACCGGTGACGGCTTGGGAGGGTGCGCAAAGTCCATGAGGCAGGTGTTAATCAGCATCATGGATTGGGCATACATCGCCTCCAACTGCTTGCAGACGATTTCATGCAGCTGGGATGAAGAGAAACCAGCGGCAAAATAGTCCGACACATCCTTGCTCTGCTTGGAACCCTCCAACGGCAGACGGATAGATGCCACCTCATACTTGCTTAGCTCCTGTTCCGCCTTGGCCATGGCTTTTTTGCCTGTCTCGTCCATATCATAGAGGACGAAGATATGCTTGAAGCGCATTGAAAGCATATCCAGAATGTCCGTACTGATTTCAGCAGTCTCGCTGTTGAAGCAGACGGCACTGAAACCATGCGATGCAAGGGATAGCACATCCTTTTCGCCACCTGTAATGAAAACCATATCCCCACGGAAGGGAAGCTGATTCAGTCCGAAGCAATAGGGACGCGGCTTCTTTCCTCCGAACTGAAATCGAAGTTTCTCCTTCGGGCGGTAAATTTTGATGAACGTGTCGCCTTTATAGCCAAAGATGGGGGAACCAGGTGTGGAGGTGTAGCAATAAGGCCCTTTCTCACCCACACTCTCATAGGTGTCCAATGATACCACATCGTATTTTATCAAGATGTCGGGCGTTATCCCGTACCTTTTCCAGTAGTCAAGTTCCGTAAGTGAGAATACCTTCTCTACGAACTTGTACTTTTGGGGGGCTTCCTCCTTTTCTTCAATAGGAGCGGTGGGAGCGGAAGTTGTTGGCTGCCGTACCACCGTCTGCTTACCCTTGGCAGCGAACGGCATATCCAGGCTATCCATGTCGATGCATAGGTTCAAATCCTTATTGATTTGTGCCAGTACCTCACGAAACTGTGTTCTACAATCTATACCAAGGCAACCTGCGGCAAAGCGAAAGCAGTCTCCTTTGATGTCACCCCCTTGGTCTTTGTACAGATAAATCTGCTTCGCCTCAGAATAGAAGTAACTGCATGACGGTTTTGTATCACCATACTCTGGGTTCAGAAAATTCTTTTTGGGCTTCTTACCCCCGGAATAATGCTCAAAGACTTGGCGACCATTCTCAGTCTTTCTGAGAATTTCGTCCTTTACATCTTTCGTCTTCATAAGCCTTGCTGATTAAGGTTCCCTATGTTCTTACTGTACCAGGTGAGCATCCGTTTATAAGCAATGATTGGATTGAAGCCACGGGCGACAAGCCTGTTTTCAGCCAGCGCATCCATCACATCCTGATAACTGTACTCCACCAATCGGGATGTGCGGTACCTGCATTTGATCCAATGATTGTTCTGCCACTTGACAAGGGTTGTTTTGCCTATCTGCAACTGTTCCAACAAGACATCTTTGCAGACGACCACATCATCCACCAAATGATGTTGGTACAACCCTGACTTGTTGGTTTCAGGTTGCTGTGTCTTTGAATCCTGTAACTTCTGGAGCATATCTTGAATGCCCACCACTGCATCCCTGATTTCTCGAAGATAGTTTTCTCCTTCTGGAGGAGACTTCTGATTTTTATTATCTGCCATAACGCTGTTCTTTGATTACCCACAGAGACATAAAATGCCCCACAACCGATTTGATTGTGGGGCAAAATTATAGGGAAGACCTCAAACTCTTGTTTGGATTATTTGGAGCGTCCAAAGCATCCAAACTCTTTTTCCTTAAAATCTTTCTCAAAGTGGCTAATAAGGGTCACTTCTTCCAGAACTTGATGGCATTGGGGACTCCGGACAAGACCTTCATGACCTCCTGTTCAATACTTCTCTGTTTTTCACTGAGGAAGGCCTGCTTGTAGTCGATAAAGTAGCTTCTCGCTGCGTTAAGGTTCTTGCTTTGCATCTTCAAGCCGGTTGTTGTAAGTAACATACCGTACTTGCAAACGATGGAAGACCACCTGTTTGACTTGATGGCTCCAGCTTGTATTAGCAGATGGAGTACAAATCCCAAGTCACGGTTCGTCGTGCAGGGAGGAACCATGTACTTACAGGCCGGATCTCCATTCGTAAGAAGTCGCACAAGGTCTTCTGCAGAGATAGCGGGACACAGCAAGTCATGATTACGAAAGACCTCGGCAAGTTCAGCTTTGGCCTTTTGAGGATAGTCCGCAATGGGGAGGATTCCTTTCGTCTTAATGACGGTCTCTTCCACACCAATGGCGTTGTATATGCTTATCATCCTGATAGCGTTGGCTTCCTCGAACGTTTCTGTGTTGAAGTGCTCCTCGGTGAACTTGCGGTTCTCAAGGATATGCTTCACCTTGTCTCTGTCGATGGCCTCCTGCTGCAAATCAGCATAGGTTGACGACTCATCGAGGATGATAGGCATACTGAGCTTGACAAGGTTTTCCTCTAAGAAAGCCTTGTAGCCCATCTTACGGTTAGACACTCGGTTGCGGTAGTCCTCATAGGCTTTAAGTAGCCATTGTACCGCACCATGAACCTCCCTTGCGTCCTTCGAAAACGCAAAGAGAGAGAGTAGGCAGGGTTGAAAATCCTGCATACATCACATTGTTTTTGTCCATAATGGATGACATTAAAAAGTGAATATTAAGTAACGCACATTGCGTTTTTATTAGTTCATTTTTCATTAAAGTGACTTTTGATAGTATATTTTACTAGTCTGCCAGAACCCTAAATACGATACACAAAGGGTTTGGGGGTACAAAAATAGTCCGCGCCTGCCCCATTTTGTGGTGCAGGTTATAAAAAAATGCCTTAAATCGTATGATTTGTCCGTGATTTACAGTACTTTTACCTATCATGAAATCGTATGCGCTCTTCAAACAGTACATTTGGCTGGTGAACATTATCCACCGTCGAGGCAAGATTTCGCTCAGTGAGATAAATAGAGAGTGGCTCTATACTGACATGAGCGGAGGGGTAACTATTGCCCGAAATACCTTCCTTCGTCATAAGAATGCCATCGAAGACATATTCGGAATAATCATTGAGTGTGACACACACCATGATTACCAATACTATATAAGCAATCGTTATGTGCTATCTGAGGACTCTATCCAGAACTGGATGTTGTCAACCATCACGGTGAATAACATTCTCTCGGAAAATATCAGTCTGGCCGATCGTATTCTTTTGGAGGCCGTTCCAAGTGAAGGCAACTTCTTGCAATCCATCATAGATGCAATGAGGCGCAAAGTCAGAATACAGCTGAGTTATCAGAAGTATGGCTGTGACTGTAGCACCACACTCTCATTTGCACCATATTGTCTTAGGTTGTTCCAATGCCGCTGGTATGTGTTGGGTCAGTTCCAACGCCCAGTTCGTGAAGGAGAAGTGGCTATGACACGTGAAGGCCTTCCTGAAGGTTACACAGAACGCTTTGCTACCTACTCTTTGGACAGGGTCAAAAAGATATATCATACGGATGAATCGTTTGAGATAGACAAAGATTTTAGTGCTGCAGCCTACTTCAAAGACTGCTTTGGAGTGTATCGTGAGGATTCTATTCCTGTACAGAAGGTACTTATTCGCGCCTATGGTTTGCAGCGTTATTATATGCGTGACCTGCCTTGGCATCATTCCCAGACTGAAAAGTATTGGGGAGAAGAGTATGCTGATTATGAATTTACGCTTCGACCTACGAGTGATTTCATCCGTTTCATCATGAGATATGGCAGTTTGGTGAAGGTGCTTGCGCCAACCGAACTTGCAAGGAAAGTCAAAGCGCAGCTCATGGAAGCTGTAGATATGTATTCCGACCTTGATGAAGAACCTTAGTCATTCCGCACGCTTGCAGAATGCTTGGAGATTTCACTATTAACAAAAGGGCGAAATGAATATGGAAAATATTGTCCTCATATTGATTGCCATCTTAGGCTGCATAATAATAGCAGGTCTATGCTATTGGCGCATGACCATCCAATCACGCATTTGGATGGAACGTGGCCTGGCTTCAACGGACATAATCGAACGCCGTTCTTGTCTCCGAAGGGCTGCCCTGTTGTTCAATAGCGATGCCATGCTTGCTTATGCGTGCAACAATCCGGATGGATTTGTCAAACCCAAGCTGTTGCCCTTTGACTATTACATAGGTTTCCACCATATCCCCTGCATCTTTGCTGACCATTACTTTGCAAAAGGTCTGACCCAATGGCTCAGTGAAAAACAGAAAGCTTTTATGAAGCGTATCTATGCCTTCAAAGGATTGGAGGAAGATTGCGAAGACCTCGTAGAGGAAGCTATTCAAAAGCTGGGAGTAGCCACTGATGGTGTCGTTGTGATTTTTATGCCTTGTAGTAATGATGTCCGTTTCAAAAAGAAGTTCCAGCATTTGAGTTGGAAACTGAAGGAGAAAGGCTACGAAGCAAATCACATGACCTATCCCTATCTTTCCGTAAGAAACCAAATGAGTGAAGTGTCTTCACAAAAAGATCTGATGACTCATGTAAGAAAGATAGTAGGGGTGGATAATCGCAAGGTGATAGTGGTAGACGATGTGCTTAACACTGGGGGCACCTTGAAGGCTTTTGTCAAAGAAATGGCTAAATACAATACGAAAATTGTGGGGGCTGTGTTTGTCTCAAAAGTATTCAATCCGCCTAAACCCGGACTTTGGACATGGCTACGGATTGCGCTTCATAAAGAAAATGGGGCGAATAAGCTTAAAAGGCCTTGACTTGGTAAGAAATATATCACTTATTGACTGTAGTTGAACAAAAAGTGTTATCTTTGCAATATGAAAAGAGTAAGTACAATATCAAATATTGATTGCGTAATGCCCCAGGTAAATAGCCGTTGGCGTTGCTCTAATCGTTGTGAAGCAGCTAAAAGTTGGGTAGAATATCCGGACCACATTTTCGTAGACAGAATAGACCTGCAGGTAGAAATCACGCCGGTACCCTTCCGCGACATATCCAAGACCGCCCCCGGAGAGCGCAGCGAGCGCATCAGGGAGCGCGTGATAGCGGCACGCGAGAGGCAGACCGAGCGCTTCAAAGGCCACCGGACCGTACACTGCAACGCCCAGATGAGCGAGCGGATGATACACCAATACGCCGAACCCGACGACGAGGGAACCAGTCTCCTGCGCACGGCAATGGAGAAACTGAGCCTGAGCGCCCGCGCCTACACACGCATCCTGAAGGTTGCACGCACCATAGCCGACCTCGCCGGCAGCACCAACGTGAAACCCGAACACCTGGCCGAAGCCATCGGCTACCGCAACTTAGACCGCGGCGACTGGGCCGAACGCGGCCACTGAAACCACCACCAAAGCATGTCCTGCACCCTTCCATAACCTGAATTTGTAACAATAAACATTCTAACATAAAACCAAACGAAAATGAAGAAACTGATACTGACACTCGCCACCGTGGCACTCACGGCACTCACACCGGCCCACGCACAGAAGTGGGAACACCTGGCAGACACGCCGCAGATGGGCTGGAGCACCTGGAACAAGTTCGCTCACCACATTGACGAACAAAAGATAGTGGGCGTGATAGACGCCATCGTCGAGAGCGGACTGCGTGATGCAGGCTACATCTACGTAAACATTGACGACTGCTGGCACGGCAAACGCGACGCCGATGGCTTCATTCACGAGCACCCGGAGAAGTTTCCACACGGCATGAAGTGGCTGGCCGACTACGCCCACAGCAAGGGTCTGAAGCTCGGTATCTACACCGATTGCGGCACGCAGACCTGCGCCGGCGAGCCCGGAAGCCTGGGGCACGAGTACCAGGACGCACTGACATACGCCCGCTGGGGCATAGACTACCTGAAAGAAGACTGGTGCAACACGCCCAACCAGAACCCCATAGGCGCCTACCAGCTCATGAGCGACGCCCTGCGAGCTGCCGGGCGGCCCATCCTGTTGAGCCTCTGTGAGTGGGGAACGGCCAAACCCTGGCGCTGGGCTCGCGACATCGGCCACTCTTGGCGCACAACGGGAGACATCGGGCCTTTCTTCAGCAAGGACCAGGCTAAGGGCGACCAAGGGAAACGACTGAGCGTGTTGGAAATCATACAACGTAACGACACGCTGCGTGCCTACGCCGGGCCGGGCCACTGGAACGACCCCGACATGCTCGAAGTGGGCAACGGACTGACCGAAAGTGAGGACCGCGCGCACTTTACCATGTGGTGCATGATGGCCGCACCGCTCATCCTGGGCCACGATGTTCGTGACATGAGCGAGGCCACCAAGCGCATTATCACGAACCGCGACATGATAGCCATCGACCAAGACTCGCTGGGCGTGCAGGGCCTGCACTACTGTTCGGAACAGGGACTCGACTTCTGGTTCAAGCCTCTCAAGGGCGGCGACTGGGCTTTCACCATCCTCAATCCCACCCCGCAGGCCGTTACCTACGCCCTTAACTGGCAGGACTTCAACCTTACGGACGAGGAAGTGTCGGGCCGCAGCACCAACTTTGACCGCACGCGCTACACCGTCTACAACCTCTGGACGCACAAACGCGAGGGCCGCACCTCGCTCAAGGCCGGCACCGAGCGCACCCTCACCGTGCCGGCACACGACGTGGTGGCATACCGACTCATCGCCCCTGCCGGCAAGAACAAACGTTAAAACCTCACGCATGAACATCAACACCCGCAACATAGCTGCAGGTCTGGCCCTCCTGCTCGCCGCAACAGCCGCGCCCACCCACGCCCAAAGCCGGTGGAACGACTACCGCGCGCAGGGCGGAACGGTAACTTACCAGGGCCAGCAGCTGCCGGATGCCGACGCTGCCAGCTTCGCCGAGCTGGGCTTCGGCTATGCCAAAGACCGCTACAACGTGTACTATCGCGGCGAAGTTCTGGAGTTCGTAGACCCTTCCACCTTCCGAGTCAGCGCCCGCTTCACCCGCCATCACACCATCGGCACGCCCACATCGCCAGCCCACAAGGTGCAGGCGGGGCCGGAAACCTCCGGCGTCAAGCCCGCAGCATCCAAGACCCAACGCCACAACAGCTTCGACCTGCTGGGCAGTTTAGGAGCCGATGAGGCCGGTGCCTACGCCGTAACAGACGGCCGCGTAACGTATGAAGGTCGGCAGGTGAAGGGTGCCGACGCCGCCACTTTCGAGGTTCTGCAGGCCGGCTACGCCAAAGATGCCCGCCACGCCTACTACTGCGGCCGCCTCATCAGCGGCGCCCTGGGCGGCAACTACTTCGACTACACCGGCGACGACTATGCCACCGACGGCCTGCACACTTACTTCAAAGGCAAGGAAGTGGTGCGCGACTGACGGCTGGAATTACGTTGAAACAATTTGAACCCGCCCCGGAAACGAGCGCGTATTTACACTCCGGCACATCTGGTAGTGTAAATACGCGTTTTTTCTGCATTTTTACAAGCCCTTTATAATCAGCAAGTTGCGGTTTCAACGCAATTCGCCTGCTTTCCCAAAGCTATCCCTCAAGGAGCTTGAAGGGCACCTTTTACCGTTCTTTTCCATGCTTTCTGACCCGCCGAAACGCACAAACAGCGGGCTTGAAGATATGCTTCAAGGCGCTTGAATGTATCTTCCATCATCGTAGGAACATGCTTTCAAGCCTGCTGAACTTCATTTTCTGCTATTCAATTAGTTTCTTTCAGCATGATAAAATTCATAAACTATTTGACAAAGTAGGCGTTGTTGACTTTTTAAATAGCAGTCTATGACCGCCCTGCTGCAGGTATCATCCCCTCCTTAATTGTGAATTATGAATTGTGAATTATGAATTATAAGCTCGTTGCTTGCAAAATCATCCCCTCCTAACCTCCCCTTTCTAAGGGGAGGAACCGCTGCAGCACATTCCCTGCTGGCTCGTTCCCGTGGTTTAAAGACAGAGTAACAAAGTATTCTCTTTGTTGCTGCAAGGGGTTAAAGACAGCGTAACAGAGTAACTTTTCGGCTATAATGAGGGTGATTGATGGGAGGAATAAATAGGAGAAAACAAACTATCCGCTGGTCTACAGGTACATATTTTATACGCGCAAGAGGCGCTGTCTCGATATAATTTTGTAATTTTGCAGGCAAAATCATAACAAACAAGCCATATATGGAACAGCAGAAATTCAAGCGCACCACCGTAACGGCAGCCCTGCCCTACGCCAACGGTGGCGTACATATCGGTCACCTGGCCGGTGTCTACGTGCCGGCCGACGTCTACGTGCGCTACCTTCGCCTCAAGGGAGAGGACGTTATCTTCATCGGAGGCAGCGATGAGCACGGCGTGCCCATCACCATCCGTGCCCGGAAAGAGGGCATTACGCCGCAGGATGTGGTAGACCGTTACCACGCGATGATAAAGAAGAGCTTCGAAGACTTCGGCATCTCGTTCGACGTGTACAGCCGAACAACGAGCCAGGTGCACGGCAAGCTGGCCTCTGACTTCTTCCGCAAGCTCTATGATGACGGCAAGTTGGTGGAGCGGGAGACCGAACAATACTACGACGAGGAGGCTCATCAGTTCCTTGCCGACCGCTATATCATGGGCGAATGCCCCCACTGTCACAACCTGCATGCCTACGGCGACCAGTGCGAACAGTGCGGCAGCGACCTCTCACCCATGGAACTTATCAACCCGCACTCCACCATCTCGGGTTCCAAACCCGTGCTCCGCAAGACCAAGAACTGGTATCTGCCGCTCAATGAGTACCAGAGCTGGCTCAAGGAATGGATACTCAAAGACCACCAGGAGTGGCGACCCAACGTGTACGGACAGTGCAAAAGCTGGCTCGACATGGACCTGCAGCCTCGTGCCATGACGCGCGACCTGGACTGGGGCATACCTGTACCGGTGCCGGAAGCCGAGGGCAAGGTGCTTTATGTTTGGTTCGATGCCCCCATAGGCTACATTTCAAACACCAAGGAGCTGTGCGACGCCCAGCCCGAACGGTGGGGACAGTGGCAGCAATGGTGGCAGGACAAGGACACGAGGCTCGTGCATTTCATCGGCAAAGACAACATCGTGTTCCACTGCCTCATCTTCCCCGTCATGCTGAAGGCCCACGGTGGCTACATTCTTCCTGACAACGTGCCGGCCAATGAGTTCCTTAACCTGGAGAACGACAAGATATCAACGAGCCGTAACTGGGCAGTCTGGCTGCACGAATACCTCCAGGACCTGCCCGGAAAGCAAGATGTGCTGCGCTACGTGCTAACGGCCAACGCTCCCGAAACAAAGGACAACAACTTTACCTGGCGCGACTTTCAGGAGCGTAACAACTCCGAACTGGTGGCCATCTACGGCAACTTCGTGAACCGGGCACTGCAACTAACCAAGAAATACTTCGACGGCGTGGTGCCTGCCTGCGGCCGGCTGACCGATACCGACAATGCAGCAATAGCCGAATTCGAGGACGTAAAGACCCAGGTTGAGCAGTACCTGGACGGCTTCAAGTTCCGCGAAGCGCAGAAGGAGGCCATGAACCTGGCCCGCATAGGCAACAAGTACATTACCGAGTGCGAACCTTGGAAGGTGTGGAAGACCGACCCCGAGCGCGTAAAAACCATCCTCTACATCAGCTTGCAGTTAGTAGCAAACCTCAGCATAGCCTTCGAACCCTTCCTTCCTTTTAGCTCCAAGAAACTCAGAAGCATGATTAACATGCCCTCATGTGAATGGAGCCAGCTGGGCAGCACGCACCTGCTGGAGGCCGGCCACAGGCTGGCAGAGCCGCAGCTGCTGTTCGAGAAGATAGAAGATGACGTGATAGAGCGCCAGCTGCAGAAACTTGCAGACACCAAGAAGGCCAACGAGGCCGCTTCGTACAAAGCCAAGGAAGTGAAGCCTACGATTGACTTTGCCGACTTCGAGAAGCTCGACATCCGCGTGGGTCACGTCAAGCAGTGCGAAAGAGTGAAGAAAAGCAACAAGCTGCTCAAGTTCACCATCGACGACGGCAGCGGCACCGACCGCATCATCTGCTCCGGAATAGCCAGGTTCTACGAGCCCGAACAGCTCGTTGGTAAGGACATCCTCTTCATCGCCAACTTAGCTCCGCGCAAGCTCATGGGCATCGAAAGCCAGGGCATGATACTGAGTGCAGAGAACTACGACGGCGACTTAAGCCTCACAACCATCACGGGCAGCGTGAAGCCAGGCTCGCAGGTAGGCTGACGGAGGCCCGCAGCAATGTTATAAATCAATAAAACCAACGGCTCCGCAGCGGCCTTTCGGCATTATTTTCATATATTTGCCGGCGTATCAACAACAAGCAAACGATTATGAAGAAACTACTTTTAAGCATGGCCCTGGTGGCCTGCGCGCACATAGGCTTTGCCCAGAACGGCAAGCTGCACGTACAAGCAAACCTCACGGGGTTCACGGATTCCGTGGTCGTACTGTCCATAGAACAGGGCAACAGGCAACTTGGAACCTTCGCGGCCAAGGACGGCAAGTTCGATTTCAACGTCGATGTAGACCATGTACAGGACATAGTTCTCGCCACGCCTGCCACACTCCGCCGCCAGGAAAGCAAGTTCGTGAACTTTGTGGCCGTACCGGGAGAGTCGGTGGAGCTTACGGGCAACATCGCCGAACGGTATGACTTCGCCGGCTCCAAGTTCTACCAGCAGTACCATGAGGCCGACCTTGCGATGGAGAACGCCCGCAAGGAGCTCATTGATTACACCAACGGTCTGCAGCAACGACTGCAGGCAGGCGAGAGCGAAGAAGCCCTTGGCAAGGAATACAGGGAGAAATGGCCCGCCATGCGCGAAAGGTTGTTCGATGCCTTGACAGCTTACATCCGCCAGCATCCCGACCAAGAGGCCAGTGCTGCACTCATACCGGGCTTCCAGAACGACGTAGCAAAGATGGAAGAGGCCGCCGGCATGCTCACTGCCGACGTGAAGAACGGCCGCATGAAGCCATACTATCAGGGTGCCATAGACCGGATAAAGAGCTCGTCGGAGCGCGAACAGGCCGCTGCCAAGAAGCAGGAAGCAGGCGTAACGGCACCCGACTTCACGCTGAACGACATCAACGGCAAGCCACTTTCGCTCTCCTCGCTCCGCGGCAAGTACGTGCTGCTCGACTTCTGGGGCTCCTGGTGCATCTGGTGCATCAAGGGTTTCCCACAGATGAAGGAGTACTACAACAAGTACAAGGGCAAGTTCGAAATCCTGGGCATAGACTGCAACGACCCCGAACAGAAGTGGAAGGACGCCGTGAAGAAGCATGAACTGCCCTGGCTGCACGTCTACAACCCGCGCGACAGCAAGGTTCTCGAAGACTACGGCATACAAGGTTTCCCCACCAAGATACTGGTCGGCCCCGACGGTAAGATTGTAAAGACCATCGTGGGCGAAGACCCTGCCTTCTACACCTTCCTCGACGAGACCTTCGGGAAGTAGCTCCATCCGCCTCGCCCCAAACCATTACCAGCACCGCCCGGCTCCACCAATCCCGGCGGTGCTGTTTTGTTTTTATCTTGCAGGTGCCATTCAAGCTCCTAAAACGATACCTTTAAGGCGCTTGAAGGATAGCTTCAAGAGGCTCGAATGGCACCTCTTTCAAACCCGCCTGTACACGGGCGTTTCGCAACACGTCCCATTCCTGGTTCTAAAGACAGAGTAGCAGTGGTTTTAAGACAGAGTAACAGAGTAATTTTTTCGTTGCCCTTGTGGGCTTGAGACAGAGTAGCTGCCTTTTAAAGACAGAGTAACAGAGTAATTTTTTGGTTGCTACGGGTTTGTTTGTCCGTTGGAATACGTAAGAGAAAAAGAGCAAGAAGGCTAACTGGTAACCTCCCCTTGGAAAGGGGAGGCGGAGGAGGGGATGACCTGATAGCAACAAATAGCAAAGCTGCAAAGGAAATCATCCCCTCCTAACCTCCCCTTTCTAAGGGGAGGAACCGCTGCTACAGCTTTGATATCGATTATCGTATGATTTCTAAAAACAGCGTCCCAACGTTTTTATGTTATTACTTACGTTCCTCTGTTACTCTGTCTCTAACCCCTTGCAGCAGCCAAAAAATTACTCTATTACTCTGTTTCTATCCCCTCACATCAGCAAAGAAAATACTCTGTTACTCTGTCTTTAAAATAAGAATATGATGTATCTAAACCGCTGCTACCCTGTCTTTAAAATAAAGAAAGAAATATGGGGCGAAACAACAGCTATCTGGCAGAAAATGATTATTTTTGCATATTGCCTGCTGACGGTGCGGTGGGAGACCCTCCGGAGCAGGCAGTAACACGAAGAAATACATAACACAACGACGAAATGAAGAAGAACCTGACCGTAGTCCTGCTGCTGATGGTAGCCCTGCTGGCCAACGCGCAAATCCTGAACCCAGTGAAGTTCACCTCTCAACTGAGGTCGAACGGCACCGCCGAAGGCGAAATCGTTTTCAGCGGAAATATTGAGAAAGGCTGGCATGTGTACTCAACGGGGCTGGGTAACGACGGCCCCATCTCCGCAACTTTTAACCCCGAGAAGCTCGAAGGTGCCGAGCTGGTGGGCAAACTCATGCCGCGAGGCCACGAAATATCGAACTTCGACAAGCTGTTCGGCATGAAGCTGCGCTACTTCGAGGGCAGTGTGCAGTTCGTACAGAAGGTAAGGTTCACCAAGCCCGAGTACAAGATAAAAGGCTACCTGGAGTATGGAGCCTGCAACGACGAGACCTGTCTGCCGCCTACATCGGTCGATTTTAGCGCTGCGGGCAAGTCACCCGGCGTGGCGGCCGGCACGTCGGGCGCGCCCGTTGCTGTCAAAGAGAAACTCATGCCCGATGGTTCTGTCGCTGGGGAGGCCGCAGCCGCAGCTGCCGGTATCATGGAGCAGGCGGGCGACTCGACCCAGGTGGCGGCGGCTGATACCGCCTCACAGGCTGCTGCCGCACAGCCGGCCGACTTCAAGAGCAAGCTGTGGCAGCCCGTGGTAAGCCAGTTGCAGGCCTTCGGCGGCGGCAACGACATAGCCAACCGGTCGCTGCTGTACATCTTTCTCATGGGCTTCGTGGGCGGTCTGCTGGCCCTCGTGATGCCCTGCATCTGGCCCATCATCCCCATGACGGTGAGCTTCTTCCTCAAACGAGCTAAGGACGACCGCCGCCGCGGCATACGCGACGCCGTAACGTACGGCATCTCCATCGTGGTCATCTACCTGGGGCTGGGCCTCTTGGTCACGGCTATCTTCGGCCCAAGCACGCTCAACGCCCTCTCTACAAATGCCGTTTTCAACATCTTCCTGTTCCTCTTGCTCGTGGTGTTTGCCGTGAGCTTCTTCGGTTGGTTTGAGATTAAGCTGCCCGACAGCTGGGCTAACAAGGTAGACACCAAGGCCACCAACGCCACCGGTCTTGTCTCCATCTTCCTCATGGCCTTTACTTTGGTGCTGGTGAGTTTCTCGTGCACCGCCCCCATCATCGGCCTGCTTCTGGTAGAAACCGTTACATCGGGCAACTGGGTGGGCCCTGCCGTGGGCATGTTCGGCTTCGCTCTGGCCCTCGCAGTGCCGTTTACACTCTTCGCACTCTTCCCCACCTTGATGAAGAAAAGCCCCAAGAGCGGCTCGTGGATGAACCAGATAAAGGTGGTGCTGGGCTTCGTGGAGCTGGCTTTTGCACTCAAGTTCCTCTCCGTGGCCGACCTTGCTTACGGCTGGCACATACTGGACAGAGAGACTTTTCTTAGCCTTTGGATAGTTATCTTTGCTGCTCTGGGCGCCTATCTGGTGGGCTGGCTGAAGTTTAGAAGCGACGAGACAGGCGGCGAAATCAGCCGCCCCATGCCCGTTCCTGCTATCATGCTGGGCCTCTGCTCGCTGGCTTTCGCCGTGTACATGGTGCCCGGTCTGTGGGGTGCTCCATGCAAGGCAGTGAGCGCCTTCGCACCACCAATCAGCACGCAGGACTTCAATCTCAACACAAAAACCGTGGAGGCGCCTTACCGCAACTATGAAGCAGGCATGGCGGCAGCCAAAGCACAGGGCAAACCTGTACTGATTGACTTCACCGGTTTTGGCTGTGTGAACTGCCGGAAGATGGAAGCTGCCGTGTGGACCGACCCTGCCGTGGCCGACAAACTGACCAAGGAGTACGTGCTCATCAGCCTCTTTGTAGACGACAAGACCCGCTTGCCGGAGCCCATAGAGGTGGAGGAGAACGGCCGGAAGCGCACCCTGCGCACCATGGGCGACAAGTGGAGCTACCTGCAGAGCCACAAGTTCGGTGCCAATGCGCAGCCTTTCTACGTGCCGGTTGATAACGACGGCAACCCGCTAAGCGCCGCCTACGGCTACAAAGAGGACGTAAAGAGCTACCTGAACTTCCTCGAAAAGGCCTTAAAACAATACGCCAAATAACCCCGCATGCCGCCGTCTACAAGTTGCGCGGCGGCATGCGGGCTGTTTACCGCCCATCTTAAAACACTCATACTATGATTAATGCAGACGACAGAAAGAAAGTTATACAACTGATAAAGCAACAAGTGGTGCCGGCGGTGGGCTGTACCGAGCCCATGGCTGTGGCGCTGTGCACGGCGCGGGCAGCCGAGTTGCTGGGCCGGAAGCCCGAGAAGATAACGGCACTGTTGAGCGCCAACATCCTGAAAAATGCCATGGGAGTAGGCATTCCGGGCACAGGAATGATAGGACTGCCCATTGCCGTGGCCCTTGGAGCACTCATCGGGAAGTCGGAATACCGGCTCGAAGTAATCAAAGACCTTACATCCGAGAATCTTGAAGAAACGAAACGCTACCTCAACGAAGGGCATATCGACATCCAACTGAAACCCAAGGCTGCCGATAAACTCTACATCGAAGTGATTTGCAGGGCCGACGCTGACATTGCAACGGCCGTCATCGCCGGCTCTCATACCCGTTTCGTGTACGAGCAAAGCAACGGAAAAACGCTGCTGGACAACAGACAACAGGCCGGCGGTGCAGCCGAGCAGACGGACGTAAGCCTCAACCTGGGTATGGTGTACGACTTTGCCACCACGGCTCCTCTTGACGAGTTGCGCTTCATTCTGCAAACTCGCGACTACAACATCCGTGCCGCCGAGGAGGCAGTGAAAGGCAATTACGGCCACTGTCTGGGCAAAACAATGGACCGCCCGCTCTGCCACGGCATCTTCGGTAACACCATGTTCAGCCACATTATATCAAAAACGGCCAGCGCCTGCGATGCCCGCATGGGCGGTGCCCTTATCCCCGTGATGGCCAACAGCGGCTCAGGTAACCAGGGCATCTGCGCCACCAACCCCGTTGCAGTGTACGCTCAGGAAAACGAGAACACCGAGGAAGAACTCATCCGCGCCCTTACACTGAGCCATCTCACGGCCATCTACATCAAGCAGAGCCTCGGTGCACTGAGCGCCTTGTGCGGATGTGTGGTAGCAAGCATAGGTTCCAGCTGCGGCATTACTTACCTGATGGGCGGCGACTACACCGACATCTGCCACGCGGTGCAGAACATGATAGCCAATCTTACGGGCATGATATGCGACGGAGCCAAGCCCAGTTGCTCGCTGAAAATCAGCTCCGGCGTCTCCACCGCTATCCTCTCGGCCGTCCTGGCACGTGAAGGAAGACACGTAACGGCCGCCGAAGGCATCATCGACGAGGATGTTGACCGCAGCATACGCAACCTTACGAGCATAGGCAAGGAGGCCATGTGCGCCACCGACGACATGGTGCTGAACATCATGACGCACAAATAGCCCGCCCCGCTGCTCCCTACCGGGAAGCCGAGGCAGGCCGTCTGGGGCGGCAGTTCCTTGCAGGCAGAGGCCCTAAGGGGTGTTGATATAGCTCTGCAAGGCCTCCACATAGTCGCCGAAAGCAGTACGGCCGGCCTCCGTTACGCGGCAGACAGTGGAGGGCCGCCTGCCCTTGAAGGTCTTGCGCACGGCAATGTAGCCGGCCTTCTCTAATTTTTCTATCTGCACGCTGAGGTTGCCTGCCGTGGCGCCAGTCTGCTCCCTGATGTACGGGAACTCGGCTTCGTCAACACCGATGAGCAGCGACATCACCGCCAAACGCAGCTCGCTGTGCAGCAAAGGGTCCAAAGGCTTAAACATACACACTCCTTTCTTCGTTTCCAAAGGTCGTCATCAGTTGCGCGTCTGCAGGTTTATCAGCACCCCGGGCACTATCAACAGCACCACTCCTACGGCCGCCATGAGCACCGACTGCCACGGCCCGGTTATCACCAGGGCCAGAGCCGTGCCCACGACACCCGTCAGGATGCCGCTGCCTGTTATCCACCCATTCTTCAGGATGCCACCTGTAATGGTTATGCACAATGCCAGGAGAATGATGATGGTTGCCGTAACGTTGACCGTAAATACGCCTCGCTGCACGCCCATGGGCAGAACATCGGCACAGATACCGGCAAACAGCCCGCCGACAAAGGGGAAAACTGTGGCGAAAAAGGCAAAGGAAAGCCACACGATGCCCAGCACCCGGCCTACGTAACCTCTGACTTTGACGTCCGACTTGCCCGCAACGTGGCTGATGCCGAAGCCGATGGGCACCATTACGAACCACAGCAGGTTCCACCGCGGGCTGCCCGTGTGGTGCCAGAGCCAGCCTATGAGCAGGCCGAACACCACAACCGCAATGCCCCATACAACCATTGGCTTGCCTGCGTTGCGTACAATGTCGCGCTGACTTTGCTCCATCCGCGCTCTGATAATCTCCAGACTGCGCTCGGCAGTCATTGTTTTTTCTTCTTCCATACTGATGTCCTACTTTTTGTTTTGCTGTTCCTTTACATACTGGGGTATGTATTTCAGGCCGATGGTAACCACCTGCCCGTCGGCCGTTACGTCCACATTCTGCATCCAACAGTATTCCTGGGGCAGCCCGTCCTTGTTGTTCAGGTCGTAATCTCCGTTGCTGTCGTGCATCGCGTAGACAGTGCACTTGCCTGCGGGCACGCTGTCCAGCACCAGCTCCACGGTGCCCTTTGCGGCCTGCACCATGGCACGGCGCCCGTTGGAAGTGGTTACCAGCACCTTACCTTCGCCCGACGGCACGTTCTCTACCCTCACCTTAACGCTGTGCTGTGCGTTTGCACCTGCGCTTGCGGCCATCATCATGACTGCGAGAGCAACCTTTATACCATTCGTTTTCATAATCCTTTTCCGTTTAAAATTGGTTAGTAAATGTTGTTGTGGATTGCAATCACGATGCAAATATAAATAAGTTTATAATATAAACCAAATGTTTTACGGCTTTTTTTCTATCCTAATGCCATTTTTCTCCTGAGGTGCATGGAGGCGGGAGCAAACGATGCAGAGCCCAGCATCACCGCAGCGGCGAGCCCGACGATAAACACCGGGAGCTGCAGGCGGGCGTTGAAAGAACCCGGCTGCAGATGTCCTGTCGCCTGCCGGAGCCTGCCGAAAGGCGCTGCTCACGGCTTCCGCCACCCATGCTGGGGCACGGCAAAGCCACCCCACGCCATCCCTCGCCAAACCGCCTGTGGCAGGGCACTGTGAGAGAGGTGCCGTTCAAGCCTCTTGAACGATACCTCCAAGCCCCTTGACCGGCACCTCCAAGGCCCTTGACCGATACCTCCAACAAACAGACCAGTGGCCGGCGGCATCGCCAAACGTTTTACGGCGGAGCGGGGAAGCATGCCTCCGGTCTTCCGTCAGCCCTCCGCCCCGCAGCCTGCTCCGCCCTATCGCCCCTACCGCAAGCCGTCATCTACGGCCTCGGACAACGCAAAAAGGGGATGCGCCGGGAGTAAATTCCCGTGGCGCATCCCCTGTATGTATCTGCTGTTTGCCCGTACCTACCGGCCCGAGAGCGTGATGTGCGAGCCCTGCTTGCTGTAACTGAAAGGAATGGAGTACGACAGTGCACCCAGCACCGAGTCGATATTGCCGTTGCGGCGTATGTAACCGGAATAGGTGGAACGCAGGTCGAGGTTGCCGGAGAGCGTTATCCGGACGTCGTAGAACTTCTCCAGTACGTGGGCAATGTCGGCTATCGACATGTTTGCAAACGGTATCATGCCGTCGTGCCACACGGCCTCGAGCGGCGCGTAGACGTTCTTCACCTCCATCGTATGCCGGGTTTTGTCGACTACGGCCTTCTGGTTGGGCTTGATGATGACCTTGCCTTCGCCGCTCCGGCCGGTTATTTCGAGCCGCCCCTCGAGCAGGCTCACCTCCTCGCAGTTGCCCGCGCAGTGGGTGTTAAAGTTGAAGACGGTGCCCAGTACCCGCGTATCTACGCCGTAGCTGCTTACAACGAAAGGTTTCTCCGGGTTCTTCGTCACGCTGAAAAGAGCCTCTCCGTCCAGCTTCACGTGGCGCTCTCCGCCCCTGAACTCTTTGGGGTAGGTAATGGAACCGCCGTGGTTGAGCCACACCTGGGTGCTGTCGGGCAGGGTGATGGCTGTCACACTGTCGGCCGATGCCGTAACTGTTACCATCGCCAAGCGGCCGTACACGCCCCACAGGGCAGCCACTCCACCGGCCACCAGCAATAGTGCAACGGCGGCACGACGCCACAGTGCCAGCCTGTGAAGCCTGGCCGTGCGGTTCTGCTCGGCCCCGATGGCATCGAAGAGTGAGGCTTCAGCCTTCTCCATTGCGCCCGGTGCGGGTTCGTAGTCACCCCGACCCTCGTGGTAGGCGGCCTCCATGCGGAAGAGCAGATGTTGGTTCTCCTTGCCCTCCTGCAGCCATTCCGCGAGGCGTTTCTGCGACTTTGCAGAGCCTCGGCCCAGTATGTAATCCTTGATTATCTTGTTATTCATTTTGTTCATTCATTCTTCTTTGACCGTTCAGTCCTTTTCCTGAAATCTATATAAACAACAACTGTAACGGAAAAAAAACTTACTTGTGAAAATAAAAAAGATGTTATTTATGCTTCAGAAAACCCAATCGGTTGCGCAGATAGTGCAGAGCTTTGTAGACATGTACGTCGACCGTTCGCACCGAAACATCCATCACTTCGGCTATCTCCTTGTTTTTCATGCCATGCAGATAGCTCATCACGAAAGCCTGCCGGCACTTTTCGGGCAGTTCGCCGATGGCTGCATCTATCTGTGCGCCCAGTTCCTTGTTCTCCATGTAGCGTATCACGTCGTTATGCTCGGGCCGGTAGTACTCCATCCGGAGGGCCTCTATGCGGCGTCGGTCTTCCGAGTAGCCCCTTACCACGGCTCTATGCTTGGCCACATTGAGTGCCCGTGTATAGACAGTCTTGTAGAGGAAGGCTTTCAGATGGTCGCGGTCGGTCATGGAGTCACGGTGTTTCCACAATTCTATAAAGCCTTCCTGCACAATGTCCTTTACCTCATCAGGCTCAACCAAATGCGATGTATAATAAGCCATGTCAGGGTACAGCTCCCTGAAAATCAGCCTAAATTCATCTTCTGTTATGTTCATCTACTGTGCTTCTTATATCAGAGAAAACTGCCGGTGGCGTTCTGCCATCCTCCCGTGCCGCGGCAACAGAGAGGATGCAGGTACTATCCCGTGTGTTTTCTTAGATTTGTTAAAGTTACAGTTTTTTGCATTACAAGGAACTAAAAGCGTTGGTATTTTAAATTATTTAACACATGTGACAAGCCAAATCATCCTTTCGAGGCACGGCACATAGGCCCTGCGAGTGTACTTATATAGGCAACCACGCCATAATTTAGCGCAGTTCAGGACTGGCAGACAAAAAAAGTAACTCGCGAATACGTAATTTATGCAGTTGGTTTGTTATGATTATAAATCAGCTAACCTGGTTTTTAAATTTAATAACTAAAAACAACTTATCATTTCCAACCATGGACAAGCAACGCTATGAACACAGCTTGACGCTATGCAAGGCTCTGCTGGTACTCTTTCTCTTCTGCATACCACTGCAGCAGACAGGAGCACAGGTGAACCTAACTACAAAGCGCACCAAGCTCGAAACTGTGATTAAGCAACTCAAATCGAAGTCCAAGTACCGCTTCTTCTACAACGACGAACTGGCCAAAGTAGAGGTTAACGGGGTGCAGGCCAAAAACGAACCGCTGAAAAACGTGCTCGACAAGCTCTTTGCAGGGACAGGTATCGATTACCGGATTGTAGACAATGTGGTCTATCTCTCCAAGAATGGCGCCGGTTCGGCTACCCCTAAACCCCAGCAACAGCAGCAGAAAACGGGTCAGCACACCATCGAAGGCACCGTGACCGACGCCTCCGGCGAGCCGCTGATAGGTGTGAGCGTAATGGTGAAGGGTACCTCACGCGGTGCCGTAACCGATATCGACGGCCACTACAGCTTCACCACAGAGGTGGCAAATCCCACTCTCGTGTACTCGTACATAGGCTACGGTACGCAGGAAGTAGCCCAGCAGGGCCGCGCCAAGATTGACCTCGTGATACAGGAAGAGAGCCACACGCTAAGCGACGTGGTGGTAACGGCCCTGGGCATCAGGCGCTCAGAGAAGGCACTGAGCTACAACGTGCAGAAGGTTGGCAACGACGAACTCACCACGGTAAAAAGTGCTAACTTCATGAATTCACTGGCCGGCAAGGTGGCCGGTGTTAACATCAATGCTTCATCGGCCGGTATGGGCGGTGCCACGCGTGTAGTAATGCGCGGTCCTAAATCCATCAACCAGAGCAACTCGGCGCTGTATGTTATTGACGGCGTACCTATCAACAACAGGAACAACGGCGACGTGTCGGGCATTTTTACCTCACAGCCCGGCGGCGAAGGCATAGCAGACGTGAATCCGGAGGATATCGAGAGCATCTCGGTGCTCAGTGGTCCGGCTGCAGCAGCCCTCTACGGCTCGGCGGCAGCCCAAGGCGTAATCATGATTACAACCAAGAAAGGACAAGAAGGCCGCGTGCAGGTAACGGTAAGCAACAGCAGTCAGTTCTCGCGCCCACTAATGATGCCTGAATTTCAGAACGTGTACGCCAACCGCCCCGGCGAAGTGAAGTCGTGGGGTGAAAAGGGAAGCTCGGCCTTTACGGGCTTCGAACCCGAAGACTTCTTCAACACCGGAAGCAACATACAGAACAACGTATCGCTGACCGTGGGCAACGGCAAGAACCAGACCTACGCCTCCATCGGTACTACAAACGCCAAGGGCATCATCCCTAACAACAAGTACAACCGGTACAACTTCGCATTCCGCAACACGACCAACTTCCTGAACGACAAGATGACGCTGGACGTGAGCCTAAACTACATCAACCAGAACGACCGCAACCTGATGGCACAGGGACAGTACTTCAACCCCCTGATACCTCTGTACCTCTTCCCACGTGGCGAGAGTTTCGACGCCATCCGCACCTACGAACTCTGGGACCAGGCACGCGGCATCTACGTGCAGAACTGGAACTACGGCGACGCCCTGCAGATGCAGAACCCCTACTGGGTAGCCAAGAAGATGAACAGGACAAACAGCAAGCACCGCTACATGGCAAGCGCCAGCCTAAAGTATGCCATTCTTGACTGGATAGATGTTACGGGACGTATTCGATGGGATCGCTCCGAGACCAAGGCCGAGGACAAACGCTACGCATCGACCATCAATCTCTTTGCTCACTCCCCCTATGGCTTCTACGGTTATCAGAATATAGCAGACCAGAGCCTGTACGGCGACGTAATGGTAAACATCAACAAAACGCTGGGCGACTTCTCAATAGGCTCCAACTTAGGCGGTTCTTTCTCACGTACGCAGTATGATGCTAATGGCTTCCAGGGCGGACTGAAGGCTCCCTCCAACCTGTTTACACCAAACGCCATCGACTATGGAGCACCAACCAACGACAACCGCCCCATCTACGCTTTCAACAAACACAACATAAACTCTCTTTTTGCCAACGTGGAACTGGGCTGGCGCAGCATGCTCTACATGACTCTGACGGGTCGTAACGACTGGGATTCTGCACTTGCCGGCACCAACAACGAATCCTTCTTCTATCCCTCCGTGGGCCTATCAGCCATCATCTCGCAAATGGCCAAACTGCCGCAATTCATCAGCTACCTCAAGGTTCGCGGCTCTTGGGCCAGCGTGGGTAGTGCCATCAGTCCCAACATCTCATCAGACTGGAGATATGCCTATAACCCTGCATCGCAGTCGTACTCAACAGTTACGTACAAATTCCCGGACACTTTCTACCCTGAACGTACCAATTCATGGGAAGCCGGCCTCACGGCACGCTTCTTTGAGAGTGCACTCACCCTGGATGTAACACTGTACCAGTCGAACACACGCAAGCAGACATTCCTCCGTCCCGTAACTGGCGCAGCCGGATTCAGCCACCAGTACGTGCAGACCGGTAATGTACGCAACAGAGGTTTGGAGCTCTCCTTGGGCTTCAACAAGAACTGGAGCGGCTTTGAATGGAATTCCTCGTTCACCTACAGCATGAACCGTAACAAAATCATCGACCTGCTTGACAATCCTGAAGAAATCATCAGTGCTGGCGGACTCAACGGAGCAAACATCATCCTGAAGAAAGGAGGCACCATGGGCGACCTCTATACCTATTCCGACTTTGTCCGTGATGCCGAAGGAAACATCGCACTCGACGCAAGCGGAAACGTGATTCGGCAGACTCTCTCCAATCCGGAATACAGAGGCTCCGTGCTGCCCAAAGGCAACATCGGCTTCTCCAACGATTTTACATGGAAAGGTATCAACTTCGGTTTCCTCATCACTGCCCGGTTCGGCGGTATCGTGCTCAGCCAGACTCAAGCCTTGCTCGACAACTACGGGGTGTCGAAACGCTCCTTGGAAGCTCGTGAAAACGGCGGAATAGCTGTGAATACAGGCAAAATTTCAGCCGAAGGATACTATAGCGTAGTAGGCGGTGACAACCCAATATGGTCTGAATATATCTACAGCGGAACCAACGTACGTGTGCAGGAAGCCCACATCAGCTACACTTTTCCAAAGCATCTTCTCCGCGGTGTAGACCTCTCGTTGGGACTTACTGCCAACAATTTGTGGATGCTGTACTGCAAGGCACCCTTTGACCCGGAGTCTACAGCTTCCACGGGTACTTTCTATCAGGGCTTCGACTACTTCATGCAGCCAAGCCTCAGGTCACTGGGATTCAATGTCAAACTGAAGTTCTAACCATTATCCAAATATAAAATGAAGAAGAAAAACATACTGCGAACCTTCACCCTGTGCATGGCCACCAGCCTTGCCATAGGCTCGCTTTCCTCCTGTACAGCAGGATTTGAAGAGGCAAACCGCCCCGGGCAGGCTGCCTCTGCAGAAGAACTGGGCAGAGACAACTATAGTACAGGCTCCTTCCTGGTACAAATGCAAAACGAAGCCTTCCCTGAACAAGAAAACACGTACCAAATGAACCAGGACCTGATAGGAAACTATCTGGGCCGGTATATGACCTATGCTAACAACGGTTTCTCGGGCAACAACTTCGTCAAGATGAATGCCCCGGTAAACTGGGTACGCTATCCTTTCGCTGACAGCAAACCTAAAACCGAGTCAGCTTTTAATGAGATTGAAAGACTCACGGGCACACAAAGCCTCAGCTATGCCTGGGCACTGATACTCAGAGCACAGTCATATCTCAGGCTTACGGATATGTACGGCCCGCTGCCGATAGCAGCCGAGACTGATTCAAATGCCTACTCTTCTCAGCAGAAGATATACCATACACTCATTTCCGATATAGACAGAAGCCTGTCTATCATCAATGCGATGGTATCTGCCAACGGAGGTACGCTGAATCAATTCACCACTTCCGACCAAGTTTATGGAGGCGACTTTACCAAATGGGTAAAATTCGCCAACTCGCTGAAGTTGAGAATGGCCATCCGCATGCGCTTCGCAGAACCTGACTACGCAAGGCAGACAGGCGAAGAAGCTGTAAAAGCCGGAGTGATTACATCCAACGAAGATAACTGCTTGAAAACTTATGTACCCAACGGACAATACAAAACATCGGTTGAATGGGGAGACAGCAGAGCTTGTGCCGACATAGAATCGTATATGAACGGATACAAAGACGGACGCATCACAGCTTATTTCAATCCTACCGCTACCCCCGGCGACCGCCCCATCATTGGCTGCAGGGCTGGTGCCAATATAGGCAATAAGGCCAATGCAGACGCTCTGTACTCTGCGGCAAAGATAGAACAAGACTCGCGAGGCGTATGGATGACAGCAGCAGAGATGGCTTTCTGCCGTGCCGAAGGCGTGCTTGCCGGATGGAACAATATGGGCGGAACAGCAGAATCACTCTATCAGGAAGGTATCTCGTTGTCTTTTAGCCAGTGGGGTGTGAGCGGGGCAGAAGCCTACTACAATAATGACACAGCCACGCCAGCCGACTATCTGAATGCAGAAGGAGGCTACGGAGCTTCACATGCCAAGATGACTACCATGACAGTTAAGTGGAACAATAATGCCACAGATGAGCAGAAACTCGAAAAACTGATTATACAGAAGTGGATAGCTCTGTTCCCTGACGGTCAAGAAGGATGGAACGAAATCCGTCGTACAGGATATCCAAAGGTTTTCCCTGTTGCCCAGACCACATCCTACAGCATTGAAGTAGCCAACAGAATTCCTTTCGATTACAGGGAAGCCACTGACAAACCGGCCATCTACGCCAACGCTTTGCAACTTTTGGGCGGTCCCGATGACTATGCAACCAAGATGTGGTGGCAGAGATAACAAAAACAAAGAACAACAACAAATACAACAATGAGTAAGAAAAATATATTCAAAGTTCTGCTGCTTTGCGCAGGTCTGTCGTTTTCGGTCTCTGCCTGCGATACCGACGCTGAGATTCAGAATCCGGAAAACCTCACGGATCCTGCGAGGACAGAGGCCTATTATGAGAATCTGCGTAGTTACAAGCAGAGCGACCATCCCGTTGCTTTCGGATGGTTTGGTAACTGGGTGGGCTCGGGTGCATCGCTCGAGAACTCGCTTAGGGGGTTACCTGACAGTGTAGACTTCGTTTCCATTTGGGGCAACTGGAAGAATCCTTCGCCCCAGCAACTGGCCGACCTCGACTACGTGCGTAAGGTAAAAGGTACCCGCGCTATGATTTGCTTCATCGTTTCCAACGTGGGCGATCAGCTCACACCTGCCGGTGTAGATGCTTATGAATACTGGGGATATACCGAAGGTGACTCCGCTTCTACCGTGGCTGCCATTCAGAAATACGCCAACCAGATTTGTGACTCTATCGACGCATACGGCTACGATGGTTTCGACTACGACTATGAACCCAACTACGGCCACAGAGGAAATATCTCCGGAGTTGATTGGGCTGAAAAAGCTTTTGTCGAGACTTTATCGAAAAGACTCGGTCCTAAGTCGGGAACAGATAAGCTACTTGTAATTGACGGTGAGCCGCAAAGCATTTTGAGCGAACTCGGTTCATGCTTCAACTATTTTATCGTACAGGCTTATGCTTGCAGTGGGGATGCCAACCTGAACAGCCGTCTCAGATCTACGATAAGCAACTTTAATGGCTACCTTACCGCCGAAGAAGTGGCACGGAAATACATCGTGACTGAAAACTTCGAAAGTTATGCTGCCACAGGTGGAGTAAGATACACCGACGCTGCCGGCAACGGAATGCAAAGCCTCGAAGGTATGGCGAGATGGAACCCTGCCATCGACGGAGTAACAGTACGCAAAGGCGGAGTAGGAACCTACCACATGGAGTATGAATACAACCCGGGCAAGCAGCCATCTTACCCAGCTTTGCGCAAAGCCATTCAAATCATGAACCCAACCGTAAAATAACCCAAACATTACGAACATGCGAAACATATCAACATATTTGTTAGGAACGCTGGCCTTGGGCTGTGCTGTATTGTCGGGCTGCAACGATGCCGAGTACGACAAACTGGCCAACCAGGCTTTCATCCTGCAAACCAACACGAACACCAATTCGTCACAAAAGCTGACCATTGGCATTGATGCCGTATCAACAGACATCAACGTCAGACTTTCGGAACCGGCTGCCGAAACCTCTACCTACAAACTTGTGAGCGATGCAGAAGCCCTCTCGGCCTTCAATAAGAAGAATGAGACGGCCTACACGCAGTTGCCCGATGATGCCTACACGCTCTCTGCACAAGAACTGACCATTGCAGCCAATTCTTCCGTATCAGATCCCGTACAGCTAACCGTCAAGCCTTTTACGCAACAACTCAAGGACTCCGGCAAGAAGTATGCCTTGGCTTTCCGCTTGGAGAGCACTGACGGCAAGGCCTCTGTACTACCCTCCGGCAGCATCATGGTGTACGTAATCGACCAGGTTGTCATTCAGCCTGTCATCGTGCTGACACGGCAAAACACCGTTGCATGCACTCTCAAGCAGACCTACAACTTGGATGAGTGGACGGTAGAGTTCAATATCAACAAGCATATCCTGCTCACAGGTATAGGCCAAGGCAACAACCAGGCCCTTTTCGGAGCTTCACCCTCTGAGATTTACATCCGCTTCGGCGATGCTCCCATTGAGGGTAATCGCTTGCAAATAAAGACTCGCGGAACGCAGATGAACAGCCAGAGCCTGTTCAATGCTGATACTTGGTACCATATAGCCTTCGTCTGCAACGGTTCCAAGTTGTACCTCTACGTAAACGGAGTGCTTGACAATTCCATCGACGTACCCTCAAACACCAATGTTACGAGCGCACTTTCCGTTTACAGCAACTCATCCTACGAGTTGGGCGATGCCATGTACAGTGAGGTGAGAATTTGGAGCAAGGCGCGCTCGCAGAAAGAAATAGCCAACAACATGTACGCCTGCGACCCTGCCTCACCGGGCCTGATAGCCTACTGGAAAATGAATGAGGGTAGCGGTAACAAGCTTACCGACGCATCAGGTAACGGTCACGATGCAGTCACCTCCGGAAACCCAACGTGGGTGCAGAATGTCAGAATAGACGGTAAGTAAAAGCTCCCTCAAAAACAAACCTTTACATGATCAAAATGAAATCAATGCTAAAAACATCGGCGCTCATGCTGTTGGGCGCCCTTACAGGCCTCACTGCCTGTCAAAGTGAGCCGGAAGTGGATAGCACCCTCTACCCTACAGAGCCAGAGAACTTTGACCCAAAGGCCTACATACATAACGGCAGCCTGAATTTGAACAACTTCACGTTGAACGTCATCCAGACTCCAGCCGCCACCGTTATCCCCAACGACACAGCCGTGTTCTATGTAAAACTCTCCAAACCCGTGGCACAAGACGTTACTGTTACCGTAAAGGAGAACAATATTGCTGTCGCCAGTGTTGGTAACAATCTCTTGTTGGAGCCAGGTGCCGTAGCAATAGAAAACGCCACCGTCACCATTCCGCACGGCCAGATGCAATCGACACTGCCCGTGAAGATTACCATCAAAGAAGGCGATGCCCTTAACAAGATGCTCGCCGACAAGAAGAACGGGGTTACGGCCGTTTCTATAGAAAGCGCGACGGGGGTATCCGTGGCTCGGCAATATAACTGTGTACAAATCAATGTACACCGTGAAGAAATCAACATCTACAAAGGCAAGGACATGGATGGCCTCACCCAAATACCCTATGACTCGTATTCGGTAACGAGTCAGCGTAACTGGGATATACCCGAACTTAGCGACGGAACAACCATTGACTACTACTATGACGTTATGTCTGCCAAGCCCAAGTTGACATGCCAGTTCGATACAGAGACAAGCATATCCGGCATTGCACTCCTTACAAAGACCATCGACTATTACTACGGATACTACGACCCCACAAAGGTTATGATAGAAACCAGCAACGACATGAGCGAGTGGACCGGCCAAGGCACCCTTGATCGGCCAGCCAGCCAGGCAATAGAGAATTTCTACATTCACTTCTATACTCCTGTCAAAGCCAAATATCTCCGTATTTCGCTCCTTGACGCGGCTGCCTACAACACCTTTGTAATGGTTGGTGAACTCCAGCTGTTCAAATAACTCCTCGGAGTTCAAGACAGAAAGAATGCAAAAGGAAATACAAACCAACGGTAACTGATTGATTAAACGGCACTGTAATTAAAATATATAAGAAAGAGGAAGTGCCTAAAATGAAGTGAACCCCGGGAGTTGTTTGATTATGCAACTCCCGGGGTTCTTTTCTTTAGAGGCTCTTCCTCATGCTTTTAAGCGCGCTGAAGCATACATTCAACAGCCTTGAAGCATACATTCAGCAGCCTTGAAGCATACATTCAACAGCCTTGAAGCATAACTCCAATCTTTTTGCAGCTCATCGCCAACTGTGCTACCTGCATTTTCATCAGTCTTTGAGCGTGAACGACTGCACCTGCACATCGCGGCTGTTGGGGCCTACCATTACCTGAAATTCGCCCGGCTCGCAGACGTATTGCAACTCGTTGTTATAGAACTTCAGCTTCTCGGCGTTGATGGTAAAGCTCACGGTCTTGCTCTCGCCCTTCTTCAGACTGATGCGACTAAAGTCTTTGAGCTCCTGCACAGGCCGCGAGACGGAACCTACCATGTCGCGGATGTACAGCTGCACAACCTCGTCGGCATCGCAGTTGCCCGTGTTGGTCACGGTTACGCTGGCCCTGATGGAGCCCTCGGCCGTCATTGAGTTGCTGCTCAACGAGAGCGGCCCGTAGCCGAAGGTGGTGTAGCTCAAGCCATAACCGAAGGGGAAGAGCGGCTCGTTGTCTACGTCGAGATAGTTGCTGCGGAACTTGGTAAACCACTTTCCTTTCTCCAGCGGCCGCCCCGTGTTCAGGTGATTGTAGTAGAGCGGAAGCTGACCCAACGACTTCGGCATGCTGACCGTGAGCTTGCCGGAGGGCGACTTGTCGCCGAAGAGCACGTCGCAGATGGCGTCGCCGGCCTCTGAACCGCCGAACCACACGTTCAGAATGGCTGCAAAGTTCTCGGCCTCCCACGTCATGACGGTTGCCCGACCGGAGAAGTTGACCAGTACGACGGGCTTACCCGTCTGCCTGAGAGCCGTGAGTAGGTCTTTCTGTGCATCGAACAGGGAGACGTCGGAACGACTGCTCGACTCGCCGCTGAATTCGGATGTCTCGCCAATAGCTGCCACTATGACGTCGGCCTGGGCTGCTGTACGCAGCGCCTCGTCAAGCAGTTGCTTGTCAGTACGGCCGTCTCGGATTTCCCGACCGAACATAGAACCGTTGGCCTCCAGACGTTCGTCGTAGCAGATGTTGCTGCCCTTGGCATAAGTTACGGTGGCCTTGTCGCCTACGGCGTCCTTCATGGCCTGATAGAGCGACTTGTACTTGGCGGCATCAGCAGCCACGCTCCACGTTCCGGGCATGTTGGCAGGCGTGTTGCCCAGCGGCCCGATGAGGGCTATACGCCCCTTGCGCTGCAGAGGCAGCAGCCCTCCGTCGTTCTTCAGCAGTACAAACGTCTCCGCAGCCGTTCGCCGGGCTTCGGCACGATGGGCGTCGGTATAGATTTCGGTCTTGGCACGTTTCGGGTTCAGATACCTGTACGGGTCGCTGAAGAGGCCAAGTTTATACTTGGCTTCGAGTATGCGACGGCAGGCTGCATCTATGCTCTCCATGCTCACTTTGCCCTCACGGAGCGACTGGGCCAGCGTACCAACGAAGCCGTCGGCCACCATGTCCATGTCCGTTCCGGCGTTCAGAGCCAGTGCCGACACCTGTTGCAGGTCGCCCATGCCGTGGGCCGTCATCTCTGCTATGGCCGTATAGTCGGTCACCACAAAGCCCTTGAAGCCCCACATGCGGCGCAGCACATCCGTGAGCAGCCACCGGTTGCCCGTAGCGGGAATGCCGTCTACCACGTTGAACGAGGTCATGAAGCTGCCCGCTCCGGCCTCGGCAGCCGCCTTGTAGGGCGGAAAATAATAGTTGAACATGCGCCATCGGCTCATGTCAACGGTGTTGTAGTCGCGTCCGGCCTCTGCTCCGCCGTACAGGGCGAAGTGTTTGACGCAGGCCATCACGGTAGAGGGGTCGGCCAGATTGCTGCCCTGATAGCCGCGCACCATTGCTTCGGCTATCCGTGAACCCAGATACGGGTCTTCTCCATTGCCCTCCGACATGCGCCCCCAGCGTGCATCACGGCAGATGTCCACCATCGGTGAGAAGGTCCAACAGATGCCGTCAGCGCTTGCCTCCACAGCAGCAACGCGAGCGGAGCGCTCGATAGCGTCCATATCCCAACTCATGGAGAGCGCCAGGGGGATGGGGAACACCGTCTCGTAGCCGTGAATGACGTCCATGCCGAACAGCAACGGTATCTTGAGCCGGCTCTGCTCAACGGCTATCTTCTGCACTTCGCGAATCTTGTCGACACCCTTCAGGTTGAAAAGCCCGCCCACCTGTCCGCTGCGAATCTTAGCAGCCACGTCGCTGCTCTTGGCCTGTCCGGTCACGATATCGCCCGTAACGGGCAGGTTCAGCTGTCCTAACTTCTCTTCAAGCGTCATCTTGCTCATCAGCTCATCAATGAACTTGTCCATTCGGGCGTCGCCGCTCTGGGCCTGCATCGTCGCCGGCAACGCCGCCACGGCAGCAAAGGCGAGGGTGCTCATGATATTTTTCAGTTTCATATTTCTTGTTGTTTGGTTATGTTTCTTAATCATTCCTTGTTACGGTTGCAGCACGGGCCAGGGCTTGAAGACCTGCTGCGCCCTCACCGCATCGCCGCATCGGGCTGCCCGTAAGTATGCTCCGGGAACTTTCGACACTTGTCGCACGATTGTGTGACAGGTGTCGAATGATTGTGCGACACTTGTCGAAAGTTCGCGGAGCACACGTTGGGTTACGTGGATTCGGGTTCGTTGATTTGATGACACTCGCTGATGAGGCGGCGGCAGGTGGCCGTTACATCCTGTACGGGGCGCCTGGCGCCTAAGTTGTGCTGACGCTCAACCCACTGCAACTCAAAGGTCTTGAAGTCGAAAGGCTGCTTTGTGCGCAGCGACTCGAAGTAATGTTGCCAGCGGGGAAGGTAGTAGCTGCGGATGAGACCAGACCAGATGCGGGCCGAATAGTCGTCTACGGGCGGCCCCCATACGGTCACTATGCGCCTTGCATTGCGCTCGTACTGGGCAGCCAGGGTGCTGTCGGCGCCGGCGGCCTTACGGGCAAAGGCTATCCAGCGGTCCATACGCAGCGTGGGATGGCTCTCGAGAAGCGAGTCGACCGTAAGGGCAACGTGGATGAAGGTACGCTCGAGCGCTTCTCCCTGCTCGCTCCGACCCTGCTGATAGGCGTGGGTAATACTGCGGGTGAGCACTTCCATCTTGGCTCCGGCGTACAGGGCGGTGAGCTCTATGAGGTCGGCTTGGTAAAGAGCTGATGCGTTCAGCTCCGTTGCTGCGCCGGCAAAAGCCTCTATGCCGGCAAACATACTGCCGTTAAAGCCGACGGTTCCCTTTACGTTACGGCCCGGGCGCAGCTGCCAGTTGTATCGTGGGTGGTCGGTAAAGCTGCCGTAGACCGAGGCAAGCATGCCTTGCCAATACGCTTGCATGCCGTGGCACGCTTTGCCATACCTGCATGCGCTGTAGTCTGCCAGCCACTGGTTGAGCGCTATCGGCTCCGAAGTCCAGCCGCCATCGGTAACGAGTTCGTAAATAACTTCATTGTTTTCGAGCCCTTCGGGCGCCATTCCGTAGCCCACGAGGTTGCCTTTGTGTGGAGAATGGAGAGCCTCAAGACGCCCGTTGGCGTAAAATTCGAGCACGCCGGTGTAGGCCGTCTTGCCTCCCATGTTGGGTATGACGCTGTACACCCAGGGCTTGTTGTGGAAGCCGTTGAAGAAATCCCAGTTGGCTCCATTTCGCCAGTGATGGTGGTTGTAGTCCTCTGCCAGATCGAGAATCAGCATCCGGTTGTCGGGAACTTTGCTCAAGAGGGCCTGCATGCTGGCATCATCCCAGATGTCGCGCTGGTAACCGAACATCCATCCCTGTATGACCCACACGGCCCGGGGGTTGGCATCGGCAATGGCGCAGTATATCTTCTGGCCGTAATCGGCCAGCATGCGGTGCTTCTCGTTGTCCTCTCCCTTGCCGAAAGGCAGCTGCATCTCGTTGAAACTATCGGCCAGGTAGTAGGTGTTCTTGCCAAATTCCCTCTCCCACTCCTCAACAAACAGCTTGCCCATGGTATGGAACAGCGGCTCATCGGCTGACAGCATCCAGTTGTGGAAGGCACCGCCGGACCATGAGGTTTCCGTTATCCGGGCCTTGGGATAGAGCTTCTGCAGGGCCTGCGGCACAAAACCGGCAAAGGCGGGGCAGATGGGCTGCATGCCCAAAGCCCGCATGCGGGCCAGTATCTTGTGGCCCAGCGCTATCTGACTGCGGTGCCACGAGGCCGTGAGCGGGCCGTCTATGCCGCTGATGTTGCCCATGCGCATCCACGGAAGGTGGGCAGGGCCAACGAAGTAGGCATTGATGTCGGCCTCGTTCATGCCCATGCGTTGCAACACCCGGGCGTAGATGGCCTCATTGGCCACCAGCATGAGGGGCATGTCTATGCCGTGCAGGGCCATCCAGTCTATCTCTTCCTGCCATCGGGCCCAGTCCCAGTAAGGCATGGTGTAGCCATAGGTGACCACGTTCAGGTAATAGTGGTGCTTGTAGGGCGATACTTTTCTCGTTGTGCTCTGGTCATCCAGCCGCTGTGGCAGGCTGAGGCGCTTGCCTGTCCAGGTGTAGAGACCGGCCTTGTGCTGCCTTACGTACTCGTAAAAACCACGGCACAGGGCAACGCCACTGCTGCCTTTGATGGTCAGCTTGCCGTTTTTGACCGAAGTTTCGAACTGGTCGCATCCGTCAACAGGCTTCAGCGAGAGCGACAGGTGCATCGGAATCTCGCGGCCGGCGAACCGCCTGATAACGGCTTCAGCTTCCTTTTCGTCCTGCGCCATGCAGCAAGCGCTGACGAAAAAGAGCAGGAAAAAGATTGTTTTTTTCATTTTGACAGGTTGTTATTTGTCAAGGTTAAGGCCGTTGACAGCCTCTGTCTTGATTTACAGTAATTACGAATGCAAAGATAATAATAAAAAAGAAAACACGGACAGACCACTCAATGATTGAATAACCAAGATGCACATTTAATCTTTATCAGCAAAGCAACTCCCGTTTCTGCCGGGTTGCACTTCTTTTTTCGTTCCTCTTTGCGGTACAACACGTAGCGGCTGAGAGCTCATGCCATTTACAGAAAGTTGGCATTTACAGCTCTTGGGCATTCACGCAGTGGCATAAAAAAGCGGATATGCCGGTGGTGGCATACCCGCTCTCGAGGGGTTCAGCAAAGCGATGGATTACTTGTAGCCGTCGTTCTGTGTAAGTTGCGGATTTGCATCCATGTTACTCTGCGGAATGGGAAAGTAGCGGTTGTGAGCCTTGTAGCTGCGAGTCTCGACCAAATCGCGCCTAGATGGGTCGATGACGGCACGCTTACCCGGCTCCGTCTCGTTGTAGTTGATGGTTCCGGTAATGCGGGTAAGGTCGCCGTTCAGGAGCTTCAGAGCCAACGGTTGCCCATCGGAGCCGGTCCAACGCTGCAGATCGGCGCGACGGAGTCCTTCTCCTGCCAGTTCTGCCCCACGCTCGCGGCGGATGAACTCACGCAGTTTTTCCTTGGTGTTGTAGGCCGCCTGGTCTACCTTAGGCATGCCCACGCGGGTGCGTATCATGTCGAGATAGGTGTAAATCTGGGCCGAGGGGCCGTTGATTTCGTTCTCCGTCTCGCACCAAGTAAGCAGAACATCGGCATAGCGGAACACGATGGGGCAGCAGTTGGCATCCCACATGCCGCCTGCGTAGTTGGCATCAACGTACTTGCGCCATGAGAGCGCGGTCTTTGTTGCATTGTCGGCATTGGCAGAATAGTCTACGTTATTGGTTCCGTTGAGTTGTGGGTCGAGGGTGTTGTATATCCTCCCGCCGAACTCGCAGCCCGGATAGAGGATGGTGAGAGCCATGCGCGGGTCGCGGTTATAGAAGGGATGGGTGGGGTCGTAGCCCGAAGCGGGGTCGGTGATGGGCTTTCCGTTGGCCATCTCATAGTTGTCTACGCAGTTCTGCGTGGGCACCATAGACGACCAGCCGCCATCGCCGTTGGGGTATTCCTGCCCCACCTCATAGAGCGACTTGGTGCCTGTGATGTACTGCACGGCAAGAATTATCTCTCTTGAATCCTGCCCCTCGGGCTTGAAGAGGTTGGCATAGCTGCTCTCGAGGCTGTACTGTCCCATGTCAATTATCTGCTTTGCGGCGTCGCGGGCTGTCTGGTTGTCGCCCCAATAGAGTGCGGCGCGCATCTTCATGGCCAGAACAGCGCCCTTGGCAATGTTGCCGCGGGCTGCCGGAGTGGCGTTGATGTCGGCCAGAGCCAGCTCAAGTTCATCGAAGACAAACTTCTTTACCTGCTCTTCTGTATTGCGCGGCACCTGTGCCTCAGTAGCAGAAGAGTAGTTGGAGATAATTGGCACGCCTCCATAGAGGTAGCCGAGCATGAAGTAACGGTAGGCACGTATGGCTCGCACCTGTGCTGCCATGTCCTTCTTCACGGCCTCGTTGGCAAATGTACACTGCTCTACGTTCTCCAGGAAGGTGTTGCACTTGCGTATGGTGGTGAAGTCGTAGATGGCTGCACCGTTCACACTGCCGGCATCGGAGGGTGTCATGGAGCCGTTGCCGATGTTGGTAAAGCCTTCCCAGGGGAAGTTTGCAAAGCCGAAGTCGGATGCGCAGTCGGCATAGAGTTCCCATGCGCCGTTCTCCCAACCGTCGTAACAGCCTATGAGAAACTTCTGGGCATCGCTCTCGGTTTTCCATGTTGTTGCGGGCGAGAGTGCATCCTTGGGCACTGTTGTGAGGAAATCGTTGCATGAAGAGAATGTAAGTGCAGCGGCGCCCGCTATGATAAACATATTAAGTCGTTTCATATCTTGTTTTCCGTTATATCTGTTTAGAAAGAGATGTTTACTCCGATGGAGTGCGAACGCAGCAATGGATAAGAGGAACCACGCTCGGATGTCGTCTCCGGATCGGTCTTGAAAGGCAGGTGGTCGAACGTTAGCAGGTTCTCACCCGAGTAGTAGAAGCGCACGCGTTGTATGCCGCACTTGGCCAGCAGCGCCTTGGGCAGCGAGTAGCCTATCTGCAGTGTCTTGAGTCGAAGGTAGCCTGTGTTCCACAACCAGAATGTAGACATGCACTTCTGCATGTCGCTTGAGCTGGTAGCTGTTTCGAATACGCGCGGCATTTTGGCGTTATGGTTCGTCTCGGTCCACGAGTCCGCCCACATTGTCGAGGGATGACTGGCGTCGCCGGAGAACTCACCCAGCACCTCGCGGTTGAACACGTGGCGGGCTCCTTCTACTCCCTGCCAAACCATAGAGAGGTCGATGTCGCGCCAGGTGGCGCCGATGTTGAAGGCATAAGTGATGTTCGGCATGGCCGATTTGCCTATATATTCACGGTCGGCGGCATTGAGTTTGCCGTCGTTATTGGTGTCTTCGTAAACCAGGTCGCCTGCCATGAACTTCTGGCCGAAGGGGTTTCCGTATTTTTCTGTATAGGCATCGGCCTCTTCCTGCGAGTTAAAGAAGCGGCCGCTCCACCTGTACATGAAGAATTCTCCGTACTGATGGCCCACGGCATGGCGCGTGTTGCCGTCGGAGATGTACTCGGTACCCGGCCCGAGGTCGAGCACCTTGTTCTTGTTATAGGCGAAGTTGCCCGACACATCGAGCCGCCAGTCCTTACTAAGCTGTTTGTTGTAGGCCAGCGAGAGCTCCACTCCGGTGTTCTTCATGGAGCCTATGTTGTCCTTGTAGGCACCCAGTGCAAACTCTGCCGGAGCACTCACATCCATCAGAATGCCCGTGGTCTTGCGGTTGTAGAAGTCGATGGAGCCCGTGAACGACTGCAAGAAGGCGAAGTCGATGCCAACTCCCCACGTGGTGGCTTTCTCCCACGTGATGTCTGCCAAGTGGTAGTTCTTCTGATAATAGCCTGAGTTCAGGGCACCGCCGAAGGGATACGTGGCCGATGTGTTGTAGGTGTTCATCCACGGATAGTAGTCGTTCAGAGCCTCCTGGTTGCCCAGCTTGCCCCATGAGGCGCGCAACTTGAGGTTGTCGAGCCATGAACGCGCGCCGGCCATGAAGCTCTCTTCGGAGATACGCCATGCGGCCGAGAACGACGGGAAGTAGCCCCAGCGGTGGCCTTCGGCAAAGCGCGAGGAGGCGTCGGCACGGAAGTTAGCCTCGAAGAGGTAGCGTCCGGCGAAGTCGTAGTTCAGTCGTCCGAAGTACGAAACCATCCTCAAGTCACGGCTGTAGCCTTGGTTCTGTTGTGTGGAGGCATCACCCGCGTTCATGTCGGTTACCTCGTTGTTGGGAAAGTTCTTGCGGTACGTGTAGTCGTAGTAGTACTTGTAGCGCTCCGTGTGCCAGCCGGCCATGAGCTTGAAGTTGTGAACATCGGCCACGGTCTTGGTATAATTGAGCAGCGCATCAAAGTTCGTGCGGTCCCAAGTGGCGTTAGCTACGGTGAGCTGATTGGGGTCAGAGGCCTTGTTGGCATTGTACTGGATGAAGTTCTGGAAGTAGTTGTAACGCTGACTGTTGTCGATGTACGACGCCGTTACGCTGGCCTGCAGGTCGGGCAGTATCTGCCAGTCGAGCCCTGCCTGGCCAGTAAAGTTGCGGTTGTTGCGACGCACCTTCATTCCGGAGTCGAGCCAGGCCATCGGGTTGCCGTCGGACACGGTTCCGTAGCCGCCGTCTTCCAGCCTGTTAGCTACCCAGGGAGAGATACGGTTCAACAGTCGGATAACCTGATCGCTGCTTCCTCCGTAGTATGCACTGCTGGCATCGGCGTAATTGTTGCGGATATAAGAGAGGTTGAGGTGGACGGTGATGCTCTTGGAGAGGTTGATGTCGAGGTTTGTACGGGCGTTAACCTGCTCGCGACCGGCATTGGGCAGCACGCTGGAAGACTTGAGGTAGCCCAGCGAGCCCAGGTATTTAACGAAGTCGTTGCCACCGCTCAGGCTCACGTTGTGGCGTTGCTGCCAGCCCGTCTTGTATGCCAAGTCGTACCAGTCGGTATTGGGATGGCCGTACGGATCGCTGCCGTCGCGGAACTTCTGCAGGTCATCATCCGTCCATCGGGCCTGCTTGCCCGTACGCTCCAGCGCCTGGTTGTACCAGTAGGCATAGTCGGCAGAGCTCATGCGGTCCATGAGTGCCGTGGCGTTAGAGAAGCCCACGTTGCCCGTGTAGCTTATTTGAGGCTTGCCGGAGGTGCCGCGCTTGGTGGTGATAAGGATGACTCCGTTGGCTGCCTTGGAACCGTAGATGGCGGCAGAGGAGGCATCTTTCAACACCGATATGCTGGCAATGTCCTGCGGGTCGAGCGAGTTGAGGTTGCCGGTCTCCACTCCATCAACGAGAATATACGGCGTCGAGGTGTTGAGCGTGCCTACACCACGCACGTGGATAGAGCCTCCGTCCATGCCTGGAGCACCCGCCGTGCCGGTTACGGTGATACCCGGCATGAGGCCCTGCAGGCCTGCCGACACGTTGTTAATGGGCCTGTTCTCCAGCTGCTTGCCGTCAAGCTGGGCCACGGAGCCCGAGAGGTTCACCTTCTTCTGCGTGCCGTAGCCCACTACCACCACCTCATTCAGGTTCTGGTTGTCTTCCTGCAGCGTGATGTTGTAGTTGCTCTTGCCGCCCACGACGGTAACCTGAGCCGACTTGTAGCTGATGTACGAAATCTCGAGCACGGCCCCCGGAGCCGCATTGACGGAGAAACGACCGTCCATGTCGGTAACTCCGCCCGTGCCCGTTCCTGCCACTCTGACGGATGCCCCCATAATGGGTTCACCGTTGGCATCGGTTACCGTGCCCGTAACTGTTTGCTGTTGTTGAGGACTTGCGGCCGGAACAGGGTTCTCTGACGCAAAGGTTGGGAACGACACAAAACAAGAGAGTCCCACTGCCATGGCCGTGGCAATGCACCAGCCACGCGCAGTCTTGGCTTGCTTTGATTGTCTTTGTAAGTGTTTCATAGACAATTTTGATTTATAAGACGTATGTTAGTTGATAATTTAAATAGGTTTTTCGGCCTTAGATTTCTTCGTACCTGGTTCCGTAACACTGGCAACCACAACACTGTCTTCTCGTTTTCGACTGCAAATATATTAAATGTTTTTAATCAAACAAAACACTTTTCAATTATTTTTTGTATTTTTCTGCAGTTTTACTCTGTACGGATGAAAATTCCGCTTCTCTCATCTAAGAGGCCGGAGGGGCAGTTACAGAGCAGCAGCTTGCCACTTCCCCCTGCACGTTTTGTCACCTCACGCTAAACCGCCTGTGCCCAGGCGTTCCGCAAGAGGTGCCTTTCAAGGCTCTTGAACGATACTTTCAAGCCCCTTGAAGGATAGCTTCAAGGGGCTTAAAGCATAGCTCCAACAAATCATCTGCCGGCTGTTGGCGCTGCAGAAGGATTTTAGGACGAAAGTGAAAGCATGTTTTTAGGGTTCCGAAAACTGGTGCTTCATCTGCCTGCCTGGCTTGATTACCATCGCAAGTTGCGACCAACGGATGGCTCGACAGACTGCTGTCCGGGCTACGCCGGCCGTTGCGGGCGGGCCGGTTCAGGGCTGCTTGGCGCGCTCGCTGCGCAGTATTTCCTGCATTTCCTGCACTACTTTAGGATTCTGAGGCGCCACGTTGTCCTTCTCGTAGAGGCTTTTGGCCATGTCGTAGAGCTGGGGCAAGGGGCTGTTGCCGGTCTCTATCTTCGGCCCCCACGTAATCATGGCGGGGCCGTTGTTGGGTTCTATGTACTTCCACCGCGGTGTACGGACGGAGAGGACATGCGCATTGGACTGCTCGATGACGTATTGGCGGCCCTCGCTCCTACGACCTAGCAGAACCTCCAGGCAGCTGGTGCCGTCGGGATTGGCCTTTCGCGGCACCACGGCACGGATGAGCGAGCCGAACGAAGACATGAAGTCTATCTGGCTGATGAGTGCATCAGACTCCTGCCCGCCACTTATCTGCGCAGGCCAACGCACGATGAGCGGCACCGCCGTGCCCCCTTCGAAGGCGCTGTACTTGTTGCCCCGCAGCGGTCCTGCAGGCTTGTGGCCCTGCAACAGCTCCTCGGCACGGTCTGCGTAGCCATCATCAACAACGGGACCGTTGTCGCTCGTCAGCACTACCAGCGTGTTATCGGCCAGCCCCAGACGGTCGAGCGTCTCCATGATACGGCCCACCGACCAGTCAAACTGCACGATGGCGTCGCCCCGAAGGCCCATCGCATTGCGCCCCCGGAAGCGTTCGTGCGGGAAGCGGGGCACGTGGATGTCGTTTGTGGCAAAGTAGAGGAAGAACGGCTCGTGCCTGTTGGCCTCGATGAAGCGCACGGCATGGGCCACGATGGAGTCGGCTATGTTCTCATCTTTCCACAAGGCACGGCCTCCACCCTTCATGTAACCGATGCGGCTGATGCCGTTCACGATGGCCATGTCGTGCCCGTGGCTGGGCTTGAGGTTGTAAAGCAGCTCCGGGTTGGCCTTTCCGGTGGGCTCGCCCGCAAAGTTCTGTCTGTAACTGACCTGTATGGGAGCCTGCGGGTCGTAGTTGGCAACGACGCCGTTCTCTATGAACACGCACGGTACACGGTCGGCCGTGGCGGCCATGATGTACGAGTAATCGAACCCGAGGTCGCCAAGTGCGGCCGGCAGAGGTGCGTTCCAGTCCTGTTCCCCGGCCTTGTCGCCCAGCCCCAGGTGCCATTTGCCCACGGCGGCGGTGGCATATCCGCGGCTTTTAAACATGTCGGCCAGGGTGAATTGCTCCGGTCTGATAATCATGCCTGCATCGCCCGCGGCCACATCCGTGTCCTTCCGCCGCCACGGGTACTGCCCTGTAAGCAGGCCGTAGCGCGAGGGCGTGCTCGTTGCTGCCGCCGCATGGCAGTCGGTAAAGCGTATGCCACCCGCGGCAAGTCGGTCAACGTTCGGCGTTGCCACATTGCGCGCGCCGTAGCACTGCAGGTCGCCATAGCCCACGTCGTCGGCCAGAATGACGATTACATTAGGCTTCCCGTCGCCCCCGGGCTTGCCCTCGGCGGCCTGTGCAGCCAGGGCCTGGCTCACGGCAGGTGCCAGAATGGCGGACAATAGCAATTCTTTCTGTTTCATATACTTCTTGTTGTTCATGTTCTTAGCTGTCGCGCAGGTTCGGGTTAAAGTGCCGTTGAGTTGCTTGGATGGCATTCAGAAAAAGTGTATCTTCGGCATTCACGCATGCAAAGATACACTTTTTCCGTCGTTGCCATCCACTTCTCCCGCTTTATTTCGCCAGCACCGCCCAAACTGCCTGTGGCAGGGCGTTCTGGAAGAGGTGGCGTTCAAGGCCCTTGAAGGTCATGTTCAAGCCCCTTGAAGGGCAGCTCCAAGGGGCTTGAAGCATACATCCGCCGCGGCAGGGGGTGCCGAGGGGCTTACTTGCCCATGGTGAACTCCAGCGTTCCGCCGTTCATGATGTCGGAATGCAGGATGTAGTTGCGGGTGTACTTGCGGCCGTTCAGCTTGACGGACTTCACGTAGCAGTCGTCGGTTCCCTTGCGGTTGGTCTTGATGGTGAAGGTCTTTCCGCCCGGCAGCTTTATCTCCACGCGCCTAAGCTGTGGCGAGCCGATGCTGTAAACGCCGTTGGCAGGGTCGACGGGGTAGAAGCCCATGCTGCTGAAGATGTACCAGCTGGACATCTGACCGCAGTCTTCGTTGCCCGAGTAGCCGTCTATACGGTTCTTGTACTGCTCGTTCATTACCTTGTTGGCATAGAACTGCGCCTTCTTCTCGGCACCGGCCCAGTTGTAGAGGTAGATGCAGTGGTGGCTTGGTTCGTTGCCGTGGGCGTACTGACCGATAAAACCGGAGGCGTTGCCGTTCTTGGTTGCGTTCTGATCCGTTGCGTAGGTGAAGAAGCGGTCGAGCTCTTTTTCGAAGTTCTTCTTGCCGCCGAAGAGGCTCACCAGGTAGGGCACGTCCTGCGGAACGTACCAACGATACTGCCAGGCGTTGGCCTCGGTGTAGGGATTACCGCCGTTGCCGCCGTACTGCAGGGGGTCGAAGGGCTCCATCCACTTGCCGTCGCTGGTCTTTGCCCGGAAGAACTTGGTCTGCGGGTCGAAGAGGTTACGGTAGCTGCGGGAGCGGTTGAGGAAGTATTCATAGTCCTCCTGCCGGCCCAGCTCCTTGGCCAGACGGGCCACGCAGGCGTCGTCGTAGGCCTCTTCGAGGGTGATGGAGACCGACTGGCTCTGCAGGTCTTCCGGATAGTAACCGTACTTTTCGAGCACTCTCCATGGCGAGTTCATGTGCTCACGCAGCGAAGTTGCCTTCACGGCCTCGAACACTTTGCGGGCATCTACGCCCGGTATGTGCTTCAGGGCGGCATCAACCATCACCGGGATGGCGTGGTTACCAATCATGCAGTAGTTGTCCGTACCCCATAACTGCCAGATAGGCAGGTATCCGTAGGTATCATATTGGCGCAACATGCTGTTCACCATGCCCGCTATGCGGTCTTGTTTCAGGAGTGTGTACATGGGGTGGCAGGAGCGATAGGTATCCCAGAGCGAGAAAGTGCTGTAGTGCACGCCGCCTTCTGGCAGCTGTCCGGTGGTATAGTCGGCGTACATGAACTGGCCGTTCGCATCGCTCACGGTATTTGGTTGTATGTAGGCGTGGTATAGTCCGGTGTAGAAGATGGCCTTCTGGTCGTCAGTTCCGTCAATGCGGACGTTGGAGAGTTCCTTCTCCCATGCCTTTACGGCCTGGGCGTGGATGCCGTCAAAGTCCCACCCCGTGTTTTCCTGCATGTTTGCCTTGGCATTCTCGTAGCTTACGGGCGACAGGGCAACCTTGACCAACAGCGGCTCCGTGCTGGGTTCAAAGCTCAACAGGGCCTTCACGTTGCGGCCGTTGGCCCAGTCGCCGTCGCGGAACACGAAGTGATAAGCTTTGAATATCTTGTCCTTAACGGGGCGGTTGAACTTGGCGTAGAAGTACACCTTGCGGTATCGCTGCCATCCGTCGAGGTATCGGTAGCCCTCGAGCGTGTAGGCATCGAGCAGCCTTATCTGGGCGTCGAATATCTTTTTGCGCCCGCGCTCCTTGTCGCCCGAGTGGTTGAGGTCGAACACCAGGTTGTTTGCCTTGCCCGCGGGGAAGGTGTAACGGTGCATGCCGGTGCGCGTGGTAGCGGTGAGTTCGGCCTGCACTCCGCTCTCGTCCAGCTTTACGCAGTAGTAACCAACGCTGGCTTTCTCGTTTTGGTGCGAGAATGGTGAGCTGAAGTTCTCGGTCCGCGAGAGCTCGTCGAGGCTGCGCGAGGTAGGCATCACGAGCACGTCGAGCAGGTCTACGCAGCCCGTTCCGCTAAGGTGAGTGTGGCTGAAGCCGTAGATGCGGTTCTCATTATAGCTGTAGCCGGAGGGGCAGTTGCCGTTGGGAGCGTCGTGGGTGTCGGGACTCAGCTGCACCATACCAAAGGGCATGGTGGCTCCGGGGAACGTGTTGCCCATGAGACTGTTCTCATCCACGGCTCCCGTACCTATAAAGGGGTTCACGTACTGGGTTACTCCGTCGCCCTGCTGGGCCTGCACTTGCGCGGCCAATAGCAACGAGGCAACCAATGTCATCATTTTTTTTGTTTTCATGTTACTGTTGTGTTGGTGTTTGATAGGATTGGTATGCAGTTGCAAAGATATAAAAAACATGATACAACGGATAGGCTTTGCACAAGTTTTTTTGCACAGGCAGCGCTTCAGGTGCATTTTTACAACTTTGGCAGTGCCGGCATCCGGCTGTTTACGGGGCCACGTTCCGCGCTGCCGGCCGGCAGCGGAAACCGCGCTGCAGCCGTTAGCACAAGGCCTGAAAGTTCTCCTACGGGGCTAAAGAACAGTGCCCCGGCGGTGCCGGAGGCAGCATCCGGCAACTTTCGACAAGAGAGTGCGACAAGACAGGCACATCCTCTTCAGTTTTTCCTTCTGCCTTGCTGCACACAATCTGGGATTAAGTTCAAGGCCTGCTCATGTGCCGACCTGCCGTTGCCTACCCCCTTGGGGGAGCACGGAGCCGGCCGGCAGCTTTTCTCTAAACAAACCTAAAAAAAGCCGTTGGCTATGAATAATTTACATAATTAAGCCTTAAAAATAATCGCTATTTGAATAATTCTAAGTAAATTTGCAGCCAATAACTTGTGGGAATACGCGCTGCCGGAACCGGAAAAACTGCTAACAAGCCGGCGGCAGGCTAAATCCTGCATGGAAAATTCTAATCAAATAGCGTGTAAATGACAAGGAAATACATACCTTTCGCTTTACTGTTCTCGACCTTGTTTGTCTTTGCTTCGTGCCTGAAAGACGAGGACGAGCAAATTACTTATTACGAAGACACGGCCATCACGTCGTTCAGGGTGGGAACGCTGAAGCAGCGCATAGACACCGTTACTGCCACCGGAAAGGACACCTCGTACACAACAACGGTGGACTGCAGCGGCTACAAGTTCTACATTGACCACACCAACCGGCAGATTTACAATGCCGACTCGCTGCCTTACGGCATCAACGCCGCCAAGATTGTGTGCACCATAGCAAGCAAGAACTCGGGGTCAATCGTGTACAAAAGCCTTACAAGCGACAGTCTGACGCTGTTCAGGAGTGCCGACTCCATCAACTTTGAGCAGCCGCGCGAGTTCCGTGCCTACTCAAACTCGGGTGCCAACTTCCGTGCCTACACCGTAAAGGTGAACGTGCACAGGCAGAAAGGGCACCTGTTTGTGTGGAGTCCCGTTACGACCGACGCCCGTCTGGGCGCCCTGGAGGCCATGCAGGCAGTGGCAGCAGGCAGCAATTTGTACGTATTCGGTCTGCGCGGCGGCGCTACTCACGTGTACAAGCGCGCCACAACGGCCGGTGTCGGCTGGCAGGAGGCAACCACCTCGGTAGCTCTGGACGCCAACGCGTACAAGAGTGCCATAGCCCAGGGCAACACGCTCTACACCTACAGCGGCGGCAAAGTGCTGCGCTCGGCCGACGGCACCACATGGACTGCCGTGGCACAGGCTTCGCTCCGCCAGCTTACAGGAGCCACGCAGAACAGGCTCTACGCCCTCTCCGCGGATAACCGCATCATGAGTTCGGCCGACGGTACATCGTGGCAGGCCGACGCCATGGAGGGTTCGGCCACCCAGCTGCCTACGGGCAATGTGCGGTTACTGGAGCTTCCGCTGTCTACCAACGACGGTAGCCAGCTCGTGCTCACCGGCACCACCGCTACCGACGCCCGCGTTTGGGGCAAGATACAGGAAGCCGACGGCAGCCAGCCCTGGACCTACTACGCTACCGGTACGGAGAACAAGCTCGCCCTGCCCAATCTCGCAAACCTGCAGACGGCGGTCTACGGAGGCCGTCTGCTCGCCATAGGAGGCAACGGCATGGGCCATACAACGGCCGAGGCCTTTGCCCAGTTCTACGAAAGTAACGACGGGGGCATTACCTGGAAGAAAGGAAGCATCGCCCTGCCGCCGTCATTTGCCTCGAGCGAAACGTCATTCGCCATGGCCGTTGACGCTGACCAGTTCCTCTGGCTCGTATGCGGACAGAGCGGACAGGTGTGGCGGGGCCGGCTGAACAGGCTCGGCTGGCAGGACCCGCAGAAGGTTTTTACGGAGTAAAATACTGAGCGCACATGAAGAGGATACTGCTGTTGCTCATGCTGACTGCTGCCGCCGGCGCCTATGCGCAGGACGACATGGAGTACAGAATGGAGGTAGGCGCAGGCGTAGGTACGGTGGCCTACGAGGGCGACTTTAACGGCAACATCCTGAAAGGCATGCAGCCGGCGGCCTCGCTGGTGCTGCGCCGCAACCTGAACCCGTACATGGGGCTGCGCCTCATGGGCAGCTACGGCAAGCTGAAAGGCTCGTCGGACAATGTAGATACTTACTGGCCCGACTACGTGCAGGCGCCTTACAAGTTCGACAACAACGTGGTCGACCTCAGTGTAACCTACGAGTACAACTTCTGGCCCTACGGAACGGGGCGCGACTATCGCGGTGCACGCAGGCTAACGCCCTTTGTCTTTGCCGGTATAGGTGCCACTTACGTGAGCGGAAGCAACAAAGACGTGGTGACGGCCAACGTGCCCTTGGGGCTTGGTGTAAAGTACAAGGTGGGCGACAGGCTCAACGTGGGACTGGAATGGGCCATGCACTTCTCGTTGAGCGACAAGCTCGACGGCGTATCCGACCCATACGCAGTAAAGAGCAGCGGGCTGTTCAAGAACACCGACTGCTACTCGGCGCTGCAATTAACGCTTACGTACAGCTTCATGGCCAAGTGCCGCACTTGCCACAATGAGGACGAATAAATAACGAAAGAGCATGAACGAAGAGATAGACATGACCCGCATTCCGCGGCACATTGCCATGATAATGGACGGCAACGGTCGCTGGGCAGCCGAAAGAGGCAAGCCCCGCAGTTACGGACATCAGGCCGGCGTGGACACGGTGAGGCGCATCACGGCAGAGTGCACGCGCCTTGGCGTGAAGTTCCTGACGCTCTACACCTTCTCTACCGAGAACTGGAGCCGGCCTGCCGACGAGGTTTCGGCCCTCATGGGGCTGGTGCTCTCTTCGCTTGAAGACGAAATCTTCATGAAGAACAACGTACGGTTCCGCGTCATAGGCGACATAGACAGGCTGCCCGACGACGTGCAGCAGAAGCTCCGCGAGACCGAAGAACACACGGCAGGAAACGACTCCATGACCATGGTTGTGGCCCTGAGCTACAGCGCCAGATGGGAAATTACCCGGGCCGTGAAGCGCATCATCGACGAGCGAGACCCGGCCCTGCATCCGCTGAAGATGCACATACAGCCGTTCCACGTTACGGAGGATGTTATCAGCAGCCATCTGGAGACCAGCTTCATGCCCGACCCCGACCTGCTCATCCGCACGGGCGGCGAAGTAAGGGTTTCCAACTTCCTGCTCTGGCAGATAGCTTACTCGGAGCTGTACTTCTGCGATACCTACTGGCCCGACTTCAATGAGCAGGACTTGCACAAAGCTATAGCCGACTACCAGCGGCGACAGCGCAGGTTCGGAAAGACCGAAGACCAAATAGAGAACGAAAATCAATCTGAATGATGAACTATATAAATAAGGTGTGGGCGGCTTTCGTCGCACTCTGTTGCTGCACGGCAGCCTCTGCACAGGACAAGATCGTGCACCCTGAAATCAGCTACGCGGGCACTCCCCGCACTGTAACTATCGGCGGCATCAACGTGTCGGGGGTTGAAGGATACGAGGACTACGTGCTTACAGGTATCTCCGGACTCACCGTAGGACAAAAGATAGAACTGCCGGGTTCGGCCACCACCGAGGCCGTGAAGCGCTACTGGCGCCACGGACTGTTCTCGCAGGTGCAGCTGTCGGTCGACTCCATCATCGGCGACAAGGCGTGGCTGCACTTCACGTTGCGCGTAAGGCCGCGCGTATCGACCATCAACTACGTGGGCCTGAAGAAGAGCGAGCGCGAGGATATGGACACTAAGCTCGGCCTGCTCAAGGGCTCGCAGATTACCCCTAATGCCATAGACCGCGCAAAAGTGCTGGCCAAGAAGTACTTCGACGACAAGGGCTTCAAGAATGCCGATATCGAAATCAACCAGCGCGACGACGTGGCAGGCAAGAACCAGGTCATCGTCGACGTGATAGTAGATAAAAAGGAGAAGATGCGCGTGCACCAGATAACCATCGAGGGCAACGAACATCTCTCGGATAAAAAGATAAAGGGCTCGATGTTTACCAAAGGAGCATTTGCCAAGACCCACGAGGCCGGCAAGCTCACCAACATCTTCAAGCCCAAGAAATACACCCCCGAGCGGTGGGAGACCGACAAGAAGAACCTCATCAGCAAGTACAACGAGTACGGCTACCGCGACGCGGAGATACTCTCGGACAGCGTCTGGAACTACGACGACAAGCACGTAAACGTGTACGTAAAGGTAAATGAGGGCAAGCAGTACTTCCTCCGCAACATCACTTGGGTGGGCAACACGGTCTACTCTACCGACTATCTGGCCAACGTGCTGGGCATGAAGAAGGGCGACGTGTACAACCAGAAGCTGCTCAACAAGCGCCTTACCGAAGACGAGGATGCGGTGGGCAACCTCTACTGGAACAACGGCTACATCTTCTATAACCTGCAACCTACGGAGGTGAACATTGTGGGCGACTCCATCGACATGGAGATGCGCATTACCGAAAACCAGCAGGCACACATCAACCACGTGCGCATCAACGGTAATGACAGGCTCTACGAGAACGTTGTTCGCCGCGAGCTGCACACCAAACCGGGCGACCTGTTCTCGAAAGAAGCCCTCCAACGCTCGGCCAGAGAGCTGGCCTCGATGGGTCACTTCGACCCGGAGAAGGTTAATCCGGACGTGCGACCCAACTATGAAGACGGCACCGTGGACATTAACTGGGACCTGGTGCAGAAAAGCAACGACCAGATAGAATTCTCACTCGGCTGGGGACAGACGGGTGTCATTGGCCGCGTGGGCCTTAAACTCAACAACTTCTCGCTCCGGAACTTATTTAACCGCAACAAAGAGCACAGGGGCATCATGCCGATAGGCGACGGCGAGGTGCTGAGTATTGGCGCTCAGACCAACGGAACCTATTACCAGAGCTACAACGCCAGCTACTCCACCAACTGGTTTGGCAACAAGCGGCCTATCCAGTTCAGCGTTGGTGCCTACTACAGCAAGCAGACCGACGTGTCGAGTAACTACTACAACAGTGGCTACATGAATAACTACTACAACTATCTGTATGGTTATGGCAACAGTTATTACAACAACTACGAGAACTATTACGACCCGGATACGTACGTGAAGATGATGGGCGTGAGCCTGGGATGGGGCAAGCGCCTGCGCTGGCCGGACGATTACTTCCAGCTGTCGGTACAGTTGGCCTACACCAGATATATGCTGAAGAACTGGCGCTACTTCCTGATGACCAACGGCGACGCCAACAACATCAACCTCAGCGTTTCCTTGAGCCGCACTTCTACCGACAACCAGCTCTTCCCGCGCCGCGGTTCAGAGTTCCTGGCATCCGTCAGTCTCACCCCACCTTGGTCTAAGTGGGACGGCAAGGACTACGAACATCTGGCCACGAACAGGCAGTCGGCCACCTATTCTCAGGAGCAGCAGGAGAAATACAAGTGGGTAGAATACCACAAATGGAAGTTCAAGGCCAAGACTTACACGGCCCTCACGAGCGGCCAGAAGTGCCTGGTGCTCATGACAAGAGTGGAGTTGGGCCTGCTTGGAAGCTACAACAAGTACAAGAAGTCGCCGTTTGAAACCTACTACATGGGTGGCGACGGCATGAGCGGATACTCCACCGGCTACGCCGAAGAGACCATAGGACTGCGCGGATACGAGAACGGTTCGCTCACTCCTTACTATCAGGAAGGCTATGCCTACGACCGTTTTACGCTCGAGCTCCGCTATCCTTTCATGCTGGGTAACACCACCATCTACGGTCTTGGCTTCGTCGAGGCGGGTAATGCGTGGAACGAAACGAGCAAGTTCAATCCCTTCGACATGAAGCGCAGTGCCGGTGTGGGCGTAAGAATCTTCCTGCCAATGGTCGGCCTCATGGGTATCGACTGGGCTTACGGCTTCGACAAGGTGTTCGGAACCAAAGGTGGCAGCCAGTTCCACTTCATACTCGGACAGGAATTTTAAACAAGTTAAAATACAGAGAGTTAATTGTTAAAAGATGTATGCCGGCCTCAACCGCAGGTTGCAACATCCGTCTAAGATTTAAAAAACGTAAGGATATGAAGAAGATTATCACACTCTGCCTGTTCGCACTGGTGGCGATGGCAGCCCAGGCGCAGAAGTTCGCGCTCATTGATATGGATTACATCCTGAAGCATGTGCCTGCTTACGAGCGCGCCAACGAACAGCTCAACCAGGTAAGCAAGAAATGGCAGGCCGAAGTAGAGGCGCTGAACACCGAGGCTTCGACCATGTACAAGAACTACCAGAACGAGGTGGTGTTCCTCTCGCAGGAGCAGAAAAAAGCCAAGCAGGAGCAAATCATGAATAAAGAAAAGGAAGCCTCCGAGCTCAAGAAGAAGTATTTCGGCCCCGAGGGCGAACTCTTCAAGAAGCGCGAAAGCCTCATGGGACCCATCCAGGAGGAAATTTACAACACGGTGAAGGAAATCTCCGACCTGCGTGGCTACAGCCTCGTGCTCGACCGGGCCAGCGATACCGGCATCATTTTCGGCTCACCCAAGATAGATATCAGCAATGAAGTGCTGCAGAAGTTAGGTTATTCAAACTAAAAGTAGTATATTTGCAGCCGCTGAACAAGAATAAAACAATTATTTAAATAGAAAACAGAAATGAAAAAATTGATTTTGATGTTGATGCTTCTGGCACCAATGACAATGTTTGCCCAGAAGTTCGGACGCGTTAATACGCAGACTATCATGCAGGCGCTGCCCGATGTTTCCAAGGCCAACGGCGAGCTCCAGGCACTGCAGAAGCAGTACGAGAACGACCTCAAGGCTATGCAGGACGAGCTGCAACGCAAGAATGATGAGTACCAGAAGACTCAAAGCACCATGAACGCTACCAAGAAGCAGGAAACTGAAACGGAGCTTCAGAATATGTATCAGAAGATTCAGCAGACCTATCAGGACAACCAGCAGGCGCTGCAGAAGAAATCCAACGAGCTCATGGAGCCTATCGTAACCAAGGTGCGTAACGCTATCCAGGCCGTTGGCAAGGCAGGTGCTTACACCTACATCTTCGAGGAAGGGGCCGCTGTTTATGCCGGCGACAACGTGAAAGACGTTACTGCAGAGGTGCAGGCCAAGCTGAAGTAAGCCACAGCAAGTTTTTATCAGATATGGAATGAGGGCAGGCCTAAGTGCCTGTCCTCATTTCTCAATTTATATAAACAAGGTGTAACATGATGAAAAAGCTATTATTCTCCCTTTTCCTCTTCGTGCTTCCGCTGGCTGCCCATGCGCAGGCGCAGCTCAAGTTCGGCTATTTCAGCTATCAGAAGGCTTTCGAGTCAATGCCCGACTATGCAATGGCACGCCGCAACCTCGATGACCTCAAGGGCAAATACGATGCCGAGATGCAGCGCGTAGAGGACGAATTCAACAAGAAGTATGAAGAGTTTCTCGACGGACAGCGTGAGTTCGCCCCCTCCATCCTGCGCAAGCGACAGGCCGAACTGCAGGAGATGATGGAAAAGAACATGGCCTTCAAGGAAGAAGCACGCCGCCTGCTGAAGCAGGCCGAACAAGATGCTTACGCGCCGCTGAAGGCCAAACTGGCCGAAACCGTGCGCGGTATAGGCGATGCCCGCGGCTATGCTTTCATTCTGAATACCGACGGCAACGCCGTGCCTTACGTCAGTTCGCTGGCCGGTGAGGACATTACGGCGCTGGTAGCAGACAGTCTGCGATGACCACCACGCTGCCCCAGGCACCGGGACCCATAGGTGTATTCGATTCAGGTTACGGCGGACTCACCATTCTGCACGGCATCCGCCAGCTCTTGCCGCAGTATGACTACCTGTTCTTAGGCGACAACGCGAGGGCTCCCTACGGTCCCCGCTCGTTCGATGTGGTCTATGAATTCACCCGGCAGGCCGTCCGCAAACTCTTCGAGATGGGCTGCCACCTCGTCATCCTGGGCTGCAACACGGCCTCGGCCAAGGCCTTGCGCACCATCCAACAGAACGACCTGCCCCACTGGGACCCGCAACGGCGCATCCTGGGCGTAATCCGACCCACGGCCGAAGTTATCGGTCAACTTACCAAGAACCGCCACGTAGGCCTCCTGGCCACTGAAGGAACGGTGAGAAGCGGCAGCTACGAGCTCGAAATCCGAAAGTTCTGGCCCGATATCCGGGTCACGGGCGTGGCCTGCCCCTTCTGGGTTCCGCTGGTGGAGTACAACGAAGCCGACAGTCCCGGTGCCGACTACTTCGTCAAGAAACGCATCGACGAGCTCTTGGCCAAGGACGATGCCATCGATACCATTATCCTCGGGTGCACGCATTACCCCATTCTTCTGCCCAAGATACTCAAATACACGCGGCCCGGTATCCGCATCGTGCCCCAGGGCGAGTATGTGGCCAACAGCCTGCAAGATTACTTCGCCCGCCATCCGGAGATGGAATTGAAGTGCACCAAGGGCGCATCGTGCCACTACCTCACAACGGAGAACCCCGAGAGGTTTAAGGAGGGCGCGCAAATATTCCTGCACGAGCAGGCTAAAGTTGAACATATAGATTTAGAATAAATGCAAGAAACACGACAGAACCGCATTGCCCGGCTGCTCCAGAAGGAGCTTTCGACGATATTCCAGAGCCAAACCCGCATGATGCACGGCGTGCTGGTGAGCGTTACGAGAGTGCGCATAAGCCCCGACCTGAGTATCTGCACGGCCCACCTCAGCATCTTCCCGTCGGATAGGTCGGAAGAGATACTCAAGAACATCACGGCCAACGAGAAGACCATACGCTACGAGTTGGGCACCCGCGTACGCAATCAGCTGCGCATTATCCCCGAGCTTCGCTTCTTCATAGATGACAGTTTGGACTATCTGGAGCGAATAGATGAGCTGTTAAAACCTCACCCCCAGCCCCTCTCCGAAGGAGAGGGGGGTACATCTGCGGGTGGCTCTGAGGGCGACGAATAAGGGGAAACATGGCATGAGACCTCACCCCCAGCCCCTCTCCGAAGGAGAGGGGAGTACAACTTAGGACTTCTCTCCCATTCCCTCTCCTTCGGAGAAAGGGGTATAACTATCATATCTCTATTATTCTCTTATAAGGAGTGGGAGATACAACGAGGAACTCTTGCTTATTCTCTTATAAAGAGAGGGTAGGATAACAATGAGATCTTACTTTTGCTCTTCTAAGAAGAGAGAAGTATAAAGTGAGCCTCTCTCTTGTGCTCTGCAATGGAGAGAGAATTAAAAAACTAAAAAGGAAAATGGAAAACAATAAACTTCAACCGGATAAAACCTCCCCTCTCTTTCGGAGAGGGGATGGGGGTGAGGTCTCCGGTGGGGCCCGAAGTGAGGTCTTCTTCCCTTTCTTCATCGCCCGTCGTTACCTGTTTTCCAAGAAGAGTACGCACGCCATCAACGTCATCAGCCTTATCTCCGTGGTTGGCGTTGCCGTGGCCACAATGGCACTTGTCATTGTGTTGAGCGTGTTCAACGGCTTTCACGATTTGGTTGCCTCACTCTTTACCACCTTCGACCCACAGCTTAAAGTGGTGCCGGTGCAGGGAAAAACGGCCCCTGCCGACGATCCCCTGCTGCTCAAGGTGCGCCACCTGCCCGCCATCGACGTGGCTACCGAGTGCATGGAAGACAACGCCCTGGCCATGTACCAGGGCCGACAAGCCATGGTAACGGTAAAGGGTGTGGACGATAACTTTGCCGAGCTGACCCACATTACCGATATTCTCTACGGCGACGGCGAGTTCTTTCTCCACGCTGCCAACCTGAACTACGGCACCATCGGCATACAGCTGGCTCAGCAGCTGGGCACGGGAGCCCGCTGGCAGGGCGCACTCCGCATCTACGCTCCGGTACGTGAAGGACAGCTGGACCTCTCTAATCCCGCTGCCGGATTCACGCTCGACTCGCTCGATTCGCCCGGAGTGGTGTTCCAAGTCAAGCAGACCAAGTACGACCGCAACTACATCATCGCCCCCATAGCCTTTGCCCGGAGCCTCTTCGGCCAGCAGGGCAGGCTCTCGTCACTGGAGCTGCGCGTAAAGAGCGGAACCGATCTGGGCGCCGTGAAGCGCGAAATCAAGGATATCGTAGGCCCCAAGTACCGCGTGCTGGACCGCTTTGAACAGCAGGACGACACGTTCAAAATCATGACCATAGAGAAGCTGATAGCCTACATCTTCCTTACGTTCATCCTCGTGGTGGCCTGCTTCAACATCATCGGTTCGCTCTCCATGCTCATCATAGACAAGAAAGCAGACGTGGCAACGCTGCGCAATCTGGGCGCAAGCGACAAGCAGATAACGCGCATCTTCCTCTTCGAAGGGCGCATGATAGCTGCCGTAGGCGCCGTTGTGGGCATCGGCTTGGGCCTGCTGCTCTGCCTGTTGCAGCAGCAGTTCGGCCTCGTGAGGCTCGGCGACAGCGACGGTTCTTTCATCGTCGACGCCTATCCGGTGAGCGTGCATTACCTCGACGTGCTCCTCATTTTCCTCACCGTAATAGCCGTAAGCTGGCTCTCCGTGTGGTACCCCGTGAGGTTCCTCAAGCTGAAAGAATAAAAGAATTGTGCCCGCAAGGTACAACTCTTTTTCCTGCTCTTCCCTTCCCTTTTTCTTGATACTGCCTTTCAAGCCGCTTGAAGCATAGCTCCAACGGCCTTAATGATGCCCTTCAGGAGGCTTGAAGGGCAGCTTTTGCTTTCCAGCTTATAACTTGTTGATTTCCAGCTCCTTCTCACCTGCCTGCTGCCAGCTGATGGAGACGGCGGAACAACGCATTTTCTTCATTCACAGAGGTGGAGTTGAGACAGGGTAATAGCTGTGTGTTTTTGCTGCTGATGCGGTTAAGAGACAGAGTAACAGAGTATTATTTTTGCTGCTGAAGCGGGTTAAGGACAGAGTAGCAGCGTATTATTTTAGCTGCTGAAGTGGGTTAAAGACAGAGTAACAGAGTATTATTTTTGTTGCTGAAGTGGGTTAAGGACAGAGTAACAGAGTATTATTTTAGCAGCTGATGTTATAGAACGAATAGCTTAAGAGCACGAAATTTCCTACTAAAATCCGCAAGACAAGCCAGTATCCTCCCCTTAGAAAGGGGAGGTTAGGAGGGGATGATTACAGCTGGAGTGTGGCAAGGAGCTGCCTTTTCATCATCCCCTCCTCCGCCTCCCCTTTCTAAGGGGAGGATACCAGTTGGTCTTTTCGCCAACCGCTGCTTACTTATTCCTATTAATATGCAAGTCTGCAACAGCAAAAAAGTTACGCTGTTACTCTGTCTTTTACCCGCTTCAGCAGCTAAAAAATTACGCTGTTACGCTGTCTTTTAACTGCTTCAGCAGCAAAAAAAATACTCTGTTACTCTGTCTTTTACCCGCTTCAGCAGCAAAAAAAATACTTTGTTACTCTGTCTTTAACCCGCAGCAAGCGCATAGCAGCACTATCTCCGCAGAGCTATTCAGGCTTTTTGCGGATGATGGTAAGGCCGTCGCGCAGCGGCAGAATTACCTTCTCCACCCGGCGGTCGCGCGCTACGAAGTCGTTAAAGGCCGCTATGCCCTGCGTCTGATGGTCGTTCGCGTACGCTGGGTCAACCACATGACCGTCCCAGAGCGTGTTGTCGGCCAGGATGAAGCCGCCCGGGCGCAGCACGCCGAGCGCCATCTCGTAGGTTTGCAGATAGGTGCGCTTGTCGCCGTCGATGAACACCATGTCGAACACCACGCCCAGTTTGGGAGCCTCCACATTGGCGTCGCCGATGCGGAAATCAATCTTCGAGGCCACTGCCGACTGCTCTATCCACGGGCGGGTGAAGTCTTCCATCTCGTCGTTTATCTCGAACGTCCACACTTTTCCGCCCTCTTCGAGTCCCTGAGCCATGCAGATGGCGCTGTAGCCGCTGAAGGTTCCCACCTCCAGAACGTTCCTTGGGCGGAGCATCTGCACCACCATCTTGAGCCAGCGGCCCTGCAGATGGCCGCTTGCCATGCGCCCATGGAGGGTGTGCAGGTTCGTGGCACGCCACAAACGGTACAGGTACGGGTCCTCCGGGTCTATGTGGGCGTCGATGTACTCGTCTGTAGTCATGGCTCGCTCACGGCGTTCACGATGGCTTCTACAGCCAACCGGTAGCTGTCGAGGCCAAATCCGGCTATCACGCCTTTACATCCCGAGCCGATAACGGAGCGGTGGCGGAACTCCTCGCGGCCGTGTACGTTGCTGATATGAACCTCTACCACGGGGCATGGCAGCGAGCGGATGCAGTCCAGCAGGGCTATGCTGGTGTGCGTGTAGGCACCGGCATTGAGCACGATGCCGTCGAACTCGAACCCTACTTCCTGCATCTTGTCTATCAGCTCGCCCTCTATGTTGCTCTGGTAGTAGTGCAGCTGCACCTCCGGATAGCGGGCCTGCAGCCCCGGCAGGTAGCTCTCGAAGGAGTTCTTGCCGTAAATGCCCGGCTCCCTGACGCCGAGCAGGTTCAGGTTAGGGCCGTTAATGATTTGTATCTTCATGCTTTTTTTCTTATCTTTGCAAAGATAACGCAAACCCGTGTGACTGCCAAAGCATTTCCGCTTTTATTTTCATGCGGCGCCTACCAATACATTGCAAGATGAAGCAACAAACCGACAAGAAGACTGCTGCCGACATGGTGCGAACCTACCAGCGCTACCTGAAGCTGGAGAAGAACTACTCGCCCAACACCATCGAGGCCTACCTGAACGACCTGCGGCACCTGCTGGCCTTCCTGAAGGAGAACGGCCTACCGCCCGCCGACGTGCAGCTGGAGGACTTGGAGCGCTTTGCCGCCACCCTGCGCGACAGCGGCATAGGCCCTACATCGCAGGCCCGCATCCTCAGCGGCGTGCGTTCGTTCTACCGCTATCTGCTGCTCGACGGCTTCATCGACGCCGACCCCACCGAGTTGTTGGAGTCTCCAAGGCTGGGCGAGCACCTGCCCGAGGTGCTTTCTACGCCCGAGGTAGACGCCCTGGAGGCCTCCATCGACCTCTCGAAGCCCGAAGGACAGCGCAACAAAGCCATCATCGAGGTGCTCTTCTCGTGCGGACTGCGCGTCTCGGAGCTTGTTAATCTCAAGTTCTCCGACCTCTACATCGACGAACAATACGTGCGCGTACTGGGCAAGGGCAGCAAGGAGCGGCTGGTGCCCATATCGCCCAAGGCCGTCAAAGAGCTCAAGCTGTGGTTCATTGACCGCAACCTGCTGCGCATAAAGCCAGGAGAAGAGGACTATGTGTTCCTCAACCGGCGCGGTCATCACCTCACCCGAACCATGATACTCATCATGATAAAGCGGCAGGCCCAGGCTGCCGGCATCCGTAAAACTATCTCGCCGCACACGCTCCGCCACAGTTTTGCCACCGCACTGCTGCAGGGCGGGGCCGATCTTCGCGCCATTCAGGCCATGTTGGGGCACGAGGACATCGGCACGACGGAGATTTACACCCACATAGACACCATCACCCTGCGCGAGGAAATACTCACTCACCACCCCCGCAACATGCGCCACAGCGAGCCCGATGGCGGTACCGAGGGCTGACGCTTCGGCCTCCCGCCCGTCTCAAAGGGCAGAGACCGGGGTGTCTGACGATTGGCAGAGGGGCGCCGGAGCATACGGGCAGGAACTTTCGACACCTGTCGCACGGTCGTGTGACGGGTGTCACACAATCATTTGACAAGTGTCAAAAGTTCGTGAATAATACCTTTTACTCCGTCTTTAATAAGCAGGAGCAAATCGGTTGGAGACCTGCAGCAGCGTTTCCTCCCCTTAGAAAGGGGAGGTTAAGAGGGGATGATGCACGCAACAAGCATGGGGTAAGACTGCTGATAATCATCCCCTCCTCCGCCTCCCCTTTCCATGGGGAGGATACCAGTTACCCTTTCGGCTTGTAGGTAATTATCAATTCCTGCCAACAAGCAATGCTACAGCAATACGAAAATTACGCTGTTACGCTGTCTTAAACCAGCAGCTACTTTGTCTCAAGGCCACAAAAGCAGCCGAAAAAACACGCTGTTACTTTGTCTTTAATAATCAGCAACAAACCTGCAGCTGCCCGGACAGCAGGCGCTTCTTCTCTTTTTCCACCGCCGCTCATATATTTTTAGCCTGCCGGCATCGGCGAATGGAAGTTTTTTACTACCTTTGCGAAAAGATAAAAGATTAATAACCAAACCATTCCTTTCATGATGAAACTCAGAAATCTACTCTTAGTTGCATTGCTGTTTGTGGCCGGCATGGCGCAGGCTCAGTTCGAGATGCCCGCCATTCCTACCGACACGGCGGTCAGAATAGGCCGACTGGACAACGGACTGACCTACTACATCCGCTACAACAACTGGCCCGAACACCGCGCCAACTTCTACATTGCGCAGAAGGTGGGCTCCATCCAGGAGGAAGAAAGCCAGCGCGGACTGGCTCACTTCCTGGAACACATGGCCTTCAACGGCTCCAAGCACTTCAAAGGCAACGACCTCATAGAGTGGTGCCGCAGCAATGGCATCGAGTTCGGGGCCGACCTCAACGCCTACACCTCCATCGACCAGACGGTTTACAACATCAACAACGTGCCCACGACGCGGCAGAGCATGCTCGACTCGTGCCTGCTCATCCTGAGCGACTGGTCTACAGGACTGCTGCTGGAGCAGGCCGAAATAGAAAAGGAACGTGGCGTTATACACGAGGAGTGGCGCCTACGGACGAGCGCATCGAGCCGTATGTTCGAGCGTAACCTGGAGAAGTTGTACCCCGGAAGCAAGTACGGGCGCCGCTATCCGATAGGACTGATGAGCGTGATAGACAACTTCAAGCGCCAGGAGCTGGTAGATTACTACCATAAATGGTACCACCCGTCGCACCAAGGCATTATAGTAGTGGGCGATGTGGACGTAAACCACGTGGAAGCAGAAATCAAGAAGCTCTTTGGTTCGGTGAAGAACCCGGCCAACGAGGCACCTATCGTAGACGAGCCGGTACCCGACAACGCCACGCCCATTGTGGTTATAGACAAGGATAAGGAACAACAAACGAGCGTGGTGGACGTGATGTTCAAGCACGACGTGTTCCCCGACAGCCTCAAAAGCAACGTGGGCTACCTACTGTACGGCTACATGAAGAACGCCGCCATAACCATGCTGGACAACCGCTACACCGAGGCTGCACAGAAGGCCGACTGCCCCTACGTGAATGCAGAGGCCTCCGACGGCCATTACATCTTCTCCAAGACCAAGGACGCGTTCACCGTCAGCGTGCAGCCCAAGGACATGCAGCACACCGCCGAGGCCGTGCAGGCCGCCCTGACCGAGGCTCGCCGCGCCGCCGAATTCGGCTTCACGGCCACTGAGTACAAGCGTTTCCAGGACAACTACATCAGTTCACTGGACAAGGCCTACAGCAACAAGGACAAACGTTACACCTCGCAGTTCTACTCGGAGTGCCTGGGCCACTTCCTGACCGGCGAGCCCATGCCGCCCATCGACTTCACCTACCAGACCATGAAGCAAATGGTTCCCATGATACCTGTAGAGGGCGTGAACGAAATGATGAAGGAGTTTCTGCCCCAAAGCGACTCTAACATGGTTATCCTGAACTTCAACAACGAGAAGGAAGGCAACGTGTACCCCACCGAGGCACAGCTGCTGGGAGCCGTGAAGGCCGCCCGCGAGGCGCAGATAGAGGCCTACGTGGACAACGTGAAGAACGAACCGCTCATCAAGGAGCTGCCCAAGGCCGGCACAATAAAGAAGGAAACGCGCAACGAGAAGCTCGGTTACACCAGCCTGCATCTCTCCAACGGCGTGAAAGTTAACCTCAAGCAGACCGATTACAAGAAAGACCAGGTGCTGCTCTCGGGCACAGGAGGCGGCGGTTCGTCGCTCTACGGCGAGCCCGATTACGTGAACCTGAAGACCTTTAACGACGTGATAGGCATCAGCGGACTGGGCAACTTCTCCAGCACCGAACTGCAGAAAGCCCTCGCGGGCAAGATAGCAAACGCCGACCTGATGATGAGTGAGCGCCGGATGGCTGTTTCCGGCAACTCAACTCCCAAGGATGTGGAGACCATGTTGCAAATGGTGTACCTCTATTTTACCAACATCAGGAAGGACCCCGACGCCTTCCACAACCTCACCCAGCAGTATGACGTGGCACTGAAGAACCGCTCGCTCTCGCCCGAAACGGCTGTGAGCGACTCGCTTACAGCCACTCTCTACGACCACAGCAAGCGTGTTACCCCCTTGCTGCAGGCCGACATCGCGCACATAGACTACGACCGCATTCTCACCCTGGCCAAGGAACGCACCGCCTCGGCACAGGGATGGACCTTCAACCTCGTGGGCAACTTCGACGAGGCCACCATCCGCCGGCTCGTTTGCCAGTATCTGGGTGCACTGCCTGCCAAGGGCAAGGCCGAAAGCAGCAAGCGCGTGAACTTTATAACCAAGCAGAACGTGGAGAACAAGTTCACCCGCAAGATGGAAACTCCCAAGGCCATGGCCTACATGGTGTGGTACAACGAGCAGCTGCCCTTTACGCTCGAGGGCGACATACAGGCCGACATGGCCGGCCAGGTGCTCTCGATGGTGTACCTGAAGCAGATACGCGAGGAGGCAAGTGCTGCCTACACGTGCGGCGCTTATGCCAGCTCATCGGTCGACGACGATGGTTCGCACTCGTACACCCTCATCGGCGTGTGCCCCATGAAGCCCGAGAAGCGGGACATCGCACTCAAGATTATGAGCGAGGAGGCCGTGAAAATGGGCACTGCTTGCGACGCCGAGATGCTGAACAAGGTAAAAGCGGCGATGCTGAAAAATGCCGACGACCGCGTAAAGACCAACACCTACTGGAACAACATCATAGGCACATACGAGCGCGTGGGCCTCGACAACCATACCGACTACAAGCGGCTGGTGGAGGCGCAGACGCCGCAAAGCGTGTCGGCCTTCATGAAGAAGTTCCTCGAAACGGGCAACAAGGTGAGCGTCATCATGCTGCCGCAGGAGTAGCACCGCCTCTGCCGCCTTTGTAAGGCGACGAAACGACAGTTTGAAATCTCAACTTCCGGCCGCTGCATGCTGAAAGGCAGGCGGCGGGGAGTTGAGATTTTTGTTGGGTGATGGGGGGTGGATGTATGGGTGATGGGTGTTAGGTGTATGGGTGATGGGTGTTTGGTGATGGGTGATAGATGGTTGGTGATGAGTGATAAGGGCGTGTTCGGTGGGTATTGGGGAGGCTCCGGAGGCCGGTAAAAGGGCCTCAGCGTAACCCGTTCATCAGGAGCGGGTTTGTAAAAGGTATCGTTCAGGGGGCTTGAAAGATACCACCAAGGCCCTTGAAAGGTATCTTCAAGGAGCTTGAAGCATAGCTTTTGTTTTCCAACGTGTAACGAATTGATTTTCAGCAGCTGTCGTTAGCGCACGGAAAAGCCCTGCCTGGGTGGGCTTCATGCAATTCAGCAACGCCTCCTCCCCTTAGAAAGGGGAGGTTAGGAGGGGATGATTTTGCAGGCAGCAAGCTGTTAATTCACAATTCATAATTCACAATTCATAATTCAGGAGGTGATGATCTATCCTTCAAGTTAGCTAATTCATGCCATCAAATCATCCCCTCCTCCGCCTCCCCTTTCCAAGGGGAGGATACCAGTTTGTCTTCTTGCAAATTGTTGCTGATTTATTCTTGCCGTCAAACAAGCCCATTGCAATCGAAAAATTACTCTGTTACTCTGTCTTTAACCCTCTGCTGCAACAGGAAAAATACTCTGTTACTCTGTCTTTAACCCTCTGCGGCAGCAGAAAAAACACTCCGTTACTCTGTCTTTAACCCTCTACGGCAGCAGGAAAAATACTCCGTTACTCTGTCTTTAAAACATGGCTCCGCCAAGCGCTGCAGCAATCAACCGACCCGCCGGTGCTCCCTTTTTAAGGCGGAATAATTTGGGAATGTGGAAAATACTTCGTACCTTTGCACTCGATTTATCATATTAAGGTTAACACTTGTGGAAGAATTTGGCTGCTTGCAACCACATAAAAAAATGCTAAAACTGCAAAATCCAATCAACGATTTTACGGTCACTTGGTGTTTTTCCACTTAAAAAAGAAAGGGAAAAATGAGTTATTTGTTTTCTTCAGAATCGGTGTCCGAGGGACATCCTGACAAAGTATCCGACCAGATTTCAGACGCTATTCTCGACCAGTTCCTGGCCTACGACGAAGATGCACACTGTGCCGTAGAGACCTTCTGCACAACAGGACAGGTGGTTATCATGGGCGAGGTGCGCTCGGCGGAGTACATAGACCTGCAGACGATAGCGCGCAACACCATCAAGAAGATAGGCTACACGAAGGCCGAATACCAGTTCGACGGCGACTCGTGCGGCATCCTGACGGCCATACACGAGCAGAGCGACGACATAAACCGCGGCGTGAGCAGGGCCGAGGAGGACGAGCAGGGAGCCGGAGACCAAGGTATGATGTTTGGTTATGCCTGCAACGAGACCGAGAACTACATGCCCGTATCGCTCTACTTGGCGCATCTGCTCATGAGCACGCTGGCCGACATACGCCGCGAAGGCAAGCAGATGACCTATCTGCGGCCCGACTCCAAGAGCCAGGTAACGGTAGAGTACAGCGACGACGGCATACCGCAGCGCATTGACACCATCGTGGTGAGCACGCAGCACGACGAGTTCATGGCCGACGACGCGGCCATGCTGGCCCGCATACGCGAAGATGTAATCAACATCCTCATACCCCGCGTGAAGGCACAGCTGGGCAGCAAGGTGCTTGACCTGTTCAACGACCACATCAAGTACTTTGTAAATCCCACGGGAAAGTTCGTTATCGGCGGCCCTCATGGCGACACCGGGCTCACCGGACGCAAGATTATAGTAGACACGTACGGCGGCAAAGGCGCCCACGGCGGCGGCGCCTTCTCGGGCAAAGACCCCTCTAAGGTAGACCGCTCGGCTGCTTACGCGGCCCGCTACATAGCCAAGAACATGGTTGCTGCCGGCGTGGCCGACGAGATGTTGGTGCAGTTGGCCTACGCCATCGGCGTGGCCAAGCCCGTTAGTATTTACGTGAACACCTACGGACGCAGCCATGTAGCCCTGAACGACGGCGAGATTGCGCAGCGCATCATGCGCATGTTCGACCTCAGACCGCGTGCCATCGAGCGTACACTCAAGCTCCGGCAGCCCATCTATCTGGAGACTGCGGCCTACGGACACATGGGTCGCAGGAACGAGTGGAAGCAAAAAACCTTCACAAGCAGGTATCACGAGACCAAGGTAATGGACGTGGAGCTCTTTACATGGGAGAAACTGGACCGCGTGAACGATATCAGAAAGGAGTTCGGACTGTAAATGCAGGCAGGCGACACCATACAGGTACAGGCCACGGCAGCCGGCACGCAGCCGGCTGCACGCCACCTTCGCCACCAGCCAACGCCACGTGAAGTGCTGAGCTGGCTGCCCCGCAGCGCCACGCCCGCACAGATGGATTCCGCCATCAGGCAGCACATCAAGCCCTCGCCCATACACTGGAGCTCGCGCCCAGATACGCTTCACCTGCCCGGCCACCAACCTGGCAAGAGCCTGCTCAACGCTCCGCTGCCCAAATACTACAAGGAGTCGTTCTTCTCTAACGACTCTCTCTTCCACCCCGAGCTCACGGGAGGCCGCATGGGTGTGGCAGGCGACCCCGTTCCTTATACGGTGGCGGGCGACAACCTGATATCGGGCATCCTGATAGCCAGCTTCATACTGGCCGCGGTAGCCTTCTCTCAGTCGCGCAGGTTTATCGCCCGGCAGGCCAAGAACTTCTTTTACGTGCCCCGGAGCGGCACTACCGTCATCACAGAGACATCGGGCGAGCTGCGCTTTCAGCTCTTTCTGGTGCTCCAGACCTGCCTCATGCTGGCCCTGGGGTTCTTTTTCTACACCAAAGAGACGGTGAGCAACGTCTTCATCATTGAGCAGTACCAGGTCATAGGGCTGTACACAGGGGTGATGGCGGTCTATTTTCTGCTCAAGGCAGCAGCCTACTCGTTCACCGACTGGGTGTTCTTCGGCGGCAAAAAAAATGAACAATGGATAAAAGCCTACCTCTTCATCATCTCCATGGAGGGCGTATTGCTGTTCCCCTTGGTGCTGTTGCAGGCCTTCTTCGCCCTGCCCATGAAGACTGCTGCCATCATGGCAGTGGCTATAGTGGTTTTGTTTAAATTGTTGTCCCTATACAAGACTTACCTTATCTTTTTCAGGAAAAAAGGCGCCTTTATGCAAATATTTTTGTACTTTTGTGCGCTCGAAGTCGTTCCATTACTCTCCCTGTGGGGAACGTTGGTAACGATTAATGGTTATTTGAAGATAAATTTTTAGGACACTGATAATGAAGAAGATTTTAGTATCACAGCCCCAACCCACCAGTGAGAAGTCTCCGTATTACGATATTGAGAAGGAATTCGGTGTACAATGCGTGTTCCGCCCTTTCTTCAAGGTTGAAGGACTCTCGGCAAAGGAGTTCCGCCAGCAGAAAGTAAGCATACTCGACCACACTGCTGTGGTGTTCACGTCGCGTCATGCCATAGATAACTTCTTCAATCTGGCCAAGGAGATGCGCCTCACCATTCCCGAGGACATGAAGTACTTCTGCGTAATAGAGACCATAGCACTGTACATCCAGAAGTATGTTCAGTACCGCAAGCGCAAGGTCTTCTTCGGAACAACGGGCAAGATTCAAGATCTCATCCCCACGATGATGAAGCACAAGGGCGAGAAATACCTCGTTCCGCAGAGCAGCGTGCACAATGACGACATCAAGGAAATGCTCGATGCCAAGAAGCTACAGCACACCGAGTGCGTGATGTACCGCACAGTAAGCAACGACTTCAGCGACGATGAGAAGGCAAACTTTGACTACGACATGCTCATCTTCTTCAGTCCAACGGGCGTGAATGCGCTGCTCAAGAACTTTCCCGACTTCAAGCAGGGCGACATCAAGATAGGAGCTTTCGGCCCGGCAACCAGCAAGACGGTCAGAGACTTGGGTCTGCGCCTCGACTTCGAGGCACCCTCGCAGGAGTTCCCGTCAATGACTAGCGCGCTGAAAGATTATCTGAAGAAGCACAAGTAAACCGATACGATGGCTGCATCCGGGGCTTTCACGCTTGGCAAAGAGGAGCGGCTGTGCAGCAGGATGCTCATAGACAGGCTCTTCAAGGGTAGCGGCAGCCGCTCGCTGTCGGCCTATCCGCTGCGTGCCGTGTACATGCAGATAGAGTCTGACGGACAAGGACCGCAGGTGCAGATGCTCGTCAGCGTTCCCAAGAAGTGCTTCAAGCGGGCCGTGAAGCGCAATCGCGTGAAGCGACAGGTACGCGAAGCCTTCCGCAAGAACAAGCAGAAGCTCACAGAACGCATGGCTGTTACGACAGACAAGGCCGTAGTAGTGGCCTTCATCTGGCTCGACAGCAAGTTGTACAGCTCGGTATCAGTAGAGGCGCAGGTATGCAATCTGCTGGAGCGAATGGGCGAGCGCCTATGAAAACCCTGCACAACATCGGTCGCGGTCTGCTGCGGGCATGGCGCTGGTTGGTTCATGCACTGTCGTGGCTGCTCATCTTGCCCATCCTTTTCTACCAGCACTTCATCACCCCCTACACACCTTCCTCCTGCCGGTTCACCCCCACCTGCTCGGAATACGCACGCCAGGCCATCCTCAAACGCGGCCCGGTAGTGGGCCTGCTGCTGGCCATTTGGCGAATACTGCGGTGCAACCCGTGGGGCGGAAGCGGTTACGATCCCGTGCCGGAGAAACGCAGCAGGAAAGCCAAACAACCCTGAAAACAAGAACCCAACAATACAATTACAACGGAAAAAGATATGAAGAACTTTGTAGAAGAACTGAGATGGCGCGGCATGCTGGCACAGATAATGCCCGGAACGGAAGAGTTCATGCGGAAAGAAATGGTGTCTGCATACCTCGGAACCGACCCTACGGCCGACTCCCTGCACATCGGTCACCTGTGCGGTATCATGATGCTGCGCCACCTGCAGCGGTGTGGACACAAGCCGTACCTGCTCGTTGGCGGCGCTACCGGAATGATAGGCGACCCTTCGGGCAAAAGTCAGGAGCGCAATCTCCTCGACACCGAGACCCTCTACCACAACCAGGAAGCCATCAAGGCACAAGCAGCCAAGTTCCTCGACTTCGACGGCAGCGAACCCAACAAGGCCGAGATGGTGAACAACTACGACTGGATGAAGGACTTCACCTTCCTCGATTTCGCCCGCGAAGTGGGCAAACACATCACCGTTAACTACATGATGGCCAAGGACAGCGTGCAGAAACGCCTCAACGGCGAGGCCCGCGACGGCCTCTCCTTCACCGAGTTCACCTACCAGTTGCTGCAGGGATACGACTTCCTGCACCTCTACCAGGCGCATGGTGTGAAGCTGCAGCTGGGCGGCAACGACCAGTGGGGCAACATGACCACGGGCACCGAGCTCATACGCCGCACGCTGGGACAGGACGCCGAGGCCTATTGTCTCACCTGCCCGCTCATCACCAAGGCCGACGGCAAGAAGTTCGGAAAGACCGAGAGCGGCAATGTATGGCTCGACCGAAACCGCACCACGCCCTATGCCTTCTACCAGTTCTGGCTCAATGTGAGCGATGACGACGCCGAAAGATACATCAAGATATTCACTTCTCTCAATAAGCCGACCATCGACTCGCTCGTAGCAGAGCACCGAGAGGACCCCGGACGCCGCGTGTTGCAGAAGCGACTGGCCGAAGAAGTAACCACGATGGTGCACTCGCAGGCCGACCTCGACATGGCCATAGCAGCCAGCAACATCCTCTTCGGCAAAGCTACAAGGGAGAGCCTGGCCAGCCTCGACGAGGCAACTCTTAACGACGTGTTCAAGGATGTGCCCCACTATACGCTCGACAAGGCCCTGCTCGGCGGCCCCGCTGTCGACCTCTTCTGCCAGGACAACATGCAGATATTCCCCAGCAAGAGCGAGATGCGCAAGCTTGTTAAAGGCGGCGGAGTGTCTCTCAACAAAGAGAAAGTAACGGCATTCGACCAGTCCGTGACCGCTGCCGACCTCATCGACGGCAAGTACCTGCTCGTACAAAAAGGCAAGAAGAACTACTTCCTCCTCACGGTTAAGTAGCAGCACGGCAGCAGCAGCCCCGTAGGAAGCCTTTTGGGCGGCCTGCCTTTTTGCCGGCGCGAGCGCAAATAATGGATAAAAATTTGGCCGACACGCAAAAAAGCAGTATCTTTGCAACCGCTTCCTTGTCCTATGGTGTAATGGTAGCACTACAGTTTTTGGTTCTGTCAGTGGTGGTTCGAATCCGCCTGGGACAACAGAAAAGCGCATGTTATCGGAGTTCCGACAACATGCGTTTTTTGTTTCAAAAGCAAAAACCACCACAAAATCGCTCGGAACCGGCAACCTGATGCTGCGGCAAACACGAAAATTATGGGCAGAAGTTTTGTGTTCTGAAAATTTACAATTACCTTTGCATACGGTTCGGTCCCGTAGTTAAATGGATAGAACGGAGGTTTCCTAAACCTTTGATCCGAGTTCGATTCTCGGCGGGATCACCCGATGAGAAACGGCAGCAGCCCGTTTCACCGCCTTTTGCAAACACTAAACACACGATACCATGTTAGGAGCAATCATAGGAGACATTATCGGTTCGCGCTTTGAGTTTGACGAAACGCCGACCGAAGGCTTTGAACTGTTCGGCCAGCACTGCTCTTATACCGACGACACCATCTGTACCGTCGCCATTGCCGACGCCATACTCAACGGCCACAGCTACAAGGAAGCCCTGCTCGACTGGTGCCGCCGCTACCCTGAACCCATGGGTGCCTACGGCAACATGTTCCAGCAGTGGATACATTCGGCCAACCCCCAGCCCTATAACTCGTACGGTAACGGCTCCGCCATGCGCGTAAGTGCGGTGGGATGGCTGTTCGACGACTATCATGACGTGATGCGCGAGGCCCGTAACTCGGCCATTGTAAGCCACGGACACCGCGAGGGCATCAAGGGTGCCCAGTGCGTGGCAACGCTCATCTACTGGCTGCGTACCGTGCGCATTACCAAGAACGAGGTGGAACACGCCGTGAGGAAGAACTTCGGCTACGAACTTCCGCCCCTCGCCGACATCTACAAGATAGGCCGCGAAGGCCACTTCGACGGCATCTGCCAGGAAACAGTACCCTGGGCCATACGCTGCTTTCTGGACAGTCAGAACTTCGAGGATGCCATCCGAACGGCCGTCATGGCGCGCGGAGACACCGACACCAAGGCCGCTATCTGCGGCAGTATAGCCGAAGCCTACTACGAAGTACCCGAGGAGATGATAGAACGCGTGTACGATTACCTGCCCGACGACATGCTGCAAGTTATCGAGCAGTTCTACACCCGCATACAGACCGACATCAAAGGCTGAACCATCACTGCCTCCGCTTTGCACTTTCACCCACACCAAAGGCGTGCAACCACTCTCCCGTTGCACGCCTTTCTGCGTTCTGTGTGCAGCTTCCAAGGGCTCCGGAGCTGCATGTTTCCTGCCGGTTGGCTGCTGGTTAGGAAAGACAGAGTAACAGAGTAATTTTTCTGCTGCTGTGGGGTTGCATGTTAGAAGAAATAGATAAGAAAAGAACAGTGAAGAGACAAACTGGTATCCTCCCC